>FWPV01002813.1_pt1 | contig 23585 bp, 26 predicted proteins | sample 2228371 | NCBI WGS metagenome assembly FWPV01 (sample SAMEA103939776, study PRJEB20133) | metagenome | reverse complement strand
CTTTCCTCGGCAACGATCTATTACGATCCCCATCGAGTGGAGAAAGATCAGATCAAGCGGGCGATCACAAAGCCCGGGTATGTGGTGAAGGAAACCCTGACCGAGAGGACCCGTGCCTTCTGGAAAGAGAGGCGGCCCTTCATTTTCATGGCCGCCTCTGGGGTGGCTTTAGGACTCTCCTGGGTTTTGAAGTGGTTGGGCGCAACCCCCGGTTCTTTAACAACGGGCTTCGCGATTGCTTCCCTCGTCATCGGCGGGTATCCGGTGTTGAAGAGCGCCATCAAAGCGCTGTCCATACCGGATCTCAATGTCAACACCCTCGTCTCGATCGCGGCCATCTCTGCCACAACCATCGGGGCCTACCAGGAGGCGGCCACGGTCCTCTTCATCATGCTTTTGGGTGAATTTCTGGAGCATCTGACGGTCGGAAAGACCCGGAAGGCGATCGCTTCGCTCATCCAGCTTGCTCCGAAGACCGCCTGGGTGAGGAGGGGAGATCGCGAAGTGGAAGTCCCCGTCGAGCAGGTGGGATTGAAGGAGATTGTGATTGTAAAGCCGGGTGAAAGAATCCCTGTCGATGGTAGGATCGTTTCGGGCTGTGGGTCCATTAATCAATCGATTTTGACGGGGGAGTCGATACCGGTTGAGAAGGGAGTGGGAGATCGGGTCTTCTGCGGAACGATCAATGAAGCAGGTTCCTGTGAGATCGAAACGACTCAAGTCGCGGAGGACACGAAACTGGCTCAGATCAAACGATTGATCGTTGAGGCTCAGGCAGAGAAGTCCCCTACCCAGAGGGTTGTGGATCGTTTCGCGCGGTATTTCATTCCAGTGATTCTCCTCATCGCCTTGTTCACCTTTCTCATGACGAAGGAAGTGGTCCGTGCTATTACGATCCTCATCGTCGCTTGTCCATGTGCTCTTGTGTTGGGAACCCCTACTGCCGTCGTGGCAGCCATTGGGAATGCAGCCAGGCAAGGGATTTTGATCAAAGGCGGAGCCTTTTTGGAACGAATGGGGAGGGTGAAAATTCTCCTCATGGACAAAACAGGAACCCTGACCCATGGGAGACCAAAGGTGGTGAAGGTCGAGCCTATTGAGGGTTTGGATGAGAAGGAGCTGCTCTACTGGGCTGCCATTGCAGAGAAGAGGTCCGAGCATCCCCTTGCGCGGGCGGTTTTGGAAAAGGCAGCAGAATGGGGGCTGACGATTCCCCATCCCGAGGTCTTTGAGAACTTCAGAGGGAGAGGGGTGAAGGCCTCGTACAATTCGAAGACGATATGGGTAGGGAGCTTAGAGATGGTGAGAGACGAAGGAGGGGAAGTTCCAACCGCTATCAGCGACCTCTTGACCCAAAGGGGTTCGCAAGGCCTCACCCCCTTGATCGTTTCGATCGACGGTCATACTGCGGGAGTCATTTGCATCGCCGATACTCTGAGGGAGCAGAGCAAGAAGACGGTTGAAAGGATTAAAGAGGAGGGAGTGAACGAGATCTACATGCTGACCGGCGATGGTGAAGAGGTCGCAAAGCGCATCGGAGGGGAATTGGGAATTGGATATGAGGCGAGTCTTCTTCCAGAGGAAAAGGTACGGAGGGTGAAGGAGTGGAAACGGACGGGTCATGTGGTCGCGATGGTGGGCGACGGGGTGAACGATGCACCGGCGTTGGCCGTTGCCGACGTCGGGATTGCCATGGGCGCCGTAGGAACGGACGTGGCGATCGAGACCGCTGACATTGCCCTGATGACCGATGAGATCGAGAAGATTCCCCTCCTCATTCGGCTCTCGCGAAAAGCCCTTCGAGTGATCAAAGAGAACCTCTTCTTTGCCCTCTTCTTCAACACCTTCATGGTCTTTTTCTCTGCCCAGGGATGGATAAGCATGATCTTAGGTGCGGTCATGCACCAAGCGAGCTCTCTCCTAGTCCTCCTGAACTCGATGCGATTGCTGAGAAAAAGGTCGTAATGCGTCACGGAAGCGTGGGGAAGATTGGGGGATCGGACAGGAATATCTTCGGAAATCTTACCAAGTGGACGATTTGGGATGATCCTTTGGAAAAGGTCACTTCACCTATGACAGGAGAGTCCTCCCAATTTCTAATTGGATTGTTCGAGCCCGGGGACAGGCTGACGTTACGGCTCTAAGATTTTCTCCGACACCCCTGTCCGATTCCGTGGAATTTCCCCGGTCGAGTGAGGGCTTACAAAAGTTCTTGATTTTGCCTTGACCGGAGGGAAGTGATTCCGTAAAATGGCAAAAGCATTGATGACCGAAAAGGAAGGAGAAACCTCAGGGACCCAGAAAGGAGAAGGCCTATGGACGAACAACGGTTCAAAGAGATCATACAATTTGCAATCGGGAGAGAGATCGAATCTATGAATTTCTATGGACAGGCGAGCAACATGGTTAAGCACTCGGGCACGAAGGATTTGTTCTTGGACTTCGTCAAGCAGGAAGAGGGACATAAAAAGAAGCTTGAAGGGGAAATGGAAGGTAAGATTGATGTAACGAAAATAGAGAAAGTTCCGAATCTCCAGATCAGTGACTATCTGGTCGAAGGAGAACTTCGGCCCGACATCTCCTACGCCGATATCCTTCGAATAGCCATGAAGAGAGAAGAACGCTCGGTGAAGCTCTATACGGACCTGAAGGAGAAGAATCAAGATGAGATGCTGAACAATCTTTTCGCATTTCTGGTGCAGGAGGAATCGAAACACAAGTATGCTTTAGAGAAGATCTACGACGACGAAATCCTCAAATGACGGCATACGGCAAAGAGCATAGGGGAAGAAGATTTTCGACCCTAAGCCCTAGGGTTTCTGCCCTCTGCGTTTCTAAATTCTGAAGTTGGAGGCGGAGATGGAAAAGTGGAAATGCAAAATCTGCGGCTACGTTTACGATCCGGAGAAGGGTGATCCTGACGGCAATATCCCTCCAAATACCCCTTTCGATCAAGTCCCCGATACCTGGGTCTGCCCGGTTTGCGGGGCCCCGAAGGATATGTTCGAAAAGGCTTAGGTGGAGCGGTAGGTTTTTTTCAAGTTCTGGTAGTCACTGATCGTATTCCGAATCATCTCAAAATCCTTTTCATCCAGAGGCCGCACGGGTTTAGCCGGCGTGCCGAAGGCGAGGGTCCTCGGCGGGATGATCGTACCAGGGGTTACCACCGAACCCGCTCCGACGATGGACTCAGGCCCCACCTCGGCCCCATTCAAGACGATGGCTCCTATGCCTATGAGTGAACCCCTGCGGATGGTGCAGGCATGGGCGATGACCCGATGGCCAAACGCCACTTCATCCTCAATGATGAGAGGAATCTCGTTCTCGACATGGAGGATAGATGCATCTTGGATGCAGGCGTTCGAACCGATCCGGATGTAGTTCTGGTCTCCTCGGACGACACAATTGAACCAGATGTTGGCCCCTGGCCCAATCTCCACGTCCCCGATGACGACCGCATTTTCAGCGATAAAGGCCGTTGCATCCACCTTTGGAAATTTTCCCTTGTATCCCGAGATCATGGGTTGGCTCCCTCAAGAATCGAACGTAAGGTCGCTTGACGATTTCTTCTCTTCTTGACCACCATCCTGAAAGCCCGTGGAACGTCGGCCATCAGGGATTGGGATTGTTCGGCCGCATCGGTGTAGAACCGGACGAGTTTCTCCTCGATTTCCAACCCTTTCTCGAGAGCGTCCGAGAGCTTGGATGGGGCTGGGCCTTCTGTATCGAGGCGATAGTCTTCCACGTTGATGTTGAAGGCGAAACATCCCTCGATGGCATCGGTGATCACACCGTAGTAGGCCCTCTCGATCTGGGTCACGTAGGTTTCGTTCTCTTGAGCCAGCGAGAGGAAGAGATCCTTATGCTCACTAAATCTCTTCGAGAGTTCCGCATAAAACGATGCGGATTCGCTTTCCAATTTCTTGGCAAGGCTCATCACCTGGGAACAAGTATTGAGGACCATGGACCCCTTGCCTCCTCTCTCTAAAACCACCGCTGGATCACCACTTTGCTCTCCGTGAAAAACCGGATCGCATCCCTTCCTTGGCCATGAAGGACCCCATAAAAGGAGTCCTTCATCCCGCCGAACGGGAAGAAGGCCATGGGGGCGACAATTCCGATATTGATGCCGATGTTGCCGCACTCCACCCTGTACTGGAACTCTCTGGCATATTTCCCGTTGGATGTAAAGATCGAAGCGGCATTGCCAAAATTGCTCCGATTCGCCATCTCGATGGCCTCGTCAAGATCTCTTGCCCGCATGACACTCGCTACGGGACCAAAGATCTCTTCTCTGGCGATGGTCATATCGGGGGTCACGTTTTCAAAAATGGTCGGGTTGACAAAACATGTGTCGGGATAGTCTCCTGTAACGGTGGGCTTTCGTCCATCCAAGATGAGTTTGGCTTTTTCTCTCATTCCTATGTCGATGTACTTTAGAACCCTTTGCTTTCCATCCAAGGATTGCATGGGACCCATCTGGATGGATTCATCCAGTCCATAACCCACTCTTATTTTGGAAGTTGCATCCACAAAGGCATCCAAGAATCTCTTATAGAACCCATCGTCTTCGCCGACAATGACCAGATTCGCCCCCGAGAGGCATCGTTGGCCCGTGTTTCCAAAGAAGGAGGTCAACAGAGCAGCGATCGTTGCATGGATGTCGGCATCTGGCATGACCAAGAGGAAGTTCTTGGCACTCACTTGGACGATCGCCCTCTTGCACGTCTCGCCGCACTTCCTGTAAACCTCTTTCCCAATCGCAGTCGTGCCTACAAAGGTAATCCCTTTGATGTCAGGGTGCTCCATCAGGATCTTTGCAACCTCCGCTCCCCCGTGGACAACGTTGTAGACTCCGGGCGGAAAGCCTGCCTCTTCGACAAGCTCCGCGAGTTTGACTTGACTTATCGGATCCCTCGGAGAAGGCTTGACGATAAAGGTGTTTCCCGTAGCGAGCGCAAACGGGGAATACCAAAGAGGGACCATGAAGGGAAAGTTGAAGGGAGCAATGTGTCCGAAGACTCCCAGAGGCTGATAGATGACGTACTCATCTATGCCCGCAGCAATATCTTCCAGATTGTATCCCATCATGAGCGAAGGAATGCCCGTGCCCACTTCCACCATTTCGATCCCTCGCCTGGTTTCGCCTCTCGATTCGTCGATCGTCTTTCCATGTTCCATCGTCTGGACCCGGCTGAGCTGCTCAAAATTTTTTTCCAAGAGTTCCTTTAATCGAAAAAGGCATCTTGCCCGGGCGAGAGGAGTGGTCCGCCTCCACTCGGGAAAAGCCTCCTTCGCCGCCGCAATTGCCTCCAACACCTCTTCTTTTGTCGACATCGGGACCTTCGCCAAGACCTTCTGCGTGGCGGGGTTCACCACATCCCATCTTTCCTTCGATTTCGACTCCACCCATTCGCCGTTGATATAGTTCTTAAGCTCCAGCACTTCCTTTATCGGTTCCTCTAAAATCGCCATGCGGGGTCTCCTCCTTCCTCGATTATTGGGAATACGCCATCTTGTAAAGCTCCACGATCTCTTCCTTGGTCGCCTGGCGGGGGTTGTTGGCCGGACTCCCACTTGCAATCGCATCCTCTGCCATCTTTGGGGCTAATTGATCCAACTTTTCTTTTTCGACTCCCAACTGTCTCAGAGAGGGAATTTGAATATCCGCAATCAATTTCTTGATGGCCTTCGCTGCCAAAGAGGCTGCTTCCAAATCTGTCAGGCCTGTGATGTTCTCTCCCATCGCCTTGGCGATTTGGGCGTAACGGGTCGGGCTTCCAATTAAGCTGAACTCCGTCACCACTCCCAGAAGAGCGGCATTGGAGGCGCCATGTGGCACATGGAAATAGGCTCCGATCGGCCGTGACATACCATGAACCAAAGCCACCGATGAGTTGCTGAAGGCAATCCCTGCTTGAAGGGCTCCAAGCATGGTCTTCTCTCTCGCCTCCACATTGTTCCCATTGGCCCAGGCCTGTCTCAAATTGCCCGAGATCAACTCGATTGCTGAGAGGCAGAAGATGTCGCTCATTGGCTGGGCCTTCACCGAAACGTAGGCTTCTATCGCATGAGTGAGGGCGTCGATTCCCACGGCCGCGGTTAAACCCCGGGGACAGGAGAGAGTGAGCAGGGGGTCAACGATGGCGACCTTGGGGATGATGAAAGGACTCCCGATGAGCATCTTCACACTCGTTTTTGTGTCGGTAATGATCGTGAACTGGGTCACTTCACTTCCCGTGCCTGCCGTCGTAGGAATAGCGATGAGGGGGGCTCCTGGCTTGACGACTTTCCCCAATCCCTTGTAGTCCTCAATGGAGCCAGGATTGGTCGCCATGATTGCGATCGCCTTGGCCGTATCGAGCGGACTTCCTCCGCCCACGGCGATCAGAAAGTCACAACCATTGTCTTTAAAACTCCTGAGGCCCTCTCTCACGTAGTCGACCGTCGGTTCTGTAGCCACGGCGTCGAAGAGGGCATATGGGATGTTATTCTGTTCGAGGCTTTTCTTAATTCCTTCCAGGATCCCCAATTTGATCATCACCTGATCGGTGACGATCAGTGCTTTCCTTCCTCCCAATTTCTTACTTTCTTCACCAACCTTCTCAGAGGATCCCAACCCAGTGATCACAACCGGAGGAATAAGAAAAGTTCTTGTAGATAGGATCATTTCCTCGACCTCCTTTCTCTCTTCTTTTCCCACTGACTCCCAAAAAGTCTAAACCAACTTCGATCCTTGTTGAAGATCAAAAATCCTGCTTCGATATCCCTGCAGGATAACATCCTACGGAGATAGAATAAAACATAACTAAAAGGAGGGGTCAAGAAGTAGTTGTGTCGAATCCATGAGTATCAGGGTTAAACCGGATTCGAATAGTGATGAAATGAGCGATGTAATCGCTCAGTCTACTGACGAAATTCAATGGAATCGGACAGGGGTGTCGGAGAAAATCTTATAGCCGAAACCTCAGCTTGTCCCCTGGCTCGAAGAATTCAGTTAGAAATTGGGAGGGCTCTCCGGTCATGGGCGAGGTGACCTTCGCCAAATAATCATTTCGGATCGTCCGCTCGGTAAGATTTTCGAAGATATCCCTCTCCGATGACCCGGTCTTCCCCACGCTTTGGTGAGAAATTACTGAGCGATCCAATTTTGGCTTGACCGCGCCATTCGTTATCTCTTAAAGTTTGATCAAAATACTGAGAAAATGGAGTGTGTCGGTCCATTCGCCTATGAACTCGCAGCACCCCCTCAAACCTCTTCTGATTTTCTCAATCCTTTCGGGTCTCTTTATCCTCTCCATGTTCTACCGCGTTTCCAATGCGGTCATCGCCCCCAACCTTGTTAGGGATTTTGGCCTCAGTGCTGAGACCCTTGGGATTCTTGGAGGAGCCTATTTTTACTCCTTTGCTCTATTTCAGATCCCCATGGGACCGTTGCTCGATCGGATCGGTCCACGTATCGTCATCAGTTCGTTTTCCCTTGTGGGAGCGGTCGGAGCCCTTCTCTTTGCCTCCGGAGCGTCCTTTGCGTGGGTCCTTGTGGGCAGAATCCTAATCGGCGTAGGAATGTCATGCGTCCTCATGGGTTCTTTTAAAGTGTTTGTCCTTAAATTCTCACCCGACAGATTTGCGACGCTCGTGGGAATCCTTCTCTCTATTGGAACCTTGGGTAACATTTTGGCTGCTTCTCCATTAGCTTACTTGACCTCCACTATGGGATGGAGGAAGACCTTCATCGTCGCCGGGGGAATCACCGCCCTTTTGGCCTTTTTGATCCTTTGGGTCCTAAAAGGGGAGAAGACGGCAGAGGAGGATCGGACCTCATCGAAACCTGAGATCAGGGTTTTTCCCTCGATGCGAATGATCTTAGGTTCACTGGTCTTTTGGCAATTAGGGAGTGTTGCTTTTTTTCGATATGGAACACTCATGAGCCTCCAAGGCCTATGGTTGGGCCCCTATCTCATCGACGTTCACGGATATTCTCCCGTTGAGACAGGGAATCTGCTCGTAGTCTTAGCCATGGGATCGATCATCGGAGGCCCGGTAGCGGGCCGGCTCTCCGATCAGGTCTTCCGGTCGAGAAAGGGTGTCGCCCTCTGGGGGTTCGTCCTCTATGCGCTCAGCATCTTCCCGCTGGTGGGGGTGCTGAACATCAAGAGCTATCTCATCCATGCGTGCCTTTTCTTTCTCATCGGTCTATTCAGCAGTTTCGGAATGATTATCTACTCCCATGCCAAGGAACTTTTTCCAATCTCGATCTCCGGGACGGTCATGACATTGGTCAATTTTTTTACCATGGCAGGGGCTGCGATCTTTATGCCCCTGATCGGGAAAGTTGTGGAATCCTTTCCAAAGACCAATCACACCTATCCCGCCGAAGCCTATCACCTCGCGTTTCTCATCTGTTTCTTTGGGGTTTCCGCGAGTGTGATCTTTTACGCATTCTCTAAACGGGAGAAAACTCAGAGGGCATAGACAGAAACCCTACGCTCTATGCTCGATGCTACTTTTCCGTCGGGAATGTCATCTGGCCTCCGTAGTACCCAAGGAGACCAACGACGGGAGCGAGAAGGATGACGAGAATAAAATAGAGAGGGCTAGTCGTTGTCGGATTCGTTCCTCGCGAGAGGATGCAGATGATTTCGAGAAGAAGAAGGACGATGGAGAGCTGAATCTTCCTTTTTGTAAAAACTGTGAGTTTCAGGCGATAATTGACCCACCAGGTGAAAAGTCCAGTCCCGATGGCAAAGGGGGAAGAGAGAGCCCCCAGAATGAGAAGGTGGAAAGTTGTGATTTCGAAAGTGGCCTTGTGGAAGAGGAGGTATAGGAGGGCGAAGAAGGAGGAGGTCATGAGCAGGGCAAGGGGGAAGTGGACGACCATTGGATGGGGATGGCGTCTCGCCATAGGGAATCTCTGAAGAAGACTTTGAAGCGCAGCGGGAAGATGTTTCAGTTCTTCGGGCGCGCCTTTCTTCAGGATCCCCACCTGGGGATACCGCTCGAGGACTTCCGGTCCATGGGGGGCCGCAGAGATCTCAGCAGAGAGGTCCTTTCCGGATGGATGTCTGTTCATGTGGAGCCCCGAAGACCAGAGTGGACTCTTAGAGACATCATAGATCTTGCCCTGGAACGCGAGGTAAACAGGTTTCCCGTTTTTTCCGTTGAAATTCAAGAGCTCTTCAGGAGTAAATTCTCTCATTTCATCTTCCTTTCGGTTCTCCTATGGTGTTGGATCCCAATATTCTTTCCGTTACTGGTTCCCTTATCCAATCTACATTTGGCTTCGCCAATCTGTCAACAAGAAATCATTGATTGATGTGGACCGCTGGGTGAATACAGGATCGACACGGATGTCGGAGAAAATCTTAGAGCGGCAACCTCCGCTTGCCTTCGAGCTGCATAGTTTCATCCATAACCTATTGTGGCTCCTTTCCACTAGGAACTCTGGCCCACCTATTCCATATGGCCCCTCACCTTTATTCTCTTTTCCCTTCACGTATGGGTTCCCGATTGATTTAGTCCCGATCCGATGTTAAGCTTGTGCAATAGGAGGGATGGATGGTTCTAAAAGTCCTTTTAGGTTTGTTGATCGGTGGGGCCGCAGGATTGGCTTTAAGCCTTTTCAGTCGATCTATTGGAAGTGCCTGAACTCTAACGTGTAACCCTTATGTCTCCGTTGCACTGGGGGCTTTCATAGGGTTAGTCGTGGCCTTAGGATAAGGTCCCAATCCTTAGGAATTCGGGAAAGCAATTCTCGAGAGATTGAATCGATCTTCTCACAAAAAGAGACGAAACCTCTTGGGAAGATTACGTCTGACTGGCTGGTTTCATCCCGCGCCATTTTCACAAGGGATAGGAGTTTGGGAGGAGAAGCGAGATTGATTTCTGTTGCGAAGACCAAAATCGAACTGGTCTCTCAGGAGTGGGATTCCCAAGTGAAGAAGTTTGCATCTGGTCTTCAGTAGCGCATGGAATGGAGCCGAAACTCAAGAAGGAGGAGCATCGATGAACGAGAAAGAACGTTTAAACGCCTTAGAAGTCGCCCTCAATAATGAGATGAGAGAGCGGGAATTCTACCTAAGGAATGCGAAACGAACAACGGACCCCCTTGGGAAAGCCATGTTCCAGCAGATTGCCGACGACGAGTTGGAACACTACGAGCGGCTGAAACAGTTGCACGAGAAGTGGAGGCAACAAGAGAAATGGCCCGATACGGTTCCCTTGAAGGTGAGCGATACGGTGGTCAAGGACATCTTGCTCGATTTTCTTAAAAAGGTGGATAAGACCGCAAAGGGGGATGCCGATGACTTGGAGGCAGTCCGGACGGCCATTGAGTTTGAAGCAAAAGGGGCAAAGTATTACGCTCAACTGCGAGACGATGTCACCGATCCGAAGGAGAAACAGTTTTTCGATCTTCTTTCGAGGATCGAGCATGAACATTATCTCTCATTGAAAGATACCGAGGAATACCTCGTCGATCCCGTTTCGTGGTACCGGAGGATGGAACGTCATACCTTCGATGGGGAATAGGCTATTTGGGCAAGAACCAAGAAAGGATCCAGCTGACGATACTAATCAAAAGTGATCCCAGCAGGGCTCCCCAAAAACCGTTGACATGGAATCCTGGTACCAATAGAGCCACCAGCCCGAGCAAGAGGCCATTGATCACTAATAGGAAAAGTCCGAGAGTTAGGATCGTAAGTGGGAGCGTGAGGAAAACGATGATCGGGCGAACGACTGCATTGACCACTCCCAGGACAAGAGCGCTGATCAGAGCAGCCCAAAATCCATCGACTCGAAGGACGTTGGGAAATAGATAGGAGATTAAAAGGATAGCCACTCCATTCACGATCAATCGAATCAAGAACGACATAAGACCTCCTTTGAGCAAGCTGACGAAAGATCTAAAAGAGGGACCGTCATTCTGGGCCTAGCGAAGAATTTCGCATGGTCGAATTCGACAGGTTCCTTTCAATCCTTGCTTTCACCCTCTCCCACGAAGCCGTGGCAAGAAAGCTCTCGTCCATGTTTTCAATCATCTTCTCAAACTTTTTCATCGGGAGTGCAAGGGAGAGGGTCTCCCTCGGCACGCAGGGTCGGGCCGATACATCGAACATACCCAGGACTCCGCGGGGGCGATTCGATTCCTTTTCAAGATAGGGATACTGGACAATGGTTCCGCAGCCCGCTGAAAAGGGCGCGAAGATCCCGTCGGGCTCTGCTTCATCGAAATTGGCGAGGGTGAAAAGGCCTGAAAGAACATCGGGTGGGGAGAAGAAGATGACCACATCGGGCTGATCCATCGGTTCCAGCTTATCCCATCGCTTGAACACGACGAACGGGGCAGGCGCCTTAAAGGTTGGCATCTTTTTCACAACCTCTTTCACCAGCTCAGGCGTTTTCTTATATCGTTCTCCCTCCAGTTTTCCGGGAATGCCGCAAGAAAGAAAGTACTCGAAGTTTGGCATGATCTCCTGTGTGAATCCGAGATAGCGCTTTCCGCCAAAACAGCCGATAGAGTCGACATTAAATGCAAGGGGGGTTCCCCTCCTTACTCTCGAGAGGGTGCCGATGAAGCATTCGTGTCCCGAGCGAGGTTTGGCCACCTCGAGGCTCGTCGGCTTGTCGGTGTAATAGAACGTAATAGGAAGATCTGCTCCCCCGAAATACTTTTTCCATCTCGCCAGGAATTTTTCTTTCATCTCCGTATCCATGGGAAATCCTCCTTAAGCGGTCTATCATCCCGAGTCGATTTCATGATCCAACCGTTCGGGAATCCTGGATTCAAGGATGAATCTCAGGGAATTCGATCGCTGACGGTAACCTTAGCCTCCTTGCTTTTTCTCTGATTCTACAGATTATCGAAATGGGGATCAAGCCCATTTGGTTCCGGGCGACCTGTTATGCCACTCCTGAAGATTTCGTGAACATACCTTTGTCAATCCTGAGCTCCTCAAAGAATTGACATCCCCGTCGCATTTTGATACATGTTGGTCATTTGGTTTCGATAAGGAGAGGAACCATGTTTGGGCATCGAAAAGGTCGGTCTGCTTTTCTCTTGTTGCTTCCTTGTATGATTGGACTCTCTTGTGCAAGTAGTCCACCCCTTAAGAATCCTTCCGTGTCCAAATCGAATCTGCCCCAGAAACATTCGATCGAAGGTGTTCCCCTTTACCGGCAAACCTATATGGACTGTGGCCCCACTTCACTTCGGATGGTTTTGAATTTTTACGGAAGGAACTACTCTCAGGAGGAGATCGTAAAAGCCAGAAGGGGGAGGGGAACCACCGTTTCCGACATGGAGTCCTATGCACGGAGCCAGGGATTTGAGGTTTATTCTTATTATGACTGGAAAAAAGAGGAGACGAAATATTTGCTGGCTCAAGGCTACCCTTTGATTGCCTTAGGGGTCCCACCTCCGAACTGGCCCAGAAGGAGTAGGTACTCAGGGGAGGGCCACTACGTGGTTGTGACGGGATACGATGACGAAAAAAATGTATTCATCGTTCAAGACCCCGGTCCCGGTGCAACGATGGCGGTCCCGTATGAAGTCTTTAATGATTTTCATCGGTCCCATCCAACCCATGGTCACTGGGTTCTCTGTATTTATCCAAAAACAAGGTAACACGAGACTGGATTGAATGGCGTTGCGAAGGGGAAGTGAACGAAAAGAGCCCAACTTCTCGTAGTGGGTTTCCTCAAGGAGGAGGGAATTTTTCGATGAGAGACATGGCACCCAATCTGACCGATTATGAAAAGACCTACCGCGAGTTCAAGTGGGAGATTCCGGAGTACTACAACTTCGGTTTCGACGGCATCGACCGATGGGCGGAGGATCGAACGAAGTTGGCCCTTCTCTCGGTGGACGATACAGGAATCCATGCGGTGAGGCACACCTTTTATGACCTGATGAGACTTTCAAACCAGTTTGCCAACGTTCTTTTGAACCTGGGGATTAAGAAAGGGGACCGAGTGCTACTGATGCTTCCGAGAATACCGGAATGGTACGTGGCCATGATTGGAATGATCAAGTTAGGAGTCATTCCCATGCCGACCTCTATTCTGGTCACAGCGGAGGATATAAGGTTCCGCGGGATCCCAGATGAGAAAGGCAGGGAGATCATTAAGGCCTTCATTTCGTTAAGATCCTCCTTTGAGCCCTCGGAGAGACTTTCATGGGAAATTTTGGAGCATGCAAGGAGAAGCTTGGAAGCAAGAAGGGTTCCCCGGGAGTTGGAATTCTTAAGGGAGTTGCCGAAGACAACGACGGGAAAAATCAAGAGGTCTGAGTTGAAGAACCGCGAGATGGAAAAAAGACGGCTTCAAAGATGAGCCTGAGCCTCTATTTTCCTATCCGAATCTTTCTTCTGCATTCGGGGCAGAATTCCGGACCTTTCCTGTCCGTATCGGCCAACGAATTGGAAAAGAACATGACGCACCGCGAATCTCGACAGTGCGACAGCCCGAAGGTGTGACCTAACTCATGAACCGCCTCGGTCAGCGCCCTTCTATAGAAGAGGTTCTGGTCTTGGGCAAGACCATAGAACTCCTGTCTCAGGCGGGTGAGGGAAATGACCGCAGCCTTTTGGCTCGCTTCGCCAAAGACAAAATTCAGTTCCGGGACGTAGAGGTCCACGTCCGTCACCCCTAAGATCTTCTCGTAAGGGAGATATTCCTTCCGTTCCAAAAGACTCCTCAGGATGGCTGTCGAGAGATACTGGTTTCTCTTTCTATTGTAGGCTTCTTCGGGGAGGGTCATTCCGAGGGCTACCTCGATCCTTTTTCCGAAGACCCTGCCGAGGTCCGCCTGAAGCCTCTCCATCACGCTCCTGTCGATTTCTCCGAAAGGTACCAAGAGGATCCCCATCTTGTGAACCCTGTCTTGCGAAGAGGAGGCGTGATCCACGGACAAAGAAACCCCCATGACGAGTGCGAAGAAAAGCAACAATCTTTCCAGCTTATTCGCTATAATACCACCCTTCCCTCTCTTCGTCATAGAAGATCTTGTGCGTCCTCCCGTCGCTCCCCGCGATCTTGAAGAATCTCCTGGTAGCTCTATCCCCGGTGCTTTCCTCAGTCCAGCGCTCTTGAATTTCAATGACATCGATTCTATTTCCGCCGAGCATAAACGTTCTCGGTATTTCCTCCCCTCGATACCCCGAATAGGCAGTGACATTGATCTTTTCCTCAGACATCTTTTTCGATTTCCTTCAGGATCTCGGGAAGAAGGGCATTCCTGTTCCCCTGGGTGAGTTCAAAGAGCTTCACGTCCGGCCTCTTCTTGATCTGTTCGATGAACGCACTTCCCTTGAGGGCAATGGTAGCCACCACCTCTTTTTCGGAGTTGAGGCACTTCATCAGGCATTCCCTGAATCGTCCGGAGAAGCATTCCATCTTTCCGATTTCATCGATGAGGATCAGGCGGGTTGATTGATTGAAAAATGGAATGGACTCAAGAAACACCTCGAAGCCTTTGACATCCACTCCGTACTTCCCCACGCGATGGGGACTTTGAATCCCGATGTGAGAAAGAATCCCTTTTCGACCGTCCAAGCTCACGAGTTGAAATCCCTTCCTCGTCTCCCCTTCCCTTATTTCTTTTGTGTAGAAACCCACCGGATGGAGAGAGGCGAGCGCCTCTGCGATCTTTTTGATCAACGTGGTTTTTCCGACCCCGGGTCGTCCGGTGAGAAGGATGTTCTTTTTTATCACATCCATCCTTGGGGCGCTACCATCAAGTCAGGGATCATCTCGATCTTCGGCTCAACAAATTGAGTCCGACCCCGCTGCCAAGAATCAGAGATCCGCCTATGACAGAACGGTGAGTCAAGGGATCGCTGAAGAGCAGGACTCCGGCCACACCTGCAAAAACAACCTCGGACATAAGGATCAGGGACCCCTCCGCGGCGTTGCAGTATTTGAATCCTTGATTCATCAGAACCTGTCCCACCAAAAGAAGGGCTGCAAGGAGTAACAGGAGAAGTCCACGACGGAGTTCTGGAATCGCGAATCCTTGAAGCCAGAAGGGAAAGGAGAGGAGTCCCCCGATGAGACAAAAATAGAAATAGATGATCAGGGGACCGTTCGTCCGCCTTGCCACATAGATCAGGAGCATAGCCATTCCCCCGAGGCAACCGCTTAACAATCCGTAGACGTAGCCGATGTTCAAGGAGCGGAAGTCCGGGTTCACAAAGATATAAATCCCAAACAGTCCAAGGCCCATCAAGAGGAGTTGGGCGGGCTCAATCTCGGTTCTTAAGATGAGAAAAGAGAAGAAGAGGGCGAAAATCGGAAAGGTGTAGAGCAACACAACTGCATCCGCCAAAGGGATGAGGGTGAAGGATTTCAGGAGACAAAAGAAAGATAGCGTTCCAAAGAGACCTCTTAAGATCAAGATCCGGGTCTGGTTCCCCCGAAGGGATATTCCCCTCGAAGATAGGATCGGCCAGAGGATCAGTCCCCCAAAGAGAAATCGAACGAAGGCGATCTGCACAGGAGGGAAGAAGGAAGAAAGGTATTTGGTGAGAATATCAGCCAATGAAAATAGAAGGGCCGATAAGATCATCAGCCCCAGACCGCTAAAAAAGATGCGCTGGAAGGAGTCCTTCATCGATTCGGCCAAAGGTTCTCAGGGAGAAATCTTCTCGCTCGGTTTCCGACCGTCCTCCTCGCGGTCGCTTAAGGGTCGCCCCTGGGAGGCCCTCCGATCCCTTCGCGAGGCTCGACCTTCATTCCTTTCGACAACCCTCCGGCTATCCTCGAACGAAGGGGTTATGGCGCTTCTCATATTGAATCGTCGACGAGGGTCGGGGGCCGTAGTTGTGGCCAGGATAAACGATGGTGTCGCCTGGCAACGTGTAGAGTTTTCTGCGAATAGAGGATTCCAGTTCCTCCCAGGAACTTCCCGGAAAGTCAGTTCTTCCCACAGAGCCGACGAATAGGCTGTCCCCGGTGAAGACCATTCCATCTACATAAAGAGAGATCCCTCCTGGAGAATGGCCCGGAGTGTGAATCACGTGGATCTGAACCTTCCCCACCCGGAGGACATCCCCCTCTCGAACGAGCATATCGGCGGCGGGAGATGGGTTCGCCCTGAACATCTCGAGAAGATAGGAAGGGGTACGGGTAAGAAAGGGAGCGTCCTTTTCATGAATGACAATCTTTGCTCCGGTCTTCTTAGCCATCGCGGCATTTCCCATGACATGGTCCACATGAGCGTGGGTGTTGACGATGTATCGAATCGTGCTAATCCCATGAGATTTTGCCTCGCTGAGAAGAAAATCGGTGTCATCCGCGGGATCGATGAACAATCCCTCTTTCTCCTCCTCGTCCCCGACTAAGTAGCAGAAGACGGCAAAATTGCCGACCTCGTATTGTTTCACGAGCATCTCTTCCTCCTCTTGGGTTCGGATGATTCAACTATAATGGATGCTCCCTTAAACTTCAACTCCTGGTTGACAAATCCCAAACGATCTATTACTGAAGCTATAGAGGAGAGGTAAAAGCCTTGAAGTTAGAAAATGGCCTTTATGCCTACCTTTGGCGAGACCCTTACGAGAATAATTGCAACACCTATGTGATCGACGGAGATAAAAAGATCCTGATCGATCCCGGTCACGCTCGCCATCTGAATAGGGTTATTCACCAAATGGAAAGAGACGGACTTTCAGTGGAAAAGATCGATGTCGTCCTCGTCACCCATTCCCATCCCGATCACATGGAGGGGGTTGAATTTTTCCTTGAGAAGCCCGTGAGGGTTGCAATGGGCAAGGAGGAAGAACGTTACCTTCTGGAGAGCGGGAGAATCCTCTATGATATGATGCAGATTGCCTTGCCGAAGATCCGCGTCGATTTCTATCTGAAAGAGGGGGACCTCCGATTGGGAAACCAAAGCTTCCACATCTACCAAACACCTGGCCATTCCCCGGGGTCGCTGACCCTCTACTGGCCGGAACGAAAAGTGCTTTTCACAGGGGATGTCGTGTTTTTCGGTGGAATTGGAAGAACCGATTTTTTGGAGGGGAATTCCAAACAATTAATGGAGAGCATCGAGAGGCTTTCTCGTTTGGAGACAGAGCTTCTCCTGCCGGGCCATGGGGACGTCGTGATGGGAAAAGAGTTGGTTTTTCAGAATTATGAATTCATCCGTCACAACTTCTATCCCTACCTATAGGGTTCTCAACTGCTTCTTAATCTCCTCCAGTTTCTCTCCATAAAGCCGATCCAACTTTTGGACAGCCTCCTTCCAGAGGGGACTTGCCTCCACATTCGGTTCAACCGCACTCCCCGCGATCCCCTCCTTTCTCAGGGTCTCTTCTAACCGAGCCCTCAAATTGTTCCGAGCTTTCTCCTTCTCTTCCCGATATTGAGAGGACAGCTGGTGATACCGCTCGACGATCTCCGGAATAAGGCCATCTTTCAACCATTCGATACCCTTCATCAACCTCTCGTCCTCGTCTTTTAGTGACAGCACCTCGATCCACTGGGAGAGAAGAAGCTCTCTGACTGCATTCGAGGTTTTCTGATCCATCTTCTGGATCTCTTTCTGAAGGTCATGCAGGGGAACATGGCCTTCCCGGTAACGGTGGAAGAGCGCTTTCGCTTTCTCCACAATTTCCTTCTGTCGGATCTCTTCCTTTTCCTTCTCGGAAATGATCATCTTCTTCGTTCGCTCCAAAGCCAACTCCAAAGAGGATTTGATCTCTGCCATTTGGTTCACCCCTCCGTATTATAACAGCTCGCCCATTTCCCCGGTCAAAAAAAGAGACCCCAGATTTGGTTCCGGGGTCTCTTGGGGTTGCTCCATTGACCTATGGCCTCAACTCACAACGGTGACATTGGTTGCCTGAAGACCTTTGGGGCCCTGGGACACTTCAAATTCCACTTCGTCGCCCTCGTAAAGGGTCTTAAATCCATCCTTCTTGATGGCCGAGAAATGGACAAAGACGTCGCTTCCATCTTCCCTCGAAATGAAGCCGTAGCCCTTCTTCTCATTGAACCACTTTACCCGACCTCTCGCCACTACAACTCACCTCCTCCCATTCTAAACTGAAGTAAGTTGTAATAGCCTTTGGTCTTCACAAAAAAAGGCCACAAAAGCGATTTACCAAACTCTTGTGGCCTTTTCTCTATTGCCAAAATGCCTAACTCCTTACAACTTACCGCAGAAAATTATGTTCTTTTTGAAATTGAAAGTCAAGAGTTTTTTATTTTTCCGCTGTAACCTGTTCCGTTTCCTCTTTCGCCGGAAGGATCCCCTTGTTCTCAACCTCCAAGATAGAGCTGCCGCACGTCAGGATTGTTGAGAAGGTCTCTTCCTTTTCCTTCGTACCGATTATTTCCCATCTCTAAGACATACCCATAATCCGAATATTCGAGAACCATCGCTGCCTTTTGTTCGACGATCAGGCAGGGGAGGCCGGATTGCTTGATTTCCATGATCTTATCGAAGATCGTTTTGACCCATTTGGGCGAAAGCCCAAGGGAGGGCTCATCAAGCAGAAGAAGTTCGGGCTGAATCATGAGGGCCCTTGCGAGAGAGAGCATCTGTTGTTCCCCCCCGCTCATCTGGGAGGCTTTCCGTTTCCTCATAGTCGTCAGCCAGGGAAAGAGCTGATAGACCCGTTCCAGGGATCTCTCTTTTTCTGAGGGATCTTTAATCGTCCAGGCGCCCATATCCAAGTGTTCCTGCACCGTCATATCGGGAAAGACCACCCTCCCTTGGGGGTTGAAAGCCATCCCCTTCTGCACGATCTGGTGGGGTGGGGTGTGTGTGATCTCCTCTCCCAAAAAGACGACCCTTCCCGAAGCAATCCTTAGGAGTCCCGCGGCGGCTTTGAGCACCGTTGATTTCCCTGCTCCATTGGGTCCGATGAGAGCAACGACCTCCCCTCCTCTCACGGAAAGCGACACCCCATGGAGGATCTCCATCTTTCCATAACCAGAGATCAGTCGATCAATGCGCAAGACTTCGGGATGCTTCCGCTCCATTACCTTCCAAAATAGTGCTCAAGAAGTCGCTCGTCCCTTCGGACGACGCTGCAGCTTCCCTCGGCGATCTTCTGCCCGTAATTGAGGGCGATCGCATTTTGACAGTGGTTCATAATCACATTCATATCGTGCTCGACGATGATAAAGGTCTTCCCTTCTTCGTTCAAGCGGTGAATCAAGGCCATCAATTCATTCTGGAGGGTGGGATTGATTCCTGCGGCAGGTTCGTCAAGGAGAATGAGCTCGGGATTGAGCATCAGAACCTGGGCAAGGGAGAGGAGCTTCTGCTGACCGAATGAGAGGTCCGATGCGTAGTCGTCCTTCTTATCCAGAAGCCTGACCAGATGAAGAAGCTCAACCGCCCTTTCCATGACCATCCTCTCCCTCCCCTTGCCCACGACGATGAGGTTCTCGAGAAGCGTCATCTTTGGAAAGATGCGAATAATCTGGTAAGTTCGGCCGATTCCCCTTCGTGCGATCTCAAAGGGCTTTTTTCCTGTGATCTCCTCCCCCTTATAAAAGATATGTCCCTCGTCCGGCTGGAGGATCCCAGTAATGAGGTTGAAGAGCGTCGTCTTCCCGGCCCCGTTGGGGCCGATGAGACCTGTGATTGAGCCTTGATAAATGTCAAAGGAACAGTGGTCCAAGGCGGTCACTTCTCCGAACTTCTTTACGACATCTAAGACCTTCAATAGGGGCTCTTTTTGATTCATTCCTTTCTCTTCCCCTTCTCGTCCACCCCCTTGGCAAGAAAGGAGCGTCCGTCCGTTGAACCCATCACAGCTTTCGACTCCTGGGTAAAATCCCCCTCGCCTTCATCCAACCTAAAAGCCCCTGTGGGAAGAAGAGGATCAACGCCATCAGGATCCCCCCGAAAATGGCCATGTAGAGTACGGTGAACTCGGCCCAAAGGATCTCATGGATGAACGTAAAGAGAATAGCTCCGATGACAGGGCCGAATACCGTCCCCACGCCGCCGAAGAGGGTCATGACAATGGGAGTGAGGGTGAGTTGGATGTTGAAGGCATAGTTCGGATCGATATAGTTCTGGTACGTACAATGGATTCCGGCTGCAAGGCCCACGACAAACGCGCTTAGGACGAAGCCAATGATCTTATCCTTTGTCGTATGAATGCCCAACGTCTCTGCGGCCTGTTCATCCTCCCGTATGGCCATGAGGCGAAGGCCAAACTTGGAGGAGGTGACCAGGTAACAAACGAGTACGGTCAAGAAAGCAAGGATAAGTGCCGACCAGTAAAGGACAGGGAGCCGAATTCCGGCTACGAACGGGACCCCTTTTCCGCCATGGGTGATCGGTTCGAGATAACCTGTCCCAAAAAGCTCCCGGGTTCCCTCCGTGAGAGCCACCATCGAGATCGCAAAATAGACCCCTTTGATTCTGAGAAGGATATAACCTACGCCGATGGAGACGAGGCTGACGAAGACTGCACCAATAGGCCAAGCATAGAGCCAGAAGAGTTTGTGATCGGCAATAAGAAGGCTGCTCACATACCCGCTCACTCCGATGAACCAAGCCAAGCCGAAGTTGGTGTATCCCGTCAACCCCGAGAAGAGGTTCCATCCGGAGGCGTACACCGTAAAGACAAGGACGAGGACCAACAGGGTAATCCAATAGTCCGAGGCAAAAAAGGGGACAGAGAAAAGAAAGGCCAGAAGCAATGTGACGACCAAGACGATTCGCAGGTTCATCTCTTGAACAACCCTGTTGGCCTGAGCAAAAGGATGAGCAAGATGATGAGCGAGGGGATGATCTGGGCCATCTTCGCACTCATATACTGGGTAACCAGACTTTCCAGTACCCCAATGATCAATCCCCCGACCAGTGCTCCTTGGATATTTCCAAGCCCCCCCAAGACGACGATGGCGAAGGCTTTTGAGACATAACTGCCCCCCATTTGGGGAAAGATCACCCATTGAAGGCTCACGATTGCCCCCGCTGCTCCGGCCAGCCCGATTCCGATTCCGAAGGTGAGGGCCCTCATCTTCATCGTATCGATTCCGCAGACCAAAGCGACCTCCGGATTCTGTGAGGTTGCCCTGATCCCTTTTCCCAGTTTTGAATACTTCAAGAAGGTGAAGAGGGCAGCGGTAATTCCTATGGCGAGACCAAAGGAAACCGTCTTGCTCTTCGCGAAGGCCAAACCGAAGACGGGATAGTTCCCTGTGAGATAAGGCACAGAACGGTACGTATTCGTCCAGAAGAACTGGGCCAAGTTCCAGATCAGGATCGACATTCCAAAGGTTAGGATGAGTGCCGAGAGCTCGTGGGCACCGATCAGTTTCTCAGTGACATTCTTATGGAGGATGGTCCCCAGGAGGAAGAAGAATGGAATCGAAAGGGCCACGGAAAGCAAAGGGTTGAGATGGAGGAGACTGAACGCCCAATAGGCGAAATAGGCACCTAACATGACAAACTCGCCATGGGCGATATTGACGATTCCAACGACCCCCCAAACGAGGGTGAGCCCCATCCCCACGAGGGCGTAGACAGAACCGAGCATCAGTCCCCGGATAAAGATTTCAACGAAACTGATCATTGCGATCCAGGCATAATTAGTAACGGAAGGCTATCTCCCCCATCCCGGGAAGGGATAGACAACATCGGCAGTCTTGCTCTCCTTCGGGTAGACGATCTCTTTCACCATCCCCTGGATGGCCACCTGGTTTGGAAGAAGCCTCTTTCCTTCCGCTTTTTGCCATTGAATCAAGTTGGTTGCCTTGCCAACCTGCCACCCGGAATCCGGATGGCCCAGTGGATTCACCTCGTATTCGCCAAAGATGGTGACCGTCTTAATCGAATAAAGCCTATCTCGCAATGCCTTCTTGTCTTCGATGTTCCCCACTTCCTTTACAGCCCGCTCCAGGATCTGTCCAGCGGCAAAACCGGCTGCCGCATGGTAGGAAGGCTCCTTCCCGTACTCTTTCAAATAAGCCTGGTAGAACTCGAGATTGCCAGGCGTTTTGACGAAAGGTTCCCAGAAGGTCTCCCCCGTTACATAGGCTGCGTCGCCTTTCAATGAGTTTGCAAAGTCAGCAATGGCAGGGCCGACCAGAAACCCAAAGAGCTTCGGTGTTGCATTGACTGCCTTCGCGGCCTTCATCAACCCGATCGAGTCCGGAAGGTATCCTCCTCCCAGGATCAGGTCAGGTTTCTTGGACCATGCCTTCGACATGATGGGTTCCCAGTCCGCGGTCTCTTTCGGGTAAGCCTCATCGAGAACGACCTCCATTCCCATTTCCTTAGCCTTGGCAATCAGGGGCCTCGAAGCCCCGATGGGGAAGGGGGTATCGGAGTAGATAAAGGCGACGGTCTTTGCCCCTTTCTCTTTTCCGATCATGAGACATCCGTAAAGATTCTTCCAGGCTGGGGGAAGGACACCGACGAACCATTCCCTCTTTTTCCCCTCCCAAATGACCGGCGCGTTCGCCAGAGGAGTGATGATCGGGATCCGGTATTCCTCTGCCAAGGGCGCAATCGCATTCGATGCCGGGCTGCCATAAGGGCCAAGGATCAGATCGACTTTGTCTGAAACGATCAATTTCCGGACTAACTTGTTCGATTCGCTCGGATCACTCTTATCATCATAGACGACGAACTCAACCTTTCTTCCGAGGAGTCCGGGGCTGGGACAGCCCAGTTTTTCAACCTCTCCGAAGGTGCAACCCCTCTCATTGATGATCTTTCCCCAAAGTTTGTATCCTCCCACCTCCAACTCTCCTTCACGAGCCATCGATCCGGTTAAGGAGATAGCCACTCCAATCTTGATGGGAGCCTTTGGCTGCCCATAGCTTCTCCTTCTCAGCATTCCTCCCATGCTCAACGCGGCAACACCGATGCCAGCCTTTTTCAAGAAATCCCTTCGGTCTAAACTTTTCATCTTTCTTCCACGCCTCCTTTCTGACGAGATTGCTTCATAAGCATTGTGAAGTTATCAGATTGATCGCTCTCTTGTCAAACGAATCCTAAAGTCCCAAGTAATGCGTCACTGAAACGTTGGGAAGACCGGGTCATCGGACAGGGATATCTTCGAAAATCTTACCAAGCGGACGATCCAAAATGATTATTTGGCAAAGGTGACTTCGCCCATGACAGGAGAGCCCTCCCAATTTCTAATTGGCCGGCCAGATGGCCTGGTGCCCCCTTCTTTCAGAAGGGGCGAGGGGCGGAGTACTGCATGCGATGATCGTTCCTTTTTGGGAAGCACCCTTGTTTTTATGTGAACCGTACCGGAAACCAAGACTTTTTTGTTGACACGTGTATTGTATTATATTATATTGTGTTGCAACATAGGCGAGGAGGCATGCTTGGGGCAGAGCAAGGTTGCAAGGACCATTTATATTAATGGAGACCAACTGGATGCCTTAAAGAAGCTGTCCGAACGGACCAAAGTTCCTCAATCCGTTTACGTGAGAGAGGCTTTGGACATGCTCCTTGAGAAGTATTCGGAGCAGCTGAAGTTTGACTTCGTCGAGCCCAAGAAGAGATAGGGACTCGAGAGACTTTGAGGATTGAGGAATGGGCGACCGGTTCCGGCTCATTTATTTAAAGTCGACCGACTTCGAACAGACAAAAA
>FWPV01006035.1_pt1 | contig 23599 bp, 16 predicted proteins | sample 2228371 | NCBI WGS metagenome assembly FWPV01 (sample SAMEA103939776, study PRJEB20133) | metagenome | reverse complement strand
CCGCTCACGGGGCGGGAGCGACCTCTACCCTCGCCAGGGTGCCGGTGGAGGCGAAATAGATCAGGGCCTCGCTGACCGGCTCGCCGCAGGCCGCCTCCCAGGCCCTGGCGTAGAGGGAGAGCTGGGGAGCGTATTTCTCGCCGGCTCTCCACACTTCGTCCCGCCGCAGGCGGTCGGTCTTGTAATCCACCAGCACCCAGCCGTCCGCCTCACGGAAGGCGAGGTCGATCACCCCGCGCAGCACGGCTGGCAGCCCCTCTTCCTCCCAGGGTATCTGAAAGGGTACCTCCATCAAACGCTTCTCGGAGTCCAGGGCACGGCGCCAGACATCCGAGGCCATGACCGAGCGCGCCAGGGCGGCGGCCTGGGGCGCGAGCGCGGGGTCCAGCTCCTTCTCCTCGAGGGAGGCGGACGCCAGCCTCTCCAGGTCCGCGCCCGGCTCCGCCATGGCCGCCCGCAGGAGCAGGTGGATCACCTCGCCCCACTCCGTTCCCCCCTCGGCGTCAGACGGGATCTCCAGGTCGTCCCCGGGACTTGCGCTGCTTTCGGGGGATCCGGAGCCCGCGTCGGCGCTCCCGCCCGGGTCGCCGCTCTTCCTCCTTCCCGGGGGCACGTCCCTCTCATCTCCCTCCGGGTCGGGCGGGTCCCCGCCCTCGCCTGCCCCCGCGGGTCCTGCCGCCGCGGCCGACGCCGGGGGAGGCGTTCCCGCTCCGCCGGGCCGGGAAAGAGCGTATTCCTTGGCCGCCAGTACCCGGTAGGTCGGCGAAAGGGATGCGTCGAGGCGGGTGGATATCTCCGCCGCCCCTGCCGCGCGCTCCTCCGGAGAGACGGACGTCGCGGGCCTGACCGGGGCTTCTTTGGGCCCGGGGTCGGCGATGTCCCGCGCGGCGGGGATGAAGGTATCGAAATAACTCCAGGGGTTGTCGGCGTTCCTGTTCTTGCGCTGGCTGATGACGGCGGCGGAGCCGCAGCGGGTGGCGGCGACATAGCGCAGGCGCAGCTCCTCGGCGCGCCCGAAGGCCTTTTCCCTTTCTGCCAGTTCCTCCCATCCGGGGGGGTGGGCGAGCAGTTTTTGGGAATGTTCGGACGTCTTCTGGCATATGGCAAGGTAACCCCTGATCCTCTCCCCTCGGCGGTCTATGTGCACCGTGGCGGGGTGGTCGGATTCCCCGCAGGGGTCGGCGAGGAAGACCACCGGGGCCTCCAGGCCCTTGACCTTGTGCAGGTTCATGATCCTCACCGCCGGCCGGGTGTCGGGAAGGGCTTCGGCCCCGTCGTGTGCTTCCTCGCACGAGGCCAGCCTGCCGATATATTCCACGGCATGCGCGACGCTCCAGCCCTCCCGCTGCGCGGCGCGGAGCAGCTCCAGGCTCTTGGCCAGGCTTCCCGCCTGCGCGTTACCACCCGGGCGGGAGGCCGCCAGCGCGAACAGCCCCAGGTCACCCGCTATCCTCTCGCAGGCGGAAGCGGGGGGGAGGAGGTGGAGCCAGCGCGCGTACCGCCTGAGGCGGGAAAAGGCGTCGGCGAAGAGCTCCCGGTCCGCCCCGTCCAGTCCGGCAGGCACCTCGCTCCGGAAAGAAAAGCGTCCTCCCTCCCGTCGGAAGGCGTAGAGCCGGGCGTCGCTTACGCCGAAGAGCTCGCTGCGCAGCGCCGCCACCAGGGCCACGGGGTCCTCGGGCCGCGTGACCGCCCTGAGGCACAGGTAGAGGAGGCGCAACTCCTCGACCTCGTTCAGGGCCTGTCCGCCCGTGACCCGGTGGGGGATGCCGTATCTCTGCAGGGCCTGGGCCACGGCGCCCAGGTTGCGCTTCTGCTTCGTCACGATCATGAGGTCGTCGGGGCGCACGCGGGGGTCCTCTTCCTCTCCGGGTTTGCTGTCCGCGCGCGCGACGGTGGCTCCCCGGTCCAGGATATCCCTTATCAACCTGGCCAGCAGGTCGGGTTCATATGCCCTGACGGTCTTATTATTTCCGCATTCCTCCGGGATGGGGAGGCGAAAGATGCCGCCCAGCTCGCACGCATCCTCCCGCCTGAAGGGGAGGAGGGGGACATAGGTCGGGGACTGGAGGGTCTCCGCGGCCGGAAAGCGCAGCATGGCCCGCCCCTTTTCATCCTCGGACGGCTCGCCCGGCCGGAAGACCTCGTTGACCCAGTCGATGACGGAAGGGGTGGAGCGGAAATTGGTCTGCAGGTTCACCGCCAGGCCCCCACGCTCCACGAGGATCCGCTTGGCCTGCGCGTAGGTGGCGATATCGGCGCGCCGGAAACGGTATATGGACTGCTTGGGGTCGCCCACCAGGAACAGCGACCCCGGCCTGGGTACGCAGGCGCGCCAGTCCCTCTCCTCCGGGTCCTCCGCGGCGAGGAGGAAGATGACCTCCGCCTGGATGGGGTCGGTATCCTGGAACTCGTCCACCAGGAGGTGGGTGAAGCGGGACTGGAAATAGCGGCGCGCCTCGGGATGGTCTCGCAGCAGCGCCGCCGCCCTCATCAACAGGTCCTGGAAGTTGAGGAGTCCGCGTTCCCGCCGCAGGCCGTCATAGACGCCGCGCGCCTTCCGTAAGACCTCCAGAACCGTGGGGTAGCGGTATTCCCGCCAGGCGCGCAGCGCCGGAAGCGCCACCCGGTCGCGGAAACCGTCCCAGGCCGCCCTTTCAGCCTTTGCCTCGTTCCTGTCGAACCCTCCCTGTTCCATCCAGGTCTTCTGCACAAATTTGGGATTCCCGTCGAAGATCTCTAGGGCCTCCACGAGGCGATCCGGCCTCCCGGGGTCGTCAAGGTGAGAGACGACGCGGAGCAGGCGCCTCATCCGGGGGATGAGGGCGTCGTTCCCGACCTCCCGCGGCAGCCGGGGCTCCAGCCCCCGCAAACGCTCTACATAGCGGAAGAGTTCCTTCCGCGCCGCGCCGAGGTCCGGTTCCGCGGCCTCCCGGGGAGCGGGCCATTCCTCCACGTCGGGATAGAGGCAGAAATCAGCGAAGGAGGATCCGAGGTCCGAGACGTTCAACCCCAGGCGGGCGAGCCTCTCCAGGAGCCCTCCCCGATCCCCGGCCGCGAGCTCGGTCACGAAGATGTGCCAGGCCTCCTCGCGAAGGCGAGCGTCCGCTTCCTCGTCGAGCTCCTCGAAGTCGAGGCTCACCCCCGCCTCCACCGGTCGCTCCCGCAGCAGGCGCGCGCAGAAGGAATGGATGGTCCCGATGAAACACTGCTCCACGCGGTCGAGGGCGGCCTTGAGGCGTTTCCCCTCCTCGCCCTCCGCCTCCCTGACCCTGCGCTCCAGCTCCACCTGGAAGCGCCCCCGCAGCTCCGCCGCCGCCTTGCGGGTGAAGGTCACCGCGGCCATGCGTCGTATGTCTTGGCATCTTCCGCTCTCCAGCAGGGCGAGCATCCTTCCCGTCATGCTGGTGGTCTTTCCGGTGCCCGCCGCCGCCTCCACGATGATGTTGCGGTCGAGCTCGCGCAGGATGAGTTCGCGCTGCTCCCGGTCGGGAGGACGCGGGGGCGCCTCGCCGCCGCCGTGCCGGCCCGTCATGGTCACCTCCTGCTCATGCATGGCCCCTGAGCCTCCGGAAGGGGTCCAGGGCGGGGTTTCCAGGTCCTGCCAGCCTCTCCCCGCACCTCTTCGCCAGCGCCTCCACGTCCCCGAAGGCGGGAAGGTAATCGCTGAACTTCACGTCATCCCTGTTGTCCGTGAAAGGGAAGCATCCCCCCGCCACCATCTCGCGCAGGCAGGCCAGCACCCGAGGGCCGTCGCGCAGGGAATCCGCTTCCCAGACGACGCGCTCGCCGTGTTCGCGGGAGGAGGGGAAGAAATACTGGAAGGAGGTCACCCTTGCCCCCGGGTGGACGCGACCCAGGAGCTCCTCCGCCATGGCCAGGTAGAGGTAGTGCTGCAGCCGCCTCCCGCCCATGAAGGGTTTGGCGATATCGAAACCCCGCGTGGAGCCGGTCTTGTAGTCCAGCACCGAGAAGAGGGCGCTGCCCGGCTCTCCCAGCTCGTCCACGCGGTCCATGCGGCCGCGCACCCGGATGCACTCGCCGCCGGGCAGCTCCACACGCACCGCCTCGGGGCGGTCGATGGGGTTCCCGGAACCGGAGCTCGCCATGCCCGCCGCCGCCTCGAAGTAGAGCGGCCGGTTTTCCCGGCAGTATATCTCATCCTCCATGAGGAAGATGCGGGCGGTGCGCAGCATTTCCTCGCGCTCCACGCGCGCCACCTCCCGGTTGGGCGGAGGCTTGCGGCGTTCCCAGCGGGAGAGTCTGTCCAGCAGCATCCCTCTCAAGGAGTCCCAGTCGCGCTCCAGGGAGGGCGACCGCCCCTCCTCCCGCAGGTGCCGGTGAAAATCCCCGAACACCTCGTGCAGGATGGCCCCTTTCTCGTCGGCCTCCAGCCAGCGCGACGGGTCTAAGACGAATTCCTCCGGCGGCCTTATCCCCAGCACGTAGGCGAAGAAATACTCGAGGGGGCACCGCCCGAGGGTCTCCAGCTGGCTGGCGGAGAGCACGGGACCGTCCGGACGGGCGGGGTCGAGGTCGGCTCCCGCCTCGGGCACGAAGCCGTCGTAGTCCGTGAACTCCTCGCCCTCGCGGGCCAGGCGGGCGGCCCTCCCGCGCCCCAGATGGGGGTAGGCGGCGAAGACGGCCTCCTCGGCATTGGGCGGGGGAGCGTCTCCGCACAGGCGACCTATCCACCATTCCGTCTCGGTGATGCACATCCCGGGCCGGAGGGGCGCGAAGGAGGCCGGCTCCCGCAGTACGCGGAGGAGGTCGTCCTGCACCGCCTCCCTGTTCCCCGAGACGATGCGGTAGGCGGAGAGGACGGCCTGGCCGGGGAACATGTCCCGGTCCTCCTCCAGGTCGCGGCAGCAGTACCCCATGGTCACCCTCGCCCTCAGCCCGGCCATGACCCGGGCGAGGTCCTCCATGGCCGCGGCCATGCGCCCCGCAGCCGTCGGGAGCTCGTCGGAGATGGCCTCCCGTTCGGAATCCAGCAACAGGGGGTCCTGGAGACCGGCGCCGGGGAAACGGCCGTCGTCCAGCCCGAGGACGAAGACATGGGAACGACCGCTGTGGCCTCCGCCCCGCAGGGAAGCGACGTGCAGGCAACCCGGCCGCGGGCTCTTCCCCTCCACGCGCGAGGAGCCGGCCAGCTCCCTGAGCCGGCCGACGATGTCCGGAGCGCCGGCGACGCAATCCCTCAGGCCGGCGGAGAGCTCGCGCACCCCCTTGAGCAGTCTCCTGCGCGCGTATTCGTCGAGCTCGCCCGCGCAGCGCACGCGGCGGGAGAGGAAGTCCTCCGCCGCGGCGAGCAGCTCCGCGGCCGCTCCCGGATCGCGGGGGACGGGGGATAGCAGGGCGTCGAGGAGGGAGGAGAGGGATCGCACCGCGGAACTCCTCCCCGGAATGCTCCCCTCCCTCTCCCCGGCTTCCTCATCTCCGCCGTCCTCGAAGCGGCCGTTTCCGTCCCGCATGGAGGGATCGCGGTCGAGCTCTCCCCGTATCACCTCGCCGTATCGTTCGCGGCCCAGGCCGATGGGAAGGGAACGCAGCACGGCGGCAAGGACCGAGAACCCCTGGACCCCGTCCCCGTCCCCCGTTTCCAGCAGCCCGTCCTCGAGCATGCGCGCCAGGTTCTCCTGGGGGAAGCCCTCCAGGACCCATGACAGCCATCCCGCCAGCGCGCGCCCGGGTCGGGAGTAGCGCACGGGTATACCCTCGGCGAAGGTCACGGGCATGTCCCCGTCGTCTTCCCACAGGGCATGGCAGATCTCATAGATGAGGGGCACGTAGGTCTGGTAATCGGTGTGCAGGATCTCCACCTCATCGAAGGGTATGCCGGAAGCGGCGCAGCGCCTCAACACCTCGCGCACCTCGTTGGCCTCTCCCGTGGCGCGGAAGAACTCCACGCTGCCGTCCCCGGCCGGCGCGGGCGCCTCCGCGGGGCGGCCGATCCAGGCCAGGAGGGCGGCGTCCGTGAGATCCCCATCGCGCGCCGCGCAGGGACGGTCGCAGTCCAGCAGGACCTTCCTGTCATCCGGGACCGCCTCCCAGAGGGCGCGCTCCAGGGCCGACATCCCCTCGTGCATGTCCGCGGGGAGCGCCACCAGGCATCCCGGGGGGAGGGCATGGGGGTCCTCTCTCAGGCGCGTGGCGGCGAATCGCAGCGCGTCGGGGAGGTCGGCCAGGGCGAGGGAGGCCAGCCTCTGCTCGTAAGCCGCCAGGAGCGAGGCCAGCTCCTCTCCCTTCGCTGCCACCTCGAAGCAAGACGGGGTGAGGTCGCCTGCCTTCACGCCGGCCATCCGCAGGTCTCGGAAGGAGGCGGCCATCACTCCGGACAACCCCGGGCTGCCGGCCAGCCCCGCCAGATATCCCCCCTCCTCCCCGCGCCGCGAGAGAAGGTCCTCCAGGACCAGCTCCAGGCGCATGCCCGCGGCGTAGGTCAATCCTCGCCTCTCGAGCTCCGGCGCGGCCAGCTCCAGCGCCATGCCCGTGACGGTCATCACCCGCACGTTCAGGACCGCGGTGCCGGAGCGGGTAACGGCGTCGAGCCATTGCCGTCCCGCGCGGTGCGAGGGCGCGAGCAGCCATTTCTCCTCCAGCGGACGGCCGGAGCAGAGACGCCGCAGTTCTTCCGTCAGGCGGTTGAGTTCCACTTCACGCTCCCGCAAGGTCAGCCCTTTACCGCTTGGCCAGCCAAAGCGACGCGAGAGAAGATTCGCCGCTCTTCTTTCCGCATTATAGGACCGGGCAGTGACAATCGGGGCGGCTCTCCGGGCCGGAGCCGGGGCGCGGGCCCATGCGGCGCAGCCGTGCACGGGAAAAAGCGGACCGGGGCATGTGCCTCCCCGCGCTCATATGGTAATATAAGGCAACCTTTCCCGGGCGGGTCCCCGGGTTTTTCGTGGCATCCGGCCGGTGCCCCGGGCGGTTATTCCACTCCGCGCGGCATCCTCACCCGTGAAGGCGGGGGAGGTGGTCCGGGAGGAAATGGGCGCCGGGTGACGCGACGCGCGCGAGATGACATTAATATGAAAAGCCGCGCGGGGGATCGCGGCCGGCGTCCTGGGAGGGGCCGTCCGGACCGGAGGAGGTTGGGATGGCCGCGAGGGAAGCGCTGATCGTCGGGGCCGGGATGAGCGGCATGGTGGCCGCCATCAACCTGGCCGGGGAGGGCTACCGGGTACGGGTAAGGGAGGCGGAGGGATCCTACGGCGGGGCGAGGATATACAATCCCTCCACCCACGTGACGCCCATCGATCCCGCCAGGACCTCGGAGTATATCGGGATAGACGTAACCCCTGTCTTCCACCCGGTCCTCAAGTGCCCGGCTTTCTTCCACGATACCGAGATCCAGTTCCCGGTCTATTCCGTTTACGGCGTGGAGAGGGGCGATCGCCCGGGGAGCCTGGATACCCTGCTCTACAGGAAATGCCTGGAAGCGGGCGTGGAGTTCGAGTTCTCCTCTCCCCTGAGGGCGGAAGAGGTCCCCGGGCTCAAGCCGGGCACCATCATCGCCTGCGGCCTCATCCCCGGGGCCTATAAGATGCTGGAAGTCCCCTTCGTCACCGTGTCCATGTGGCTGTCCAGGGGGGAGATCGGTTTCAGCGATTACGCGTGGTTGTGGTTCGACGAATGCGTTACCGAGTACGGCTATCTCTCGGCGGTTAACGGCTATTACTTCGACCTCCTCTTCTCCTTCGGGCGCAGGGTGGACGAGAGGGCTTTGCGCCGATACCGGGACTTCGCGCTGCGCAACCAGGGCGTGGAGCATGCCGAGTGGGATTACCAGGTGGGAGCCGTGCCCCTGGCCACGCCCGACAACTACAGGCTCTTCCGCGGGGACCTGATCATGTGCGGCACCATGTCCGGGGCCATCGACCCCTTCATGGGCTTCGGGATCAGTGGAGCCCTGGTATCGGGGAAAGTGGCGGCCATGGCCGTGTACGACCCCGAGGGCGCGCAGCGGGAGTTCGACCGTTTCCTGCGGCGCTTCCGCCGCAGCTTCTACCTCAAGGAGGCGTGGAGGCGTTTCGTGCGCCCCCATGTCTCCCTGCTGGAATGGCAGATACGTGCGCTGGGCGCGGAACGCGTCAATCGCCTCATCAGGCTCACGGAGCGGGAAAGGCCACTCATGCCCACGCCCTTCGCCATACCCGGCTTCGGCCACGTGGCCACCCATTGACAGAGCCGCCGCCGCGGAGAGTGCGCTCCCGGCGCGCATTTAGCGGGAGGCGCGGTCAGGTCTGCGCACTGCCTCCCGACGCCGGGAGGGCTTTTGGGGGCCCGGCATCAGGTAGAGCGCGGGCAACGGTCGCGTGTTCCCCCTTCCCCGGAGGTGTTATCATGAACGCAGGAGAAAGCGGGGGGTAGCGGCATGCAGCGGTACGACCTCATCGTGGTGGGAGCGGGGCCGGGGGGGAGCGTCGCCGCCATGACGGCGGCCGAAGCGGGCATGAAGGTGCTACTGCTGGAGCGATCGCGGTACCCCGGCGAGAAGAACGCCTCGGGCTTCGCCCTCTCCACCAAGGCCTGGCGCGATTTCCCCTTCATCGCCGGACTGGACCTCCCCTCCATGCGCTACAACCGGCTGTGCGTGGCCCATTTCCTCTCACCGCCCCCGGAGATGGAGGAAAGGTTTTCCATCTCCTCGGGACCGTCCCGGCGCATGGGCTACCCCGAGGCCCGGGATTTCTTCACCGCGGGCATGCTGCGCCGGGAGTTCGACCGGTGGCTGGCGGAGAGGGCGCGGGCGGCCGGGGCAACCCTCATGCTCCGGTCGCTGGCCACGGGCTTGCGGCGGGAGTCGGGGAGGGTGGCCGGGGTGGTCCTGGAGGGGGGAGACGAGTTCACCGCCCCCGTGGTGATCGGAGCCGACGGGGTGCTCTCCGCCACGGCGCGCCTCTCGGGCCTGAGGGAGAAGTGGCGCCCCGACCAGGTGATAAGCGCCTGCGCGGTGGATTATGCCGCGTCCCGTGAGCGCATGGACGACGTCATCCACGAGGCGGGTTTCCAGGCCTATTTCGGTCCCGGCATCGGGGGCAACTACCTCGTGGCCTACGCCGACGGACTGCACCTGGGCGGCCCCGGGGTGACCAACAGCCTGGTATCGCGGCTCAACCGCAGCCACATCAAGCCGGCGCGTGAGCTCCTGGACACCCTTCAGGCACCGCCGACGCGGCGCCTGCTGCGCTCCCTGGACGCCCGGCCCCGGGAGTGGCAGGCCCACCTCCTCCCCTGGATGGACCGCATGCCCACCAACATCTATACCGGCGGGCTCATGCTGGTGGGAGACGCCGCCGGCCTGCCCGAGCCTCTCTACGCGGAGGGGGTCTGGCAGGCCATGTACTCGGGGAGGCTCGCGGCGCAGGTGGCCCTGGAATGCGAGGAAGAGGGCGACGTTTCCGCGGCGTCCCTGGCCCGCTACCTGGCGCGCCTGGAGGAGAGCCCGGTGGGAAAGGAGTTCGTGGGCGGCAGCGAGCTGCGGCGGCTCTTCGAGATCATGGGGGACCCCGGGCTTTCGCGCGAGCTCATCGAGCTGGCGGTGGACCTGACGGTGAACCTTTTCATGTCCGCGCAGGAGCCGAAGGCGGAATGCGTGGCCCGCGCCCTGCCGTTGCTGGCGGAGAACCTGCCCCTCCTCATGGAGGTCGCCAGGATCTACCTCCCCATGTTGCTGGAGGTGGAGGGGGAGAGGGTGCGCGGATACCTCGCCGCCCTCAAGGGGCTGGGCTTCCTCATGCGCGGTGCGGAGGGAGCTTCCGCGTGGGAGGAGGGGAGATGAGCGAAAAGATGCGGAATGGAGAGGAGCCGGGGCGCGGCGGGGACGAGCTCGCCGTGGACCGTTTCGCCCTCGTGGAGGTGATACCCTCCGAACGCGACTTCATCTTCCTGGACGCCGAAAGGTGCACGGGGTGCGGCAACTGCGTGGCCATATGCCCCATGGACCTGTGGAGGATGCGCGGCGGCAGGGCGGAGCTGGCGGAGGGCTACCGCGGGGTCTGCGTGGAATGCGGCAGCTGCTTCATCGCCTGCGAGGCGGGGGCCGTGGACTTCACCTATCCCCCGGGGGGAACCGGCGTGGCGTACAGGTACGCATGAGGACGCCGTCATGGCGGGAAGGGCGGGGCGGCGCCCTCAGGCGAGGCGGTCGTATGGGGGTGACAGCCGTGAAGGAGTATCCGGGTTACCTGAGGGAGGCGCGAGAGGAGATAGCGGGGCGCTCAGAGGAACTGGCGGAGAGGATACTGCGGCGCCAGTTGGAAAGGCAGCCGGAGCTCGAGGTCCGCTACGGGCAAGCGGGGATGGAGATGTGCAGGCAGGACATCAGGTATCACCTGGCTTACCTGGCCGAGGCCGTCTCCCTGGCTTCGCCCCCCCTTTTCGAGGAGTACATGGCCTGGGTGAGGACGCTCTTCAAGTCACTGGGGCTGCCGGAGGAGGACATGCTCGTCAACCTCGAGTGCATGGAGGAGGTCCTTTCCCGCGAGCTTCCCGGCGAGGTGTCCGAGCCTGCCTGCCGTTACCTGAGGGAGATGCGCGAGCGATACGGGGATCTTCCCATCGTGGAGGAAAGGGATTTCCTGGAAGAGTCTCCCCTGAGGGACCTGGCGCGACCCTACCTGGACGCCTTGCTCAGGGGCGACAGGAACGAGGCAGGCCGCCTCATACTCGAGGCGGTGGAGGGCGGCACGCCGGTGAAGGACATCTACCTCCATGTCTTCCAGCCCAGCCAGTGGGAGCTCGGCAGGCTGTGGCAGTTGAACCGTGTGAGCGTGGCCCAGGAGCATTACTGCACCGCCGCCACCCAGCTCATCATGTCGCAGCTCTATCCGCGCGTGTTCGGCGGAGAGAGGAGAGGCGAGACCCTGATCGCGGCATGCGTGGCGGGGGAGCTGCACGAGATCGGGCTGCGCATGGTCTCCGACCTCTTCGAGATGGAGGGATGGGACACCTATTACCTGGGGGCCAACACCCCTCGTCGCAGCGTGGTAGAGGCGCTCTCGGAAAGGCGTCCGCGGGTGCTGGCCCTCTCGGCGACCATAACCTACCACGTGGGAGAGGTGGCCGATCTCATCGCCGCCGTGCGGGACACCGGGGGCGGGAGCGATGTGCTGGTGATCGTGGGCGGACACCCTTTCAATATAGACGGGGGACTCTGGCGCAAGGTGGGGTCCGACGGATGGGCGCCGGACGCCGAGTCCGCGGTGCGCGTGGCGGACGAGCTGTGCGGGACATGAATCTTGAGGACGGCCGGGGCGCAGGCCGCGGAGTGGCTGCCTTGCGGGGCGCGCGGCGGGATGCGGGAACCTCCATCCGCCCGCGCTCCGGGGGGCGCCCTGGTGTGGCGGAAGAGCCTCCCCGCCGCCAGATAACACGAGGCGAGAAAAGGTCCTGGGTATGAGCGACAGGTCGCCTTTCATCATCGTTTTCTGCGACCGGCGCGGCTGGATAACCCGCGTTCTCCGGGACGACCTGGAGATCGTCGCGCCACTGCCCCTGCCACGTCCGTTTTCGGCCATGGTGGTGGGGGAGGAGAGGACCAAGGCTGTCAATTATTTCCTTGAACTGCGCGAAAACGGCCTGGCCCTGGACTGGGAGTTCAACCTCGTCCTGGGGGACGAGATACGCACCCTCCACTTCTACGCGGGCGCGGTGGCCGATTCCTACCTGGTGGTGGGGGCGGATTCGCACCGCCAGGTGCTCGCCCTCTACGAAGCCATGTTCCGCGACCAGGGGGATGTGCTCAACGCCGCCATCGCCTGCATGGCCTCCCAGCTGGAGCGGGCGCGGGAGGACGGCGACCGCGACAGCGACCTCTACGAACAGCTAACGCGCATGAACAACGAGATGGCGAACATGCAGCGGGAGCTCGCCAAGAAGAACGTGGTCCTGGAGAGGATGAACGAGGAAAAGAACAGGCTGATGGGCTCCGTGGCCCATGACCTGCGCAGCCCCGCCTCCATCGTCATCATGGCGGGAAAGTCGCTGCGCTCGCTCCTCGAGGGGCGCCTGCGGCCCCCGGAGGAGAGACTTCTCGACGCGGTGGTCGATTACGGGGAGTTCATGGTCAGCCTCATCGACGACCTCGTCGACCTCTCGGTCATCGAGGCGGGGAAGCTGGAGCTCAAGCGGGAGCCCCTGGACCTCGCCTCCCTGGTCGATAAGGTCGTGGGCTTCAACCGCTTCCTCTCCGGGCAGAAGGGCATCGAGTTGCGCACCTCGGGAGAGGGCGACGAGGTGGTGGTGGAGGCGGACGCGGTGAAGGTGGAGCAGGTGCTCAACAACCTGCTCAGCAACGCGGTCAAGTTCTCTCATCCCGGGACCGCGGTGACGGTCGAGGTCTCTTCGAGCGGCGACTACGCCACCGTTGCCGTGCGTGACCAGGGACAGGGCATACCGGAGGAGGAGCTGAAGGACCTCTTCAAGCCCTTTGCGACCACCAGCGTAAAGGGGACGGCGGGGGAGAAGAGCAGCGGCCTGGGCCTGGCCATCGCCCGCCGCATCGTGGAGGCCCACGGGGGGCGCATGTGGGCGGAGAGCGAGGTGGGAAGGGGATCGACCTTCTTCTTCACCCTTCCCCTGCGCGCCGGTCTCGCATCCTCCTGAGCGGGGAAGCGCCCGGAGGGGCATGCCGCATCTCGTATTTCTTCCCCCGACATGTCAACCAGATCGCAGCTGAGCGGGGAAGCGCCAAGAGGGGGCATGCCGCATCCGATCACCGCGGCGCCGTTTCAGCGTTGCCCCGACGGCGGTGGTCTCATCGGCCTTATCTCTATAGAGGTCTTCCCGGGCTCTTATGGAGTCTCAGCGTTGCCCCGAAGGCCGTGGTCTCATCAGATGTACGCCTCTCCGAGGAAGGAGGGGAACGCGAACAGCGCCGCCGAGGTGATGAGGCAGACCAGGCCGCAGGCGAAGAGCACCGCGGGGGCGGAAAAGCGGTCGGCAAGAAACCCCATGAGCATGCCGCCCACCGGCATCATGCCCTGGAAGACGAAGATGTAGAGGCTCATGATGCGCCCGCGCATGTCCCGCTCCACGCGCGCCTGCAAGACGGTGTTCACCGCCGCCGAGAGCATGAGGAAAGCGCCCCCCAGCAGAAAGCCGAGGACCAGCGAGAGCCAGAAGGCGCGGGAGAGCGAGAAGGCCGCCAGGGAGACGCCCGCGCCCAGGGCGGTTATCTTTATGATCTCGCTCTCGCGGAAGCGGCGGTTCATCCAGGTGACGAAGGGGGCGGCCACGGCGGCACCCAGCCCCACCAGGCCCAGCAGCAGGCCGTAACCCCCGGCGCCCTTTTTCAGCACGTCTCTGGCCATGCCCGGCAGGAGCACGATGAAGGGGAGGCCGAAGACGGAGGCCACGGCGAGGACCAGCAGCAGGTTGAAGGCCCAGCGGTGGCGCCACACGTAGACGAGTATCTCGCGCACGTGAGACAGGGTACCCCGCGGGGGTCTCGGGTTGCGGGGGGTCCTGGTCCTGATGAGCAGGAGGGCGGCGATGACCGCGAGGAAGCTGGCTGCGTTGACGTAGAAGGCGGCGCTGACCGTCCAGGCGGAGACGATGATGCCGCCCAGCCAGGGACCGATGAAGCGCGCCATGTTGAACTCCGCGGCGTCCAGGGCTACGGCGTTGAGGAGGTCGCGGGGCTGCACGAGGTCGGCGATGATGGCCCGCCAGGCGGGGAAGTTGAAGGTGAAGGCGGTGCCCATGAAGGCGGTGATGGCGAGGATCTCCGGCAGGTCCGCTCTCCCGGAGGAGGCGAGGACCCCCAGGGCCAGGGCGCCCAGCATCATGGCCGCCTGGGTGGCGATGATGAGGGCCTTGCGGTTGAGGACGTCCGCCAGGGAGCCGGCGAAGAGCACGAGAAAGAAGACGGGGATGAAGTTGGCCACCGTCACCAGTCCCACCCAGGCATCCGAGCCCGTGAGCTCCTTCACGTACCAGAAGAGGGCGCTCATGTGCACCCAGGTGCCGATGTTCGAGAGCAGGGCGCCCGACCACAGGAGGGAGAAGTCGCGGTACCCGAAGGCGGATAGGACCCCTGCCCCGGAGCGTCCATTACCATCATCTGCCATGGAAGCGCTCGCTGGTCCCGGGACGGTGCCTCTTTCCTCCGCTCCTCCCGGTCCGCGCTCCCGGGAACCTTTCCCCGCCCCCGGCATCGCCGTCTCAGCCGATGAGCTGGGCGGAGAGCACCAGGCGCTGTATCTGGTTGGTCCCCTCCACGATCTGCAGGATCTTGGCGTCCCGGAAGAGCTTCTCCACCAGGTAGTCCTTCATGTACCCGTAGCCGCCGTGGATCTGCACCGCGTCTGTGCACACCTCCATGGCCACGTCCGTGCCCACGTACTTGGCCATGGAGGATTCCTTGATGGCGTTCATGCCCCGGTCAAGCATCCAGGCCGCGCGGTAGCAGAGCAGGCGCGCGTAGTCCACCTTGGTGGCCATGTCCGCGAGCATGAAGGCGATGGCCTGCTGGCGGCAGATGGGCTTTCCGAACTGCACGCGCTGCCTGGAATAGGCGAGGGCCTCCTCGAAGGCCGCCCGCGCCAGCCCCACCCCGATGGCTCCCACGCCGGGGCGCGAGGTGTCCAGGGTCTCCATGGCCACGTAGAAGCCCTGCCCCTCCCCGCGCAGCACGTTGGAGGCCGGCACTCTCACGTCCTCCAGGATGAGCTCCGCGGTCTGGGAGGCGCGCATGCCCATCTTGTGCTCTATCTTGCCGATGGAAAAGCCCGGCGTGTCGGCGTCCACGAGGAAGGCGGTGATGCCCTGGTACCTCTTCTCGGGGTCCACGGTGGCGAAGATGGTGTAGAAATCGGCCACCCCGCCGTTGGTTATGAAGCATTTCTGGCCGTTGAGGACGTAATCGTCCCCGTCGCGCACCGCCCTGGTCTTGAGGGAGGCGGCGTCGGAGCCCGCCTCGGGCTCGGTGAGGCCGAAGGCGCACAGCCGTGGGTCGTCGGGGTCGGTGAGCCGCGCCAGGTAGGCCCGTTTCTGCTCCTCGTTTCCCCCCAGCAGGATGGGCAGGATGGCGATCTGGTTGAGGGCGATGGCCGAGGCGATGCCCACGCACCCCCATCCCAGCTCCTCGATGACGATGACGTTGTCCAGCATGCTCAGCCCCGGGCCGCCGTATTCCTCGGGGACGCCGGAGTAGGTCAGCTCCAGCCTGGCGGCCTTGCGCACGATGTCCCAGGCGAACTCGCCCCTCTCGTCATATTCGCGAGCCACGGGCCTGATCTCGTTCTCCGCGAACTCGTGCACCGTCTTCTGCAGGGCTTTTTGCTCATCGGTCAGCGCAAAGTCCATGGCATCTCCCTCCTCCTCTAAGCCCGGCGGCGCGGTCGCCTTTCCATGCCGCAATCATTATCATCCGCCGCGCGCGGCGCTTCAACTTACCGCGGTTCGGCTCCATGGAGCCGGAGACATCGACCCTCGCCCGCTCTGACTGCAAGGGGCCCGCCCCTTCACCCCCGGGCTTTATGCAGACCGGATCACCGTGACTCGATGCGGTAGGTCTTGCGGGAGGCGAGCCGCGGGAAGGCCTTCACCGCCACGTTGCCCAGCATGCGCAGGGTGCGCCGGGGGGCGGGGTGGTAGGGTTCCTCGCCCAAGGCTTCCTTGAGGTATTCCAGCAGGTGGCGCACCGGCTGGCGGGTGGGGTGGAGCCAGCGCAGCATGGACAGGGTGAGCTGGCAGCCCCCGCAGTAGGTGGCCAGCTCGTCGGCGCCCGTCCCGGCCGCGGCGCGCAGCTCCCTGGCCGCCGCCAGGTACATGTCCAGGGGGTTATAGCGGTTGCAGCCCGCGGCCATGCCGCAGCACAGGCCTTCGGCCGGGTCCTCCACCATCTCCCGCATCTCCAGGCCCATGAGCCCGTAGAGCCGCCGCGCGGATCCCGTGACCTCCTCCCCGAGGATGCGGCCGTGGCAGGAGTCGTGCACGGCGATGGAGCGGCCGAGGCGCCGCCTGATCTCCAGCTCGCCCGCCTCCGCCTTCTCCAGCAGGAACTCCCCGAGATACCTGGTCCGGAAGGAGAACTCCGCCCCGAACTGCCCCGGCAGGACGTTGCGGAAGAGGTTGAGCCCGGCGGGGCAGACGAAGAGCATGGTGCCGATGTCCCGGCCCCGGTAATAGGCGGTGAGCCTCTCCGCCGTGCGCGCCACCACGTCGAAGAGGCCCATGCGGAAATACATCTCGCCGCAGCAGAGGTCGAAGTCACCCGAGACCGCGATCCCCTCCATGTGGGGGCCGTGCAGGAGATGGGGGAGGGTGAGGGCGTTGCAGCCGGGGTAGAGGACCAGCTCCCCCTCGGGCGGCGTGTTCCTCCACTCGCGCAGCAGCTCCCGCTCCCAGGGCTGCATGGTCCTTACCATGTCGGTGCGGAAGTTGGGCTCCGAGGCGGGCATGAGGTAGGAGGCGCGCACCGGCAGCCCGCGCTCGCGGTAGCGCTCGTGCCATCGCGCGATGATGAGCTCGTAGGGACGGCAGCCGCGGGGGCAGAAGGCGTCGCAGGCATAGCAACTGATGCATCCGCGGTGCACCACGCGGGTGGGCTCGCCCGCGATGAGGCGCTTCATCTCCTCCACCGCCTCCGCCCGCGAGAGGTCCAGGTAGCGGCAGCGCGCCAGGCAGTCGCCGCAGAGGTCGCAGTCCTCGCGGCGGAAGAAGCCGAACCCGCCCGCATCACCGTACATCGCCGTTCCCCCTGCCGTCAGCGTCTTGTCCTCCGCCGCTCCCTCCTCGACGCTCCGCTCGGCGGAGGTCTTTTTTCACCCGCCTCTATCTGGCGGCGGAGTCCGCAAGATCGACCTGCATACTGTGCCACGCGGGTCGAAGACGCGCCTTCTTCGACCTCCAACCGGCGCGGGATGCGCCGCGTGGCGACCCGCTCGCTTCCCTTGCCCGGCTCGCCGTCATGCGCGCTCGTCTATCTTGTCGCGCAGGTACTGGAATCCGGGGGTGATGCTCTCGGTGATCCCGGTGGGGAGCAGGGTGCGCGCCGGCTGGCCCATGTTCAGGCGCCCCCCGGTCTTGAACAGGCTCTCCGCCACCTCGCCGAGGAGGGTGCCCGGAAACCCGATGGCGATCTCGTAGTCGTAGGTCCCGGAGAAGGCGCGGTCGCCCATGCCGGGGATGACCACCTGCGGCACCCCGGTGAGGAAGGGCACCAGCCCGCCCTTCATGCAGGACTCGCCGAAGCCCTCGAAGTATGAGGTGGGGAAGTGCTCACCGCCGTAGGCCAGGGCATGGATGATATGGGTGACGTTCTCCGCGTTGCCGTACACCAGCACGCTGTCAGGGACCACCGCGGTGAAGGGCAGGGGGGAGGCGATGAAACCGGCGTACTGCGCCGCCCTGGACAGGTTCTCCTCCCCCAGCATCCTGAGCCCGTACTCGCAGCGCCTCCGCTCCGCCGCCTCGTCGCGGTGCCAGCCCTGGCGGATCTGGCTCTGGACGAACTCCTCCCAGGGTACATCCACCCAGCGGTGCCAGACCGTGGAGGGTACGCAGAAATTGTCCGCCTGGCCCATGCAGGAGGTGATCCCCCAGCGGCGCGCGTAGGTGAAGGCCTGGCAGAGGCTCCATTTCTGGCCCGACGCCGACGGCCGCGCCATGCCCTCCCCGAACTCCGCCTCGTCCCTCACGTACCTGATGGCCACCGGGTAGGTGGCCAGGTGCAGCCGTTCGTAGAGCTCCCGCCCCGCTTCCCGACAAGCCTCGATGTCCATGGCGGCGCCTCCTTTCCCCATCGCCGAACCCGTCGGCGTCATCGCACCCGCAACCCTTACTATACAGGGAGTTCCGCCTCCCCGCAGGGCGCCGGTGGATCGTCGCCGACCGCCGTCATCGACCGTCTTCCCGCCCTTCCTCGTGCATGCCCGGCTTCCCGGGCACGGCGGCGAGGAAAGCCGTCGTCCAGGAGCCCCTCGCGATGGCTCGGGGCTTTATGGCGATCCCGCTTTAAAAAATCCTCCTGGATCCGATATATATATGCAAGAGCTGCGTTATATGGGGGCGTTGGAGAGAAGGCGGCTGTCACAGCGGGGAGGGATGGCCATGCACGTCAACACCTGCGGGGAATGCGGGGTCCCCGAATACGTTAGTTCCGAACACCTGTGGTTGAGATGCGGCCTCATCGCCCAGAAGAGGGACCGGCGCCACGTGGTCATCTTCATCGAGAGCGAGAACCTGGACCCGCTCTTCGAGGGCATAGAGGACCTGATCGGCGTATCCATAGAGAGGATCGTGCTCACCACGCGCCGGCGCGCGGGGCGAGCCTACATGTCACGCATGGTGCCGCCGGGCATAAGGGAGATGCTGCAGAGGGGAGAGCTGAAACTGGGCGACATCTTCGGGGCCTTCGTGGTCATAGGCTATGCCCTGGGTTACGGGAAGTTCGAGCTCCTGGACTACCGCTACCAGCAGGACGACGACGATTACGCCCTGGTGCGCGTGGAGAAGCCTTATTCCGCGGTGTTCGGGCTGTGCGACCCGGCCGCCGCCATGGAGGCGATCACCGGCTACGAGCTCTCCTTCGAATCGCGAAAGCTGGAGGACGATGCCTACGAACTGCGGATCTTCCGGTCCGTCCATGCGGACGAGTACAGGGATCGCCTGATCATGAGACCCTACACCCACGGCGAGGGGGATATAGACTTCGAGGCCTGCCCCTCCTGCGGGGTGCCCCGGGAGCTGTCCGGTTTCAGGTGGGACCTCGAACAGGGGACCATCACCTGCAGGACGACGGGAAGGCGCATGGCCTTCTTCGCCCCCACGGTGATCGACGCCATCTTCGGGGAACTGGAGAGGGAGCTCGGGGAGACCATCCCCCGCACGGTGGTGGAGGCCCAGCGCCGCTTCACCAGATCCGGCCTGTACTCCGCGCGGGAGATAGGAGACGTCGAGGCCTTTCGCAGGCAGCTCGCCGTGCGCGGCCTGGGCAACCTGAGGGAGTTCAGGATGGGTTCGGGCGGCCTGCGCATGCGCCTGGACAACGCCGCCATCCATCTCATGGTGGTGGGCTTGGCGCAGGGCATCTACGAGATGGCGCGGGGCACCGAGAGCAGCGTGGAATGGGAGCTCTCGCCCGAGGGCGACCTCGAGGTGGAGGTAAGGCCTCGGGGATGACCCCCGCCGGCTCGTTCCTTCAGTCCACGTCCACCTCGGAGGAGCAGGCGCGGCAGCGCCTGGCGCCGCGGAAGAGGGGGGCGCCGCACCGCGGGCAGCGGTAACGCTTTTCCTCCTCCTCCACCCAGGCCTCGGTCCCCAGCTCCCTCCAGGCGGGGACGGCGCGCATGATGACCTTCTTGCCCACGGGGAGGGGGAAGTTCTCGATGAGGTCGCAGGGGAAGTCGTCGCAGCGGTGGCATCCCTCGATCCACTGCCGGGCGCAGCAGTCCCTGATGGGGCACACCCGGCAGTAGAAGAAGAGGTCGTCGGAGAGGCATCCCCCGCAGCGGATGTCCTCCGGCGAGCTCACCCCGTAGACCGACATCAGCCTCTCCTTGAACTTCCGGTTGCCGTCGCGGTGGGCGATACGCACCGCGCACACGCCGCAGTAGAGCCCGCACGGCGCCAGCAGATCGCGGTCGACAGCCATCTTCGCTCACTCCTTCCGGCCTTCATCGTCCATGCCCAACTCCTTCAGCCTCGCGGCGAGGAAGGCGGCCATCTCGGGGCTTCTCGCGATGGCCTCGCGGATGGTCCCCACAGGGTCCAGCGAGATATAGAAACCGGCGTCGCTGACGTCGTCCGGGTCGAAGGCCTGTTTGATCTCGCGCAGGCGGTGGTGGTAACCGCCGATGATGGGCCCGAAAAGCTCCGCCCCGATGGAGCCGAGGGCGAAGCCCAGCCCCGGTCCCAGGTTGTGGCCCACCGTGGCCATGAACGTCCCGGCCAGGTACTGGGCGGCGCTGGCCATCATGGCCGGGTCGCGGGGGTCGTAGAGGTAGAGCTCCTCCTGGTGCCCGAAGCAGGTGCTGCCCTCGTAGATGCCTCCCCAGGCGTTGTCGGCGAGGTCGTCGATGAGCTTGCCCTGGTCGATGAAGGACTGCTTGAGCTCGGCCGCCACCCTGGCCTGCAGCACCGGGTGGTCCCAGGCCTCCAGGGCACCGAAGGAGGTCCCGAAGCTCCCGCCCCGCCGGAAGATGAGGGGAGGCAGCGAGGCGCGGACGAAACCCCACCACAGCGAGGCGTGCAGGGAGGGCATGGAAGCGAGGTCGAGGCAGAGCCCCCCGGTATCCAGCAGGATCCGCCTCAGCACTTTTTCCTGGTAGGAGAACTCCTCCCGGGACGAGGCGGCGATGAGGAACTGGAACATGTGCTGCTGCGAGCGCAGGGCCGCCTTCAGCTCGGGGTGGGCCACGATCTTGTCCATGAGGTGCGGAGCCATGGTGGAGAGGAAGGCCCCCACGGCGTTCTTGCAGTGCAGGTAGCCGATCTCGGCGTTGCCGATGCGGTAGGTCGCCTCCGCGAAAGCCTCGAAGGAGGGGAAGACGCAGATGAACAGCTTGCTGTTCTCGGGCACCTCCGTGGCCGCGTCCATGAGCAGGCCCTCCACCTCGGGTTGGGGCGGGCCCGGCCAGGGGAAGAGCTTGAGGGCGCAGGCGGTGAAGATACCCAGGCCCCCGCAGTTGCCGATGTAGCCCCTGGCGATCCCGCGCAGGCTGGGACCCGGCCCGTCGCCGCAGGACCAGCCGCATCCCGACCCCAGCGTCCCCATCCTCAGCAGCTCCCCGTCGGGGAGGACCCACTCCGTCGCCAGCAGGTTGCGGGCGCTGTAGGAGGTGGTCAGCCCCGACCAGCCGTACCCGCACAGCGAGGTGGCGCTGGCCAGGGGGGAGGTGCCCGAGCCGGCGCCGATGATGTGGCAGTTGAGGCCGCGCCTCATGGCCTCCGCCTGCAGCTGGGCGCCGATGACGTAGGGCTCCACGACCGCGTACATGTTCTTCTCGTCGATGTCCAGGATGCGGTCCATGCGGCGCAGGTCGACCTGGACCACGTCCTCCCCGCTCACCATGTTCCACACGCCCCAGCCGGTGCACATGGCCTTGAAGCGCAGGCCGTGCCTGGCGCAGATGCGCGCCACCGCCTGCACCTCCTCGGCGCTGCCGGGCAGGGCCACCGCCGCGGGCCGGTCGGGACACCAGCCGCTGGTCTGGCCTACCACCTCGGTGAAGGCCTGCCAGGCGTAGCCTTCCAGCACGGCGGGCTCGCGGGATACGTTCTCGGGTCCGAGGGCAGCCTCCAGCTCCTCGCAGGCCGCATCGATGGACATGGGTCCCCCTTTACCGCGTGCGCGACAGCCTGCGTCAATTATAAAGGGTCGGGTCCTGAGTCTTGAATCATGGAAATTAATGGTATGATACCGAGGTTCGGGGCCTGACCCCGCGGGCTGGTATGATGGAGGGGAGGAAGGCGCGGGAGGAAGGAGGACGGACGTGGCGCGGAAAGAGGCGGACGCGGTCATCGTGGGGGCGGGCACTTCCGGGACCTACCTGGCATGGAGGCTGGCGCAGGCGGGGCACCGCTGCCTGGTGCTGGAAAAGGACGGGCTGGAGGATCTGGGCACCGCCATCGGGCCCTTCCACATGGAGGAGGAGGCCTTCGCGCGCTTCGGTATACCCCTCCCCGAGGGGGAAGAGCTCCTGCACCGCCTGGAGACCGTCACCATGTGGCCTCCGTGCATGCAAGGAGGGGTGACAGCCGGCCTGGTCACCCTGGACATGGACAAGCCGCGCTTCATGCGTCGCCTCATCTCCTACGCCCGGGAGGCGGGAGCGGAGTTTCGGGAGCGCACGGAGTTCGCCGGCGTGATGAGGGAGGGGGGCGTTCCCGCCGGCGTCCTGGCGCGGGGTCCGGAGGGCGAATACGAGGTGGCGTGCAGGTTGGTGGTGGACGCCTCGGGGATCGGCGGAGCCGTGCGTACCGGCCTGCCCGCCACGCCGTGGTTCGAGAACGACCCCATCGACGATATCGATACCCTGGTGGTGTACATGGAATCCTGGGGCGAGCTGGAGGGAGACCGCCGCCCGGGCATCAACTCCTACCTGCACTTCCAGGGATGGTACGCTCCGAGCTACGGCGAGGAGATGATCGTGGGGGTGGGCATGCCCGCGAGCCTGGAGGGGGCGAAAAAGCGCCACCGGGCTTTCGCCGCCACCCTGCCCTTCAAGGGCGTGGCGAAGAGCTCGACCGCGGGACGGGTCCCCTACCGCCGCCCCCCCTTCTCCCTGGTGGACAACGGGGTCATGGTGGTTGGAGACGCCGCCTTCATGAACAAGCCCTTCAGCGGAGAGGGGGTCACGTCCGCCTTCACGGCCTGCGCCATCGCGTCCGAGGTGGCCTCGGAGGCCCTGAGCCGCGACGACCTGACCCGGGAGGCGCTGTGGCCCTACAACGTGCGTTATTTCCGTGACCAGGGGGCGAAATTCGCCTTCCTCACCGCGCTGATGCCGGCCCTGGTGTCCCTCTCACCGCCGGAGATAGATTTCCTCTACACCGTGCCGGGCATCTTCACCGCGGAGGGGACGCGCGCGCTCAACCTCGAGTACGAGCTCAAGTCGGACCCGGCGCAGACCCTGCGGGCCCTTCCCGCCCTGGCGGGAGGCATCGCCGCGGGCAGGCTCCGGCTCGAGTCGGTGGCCCGTATGGCGAGGATGACGGCGGCGGCGGGAGCCCTGAGGAAGCTCTACGAGTCATACCCCGAGCACCCCTCCGATTTCGGGGCCTGGGCGAGGAAGGCGAGGCCGCTGTGGGAGAAGGCCGACCGCGCCCGGCACGACTACTTCCGGCGCCTGCTGCGGGAATGGGCCTGAGCGGGGATATGGTTGCACCGGAGCGGCGGAGATGAAAGGAGACCGTCATGGGTTCTGACCCTGCCAGGATGACCGCCTACTGCGGCCTCTACTGCGAGGACTGCGCCTTCCACACCGGGACCATACCGGACCTGGCGCGCGACCTGCGCAAGGAGCTGCGCAAGGCGAGGTTCGAAAAGGTGGCCGAGGTCATCCCCTTCATGGACGCGGACGCGTACAGGTGCACCTACGACTTCCTGGGCTCCCTGGTCAAGCTGCGCTGCAAGGGATGCAAGACGGGATCCCGCTCGCAGTTCTGCCACATCGCCCAGTGCGCGGCGAAGAAGGCGTACCAGGGCTGCTGGGAGTGCGCCGAGTTCCCGGACTGCACCAAGCTGGACTTCCTGGCGCCGGTGCACGGGGACGCCCACCTCAAGAACCTGCGCAAGATCAAAAAGTCCGGCGTGGAGGAGTGGGTGGCGGGAGGCCCCCTCTGGTACTCCGCGCCCCGGAAAAAATAGGAAGGGACGGCGAGGGACGGACGGCCGGGAAGCCGTCGGTATGGCGGGACGATGACCCTTTCCCGCGGGAAGGTCCCTCCGCCGCCGATACTGAAGAGCCCGCTCACGCGCTTTCCGGCGGAACGGGACGAAGTCCGTGATCCTCCGCCGCCCTTGACTTTCCAGGAGAGCCGGATTACTATTTCAACATAATCAGTATATTCAGTAATATCAGAAATTTCTAACCGGGGAGGTGAGGAGATGGCGGCGAAAGCGAAGGGCTCGGAATGCTGTTCCGGCGGC
>FWPV01006034.1_pt1 | contig 23606 bp, 17 predicted proteins | sample 2228371 | NCBI WGS metagenome assembly FWPV01 (sample SAMEA103939776, study PRJEB20133) | metagenome | reverse complement strand
GAGAGGGGGGCGCGAGCAGCCTGCTCGCCCCGTATGGGGCGTCCCCACGCCCGCTCCCCCCGCTCCCGCTCAGGGAGAGGCCTGCCCCTTCGGGCTGAGCCTCAGGACGAAGCCTGAGCGGAGCCGAAGGGGGGAGGAGGGTAGAGTGTGCGGGACACGGGGGTTGCGCCCCAAAAACTCTCCACTTGATACCAATTCACTTGAACACTCCGCAGGCGGTGTTCCGTCAAAGCGCATCAGGACGCCCTGCGCGATAATCTGCAATCCAAAATCTACAATCTAAAATGGTATGAGAGGGCCGCCCCGGGGCAAGGTCAGGCCGAAGCATTCGCCGCAGGGGGGCGCCGCCTCCCGCCGCGTGCTGCGGGCGAATGCTTCGGCCCTACGCTCCGTCCCCACCGGACTGTGCCCTTACCCCTGAGCGCTGTGGGCAATCGCCGCCTCGACCAGATCCACCGTCACCTCAGGTGCGCCGCGGGCGCGGGCGGCCTGTTCGGCGGCCAGGCGCAGCGAGCGGCTGGCGCTGATCCGCGCCAGGTAGGGCACCTGTTCCAGCGCCGCATTCAGACGCTCGGTGGCCTCCTTCGTCCAGGGCATGGTCTCAGCCGAGGGCGGCGCGGGCGGCCCGGCGGGCGCGCCGTGGGGCGGGCCGCCGGGAGCAGCAGGCCCCTTCACCTGCTCGACGGGCAGGAAATTGAAGACCATCTCGTAGAAGCGGTTGACCAGTTCCTGGATAATATGCGCGGCGCCGGCGTAGCCCATAAACGGCGTGCCGGTGGTCCGGCGCACCACAGGGCCGGGAAAGGTGGCCGGGACGTAGTGGGTGGCGCGGGCATTGGCCTCGGCCAGGTAGATCTTCTCGTTGATACTGCCAAAGACAAACGCCGGGGCCCTGGCGTGAATGCGCCGGCGGATTTCGATATTATCCGGCTCATCGGGGCGACGGGGGCGGCCAGAGGTCCAGGCGATTTTCATACCCAGTTCATCGCCCAGCAGGGCCGTCAACCCCTCGACATAGCTGCGCCCGGCGACAATCGCACAGTCCACCGTGGCGAACCAATCACTCTGCGGACCACGCCACAGATCCCACACCGGCTGGAGCGTGGTGCGCTTCTCGCGGGCGATAAAGGCCTCGACCTGCGTCGGGTCGGCGCCAATCAGGCGGCCCAGGTCACGCAGGAAGGCAGTCGTGCCAAAGACGCCGAAGGGTGCGAAGAGAAATGGTCGCCCCAGGGCCTCGGCGAGGGGCGCGCCGAACTCGCGGTACAGCACCACGTTCACAGCGGCCTCGGCCAGGCGGGGTGTGCTGGCGATGCTACCCTCATAGGGATAGACCAGGTTCACCGTACCGCCAATGCCCTCGATCAGCCGGCGCACCTCGTAGAGATCGGCCGGCGCGTTGAAACAGCCGAGGGAGGGACCGATAATGTTCACCAGGTTAGAGGCCCTGGGCGCGGCAGCAGGATCGACAAAGGGCCTGCCGTACTCCTCCCAGGCGAAGAGAAGCGCCCGATCGCGCCCGGTCCACTCATCCTGCTCGAGCGAGCGGCTCCAGAAGAAGCGCGCCTGCGGATCAATCTGAGCCACCAGGCGGGTATGATCGGCGCTGATCATCTCGCTCTCGGCAGTGGACATCACCAGCAGCCGCTTGCCCTCCAGACTGCCGACGCGCCGCAGGTCGTCAATCGTTCGCGCGAGGGCGCCAGCCGTGCCGTTGATCACATCCTCCTCACGGATAGAGGTGGGCGTCAGATTGGCCATCTGCGGCAGCGCATCGGTATAGTCGGTCACCGCCACGCCCAGGAGGTTGTAGCAGCCGATCGGCGCGTCACAGACGATATGCAGATCGGGGAAGCACCCGAAGACCCACGCCGCGCCCCAGAACGAACTTGTGTCGGAAATGTCACGAATGAGTTGGATGCTCATGGCAGGCCCCTATTCTGCGATGTCCGCGGTGAAGAACTCGACCATACGCTCATAGAGCGGGCGGCGGTTCATCAACTCACGCACGAAGCTCAGCGAGGCGATCATCCCCCCGGCGAGGAACAAGGGGCGCACGCTGAGGATATTGGTGTAGTACACTGAGGGAGTGCCGCGCTCTTTAGCGTAGGCCGCCAGGGTCGTGGTGCCGATGACCAGGTCGAAGCTCCAGTGGCGCATCGCCGCCTGGTCATCCTCGATCGCCTTACGGTAGATCACCGCCTCGGTGCCATGGGCCTTCAACCAGGCCTCATCGGCGGCGGTGAGGGCGCTCTGGCCGATACTGGTGCTGACATAGGGCACGTGGGCGCCGCCTTCGATCAGCAGACGCGCGTAGAGCATCTCATTACCCTCGTAGCCCGACACGAGGATCGTCGCTCCTTTGAGGGGTTGGGCAGCGAGGAAACCGCGGGCGGTCTCCTCCTCTTCGGCGGCAACGCGCTCGACCACATCTTCGTCGAGATCGAGCGCCGCGCCCACGGCTCGCAGCCACGCGGCGCTGCCCGCGGCGCCAATAGGCGCCCCGGTGACTACACCAACGCCCCGTTCACGCAGCACGTTCACCGTCTCGCGATAGAAGGGGTGCAGGGCGGCCACCGCCCCGCCGCGCCCGGCGAGCCGCAATTCGTCCACATGGCGCCCGGGCAGGGTGGTTAGCACCCGCGCGCCCATCTTGCGCAGCACGCCGTCGATCAGCAACGGGTCAGCCGGAAAGACCTCGCCGACCAGCACCAGGGCGCCCGGTTCGTGGTCGCTCTGCCGATCCACGAAGCGGCGCAGCACCGCGGCGAGGGCGATATCTTTGGCCTCGGGATGGGAGTGGATAGCATAGGCCGGCACCCGCACCAGCACCACCGGCTTACCATCAACCTCGGTCGGCAGCAACTCCTCGGCCAGGCCGGCCGTCTCGGCCACGCAGAGCGAAATCACCGGGATCACCGAGACGTGCTGTTCCCTGGCCGCCTCGGCGATGGCCGCATTGGCCGCCTCCTGCACCTTCCCGCCGGACAACTCGGCGGTGCCCAGGGCCGGCGCGACAATGCTCTTGCGCGCGGCATAGAAGTGGGTTACAAAGGTCAATCCGTAGAGGCAACCCGTGTCGGTGACCATCGCGGGTTGGGCCCCTTCGATGCGCGCAAGCACACGCAGGGTGCCAAAGGCCGGGCACATCGTCTGGGGGTGCAGCTTGCACGCGCCGGGCTTGAACGGCTCCTGCGGGGCGCTGGCATCGCCGGGCGTCAGGGGAATGATCTCGGCCATGGGTTAATAACCTTTCCGCTCACCTGTGTGGCGGTATTATACGACACTCTGCTTTGTTTTTGCGTAAGTTTGGTCACATTGAGCTTATGAAAGTGGGGCAACGTAACAGCGTGGACAACCCGGGTTCCCCTGTGCTCACCTCAAATGTTCCAGCACCTCACGCGCGGCCCGGCGCCCGGAGAGCAACGCCCCGTGGACGGTGGCGGGGTGTTCGACGCTGGTATGCTCACCGGCAAAGAAGAGCCGGCCGTTCAGTGGCGCGGCCAGTGCCTGGCGGTCGGCGGGGGTGGCGCCGGGTGGCAGGTAGGAGTAGGAACCGCGCGCGAACGGGTCGGCGGCCCATCGAGTGCGCACGAATCCGGTGGGTTCGGGGATACGCGGCCCATAGATGATCCGCAGTGTTTCGAGGCCCGCGGCGACGAAGGCCGCGTCGGACATAGCTTCGCTGGCCCGCCCATATGCGGCAGCGTTGAAGGCCAGGAGCACCGGTGCGTCCGTGTAGAACGCCAGGTTGAGCCACTCGGCCCATTCGCCCTTGCGACCGGCCATGTAGCCCAGCAGTTCGTATTCGCGCGCCCAGAACACCCGCGGAAAGCGCAGGTAGAGCTTGTTGAGCACCCCGCTGCCCAGGCGCATTGCGGCCCGGCGCATCGGCGCGGGCAGTTCAGGCGCGAAGCGCACCGCGTTGGCCTGCAACACCCCCAGGGGCAGGGTTACCACGGCATAGCCGGCGCGAAAGACGCCGCGGGAGGTAAGAATGCGCACCCCGTCGGTTCCATAGCTCACCTGCTGCACGACCGTATCCGGTTCGATCCGCAGGCCCTGCGCCAATCCCTCGGCGATCTGCCCGTAGCCGTTGGGGAAGAGCGCATCGCCGCCGCCGAAGGAACGGCCCGCGTCGTAGTGCAGGAGCGACAGTTCGGCGCTGTCGGCGGCGTACTCGTGTTCGATGGTCGTATTGACCACGTAGTCCAGTTCGCGGCGTTCAGCCGGGTCGAGGCGCGAAGCGGCAGGGGTGGCCTCGAAGGCTGTCTGAAGAGATACGTCGGCCTTCCCCGCGCGGCGGAGTTCGCGGCGCTGGATCTGGACCTGGCCCAGCAACGTGGCCAGGCGCGCGTCAATCCGCGCATGGCGCGCATCGTCCACCTCGGCGCCGTCTACGTCATAGGTCAGCAGGTTCTCATAGTTGGTGCGGGCAGTAACAAGCCCCTGCTGGCGGGCCAGGGCGCTCAAGGGGTTACCGGTCACCCCGTGGATCCAGGAGGCGCCGAGGTCGAGCGGCGCGCCGAGACCCGTATGCGACCAGACCCGCCCACCGATGCGCTGGCGGGCCTCGAGCACCAGCACGTCCACACCCTGGTCCCTCAGCGCGGCGGCAGCGCCAAGGCCGGCCATGCCCGCGCCGATTACCAGGACATCGGCAGCGGCGCGGCGCAGCGGCGCGGCGGGTGTGGCAGCCGAAGCTGCCGTTGTAGGCGCGACGATCACCGTCAGAGCACTCAAAAGGGCGCGCAGCGCGCTGCGTCGAGTCATAGGAACACTACCTGGCTTGAGGTAAACATAGGCCGTGCGCGGGAGGGCCTGGGAGGGCGCAGCCCTCCCGGAAACACGCTGCCAGGGGGGAGGGTTGGGGAGGGCGGCAGCCCTCCCAGAAGACAACCCGCCAGGGGGGAGGGTTGGGGAGGGCGGCAGCCCTCCCAGAAGACAACCCGCCAGCGGGAAGGGCCTGGGAGGGCTGCGCCCTCCCGGAAACACGCCGCCAGGGGGGAGGATTGGGGAGGGCGGCAGCCCTCCCAGAAGACAACCCGCCAGGGGGGAGGGTTTGGGAGGGCGGCAGCCCTCCCGGAAACACGCCGCCAGCGGGGAGGGCCTGGGAAGGCGCAGCCCTCCCGGAAACACGCCGCCCGCGGGGAGGGCCTGGGAGGGCGGCAGCCCTCCCGGAAACACATATTTTCATGCTGGTATTGTGCAGCCCAGCCGCATGGACGGCTAAAGGAAATACCCATGAAGCAACAACGAAAGCTCTGGCTGTTTTTCCTGGTTGCCTTCGGGTGGGCCTGGCTGTTCTGGATTCCCGTCGCCCTGCTCGCCCGGGGGACGGTTATCCTGCCGCCGGCGCTGGCGGGTTTTTTGCAGGGACCCTTCAATCCAGCCGCCTGGGGGCCGCTGATCGCGGCGCTGCTTGTCGCCTTTCTGGAAGACGGCGGCGCGGGGGTCAGAAAGCTGTTGCAGCGGGGACTGGCGGCGCGTTTTGGGGCGGGGTGGTATCTGATCATCCTGTTGCTGTTCCCCACGCTGGTTGGTGGCGCGCTGCTGCTGGCCGTCCTCACCGGCGAGCCGCCGCCGGACATGCCGGCGCTGGCCGATCCTGTGGCTATTCCGGTCGCCTTTGTCTACATCCTCCTGCTCGGCGGCCCGCTGCAAGAGGAGTTCGGCTGGCGCGGCTACGCGCTCGAGCAACTCCAGCAGCGCTGGAATGCCCTGGGGTCGAGCGTTATAGTCGGCCTCGCATGGGGGGCCTGGCACCTGCCCCTCTTCTTCATGCCTCGCCAGGAATTCTACTACCAGCGCCCGATCTGGGGATTACTGCTTTCGACGACCCTGGTTGCAGTCCTCTTCACGTGGGTCTACAACAACACCCGCGGGAGCATCTTTGCTGCCCTTCTCTTCCATACGATGTTCAATCTGTCGCACTGGATCTTTCCCGCCCTGGAGTCGGATCGCGCCAGTCTGTACCTGTTGGGGCTGCTCCTTGCCAGTGTCATCGTCGTGCTGCTGGTGTGGGGGCCGGAGGACCTGGCGCGTGGCTCGCGGAAGAACCCGTGAGCCTGCCCGCAGGGTTGTTGTCCGCTTCCTGGGAGGGCGTAGAGGCGCGGCGCCACCGCGCCTCTACGCCCAAACCCTCCCGCGCGCGGGTTATGTTTACCTCAGGCCCCATGCGCGGGGCGCACAACGTCAGAATGAAAATATTATTGTTCCTGGGAGGGCGCAGCCCTCCCAGACCCTCCCTCACGCGGGCTATGTTCACCTCAGTGATCCTCTCGGCGCCGGGCGCGTTGCCGCTGTGGGGGAATACCCAGCACTTCTCGGTACCTGGCGACGGTGCGCCGGGCGATGGAATGGCCGCGCGCGGCAAGCAGGTCGGCCAGTTCCTGATCGCTGAGCGGCTCCCCTTCGGCAGCGATCAGCTCGCGCAGCGCCTCTTGCACCGGACGAGCGGCGGCAAAGAAGTCGTCGAGGGGGGCCAGGGCGCGGTTGGGGAGCAGGGCGAGCTTATCGGCCACGGCGCGACACACGGTTGACTCGTGCAGGCCCAACTCCTGTGCCAGTTGCAGGCGGGTGAGCGGCGCCAGGTGCGCCGGTCCCGCCCTCAGGAAGCCGGCCTGACGCGTGGCCAGGGCTTCGCCGATGCGCTGAAGCGTTTCGTGACGACGCCGCAGGCTATTGAGGAAGGTTCGCGCACGGGCAACGTATGTCAGCACGTGCTCGCGTTCAGCGGCGGGCAGTTCAGCAGCGCGGGCCGCCAGGTCGGCATAGGCCGGGTTAAGACCCAGCCAGCGCCCTGGACCGACGGGCACTTCGACCACGAATCCAGATTCGCCGGAGGTGAAGATCAGATCGGGCGCGCGATAGACCGATCGCTCCAGCCCGGCCCGTTCCGCCGTAACCGCCTGGAGCGGGTAGGGCCAGAGACGCTGCTGGATGAAGCTGTGCGCCGCCCCGACGGCGCTTTCGTCCACCCCCAGGGCGCGGGCGATGGCCCGGTAGCGGCCCGCCGCCAGATCCTCCAGATGCTCGGCGACGATGGTTCGGGCCAGCGGTGCGGGCGCGCCGGCGGCGGCCAGGGCATCCAGTTGCGCCAGCAGGCACTCACGGGGACCGGGGGTGGCAATGCCGGGTGGTCCGAGATCCCGTAGCACTCGCAGTACTGCCTCGATCTGACTGCGCGTCACGCCCAATTCACGGGCGAGCGTTGCAGGCGCAGCGGGCAGGAAGCCATGCTCATCGAGGTTGCCCACCAGCGCCTCGGCCAGAGGATACTGATCACCTGGCAGGCTGGCCCGCAGATCGGCCAGCAGGGTATCAGTGACGCTCACCGGCGCAGGCACGCGCAGCAGAGGGTCACTCTCAGGCGCAGCCGGCGGCCTGACTGACGGCGGCTCAAACTCTTCGAGGGCGGGATTGGATGCCAGTTCCTCCTGCACTGCCTGGTGCAGCGCCAGGATCGGCAACTCCAGCATGCGCGCCGTAGTTAGCAGGACCGGCATAGCCCGCAGTTCTTGCTTCGCGGTCAGCGCGAGACGGGGCATCCTGGCCTCCTGAGGCGTGGTTCAGATCCGCTTGACCATCCGGCCTTCATCTCCACCCCTCGACAGCGCTCCAAGCCGGTTGGGTGGAGGTGTAGAGCTGCGGGAGGGTTTGGGCGTAGAGGCGCGGCGCCGCCGCGCCTCCCATTCTATCAGAAGGGTTATTTTAGCCGACTCCGCCCCCTTCTAGCAATCCCCCGGAGTAACCACGCAAGCCCGGGGGCGCGGGCCTCCCGCCCGCAAGGGCCTGGACGCGGGCAGGATGCCCGCGCGTCCGGGAGAAGTGTGAACACGTACACCCGGCGAAGATTGATTCGCCCCTCGTGGCCCGTCGCCGAATCGAGCTTCACCCCTATCCCTCCGGATCGTTCCCGCTGGCCGGCGCGCCGGCCACCCCGATACTTCCACGGAGAATCGATCTGGAGCATTCTGGCCCGATCGATGCGCCGGCTGGCACGCGATTTGCTACATAGGACTCAGTAAGACGCCCTGCGCGTCGCCGGTGGCGCATCGAAGGCACAAGGAGGGTCCCATGCATGACATTGATCGCACTCAGGCGGAGTACTGGGGTGAGGTGGACGGCTACGAGTCGAGCGATTTCGAGTTCGAAGGTGAGATTGGAGACGAGGGCGAGTTCGAGTTTCAGGAGGAGACCGACTTCCAGGCCGAGTTTACAGGACCATTCAGCGAAGTGGAAGAGATGGAACTGGCCGCGGCGTTGCTGGAGATCAGCGATGAGGCCGAGCTGGATCAGTTTCTGGGCAACCTGTTTCGCCGGATCGGGCGGGGGTTGGGCAGAGTGATCCGCTCGCCAGTATTCCGTACCCTGGGTCGCACCCTCAAAGGCATTGCCAAACGCGCCTTGCCGGTGGTGGGCGGGGCGCTCGGCAACGTTGTCGCGCCTGGTGTTGGTGGAGCGGTAGGCAGCCAGCTCGCCTCAGCAGCCGGTTCGATGTTCGGGCTTGAACTGGAAGGGATGAGCGCCGAGGACCAGGAGTTCGAGGTGGCCCGTCGCTTTGTGCGTTTGAGCGGCGAGGCGGCGCGCCAGGCGGCGATGATGCCGGCGAACCAGCCACCCGATCAGGCGGCGCGGATCGCCCTGATGCGCGCGGCGCAGCAGCACGCTCCGGGCCTGATCCGCGTTCCTCCAGGCGCGGCGCCGGTTGCGCGGCGCCAGCAGGGTATCTGGCGGCGGCGGGGCCGGGTGATCGTTCTCTACGGAGTGTGAACCATGACCATCACGCGCGCAGCCCTTACGATGCTCGAGCAGGAGGCGCGAGCCTTGCTCACCCGCCTGGATCGGGTGCGCTCGTTTGCGCTTCACGAGACCCTGGTGCCCGCAGCGGCGCTTTCGCTCGATGCCCAGGTGGCGATCGAACGCTATCTGAGCCGGGGGCGGCGCGCGTTGCGCAGGCTGGTCGAGGAGTACATCGCCTGGCTGCGCAGCCCCGCTGCTCGCGCCGTCACCCCGGATGTAGCCCAGCGCCGCTTCAGCATCCTGCGCCTGCGCTTCAACGCGGTGTTGACCCAGTTCGACATCTTTGCCGACGTGATTACCCAGCGCAGCGAGAGTCAGACGGGGGTCTGGCTGGCCGGTCTCGACGTGGCAGCCGCCGATGCTCTGGCGCTGCCGGGCTACTACGAGGCGCCACCCGTGGCCTGCTACCTCGACCGGGGCCACGGCGCGGCCATTCGCCGGGCGCGCACGCGCCTGCCAGGCGGCGGCGCGAACCCGGTTGCGGTGATCCGCGTCCCCCGTGAGCGTATGGTTGGCGCAGGCATCGCCTCGTCACTCATCCACGAAGTCGGGCACCAGGGCAGCGCGCTGCTTGATCTGGTGGCCTGGTTGCGACCGGTGCTGCGGGCGCGGCAGCGGGGCGACGCGCGCGAGCGGCTGATCTGGACGTGCTGGGAGCGCTGGATTTCGGAGATCGTCGCCGATCTGTGGGCGGTGGCGCGCGTTGGTGTCACCGCCACGGTCGGGCTGATCGGCGTGGTGAGCCTGCCGCGGGTCTTCGTGTTTCGTCTGCACCTCGATGATCCCCATCCCGTGCCGTGGATCCGGGTCAAGCTCAGTTGCGCAATGGGCCGCGCCCTCTACCCCGATCCCCAGTGGACGCGCCTGGAGCGCCTGTGGGAAGCCTTTTATCCACCGGCTGGCCTGTCGCCCGATCTGCGCCGCACCCTCGCCGATCTCTCCAGCACAACGGACGCGCTGGCTCGCCTGGTGTTGAACCAGCGCCCACCCGCGCTGCGCGGGCAGAAGCTGGGGGCGGTGCTCGGCGCGCCCGAACGTCACCCGGCCAGCCTGCGGGCGCTGTACCAGGAATGGACGGCCCAGCCTCGACGCATGCGCGCCGCGTCTCCCTCGCTCGTCTTTGCCGTGATCGGTCAGGCCCGCCACGACAACCTGCTCAGCCCCGAAGGCGAAAGCGGCATCCTTGGTGAACTGCTGGCCGAGTGGGCCTTGCGGGCGACCCTCGACCGCTCGGAGTTGTGTGCGCGGTGGCCGGCGCGCGGCGTCGCTGCCGCGGTGTGACCCTGGAAGGAGTATGTTTATGGCCAGCATTACCGCCTATCTGGCTGAAGATAGCGAAAGAACGAACCCGCGCGACACGGTGCGTCCCGAGGACCCGATCCGGATTGTCGTGCAGCCTGAACAGGAGGGGAACTACGTCTATGAATGGCGTCTGCCCCGGGGCGCTGCAACCGATGCCGACCTGAGCGGACCCGAGGCGATCGTGTACTTTGACCGGGTCGCGCCAGGGCGTCACGAGGTCGTTGTGGCGATCTACCGCCTTGACGGCGAAATACCCACGATGGTTGAAGAGGCCCGCCTCTCGCTCGAAGTGTTACGTCCTGCGCTGGGCGTGCCCTATGCCCTGGAGCAGGCTACCGTGACTAGGCCCGGCGAAGCGCCAGTTGCGCAGGTGGCCCTGCGGCGCTCCGCTGTTCCCTTCACCCCCGACGTAGCCCTGTGGATGGCCATCCGGCGCAGCGCGAAGGCGCTCGCCTTCAACGCCTATGATGAGGCGATGCTGGGCCTGCTTTGCAGGCCCCCGCAAGCAATGGACCAGCCACTGGCAACGGCGCCGACCGAGCTACACAGGCTTGCGGACCGCCGCTACCTGCCCTTCAACGACACTGACGCCTACCGGCTGCTGAAGATCGCAACCGAGGCCTACGTGCTGGCGAATGTCGGTGTCATGTTCTATCAAGCTGATCGGAAAAACCTCCGTGAGTTCGAGTCTGCTGAAGTGCAAGAAGCCGCCGAACGCCTGGGTCTGAGCCGTCAGGAGATCCCATCCACCGCCCTGCGCGACTATCTCCGCCCGGTTGATACAGGCAATCCGAAACTGCAACCGTTCCAGACGCTGCCCTATCTGGCCCTGGTGCGCCAGAAGCTCCGCGATGCGGGGATCAAGAGCGCCATCTTCATCGGCAACAATGACGGAGGGCTGCCCGAGGAATGTTACGGCATTCTGGCCGAACGGCTCATGGCCCCGGTGATGATCGAGCTGATCTGGTCATACTGGCACGAAGAGGCGATGCTGGTGCAGACCATGAATGCGATTTCCCGGCGCTTCCAGAACATTCGCGGCCCCGGCGAACGCGATCCCCTGGCGCATCTCGAACTCGACCCGCTGCGTCCGCTCAACAACTTGCTCTGGGGTTACGTGCAGGACGAGCAACACCGGCTGAGCGTGCTGCGCCGGGCGTATGAGTATGACCACCACTACGGGATCAGTCTGGTCGGCAAAGCCGTGGGCGCTCTGCGTCCTGCCGATAGCCGCTCGAAGTTCCTGGAAGGGTTCCACAATTTGCTGCATCTCTGCACTATCTTCTACCAGCAAGACGACGACACCACGGTGATTGCCGACGGCTTCCCACTGCTGAATGCTCTGCGCGAGGTGCACCTGGAGTTGTCGCGGGGCGCGCACAACCAGTTTGGCGATCTGCCCTCGACGGCGCGCCAGGAAATGCTGATGCAGCAATGGCTGCTGGCGCGCCCCGAGTTTCGCGAGTTCCTGCCCACGCGGGTTATGGCGACGTACCCCGAAGCGTGGATGGGTCCGGTGGATGCGATGAAGCAACTGCAAGGCTGGCTTCCAACATCGGTGCTGCATTTCTACTACCTGGCGGTCTATGGCGAGCAGATCCTGCTGGGCATACGCTACGGCGCCTGGAATGACCCCAACGCGCAGCGCGACTGGGCAGCGAACTGGGCGCGGTTCTGGCGTAACGAAATCCAGGGCTACATCCACGCCTACCGTGCCGTCACCGGGGTGGATCTGAGCGCCGAGGCGACCGACAGCCAGCGCGCCGGGGAGCGCTACCTGCAACCTGCGGTGCATCTCAGCCGCCAGCTCGAACAGCGGCGACGCGGGACCTTACCCGCAGCGGCGGCGATCACCCCAACGCCCGCGCCTCGTCGCAAACTGCCGGGTCGTTAGAATGGCGGGCTTGACCGGCCCCTGGCGGGAGGGTTTGGGAGGGCAAAGCCCTCCCGGGAATTTCATGCTGACGACCGGACGGCAGGCGCCGGCCGATTGGCGCTGCGCGGGCCGGTAAGCGCCGCCTTGCGGGCCGGTGGCCGAACAGGAGGGATGTATGAGTGATAATCCGAGCTACCACGAGTTGCTGGCAGCCCTTGCCCCTGAAGCTGAGGTGCGTTTCCTGCGCAGGGCGCCTGTGCCAGGGAACCGGCGCCGCGTGCCTCCCCGGCCACCCGGGCGGCCCTGGCCGCCCCTGTCACCCCCGCCACCGCCTGCTCCGCCCCGGCGGCTCAGCAGCGCGCGCATCCGCTGGGTCCAGGCGGCGCTCAACCAGTTGCTGGGCGCACGCCTGGTCGTCAACGGTGTGCTCGACCCACCGACCCGCAGCGCCATCCGCGCCTTTCAGCGTAGCCGGGGTCTCATCCCCAACGGCTACCCGGGGCCTCGCACCGTGGCGGCTTTGCGAGCGGCCCTGCGCGCCTCTCGCGCGCCCGGGGGCGCATCGGGGCGGCGCTGTGTGGTGCTGAGCGACTTTGCCTTCGATCGCGCCGACCTGACCTCCCGCCATCGGCAGCAGATTGCCGCGCTCGCCCGACGCTTCGCCGCCGCCGGAGTGACCAGCGCGCGAGTCATCGGTCACACCGATCCCGCAGGCACAGACGCCTATAACCTGTCCCTCGGCCAGCGACGGGCCAGGCAGGTGGCTATGGCGTTGCGCCAGGCCCTTGAGCGCCTCCAGCCCGGCCTGGGCCGTCGTGTCCGTCTCAGCGTCGAATCGCGTGGCGAGCGTGAGCCTGTTCCCGGTCCCCCGGCGCAGCAGCGCCGTGTCGAGATCTGTTACGGTTCCGGCGCGCCACCGCGCGTGGTAGAAGATAGTACGTGCGGCGTGCCGACACGCAGCTTGCTCGATGAGATCAGCCTGGAGGCGTCGGTTGAAGAACTGGAACCTGAAACGTCACGGGTCGCTGTGCGGCCACGGCTGTGTTTGTTTCAAAACAGCTCAAATACCACTCATCGCAACCATTTTCGCTGTGGGGCCACGCGCCAGGCCCGCCGAACAGGCGCCCTGGCCGTGCCGGCTACTGAGGGCTGCCGGCGACAGGTGGGGGCGACTCCCTACGACACTGGCGCTGACATTATCGCGGCGATCGAGCGCGCCCATCGCTGTCTGGGGCGACCCATCGAGAGCATTCACATCTTCGGCCACAGTGGTTCGAATGGCGTATACGGCGTCACAGCGGGACGTGTGGGGCTTTACCGTTCCGGCGAGACCGGCATTGACCGCGCCGATGGCGCCCGTACCGTGAGCGACATCCCCACTGCGGCGCTCGCGCCCAACGTGGTCATCGTGCTCCACGGCTGCAACCAGGCCGCCGGGAGGGACAATTTCGCCCGTGACCTCTATCGGCATCTGGCAGCCCATCTGACCAACCCGCGGGTCTTCGGGCACTACAACGGTGGCTGCGCGAGCCGCAACGATAGCTGGCGCGAGTATTCGCGCCGCTACCCGGAGGGTCGCAACGTTCGCAGTGCGGCGGGCTATGCCTCGGTCGGATGTTGTAGCAGTCTGCCACGATAATGGTGATGAACGTGGCGGGAGGGGGCGTGGGAGGGCGAAGCCCTCCCCGCAAAAAACTACCGATGCTCATCATTGATTGCCACTGCCATGCCGGAAAAGGCGATGGACTGACCGGCCCCTGGGATACCGCGGCGCCCTTGCGCCGCTACCTGGAGCGGGCCGTGGCTGCTGGTATCACGCGCACCGTCATTTTTCCCCCCTTCCACAGCGACTATGCATCGGCCAACCGGGTTATTGCCCGGCTGGTGGCTGCCCATCCAGAGCGGTTCTACGGCTTTGCCTTCGTCCATCCCGCGCGTGACCGCGGGCGTGTGGGCGCGATGATCCGCGAGGCGCTGCGCCTGGGTCTGTGTGGCATCAAAGTTCATCGCTACGACGCGCCGATTACCCGTGAGATCTGCGAGGTGGCGCGAGCCGCCCGTCTGCCCATTCTCTACGACGTGATGGGTGCTGTGGCCCAGGTCGAACTGCTGGCGACCGAGTACCCCGACGTCAATTTCATTATCCCGCACCTCGGCAGCTTTGCCGACGACTGGCGCGCCCAGGTGGCGCTGATCGATCATCTCGAGCGCCATCCCAACGTCTACACCGACACGTCAGGCGTCCGACGCTTCGATCTGCTCGAACAGGCGGTACAGCGGGCCGGCGCCGCCAAAGTGCTCTTCGGCTCCGACGGGCCGTGGCTCCATCCAGGCCTCGAGCTGGCCAAAGTGCGCGCCCTGGGGTTGTCGCCTGCCGACGAGCGCCTGGTGCTGGGCGAGAACCTGCTGCGGCTCATTCACCCCCTGGCCCGGCGCCCGCTCAGCCGCAGCCTGGCTGCCAGCCGGTCGCTGTGAGACCACGACGCGGGGATCTTATACCAACTGGAATTGACGACCTCGCATGCTTTAGCATCACCTCCACAGCCCGACAGCCCCCACACGGGGCTTTGTGGCGCTGTGGAGTTGGAGCGTTGCGCGATCTGAACCAATGCGGCGCCATCAAGGCGAAACGGTATTATGCCGCCTCGCCGGCCCTGGTTGGCGGCTGGCGTTGCGCCGCGCGACGGAGTTGCAGCGCCCGGTCGGTGACGCCGAGCATCCGGGCTGCCTGTTGGAGATTGCCCCCTGTTGCTGTCAGCGCGAGTTGAATGGCCATCTCCTCGACGGTGCGCCGAATTGTGCGCAGCCCGTCGCCCTGGGCCAGGGCTGCGCGAATAGCGTATTCAAGGTCGCTCCTCCAGAAGCCAGGGTGTGGGTCGCTGGTCGGTCGCTCGTCATCAGGCACCGCTCCAGCGCTGATCAGCCCTTCGCCGGGGTAGCGGAAGAGCAGCCGCGCAGCCAACTGGCGCAGATCGCGTACATTCCCGGGAAAGCTGCGGCTGAGCAGGTACGACTGAACGCTCGCGCTCAACGCTGGCGCGGGCTGCCCGGGGCGCAACTGGCGCAGAAAATGACGCGTCAGCGGCAGAATATCCTCACGGCGCTCCTCCAGGGAAGGCAGCCGGCACGCCCAGCCGGCAATGCGGTAGTAGAGGTCGCGGCGAAACCGCCCGGCTTCCACCTCGGCGCTCAGATCACGATTGGTCGCGCACACCAGCCGGAACTCGCTGCGCCGCCAGGTGTTGCCGCCCACGCGTTTGTAGGTGTGCTCCTGGGTTGCGCGCAACAACTGCGCCTGCAGTGCCAGCGGCAATTCGCCGATCTCATCAAGGAACAGCGTCCCGCCGTCGGCCAGGGCGAAGGCGCCATCACGCGGGCCAACCGCTCCGGTAAATGCGCCCCGCTCGTGCCCAAACAGCTCGCTGCCGGCCAGTTCCGGCACAATGGTCGTGCAGTCAACAATGACCAGTTCGCCCTTGTTGGGACGCGGATCCAGCAGGTGGATCAGCCGGGCCAGTTGCTCCTTGCCGGTGCCCGTCTCACCCAGCAGCAGCACCGGAGCATCGGTGAAGCGCGCTACCTCAATCACCTGGCGCAACACCTGCATCCAGGCCGGGCTGTTCCCGACCAGGTGTTCGCGCACGAACGGCGCATCCAGGAAGGCGTCAACCTCGGCCCGGCGGCGCAGGCGCGCTGCAATTGCCGCTCCTGGATCAGGCTGCTCATCCCACACCAGCACATCGGCGGCGCCGGCATCGAGGAGCGGCCATGGGCCAACCGCTCCGAGAGCGGCAGCATTGGTAGCAACCAGGAACACCTGACACCTGCCACTGCCGCTCCATCTGTGCACCAGCCCGCACAGGGCCGACGAGAGGCGCCCAGAACATACGATCCCCACCTCGCCTTCCGAGACAGGCGGCTCTTCTACGGGCTGAATCGCAACGTGCATGCGAAGCTCAGACAGGACGTGCTCACGCCACGCATCATCAACAGCGTGCCAGTAAATCCACGCACCCATAGCTGACCTCCCTCTCTGGATTGCGCGCTCCATTGCGCGCCGGTCACTACTATGCTCGTCCACAGAGCGAACCCGCTTTCCTCCTTTGCTTCGCGATCCTCGCCTCTGCGTAGTGGATGTTCAGCTCACAGACGCGCGTTGTAGCTGCCGCGGCAACCTGAACCGCACCGGGCATTACCCGCCCTGGGCGAAGCGCAGCAGCGCGTGGATTGATACTGCGTCTGGTAGGTACGCGCCGGGCATTACCCGCCCTGGGCGAAGCGCAGCAGGGCCAGGCCGGCAACCACGAGCAGGGTGGGCGCCAGCGCGATGCAGGCGGGGCGGGCAAGTTGCCGCAGCGCAGTAACCCGACGGGTATAGCCTGATCCCACCGCGGCCAGCAGCAGAAACATGGTGAACAGTTCAGCGATGATGCCCGCCACGCCGAGCAGCGCCAGCGGCCAGTAGAGCGCCTCAAGGCCGCTGTAGACCGCGATCACCAGCAGCCCGTTGAGCAGCAACAAGCCGCCATAAGCGCGCCAGTCCAGCACCGGGCGCTCCATCTCGGCGTCGGCGCGCAGGGCGCGGTTGAACACGAACAGGACGATCGGGGTCAGCGCGATGCCGAACAGGACGCCGGTGATGGTTCGCAGGTCATTCCGCGGCAGGTAGACGTAGGCCCGCCCCGTATCCTCCAGCACCGAGTTGATCCCATCGCCAACCATCGCCAGCGCCCCCACAGCCAGCGCCGCCAGGAGCGGACGGGCCGGCAGGGCCGCGGCCCGGCCATACCCGCGGGCAAACAGGTAGCCCAGGGTCAGCAGGTAGCTGCTGTAGATCCCCAGATTGCGCGCGCAGAGTGGCAGGGGCCGCTCGCCAACGAAGACCAGGTGCTTCTGGGCCACCAGCCCGTGGACGGCGGCGTAGAGCTTCCATTCGAGTGTGGCGCCCGGCCAGAGGACGAAGATCAGCACAATGGCGCCCACCAGCGCCAGAAAGGCCACTTCCCAGAAACGCTCGCGCTTCCCGGCAGAGGAGGCTTGCTCCTGCGCGCGCCGCGCCGCGATCCGCGCGCGGGCCAGTTCCAGGATTTCATCGGGTCGGGGGGGTGCCATAGACAAACCTGAGGTGAACCCGGGCCGTGTGGGGAGGAGCGGTGAGGGCGCAAACCCTCCCAGGAACACCTCTATCCGGCCTGTCGCCGCGTGGCGCAGCCGCATGGGCGCCTTGGGAAGTTGTAGCAGAGTACCTGCCCCCTGTCAAGCAGGTTTGAGGGCCGCCCGCGTGACCGCGACTCCGCCGGCAACGAACGGACGCCACGCGGGCGCCCGTAACGACGTTCACGCCACGGGGCGTCGTAGAGACGGCCCGGCGGGCCGTCTCCACACCCCCGCCGGGCAGGGCGGCCACGGGGTGGGCCGTGGGGCGGCCACGGGGTGGCCATGGGGCGGCCACGGTGGGCGGGCCCGGCCGGCAACGAACGGACGCCACCCGGGCGCTCGTAACGACGTTCACGCCACGGGGCGTCGTAGAGACGGCCCGGCGGGCCGTCTCCACGCCCCCGCCGGGCAGGGCGGCCACGGGGTGGGCCGTGGGCCGTCTCCACCCCCCACCGGAGGGCGGCCACGGGGTGGGCCGTGGGCCGTCTCCACGCTCCCGCCGGGCAGGGCGGCCACGGGGTGGGCCGTGGGGCGGCCACGGGGTGGCCATGGGGCGGCCACGGTGGGCGGGGCGGGGCCCGTGCAAGAAGATGAATATGCGTCACACCTGCCATGGCGCGCGGTTGCCCGCTCGTTCGCGTGCATGCTATACTGAGCATACGTCATCCGTAAGCAGGGAGCAGGTCGTGCATCCGGAGCCTTCCGCGTTGCTGGAGGCAGCGCATACCATCGTCGCCGAGCAGATTGCCCGTCTGCGAGCGTTGCACACCTCCGCGCAGCAGCACCTTGCGCGGCTCGAAGCCGAGGTGCGCCGCTCAGAGCGCCAGCTCGACGAGGTGCTCATCCAGGCGCGCTTTGCGTCCGAGCGCGGTCAGGTCAGCGCCACCACCCTGGCCGAGCGCCAGCGACGCCTGCGCGTCGCCCACGAGGCGCTGACGCGGGAGTACGAGCAGATGCGCCGCGCCCTGCGCCAGCTCGACCAGTTGGTGCGCCAGATTGATATGAGCAGCGCCACCCTGGGCGGCGGCGGTGACGGTGAGACGTCCGACCCCTGGGTGCAGGCTCTGCGCTCCCAGGTGATCATGGGCCGCGAGGAAGAGCGGGCGCGCCTGGCCCGCGAGGTGCACGACGGGCCGGCCCAGGTACTGGCAAATGCCCTCATGGGCCTCGAACGCTGCCACACTCTGCTCGCCGAACGCAGACTGGACCGGCTGGAAGAGATGCTCGGGCAACTGAGCGAGAATGCCCGCGAGGGTCTGCGCGAGGTCCGCGGCTTCATTGCCGATCTCCGACCGGGCAAGCTCGAAGAGCAGGGGCTTGGCAATGCCATCCGCGACTATGTGCAGCGCTACCACGATACGGTCAACGTTCCGGTCAGCCTCGATCTCGATCCCCTGCCGCGCCTGCCGGCCGAGGCCGAAATCGTTCTTTACCGCATTGTTCAAGAGTCGCTCCAGAATGCCCGCAAACACGCCCCCGGCGCGCCAGTGCACATCGTGCTCACGCGGCGCGACGAGCGCGTGGTGCTCCTGATTCGCGACGAGGGGCCGGGCTTCGATCTGCGTGAAGTGGCCCGCCGCGCCGGTCGTGAGAGTTGGGGACTGACCAGTATGCGCGAACGAGCCGAGTTGATTGGCGCCAGTTTTGTGGTTACCACCCGCCCCGGCCATGGCACCGAGGTGGCGGTGAGTCTGCCGCTGCGCGGCGCAACAACCCCATCGAGGCCCCTATGACGAACCCGAATCCCATCCGCGTATTGATTATTGATGATCACCCCCTCTTCCGCCAGGGGATCCGCTGGAGCCTCGAAGACGCCGATGATATCACGGTGATCGGCGAAGCGGAAAATGGCCAGGAGGCGCTCAAGCTTACCGAACGCCTCAACCCCGATGTGGTGCTGGTGGATATCAACCTGCCCGGTCTCAATGGCCTGGAGGTTGCCCGGGTGATCAAGCGCCGTGACCCGCGCATCGGGATCATCGTGCTCAGTGTGTACGAGGACGATGATCAACTGTTCCAGGCGATCAAGGTCGGCGCGGCTGCCTATTCTTCCAAGGATGTGCATCCCGAGGAGCTGCTGCTGTTCATCCGCGAGGTTGCTCGCGGCCGCTACCTGATTAACGACGCCGTGCTGGCCCGCCCCGCCGTCGCCACCCGTGTCCTCCACCAGTTCCGCGAACTGGCCGCTACCGATGATGAGCAGGCCTCAAATCTCTTCGCCCCGCTTACCAGCCGGGAGATCGAGATCCTTGACTGCATCGCCCGCGGTCTCTCCAACAAGGAGATCGCCAGCGAGCTGTCCATCAGCGGCCAGACGGTCAAGAACCATATTACGTCGATCCTCTCCAAGCTTCAGGTGAACGACCGCACCATGGCGGTGATCTACGCCATCAAGAAGGGCTGGATCAAGATGGGCTATGCGCCCGGTGGCGACGCCTCCGCCACAGAGTAACCGCCGCCACCCGCACGGCCGCTCGTGGGTGGGCGGCGCCTGCCCCTCTCCATCGCCGCGCCACAATGGCGCGCTGCGGTGCGTCGCAGCGCGCGCCGCGCACAGGCGCCCTTTAGCGTGCGGTGAACAGCCACCGATCTCCAAACTCGATTGCCAGGGGAATGATCAGAAGCATCGGCACAGCCAGGCTGGCGGCAGCGAAGAGGAAAAAGAAACTCAGGGGCAGGATCACCAGGATCACCGCGAAGATACTGCGCCCCAGGCTGCCCCAACCGGTGGCCGCCACCACGCCAAGGGCCGTCAGGGCGAAGATGACCCCATCGCCACAGGTGCTCAGGGCGGGGTTGGTGTAGCACGAGTAGAGCGCCGACGGAATGGCAATCGCCAGGGGCAGGCCCTCAAGCTCGAAGTAATTTGGCAGCGCTAACCGTCGCAGCGCAAGCAGCAGCGCCCCGACCAGCACCACGCCGTAGGCCCAGATGATGCGCTGTGTAGTGGTTGGCATACTGAGGTGAGAATAGCCCGCCAGCGGGAGGGTTTGGGCGTAGGGGCGCGGCGCTGCCGCGCCCCTACCCCCTCCCAGGAACCAACCCGCCAGCGGGGAGGGTTTGGGAGGGCGCAGCCCTCCCAGGAACAAATAACACGAGCGGTGAACATCACCCCTGCCCATGGGCGGGTTGGGGACCTTCCCCGCCCGTCTGTTCCTAACCAACCACAATATTGACCAGTTTACCCGGCACGACGATCACATTCCGCAGCGTTTTTCCGTTGACATACGCCTGCACTCGCTCACTGGCCAGGGCCAGTTCACGCAAGCGCGCCTCGCTGGTATCCACCGGAGCGATCAGCTTGTCGCGCACCTTACCGTTGACCTGCACCACGATCTCCACCTCGTCCGCGGCAGCCAGGGCCGGATCGGCGACTGGCCAGGGTTGCTGGTGCACGCTATACGTGCCGCCCAGGCGCGACCACAACTCCTCGGCGATGTGCGGCGCCACGGGGGCCATCAGCAGGATCAGCGTCGTGATCGCCTCGCTCCAGGCAGGCGTACCCGCCAGGCCGGCGTCGCGCGCTTTGTAGAGCGCGTTGGTGAATTCCATCAGGGCCGCGACCATGGTGTTGAACTTGAAGCCCTCAATGTCGCTCGAAACGCGGATGATCGTCTGGTGAGTGACCCGGCGCAACTGCCGTTCACTGAAGGTTGCCTCGGCAGGGCGCTCCTCCTCGGGCGCGAGCACGATCCGCCATACCCGGTCGAGCCAGCGGCGCACACCGGGCACGCCATCGGTGCTCCAGGGCACAGAGGCCTCGAAGTCAGAAATAAAGCACTCGTAGCCGCGCAGGGCATCGGCGCCGTGCTTTGCCACCACTTCGTCAGGGGTGATGACGTTGTTCTTCGACTTCGACATCTTCTCGATGACGATCTGCCCATTCACCTCGCGCGGCGGCGCCAGGATCAATCCCTGGTTCCGCAGGCTCTTGAACGGCTCCACGAACTTCAACAGGCCATAATCGTGGAGGAACTTCGTCCAGAAGCGCGCGTAGAGCAGGTGCATCACTGCGTGTTCGGCGCCGCCGACGTACATATCCACCGGCAACCAGTAATCGAGCAGTTCCCGGGCGGCCAGTTCGCGATCGTTGTGCGGGTCGGCAAAGCGCAGGAAGTACCACGAGGAGCAGGCGAACGTGCCCATCGTGTCGGTCTCGCGGCGGCCCTTGCGCCCATCGGGCAGGGTGACGTTGACCCACTCGTCGATCTTGGCCAGCGGCGACTCGCCTGTGGCCGTCGGCTCGTAGTTCTCAACCCCGGGCAGGGTCAGCGGCAACTGCTCGTCGGGCACCATCACTTCCAGGCCGTCTTCGGCGTGAATGATGGGAATGGGGGTGCCCCAGTAGCGCTGGCGGCTGATCAGCCAGTCGCGCATCTTGTAGTTCATGCGCCCTTTGCCCAGCCCCTGTGCCTCCAGGTAGGCAATCGCGCGCTCGACCGCCTCGGCGCCGGGCACGCCATTGATCGGCCCGGAGTGAATGGGTGTGCCGTACTCGTCGTGGTAGACGATCTCACGGTAGGCCGGCACGGTCACCAGGTAGGCCATATAGGTGGGTATGGCGTCTACCCGTAGATCGGTGCGGATGCGGTCGGCGATGCGCGCATCAGCTTCGACGCTATCGAAGGGAATGACCGCATCGGGAAAGATCGCCAGCCAGCCCGAACCGGCCACCTCGGTCCAGCCCTCTACGAGGTACGGTCGTACCATGTCGGCGTAGGCGGCTGCCTGGGCGCCGCGCAGCTCCACGCGCAGCTCCCCGGCTTCCTCGGTGAAGGCATACCCGGCCGCTTGCAGCGCCTCGCGCAGCTCGGGGCGGTAGGTGCCGGCGCGAATCACCGAACGCGCCGCATCATCGGGGCGATTGATGACCGGAATGATCGGCAAGCCGTACTTGAGGGCGAAGGCGAAGTCGCGCGCATCGTGGGCGGGCACGGCCATAATCGCGCCGGTGCCGTAGCTCATCAGCACGTAGTCGGCGATCCAGATCGGAATGCGCGCGCCGTTGACGGGGTTGATCGCATAGCCGCCGGTAAAGACGCCTGTCTTATCCTTCTCGTCGCCCGGGGCGACGACGCTGCTCTGCGCCCGCGCCTGCTCGATATACGCCGCCACCGCCCCCTGTTGCTCATTGCTGGTCACCTTCTGCACCAGCGGGTGCTCGGGCGCCAGCACCATAAAGGTTGCCCCCCAGAGCGTATCGGGCCGGGTAGTAAAGACCACGATCGGATCGCCCTGCTCGGTGTGAAAGATCACCTCTGCGCCACGCGAACGCCCGATCCAGTTGCGCTGCATGGTAACGATCTGGGGCGGCCAGTCTACCGTATCCAGGTCGCGATCCAGCCGGTCGGCGTAGGCCGTGATGCGGAAGAACCACTGCTTGAGGACCTTCCGCTCGACCAGGGCGCCACTGCGCCACGCCCGCCCGTCGGGGCCGACCTCTTCGTTGGCGATCACCGTTTTGTCAACCGGGTCCCAGTTGACCGTCGCTTCGCCACGATAGGCCAGGCGGAAGTGGCGCAGGAACTCCTGGCGCTCCAGGGGCGTGTAAGCGTTCCACTCCGCGGCGCTGATCTGGCGTTCCGACAGCGGCAGATCGAGGCGGCTGGTGCCACTGACGGCCAGTTCGGCCTCCAGTTCGGCGATCGGGCGGGCCCGGTCCACCCGCCGGTCGTACCAGTGGTCGTACAGGCGCAGGAAGATCCACTGCGTCCAGTGGTAGTAATCGGGTTCCGAGGAGGTGATTTCGCGACTCCAGTCGTAGCTGACCCCGATCAGGTTCATCTGACGCTTGTAATTAGCCGCGTAGCGCCGGGTCAGCACAGCCGGATTGGTCTTCGTTTTAATGGCCTGGTTTTCGGTAGGCAGGCCGAAGGCGTCCCACCCCATCGGGTGGAGCACATTGTAGCCGCGCATGCGGTAGTAGCGGGCCACCACATCGGTGGGGATGTAGTTGCGGCAGTGGCCGACGCTCAGCCCCTCGCCGGAGGGGTAGGGGTAAAAATCCAGGACGTAGTACTTCGGGCGGCCATCGGCGGGGCCGGTCTTGTAGAGTTCATCGGCGGCCCAGCGATCCTGCCACTTCTTTTCAATCGCGGCGGGATCGTAGCGCTCGGTGTGCGTTTTCTCAGACTTCGGGTCGCTCATACTGGTCTGCTCCCTGGGAGATGAGCACGGCTGGCAGGCCGGGTGTCGAACGTGACTGCAACATTGGGGCGCTAAGGCCACTAAGGTCAGGGTCTGACATGGTGCTCACCTCCTTTCCAGAGCCGGACTGGACGTTCTGAGGCCATAAACGCCGCACTATCTTGCGCAAATACTCTGGGTATTATAGCACGAGCCAGGCGGGGGGCGAGAGGGGCGTATATCCGGTACGTGTTCACACTTCTCCTGGGAGCGCGGGCATCTTGCCCGCATCCAGGCCCTTGCGGGCGGGACGCCCGCGCTCCCGGGGTGACGCCTTACC
>FWPV01006031.1_pt1 | contig 23613 bp, 27 predicted proteins | sample 2228371 | NCBI WGS metagenome assembly FWPV01 (sample SAMEA103939776, study PRJEB20133) | metagenome | reverse complement strand
GGTGGGGGTTTGGGGGAGGGGGTAAGGGCCCACCGGCCCTTAGCCCCCTCCCCCAAAATCGCTACTGCCTGCTCCGGGCCCAGGGGGGAATGCCCTGGTCATCCCAGAGGTTCAGGGTCTGGTCGCCCTTTTTCACGTAGTTGGGGATGATGACGGGGTTGCCGCCCATGGACACCCGGGAGCCTTTGACCTCCACTTTGTCGCCCTGGGCCAGCTTCAGGCCCTGCTTCTGGTAGTAGTCCTCGGGCCCCAGGTAGACCGTCACGGTTTCTTTAGCGGTCTTGAGGTCCAGGGTGATGCGGTTGGCCACTCCCCCCATGCCGGAGGCTGCCACGTTCACCGCGACAATCTGGCCGGTGAGGGTTTCCACCGTCTTGGGGTCGAACATCCGGCCCATGCCCATTCCTTGGCCGCCCTGCCCCTGGGCCAGGGCCGGAGAAGCCACCGCCAGGACCAGCAGGCCCATGAGAAGGATACTGCCCAGTTTTTTCATGCTCGGTCTCCTTGAAAAATGCTCCTGATAAGGGGAACTGAGGGTTATTCCTTGGCCGGCGGCTGTTTTCCCCACAAGGGGGTGCCGTGGTCGTCCCTGAGCTTGAGGACCTGACCGCCCTTTTTCACCCGGGCCGCCAGGATGGCGGGCTTGCCGTCCAGCATAATACGGGAGCCGGTCACTTCTACCCGGTCCAAGGCGGCGATTTTGAAGCCCTGGGCCTCCACAAACCAGTTGGGACCCAGCCAGACGGTGAGGGTCTCTTTATCGGTGGACAAGCGCAGGACCACCGGCTCCGGCATGCCGCGGTGAGACTGGGGGGACACGGAAATCACCAGGCCCTCCTGGGTTTCCACCGTCCTGGCATTATAGGCCAAGGGACCCTTGGCCGCCTCTTGGGCCGAAGCCGCTTGCATGAGCAAGGCCAGGACCAGCAGAGCCGCAAACAGGGAAACGTGCCATCCGGCCACTTGGTTCCTCGGCATCCCTTTACCTCCACCCGCGTTCCTCGGCCTTGCCTCCGAACAATCTGCCCTTCACTGCACCAAGGCCGCCACTTTCCGGGCCGCGTCCTGCATGTCGGCGGCCACCGTGAAGGTGAGGCCGCTCTCGTTCAGGAGTCTGCGGCCCTCCGCCACGTTGGTGCCCTCTAGTCGGATGATGATGGGCACCTTGACCTGCACTTCCCGCACCGCCTGGATGACCCCTTCGGCGAGGCGGTCGCAGCGCAGAATGCCGCCGAAGATGTTGATGAGTACCCCCTTGACCCGGGGATCGGAGAGGATGATGCGGAAGCCGTTGGCCACCATCTCCGCGGAAGCGCCGCCGCCCACGTCCAGGAAGTTGGCGGGCTCGGCCCCTGCGGCCTTGATGAGATCCATGGTGGCCATGGCCAGCCCGGCGCCGTTCACCATGGCGCCCACGTTCCCCGACAGCCGGATGTAATTGAGATGGTGTTTCCTGGCCTCATATTCCAAGGGATCCATCTCCGCCGGGTCATCCAAGGCCGCCAGGTCGTGATGCCGGAACAGGGCGTTGTCATCCAGATTGATCTTGGCGTCCAGGGCCAGCATATTCCCGTCCTTGGTGATCACCAGGGGATTGATCTCGGCCAGAGAGCAGTCCAGAGCCACGAACATTTTGTATAAATTGCCGATGAAGCCGGCGGCGGCCTTCATGGCCTCCGGCCCCAGCCCCACCCCGAAGGCCAGGTTGCGGACCTGGTAGGGCATCAGCCCCACCGCGGGCTCCACCGCCTCTTTGATGATGGCCTTAGGGTCCCGGGCGGCCACTTCCTCGATCTCCATGCCGCCCGCGGCGCTCATCATGATCACCGGCTTCATGAGGCTGCGATCCACCACGATGCCGAGATACAACTCGCTGGCGATGTCCTGGGCCTGCTCCACCAGGACCTTCTGCACCAGGCGGCCTTCCGGCCCGGTCTGCGGGGTCACCAGGGTCATGCCCAGGATCTGACCCGCCACCTGCTCCACCTCCTCCGGGGTGGTCGCGGTTTTGATGCCGCCCCCTTTGCCCCGGCCGCCGGCATGGATCTGGGCCTTCACCACAAAGGGCCCGGCCTCCAGACTTTCGGCCACCCCCCGGGCCTCCTCGGGAGTCTCCGCCACCCCACCGGCGGGCACCGGCACATTGAATTTCGCCAACAACTCCTTCCCCTGATATTCATGGATCTTCATGGGCATCCCTTTCTGGCCTGATTTTCGGGGGAGGGACCAGGGACAGGGCAGGGAAGCCGCCGCCCCTCCCCTTTCCCTCCCCCTTTGGATTTTATCCCTTGATCCCCTCCTGAATCCGCGTTATCCCCCGACAGCGGCCGTTATCCTCCACCTCCAGCAGCACCCCCTGCAACTGAATATTGGCCGAAGCCACTTTGAAGGGCTGGGGCCGCTGGGTGAGGAAGCGCTCCAGGATGATCTCCTTTTTCATGCCGATGACCGAGTTTACCGGCCCGGTCATGCCCACGTCGGTAATGTAGCCGGTTCCCCCGGGCAGCAGGCGTTCGTCTGCGGTCTGCACATGGGTGTGGGTTCCCAGCACGGCGCTCACCCGGCCGTCCAGGTACCACCCCAGGGCCAGCTTTTCGCTGGTGGCCTCGGCGTGCAGATCCACCAGGATGGTGGTGACATGGGGAGGCAGGGCCGCCAAGATCCGGTCCGCGGTGCGGAAGGGGCACTCCAGGGGGTTCATGAACACCCGGCCCTCCAGATTGATGATGGCCACCGGCTGGCCGGCGGCGGTTTCCACCACCGTATGGCCGGCTCCTGGGGTATCCGGCGGGTAGTTGGCGGGCCTGAGCAGCCGGTCGGTCTCCTTCAGGTAGGGGATAATCTCTTTGTGCTTCCAGATGTGATTGCCGCTGGTGAGGACGTCAATGCCCTGGTTCAGCAGTTCTTCGGCCACCAAGGGGGTGATGCCGATCCCCCCGGAGGCGTTTTCGCCGTTGGCCACCACCAGGTCAACGAGCCAGCGGTCCACCAGCCGGGGGACCAACTCCTCCACCGCCCGCCGCCCCGGGGACCCCACGATGTCGCCGATGAACAGAATCCGCATGCCGGACCTAGCGGGCGTAATCCACCGCCCGGGTCTCCCGGATGACGGTCACCTTGATCTGCCCTGGGTAAGTGAGCTCCCGTTCAATCTTCTTGGCCACTTCCCGACTGAGCAAGGCGGCTTCCTCATCTCCCACCTTGTCGCTTTCCACGATGAGGCGGATCTCCCGGCCGGCCTGGATGGCGTAGCTCTTGCTAATGCCATTGAAGGAGCGGGCGATCTTTTCCAGCGCCTCCAGGCGTTTGATATAAGTTTCCAGCATCTCCCGGCGGGCCCCGGGCCGGGCGCCGGACAGGGTGTCGGCGGCCTGCACCAGCACCGCCAGGACGCTTTCGGTGGGCACATCCTCATGGTGCGCGGCGATGGCGTGCACCACCTTGGGAGACTCGCCGTAGCGCTTGGCCAGATCGGCGCCGATGAGGGCATGCACCCCTTCGGCCTCGTGGTCCACGGCTTTGCCGATGTCATGGAGCAGCCCCGCCCGCTTGGCCTGTTTTTCATTGAGGCCCAGCTCCGCGGCCATGATGCCGCAGAGGTAGCAGACTTCAATGGAGTGTTGCAGGACGTTTTGGGCGTAACTGGTGCGGTATTTGAGCTTGCCCAAGAGCTTGATGAGATCGGGATGGAGGCCGTGGACGCCGGTGTCGAAGGCGGCTTCCTCCCCGGCTTCCCGGATGTTGGCGTCCATTTCGGCGGTGACCTTTTCGACGATTTCCTCAATGCGGCCGGGGTGGATGCGGCCGTCGGCAATGAGGCGCTCCAGGCTGCGGCGGGCCACTTCCCGGCGAACGGGATTGAAGGCGGAGAGGATGACGGCCTCGGGGGTGTCGTCAATGATGATGTCCACCCCCGTGGCCGCCTCCAGGGCCCGGATATTCCGGCCCTCCCGACCGATGATGCGGCCCTTCATCTCCTCATTGGGAAGCGCCACCACGCTCACCGTCTGTTCGGCCACATAGTCGCTGGCGTAGCGTTTGATGGCCAGAGCGATGATTTCCTTGGCTTTGCGGTCCGCCATCTCCCGGGCCTCGGTGTCGATGCGCTTCACCATCCGGGCCGCCTCGATGCGCACCTCCCGCTCCATGGTCTTGAGGAGCAGGTCCTTGGCCTCGGCCGCCGTCATCCCCGCCAACTGCTCCAGGCGGGCGTTTTGTTCGGCCAGGAGTTTTTGATACTGCTCCTGTTTCTCCGCCAGCTCCTTTTCCAGTTGAGCGGTGAGTTTCTGTTTCCGGTTGAGTTCGGCCTCCCGTTCGTCCAAAAGGGCGGCCTTTTTCTCCAGGTTTTCTTCTTTGTGCAGGAGACGGCGTTCAATCTGGTTGAATTCTTGACGCCGTTCTTGGGTTTCCTTCTCGAATTCCTGTTTTAGGAGATAAAGCTGCTCCTTGGACTGGACCCGGGCCTCTTTTTTGATGCCCTCCGCTTCTCGGCGGGCATCATCCAGAATTTTTTTGCCCAGTGCCTCCAGCGACTCGAGATGGGAGTCAATGAGGTACTTGCGGTAGAGGAAGCCGGCCACAAATCCCAGCCCCCCCAAAAGCACGGCAACAAGGAAATAAAGAAATATATACATAGGGTTGAACCCTTATCCTGAAAAAAATATGGAATCCGGTGTCCCCGGGTCGGCCGCCAAGCCAACCTGAAGGACAGCGCACTCGGGGAGATGGTCAAGCGGCGGGGGATACGAGAAAACTCTTCGATGGGTGGTCAAGGAAACCGACCGCTGAAAACCACCGCCACCCTTCCCATGTTACCCATGGAAACACCATCCGGCGGCGGCGTAAAAGGCACCTTGGCAGGCCTTGGAATGGCAACTCCCTGCGAATTTATCTCGGCTCCCCTCCCCTCTCGCACGGCTTGGGAACCCTGGGGCCGGGAGCCCGATTGCATATCATGAACCGGGGCGCCGCTCTTGCACCCCGGAGGAATCTCCGTTTCCTTGACCTCACTTCCCCTGGCCGGTCCCACCACCGCCAGGGATCGATTGGCCACACCCGTTCCCATGGTCCCTGAGGTCAGGGGCCGGGAGGGAATGTCAAGGCGTGGACCTCCAGCCGCTTGAGCAACCGCCGAGAGCGCTCGTCAATCTCGGCTTTGAGCTGCTGATGCTCCTCCCTGATTTCCAGAGTTTCGCAGGCCAGGTTCAGGGCTGCGAGGATGGCCAAATCGGCCAGGGGGCTGGCAGGGAAAGTCTTTTGCAATTCTTTCAATTGCTGGTCCACCATGCTGGCTACCGCCCGGAGCATCTCCGGGGGCATGCTGCTTTGGAGGGCCAGGGTCCTGCCCAGGATTTCCACCATGACCTGTTCCGCCACCGGTCAAACCTTAGGCTGATTCACCCAGATCCAGGATCTTCAGCCGGTTGAGAATTTTATCCACCCGTTCCCGGACGATTTCCCGCTCCCGAGTGAGCCGGTCCAGGGAGATTTGGGCCTCCTTCAGGGCCTGCTCTTTGGCGGCCAAGGCGCTTTTCAGCTCCCCGTTGGCCCGCCTCAAACCCTCCACCTGGCCCAGTATGACTTCCAATTTTTGCTCCAACTCGGCAAAGAGCTCGCTTACCACGTCTTCCCCCCTGGAATGCTTCGTAGATTGTGCGTTTGCAAAGGGAAAAAGTCAAGCACTTTTCCTGCCCTGGCGGGGACTCCGGCCACCGGCGATGCGCTCCCGCCGGATACATTGTGAAGCCGCCTCCGCGGGGGTAAAGGATAGCAAGGGGTTGGCGGTCAGGCGACTCCCCGGCTGGGCGCCGCTTTCCCCTGGCGAACCCCCGACGCTCCCCGCTCAGGTTGGGGCCGGGTGGCCTCAGGAAGGCGAGCCTGCACCCCGCGCCGGGCCCAAAGCCTGCTGTAACTTGGCCGCCAAGTCGGTGAAGCGCTTCACCGGACGGTCGTTGGCAATGGCCATCCCCAAGGCCTTTTTGCTGCCCAAGAGCACCAGCAGACGCCGTCCCCGGGTGAGGGCGGTGTAGAGCAGATTGCGCTGCAGCATCATATAGTGCTGGGTGGTGAGCACCAGGACCACGGCCGGAAATTCGCTCCCCTGCGCCTTGTGCACCGTCACCGCGTAGGCCAGGGTGAGCTCCTCCCGTTCGGTGGGTTCATAGGTGACGAGGCGGCCCTCGAAATTGACGCTCAGGCGGCGACTTTCCGGGTCATAGCCCCAGACCAGGCCTTGGTCGCCGTTAAATACCTCTTTGAAGTAATTGTTTTTCAGTTGCATCACCCGGTCATGTTGTCTCAGGTGGCGGTCACCGAAGGGAAAGACGGGGCTGTGGGGGTTGAGGCGGGCCTGCAGATCCTGATTCAGCGCCGCCACCCCCAGTCGGCCGCGGTGCATGGGGGTGATCACCTGAATGTCCTTCACCGGATCGAAGCCATATTCCTTGGGCAAGTAGGTGCACACCAAATCCAGGAGCACCTGGTGTAGTTGTTCCGGGTCTTCCAGCTCCTGAAAGACGAAGTCCCCGGTGCCGAAGCGCTGGGGCAGCACGGGAAACGCCCCTTGGTTCACCCGATGGGCGTTCACCACGATGAGGCTTTCCCTTGCCTGACGGTAGATCTGGGTGAGGCGGGCCACCGGCACCACCCCGGACTGGAGCAGGTCCTTGAGGACATTGCCAGGGCCCACCGCCGGCAGTTGGTGCGCGTCCCCCACCAGCAACAACCGGGCGTCGGGCGGTACAGCCCGCAGGAGGTGGTACATGAGGAAGATGTCCACCATGGAGACCTCGTCCACAATGACCACGTCGGCCTTCAGTGGCTCCGCGACGTTGCGGCGGAAGCCGCCGGTCTGAGGGGAGAATTCCAGAGCCCGGTGGATGGTGCTGGCCTCCGCCCCGGTGGTTTCCGCCAGGCGCTTGGCGGCCCGGCCGGTGGGCGCCATGAGGAGCACCTTGGCCCCCAACTGTCGGTACAAGTCCAGGATCAGGCTCACAATGGTGGTCTTGCCGGTGCCGGGGCCGCCGGTGATGATGAGCACCTTTTCCCGGCAGGCCGCCAGAACCGCGGCAGCCTGCTCCCCGGAGAGCTGCAGGCCCCGCTCCTGTTGCAGCCGTTCCAGGAGTTCGGGCAGATGCAACGGCGCCGGCTTTCCGGGGGTAGCCCTGAGGTTGGCGATGCGGCGCGCTACGTCCATTTCGGCCACAAAGGCCGGTTTCTTATAGACCCCCTGCCCTTCCGGCAGCTCCTGCACCACCACCCGGCCCTCCCGCCTCATGGCCTCCAGGGCCTCGGCAAGAGGGGCCGCCGGCACCTGCAGCTGCTCGCCGGCCTGCTCCAGGAGGCGATTCCGGGGCAGATACACATGGCCGTCGCCGCTGGCCTCCTCCAGGACATGAAGGAGCCCCGCGGCCAGCCGGGCGGGGGCCAGGGGATCAAGGTTCAGACGGCCGGCCAGGCGGTCGGCGGTGGCAAAGCCGATGCCTTCCACCTCCAGGGCCAGCTGATACGGGTTGGTGGTGGCCACTGCCACCGCCTGCTCGCCGTAGTGTTTATAGATGCGGGTGGCGAAGCCCAAGCCCAGCCCCAGCCCCTGAAGGGCCACCAGGACTTTGCGGGCCGCCTGTTGGCCCTGCCAGTTCTTGGTGATCTGCTGGATGCGCCAGCGCCCCAGTCCCTTCACCTCCGCCAGCCGCTCGGGCTCCCGGTCAATGACCTCCAACGTGTCGGCGCCGAAATGCTCCACCAAGCGCTTGGCCGTCTCCGGACCCACGCCTTTGATAAGGCCGCTGGCCAGGTATTTCTGAATTCCCGCCACAGTGGCGGGCAGCACCGCATACCACCACACCACCTGGAACTGCTCTCCGAAACGGGGATGCATGACATAGCGGCCCTTGACCTGGAGTTCCTCACCCTCCTGGACTCCGGTGAGGGCTCCCACCAGGGTGACGGGCCGGCGGCGCCCCTTGACCTTCAGGAGCACGACGGCATAATGGTTCTCCGGAGCGGTAAAAAGCACCCGCTCCACTTGGCCTTCCAAGGCCACCAGAGGTTCGGCTGGGTTTTCCGGGGGGGGCGAAAGGGTGGATGGCGTCATGCGCCTCGATTATGCGCTGGAATGGAGCGCATTGCAACCCCCTTGCCGCAAGGGCCGTTCAGGAGCTGCAAGGCGCGGGGTTCGGCAGGAACCCAAGCTAGCGGGTGCAATCACTCCCCGGGTGATCCGACTGCGGGCCGGTTTGCCCGTTACCGGGGCTCCCCGGTTTCAAGAAAAACCTTCTGACTGATGCCGCGGCCCAAGGCCACCCGGCCGCCGTTGACGCCGACGATGACCAACCCGCGGTGGTTCTGAATAATCTCCACTTCCTGGCCCAAGCTTAACCCCAGAGCCATGAGACGGCCCCTCAACATCCGCCCCCCCTGATAGCCGCTGATGCGCCCCCGCTGTCCGGGAGGGATGAGGGCCAAGGGTTGGCCGGGCGGTTCAGGGAGATTCACCATGCCGACTCCTCCCTTCGTCCCGGCGCCACCCGTGATTCCTGGGCGCAGGCCGGACAGTATCCCTTGACTTCAAGATGCTGGCTCACCACCGTATAGCCGAAATCCTGCCGAAGCCTCATCCCCAAACAGGACAGGCCCGGCTCCTCAAACTCCCGCACCTCGCCGCAGTTCAGGCAACGCAGATGGTGATGCTGATCGTGGCCGTAAATGTGTTCATAATGCCAGTGCCCGTCGGCGAAATCCACCTCCCGGATGAGGCCGCAGTCAATGAACAAAGGCAGAGCCCGATAAATGGAGGCTTTGGAAACCTTGGCCCCCTTGCTCTTTAAACTCAAATAGAGGCTGTCCACGTCAAAATGCTGGTGGGTGGCGAAAATTTCCGCCAGGATCTGCTCCCGTTCCGGGGTTCGCCGCAAGCCCCGCCGCTTGATATACTCAAGGAAGATGTCCATCTCGGACTTCATGCCGTCCACCTGAAATTGGGGGCGTTTCAATAGTTATTGAGTATTAATTGCTATAATAACCCAATCAACGAAAAAGTCAAGGGAAGCCTTGCAGGTTTCCCGCCGGAGAGTGATTCCCGTGCACCGGCAACTCCACGAGATCCCGGCGGAGCGGTTGGCCGCTCTCAGAGAACTGGCCCAGCGTCTGAAGGTGGCCTTCCGCGACCTCTCTTTGTTGGACTGGTCCCTGCGCCATAGTTCCTTTGCCCATGAGAATCCTGAGGCCGGCCCCAGCAACGAGCAGCTGGAATTTTTAGGGGACGCGGTGTTGTCCCTGACGGTGAGCCACCTGCTGCTGGAGGCCTTCCCTTCCAGTCCGGAGGGCGAATTGTCCCGCCGCCGGGCGTCCTTGGTGAACGCCCGGCAGTTGGCCGCCTTGGCCCGGGAACTCAATTTGGGAGCTTATCTCTTGTTGGGCAAGGGGGAAGAAAGACAGGAAGGGCGGAAAAAACCTTCCCTGCTGGCTGATGCTTTGGAGGCAGTGCTGGCCGCGGTGTTTTTGGATCGGGGGTTGGCTGCCGCCCAGCGCCTCGTGCGGCGCTGGTTTCAACCGCTTCTGGCCCCCCAGACGGATTTGGCCTTGCAGGATCCCAAAACCGCCCTTCAGGAATTTGCCCAGGCCCAGGGAGAGCCGACCCCCAGCTACCACCTCCTGGAGGAAAGCGGCCCCAGCCACCAACGGGTTTTCCGGGTTGCGGTCCGGTTAGGCCCCCGGGTGCTGGCAGAAGGAAGCGGCAGCAGTAAAAAACGGGCCGAGCAGGCCGCCGCCCGCCTGGCCCTGGCGGCCCTGCGGGAAGAGCAGGGCCCCCCGCCAAACGCCTTCGCCACCTGAGGGAGGTCCCGCCCTCATTCTCTCTGCTCCCGGCGCGCAAGTTCCTGCCCCTGGGGAGCCAAAACCCGCGGCCGGGGGTTGCACGCTTCCCGCCGTTGCCACGCCCCCCAGCCTGAAAAATGAAACCCAGGCAAGGAAAAGAGCTCTCTTCCCGCCCGGGTCGGCTGGGGATCCTCGGAGAAAGGCCGGAAATTCGGTTGCCCGGCCCTCGGATGGCTGGCTTAGTCGATTTTCTTGAAGGTCTTGCCCTTGGCGTTGCAGACCGGGCAGTTTTCGGGGACGGTTTCTTCCACAGTGTAGCCGCAAACGGGGCAGACGTAGATGTCCACCAGTTTTTTCTCTTCCAAGGACTTGAGGGCCTTCTCGTAGAGCTGGGCGTGCACCTTCTCCACTTCGTTGGCGAACATGAAGGAGCGCAGGGCCTCCTTGTCACCCTCGGCCTCGGCCTCGGCAATCATCTTGGGATACATGCTCTTAAATTCATGGGTCTCCCCATGGATCGCCTCTTCCAGATTGGCCCGGGTGGAGCCGATGCCCTTGAGCGCCCGCAGGTGATTGTGGGCGTGGATGGTTTCCGCTTCCGCCGCAGCGCGAAACAGCCGGGCCACCTGGGGGTAGCCCTCCTGGTCGGCCTTGGCGGCAAAGGCCAGGTATTTCCGGTTGGCCTGGGATTCGCCGGCAAACGCCTCTTTGAGATTTTCCCTGGTCTTGCTCACGCGTGGTTCTCCTTTCTTCAGCCTTCCAGCTTCATGGGTACGCCACAACACACCAACTGGCCGCCTCCGGCTTCCAGCACTTTCACTTTATTGCCGCAGATCTTGCAAAGATAAATCTGGCCTACTTGAGTGGGCATGCGGGTTCCTCCTCTCTTACTATCTTAATTTTCTCTGCCTTCCTGGCAATTCCGGCACACCCCCCAGAAGGTGATGGAATGGCTCTCCACCTGAAATCCCGGGGGAAGCTCTCCGCTCTGCAGGGGAGGCAGCGGAAATTCTTGTTCCACGTCAAAGATGTGACGACAGCGGCGGCAGATGACGTGGGCATGGTGATGGATCTGGCCGTCGTAGCGCGCCACCTCGTGCAGGGGATTGACTTTGATAATCAACCCTTTTTGGTGCAGCACCTCCAGGGTTTTGTACACCGTATTGAAGGAAATGGCGGGGTGTTGCCGCCGCACTTCCTGATAGATCTGCTCCGCCGTGGGATGATCCCGCCTGGCCTCCAAGGTGGACAACACCGCCAGCCGTTGCGGGGTCACGGAAATTTTATGCTGCCGAAGTTTTTGAATGAGTTCTTCCATGGCCTTTTTTATTATTTAAGAATTTTTCCTGATTTGTCAAGAGGACAAAAAATACCCTAAGGGGTTTTTTCCCCTTTGGACTGTGCTCAGCTATCAGCTTCCCGTGGGGATCCGCCGGCGCCCCAGCGGACGATCAGAGAGGAAAACCTTCCATCTCCCTACCTACGCCTCTTTCTCCCACCCCTTAAAAATGGTAGGTCAGGCCGGCTTGGAGCATATGGACGTCAAAGGCGGGGTTTTCTTCATACAAACTGGCGTTGGAGGAATGACGGAAGCGATAGGCGGCCGTCAATGACAACTGCCGGGTCACCGCCAGTTCCAACCCGCCCCCCACCTGAGGGGTAAAGTTAAAGCGATGCGGCACCGAGGGGCTGTCGAAAAATTCCCCGATGATGCCGGCCCCACCTTCCACAAAGAGCAACGCCCGCCGACCCAGGGGATAGCTGAGTTTGAGCAGGGGGGTCAGCCCCAGCTCGGTGCCGTTTTTTTCCGCCTCAGCCACGGAAAACAAGGCCTCCAGCACCAGAGAGAGGCCAAACCCTGCGAGCCATGGGGAACCGGGCCTGATGAACGTCCAGCCGAACCGGGGCATCACCCCGTACAGGCGTACCTCGGCATCCTTGGTGTTTTTGCCGTAAAAAAGCCGGAACCCCACTTCATAATGGAATTTGCTGAAATCGAATTCCGCTGCCTGGGCTGACCCCCAATTTCCTCCCCAGAGCGCGGCGAGGAGCACCAAAATCAGCGATATTTTCCGATATTTGTCGGCCACCTTCCCCCATCCCCGGTAAATTTACCCGTGCATCATATGGGCTTCGGCAGCGAAAGTAAAGCCTGAATCCCAGGTTACTTGATTTCCAGGAAAAAGACGCACCGGCGGGCCGGCGGCACCCCCTGCTCCCAGGGGCGTCGTAGGGCCAGGGAAAGCCTTGCTTTCCCTGGCGTTAAGGCCTTGATGAGCCAGGATTTGGCCAGGGGGCCGCCCAGCAACTCCTTGTTTGCCAGGGGGGTGGTTTCCACTTGCAGTACCTGCAGGCGGTCCGGCTCCAGGTCTTCCGGCTCCCACACAAACCCGGTGCCCCCGGTCTCCGGCAAGGTGAGACGCAAAATGCCGCCCGGGGGCAGGCTCCTGCTTTGGCCACAGTCATGTTCCGTGAGTTCCAGCATCTCCGTCTCCGCCGCGCCGGCCACCTCACAGAGCCCGACAAGGACCAGGATCAGGGCCAAGATTTTGCTCATCATCGCTTTCCCCCGGGTCCAGCCCGCCACGAAAAGCCTACGGCCCCCAGAGGCGCCGCACATGCTCCAAAGCCGGACCCCGTGCCGGGGAGGCCCTTCGGACCCCCTCTTTGTGGAGTTCCCCTCCCCTTTTCAATTTTCGGGACATCTCCGGGAACCCAGGTGCTTGCCGGCCCGGCGGCCGCAGGCTTAGGGGTTCCCTTCCTCCGCACGGCCCCATCATACCATCAGAAGATGAGGGCGGGAAAAGAAAAGCAACATCGGCCGGGGCCTGGCCAGGAAAGGAGGGTTCAAGATTTTTGTCGGGCGGCAGGAGCGCGCCAGGCCAAGCTGCCGGGCTGCAAAGTCTCAAAGGGAGCGAACCAGCGGGATTTCAGGCCGGCGCCGCACCTTGGGGACTTTCCCGGAGTTCCCCCCGTCGGCAAACAGCCAGTTCCCACGAGAAGATTATGATTATGGACCCAAGATTATATTAGGATTTGGGCGAATAACTAAAAGATATTTAAAAATAGCTGGTTATAAAAAAGCGCCGCTGTTTGAGGGGCATTGGGCCGGGGCGCAAAAGGGGAGCAGGATTTGGCCGGCCCGGGCTTAATGTTTAATATGTTTAACATTTACTTTTTTAATGTTCACTATTTCGCACAATTTCTTTAACATCTGCATGGAATATGTTTATTTGATAATGATATTAATATGTTGTAAATAGGCATTGATATTGCATAACCACAAGGTAAAGCAGCCTGCCACCCGGCCCCGGCTGTCATCTTCACCTCACGGCCGCGGCCTGCGCATGGTTGCCTTCTGGAACTGGTTGCCACCGTTTAGGAGGGTGAGATCCTCAAACCATTTCCAGCCCGTTCCGCCACCTCTCTGCCAGCTGGGCCTATTCGCACCCCGGGTTTCACTGGCGCCTCGGGCCTGCCACCGGAGCGATAATTCACTCCCACCCAATTTCAATAAGGGCAGCGAGCCTCGCCATGTCGGAAGCCAAGGAATTCTTCCTCCATCTGAGTGCCGTGGAGTTTCAGCGGGCCTTGGGCATCTACCTGGACCACAACGCCGAGGAGGCGGTGCTGTTCCTCAAAGAAAAAATCGTTGAACCGCTGTTGGCTCACTCCTGCAAGCGGGCCTCCGGGCTGAAATTGCCGGACGTCACCTGCAGGTTGAGAAAATGCCGGAACATCTGTTGCCGCACCAGTTGCCACCATGTCAAAGATTGAGGGCAAAGGTCATGGTTACCCACTTTCATTACAGTAAGTTTGCCACCTTGAAAAACGGCAAACGGTTGGAGATCCGCCTGCCCAGGGACGAGGACCGCGATGGCCTGATCAAGCTCCTGCAGCGGACTCCCAAAGAGGAGGTGCAGTTCTGTAAAGAGGACGTCAAAGACCTGGGCCTTCTGGATGGCTGGCTCAGGAGCCAGAATTCCCAACGCCTCATTTTCCTGGTTGCCATTGATTTGGAGGAATTTCAGCCGGTGGCCAGCATCAACCTCAGATGCGGCCAGCACACCGACGTCAAGGTGGGGGAAATCCTGCAGATTCTCGTGGATAAGCCCTTCCAGGGCTTCGGCTTGGGCTCCATGCTGCTGGACTCCTTGATTTTTCTTGCCGCCATGGCGAAGCTGCATTGGCTGAAAGCGGAAGTGGTCACTGATCTGAAAAACGTGCTCAGGGCCTTCTCCTCCCGGGGATTTCAAACCAAGACCATCCTGGAGGATTATTTCACCGACGCCCGGGGGAAGACCTATGATGTGGCCCTGATGATGCTGTCGCTGCAGGAACAGAAATAATCACGCCGGTCCCGGCCCTTGGCCCCGGCCGCCAGGCTGCGGTGGAAAGCGCTCATGCGTGGTCTTGAGGGCTTCGAAATGGGCGATGACCGCCTCGGCCAAGGCCGGAATGGTGTAAGCGGCCGGCTGCACCTGGGGAGTGATGCCGTACTCCCGCAGAGTGGCGGCGGTGATGGGGCCGATGGCGGCCACTACTGATCGCCGGGCCAGATCCCGGAATTGTTCTGCTCCCAAGAGGGCGGCGAAATTATGCACCGTGGCGGAACTGGCGAAGGTGAGGACATCCACCCGCCCCGCCTCGAGGAAAGGCATGGCTTCCGGCGGGATGCCCGCCGGTCTGGCCATGCGATACACCGGCACGACGGAGACCCTGGCTCCGGCCTGCGCCAAGAGTTCCGGCAGAACCTCCCGGGCCTGCTCCGCCCTGGCGAGAAGCACCCGGTCCCCGGGCTGCAAGTGGGGTAGCAGCGCCGCCGCCAGGTCCTCGGCCACAAAGCGGGTCGGCACTACATCGGCCCTCAGGCCGTAACGGTGCAAGGCTTCGGCGGTGGCCGGCCCGATGGCGGCCAGCCGGCTTCCGCCCAAGGCCCGCACATCCCGGCCCACCTCAAAGAGCCGCCCGCAAAACCCCTCCACCCCATTGGCACTGGTGAAGATCACCCAGCGGTAGTCCGAGAGTTGGGCAAGGGCCTGGTCCAAAGGGGCAAAATCGGCGGGGGGCAGGATCTCCAGAGTGGGGATTTCCAGTACCTGCGCCCCGGCTTGGCTCAGCAGCCGAGTGAGCGCACTGGCCTGCTCACGGGTGCGGGTCACCACCGCCACCTTGCCCCACAGGGGACGCTTCTCCCACCAAGCCAGGCGCTCCCGGAGGGCCGCCACCTTCCCCACCACCAAAATAGCGGGCGCTGCGATGCCGGCCTCCCGGGCCCGGCCGGCAATGTCAGCCAACGTGCCGGTAACGGTGCGCTGGGAAAGCAGGGTGCCGGACTGGATCACAGCCGCCGGCGTGTCCGGGGGTCGGCCGCCCGCCAAGAGCCGGCTGCAGTTTTCCGCCAGGTTCTTCACCCCCATGAGAAAGACCAGGGTGCCCTGATTCTGGGCCAGATTGTCCCAGGGGATGTCGCTCTTGCCTTTGGTGGGGTCCTCGTGGCCGGTGATGAAGGTCACCAGGGCGGCCAAGCCCCGATGGGTCACCGGAATCCCGGCATAGGCCGGCACCGCCACCGCGGCGCTTACGCCCGGCACCACCTCAAAGGGAATCCCGGCGGCCGCCAGGTCCTCGGCCTCCTCGCCGCCCCGGCCGAACACAAAGGGATCCCCCCCTTTGAGGCGCACCACCAACGCCCCTTCTTCTGCCTTGCGCACCAGGAGCCGGTTGATGTCCTCCTGCGGCAGCGCATGGGCCCCGGCTTTCTTGCCTACATAGATGAGTTCGGCCTCGGGCCGGGTTTCCTTGAGCAGCTCCGGGCTGGCCAGCTGGTCATAAACCACCACCTCGGCCCGCCGCAATATCTCCAGACCTTTAACGGTTATCAACCCTGAATCGCCGGGGCCGGCCCCCACCAGATAGACTTTTCCTCTCATATTTCCTATTATCCCAGTATGATGAATTACAAACGCACGGAGGAGCGTTAGGGAGACAGGAGGGTTCAGCCAGCCCTCTCATCTTCCCCGCTTCAGCTGAGAACCATGCCGGAGTACCTTTTCTGTCCGGGCTGCAGGAAGAAACTGGATCCCCAGGACCACGCCGATCTGGTGTGCGACGGCCAGGTGTATTGCGACCTCTGCCACCGCTACCCCCGCCTGCTCCTCATCCCCCGGACCCTGAAGGAACTGGAGGACTGGAACCGGCGCCTCTGCCAGGCCTTCGGCGTCGAGCCCCCCACCCTCAGACTGGAGGAGCCCCCCGAAGCCGACCCCCCGCTCATCCCCTTAAGCGCCAAACTCCTCATGGCCGAAGCCCACCACGGCCAGGGCCTCATCACCTTCTATCCCCCTGGACTGCGCCTCCTCACCCTGTGCCATGAACTGGCCCACCTCATGACCGGCCAGGACCACACCCCGCTCTGGGCCCATACCCTGGCCCGACTGGTGGCCTGGGTCAAAGAGCACCTGCCCGATGACCACTACACCGCCGGCATCTACGTCAACCTCCTCAAGCCCAGATAAAAAGACTGGGAAGATGATGAGTTGAGGGAAGGGCCGGGGGAGCGTGGCTCCCCCGCCCTCCCCTCAAACTCCCCTCCCACCCCCCTATAGGGGGTTGGGGGAGTGGGTTTGGGAGAGGGGGCAGGGGTTTGCAACCCCTGGCCCCTCTCCCAATTACTCATTGCCTCAAATATGGCAGGCCCGGCGGGTTTCGATGCGTTCGATGATGCCCCGGTATTTTTCGTGGATCATCATTCGGTCGAATTCATGCATCTGCGCCAGCATGGCGTCTTTTTCCGCTTGGCTGAAATAGGCCATGGCCGGCAGGAAAAACTGCCGGTCTTCTTTTTCGATGTGCCGGGGATAGAGGGTAACAAGGCTTTCCAGATGTGTCAGGATGCGGTTGACGGCCTCCGCATCCTGCCTGAGATAGTCCTCCTTGGCCCGTACCAGGCTGGCGGTCAGCTCCCGGGCTCGCCCGTGCTCAGCCATCAGGTCCTCCAGGATCATGCGATCCTCGGGGTTAAGATCTTTTTTCGCCAGCTCAGCGAACAGGATATCTTCTTCCTTGCCGTGGTGGCAGCGGTCGGCATAGGTGCGGAGGAAATCCACCGCGGTGTCGATGAAGACCGGGTCCACGAAAGCAAACTCCGGGTCTACTTCCACGTTGCTCCGGATGCGCTCCAACTCCTGGCTGATGAGGTGAATCATGCGCTCGATCAGGCGGTGCTCCATCATCAACGGCCCGATGGGCAACATAGGCGCCTCCTGCAAGAATTTTGGGGGGAGGGCTGGGAGAGCAGTGGCTCCCCTATCCTCCCCACTCCTTTTACGCGGTTGGGGGAGGGGTCGGGGGTTTGCATCCCCTGGCCCCCTCCCCAACGCTCTCAAATCTTCACCAGCTCGTAGTCCCGGGTGCCCATACCCAGCTCTTCGGCGTATGCCAGTTGCAGGGGCCAGTCGATCTGGGGGTAGATGTCCTTGAATTTGTCGCTGCCGGGGGTGAGGTCCTTGAGTTGGCCGCCGGGCAGGCCCGGGGCTTGAATCACCAGGTCGGCCGCGGCCTGGTCGATGGCCACCGGGTCATGGGAGGCTAGGATGCCGATGTCGCCCACCACGGGAAAGTCGTTGAAGCCGTAGCAGTCGCAGGCCGGGGACACCTGGGTGACGAAGTTGATGAACAGGGCCCGGTCCTTTTTGTTGAGGAGCACCCCATAGGCGTATTCCACCATCTTTTTGAGAAACACCGGGATGGCCTCGTTCCATTGGATCTGGATGACCCCGTAGGGGCACACCGAGATGCACTCCGCGCAGCCCACGCAAACCTTGGGATCAATGGCCGCCTTTTCCGTCTCCGGGTTGAGACGGATGGCCTCCACCGCGCAGTGGGCCACGCACTCGCCGCAGCCGGTGCACTTCTTTTCGGTGACCACCGGCGCAATATTGCTGTGCTGGGCCATCTTGCCCTTGCGGGAGGCACCGCCCATGGCCAGGTTTTTCAGCGCCCCGCCGAAGCCCGCCATTTCGTGGAGCTTGAAGTGGCTCATAGCCACCATCCCTTCGGCTTCATAGAGGGCTTGGGCCAGATACACGGTCCTGAACTGCTCCTGGTTGATCTCCACCTCCACTTCGGCCTTGCCGGTGAGGCCGTCGGCGATGATGATGGGGGCCCGGGTCACCGCGTAGGCGAAGCCGTTTTCGATGGCGGTGGTGAGGTGGCTTACGGCCTCCAGGCGGGTGCCGATGTACAGGGTGTTGCTGTCGGTGAGGAAGGGGTTGGCGCCGCCGGCCCACAGCTCGTCCACCACCAGGCGCACGAAATTGGGGCGGATGTAGCTGGTGTTGCCCTTCTCGCCGAAGTGGAGCTTCACCGCGATGAGGGGCCGTTTCTTCTTCCGCTGGATGATGCGCTTGACGTCCAGGGCCTTGAGGAGCTTGCCGAACTTCTGAAAATTGGTCTCCTTGAGACTGGCGCGCAGGTCCATGAAATAGACGGGACTGGGCATGGGATCACCTCTGGGACGTGGTGTAGGGCAAAGAGTCTGGGGCAGACCGATACATCGGAGAAGCACCCCGCTCATCTTGGCCGTTGCTAGGGTTGTGCCAGGATTTCAGGCGGCTCGGCCCCGGTCTTGCTCTTCCCTCCATTTGGCTGCCACCCGCCAAACAAAGTCCCCGGTGCGCCTCCCTCCAGGGGAAACGGGAGTGCCACCCCAATCGCCGGCCGGATCTGATGGTATCGGGAAAGGACCCAAGAAAAAACCTATTTTTTTGATATTACAGCTTGTTGATTCGGCCCACAATGGAAAATTTCGCCGCCTGTTTGCAAAGGACTTGCCGTTGAACTTTTCTGCTTTCCGAGATCACCGGAACTCGAGGGATGGTTGAAACGAGCCTGCTATTGGCATGTGGTTTCATAGTTTTCTCTAATTCCCAGGAAAACTGTCTGGCTTTTCGGCTCGAAATTTGCTATAAGAATGGCAGAAATGGCAGGATTTTCAATTCACCCGAAGGCTTGGTAGTTCCTTGGGTAATGTGGGGGAGCCTTCTACGGTTCTTGTTTCCCGGACCGAGATGCCACGTGCCGCTGCCAGGCGTTACGCCACCGGCCGTCTGGCATTACTTCGGAGCTGGGAGGGGGACCTTAGGAAAATTGTGGGGGGGGAGCCATGGAATCAAACGAGCAAGTACGGGGCCGGCCGAGCAGGAACCCCATCCTTTGCTTCCAATGTGGGAATCAGATTCCCCACTTTTCCATCCGTTGTCCATTTTGCGGGGCCGCCATGGCCCCGATGGCCGAAAGCGAGGGGTCGGCCAGCGAAGAGCTGGCCAACCGGTTCCAAAGCCTTAAGGAACGGCCCTGGCAAAAATTCATCCGCCGCTTGCGCCTCCCGAGGGTCTTTTCGCAGCCCGGACAATCTTCCACGGGGCGTCTTCTGGTGGGCGCCGTCCTGTTCCTTGGCGGGCTGGCGGCGGCAGGCTATCTGTGGCGTACGTACGCCCCCGCCCGGGTAAAGCCTTCTGAAGCGCGGGCTGCGCTGGAAACCCTCTGGGCCTCGCAGCAGGTGGCCGCCCTGAAGGCCTTGCGGGAAGGAGAACGGCTTTTTGAGGCCGAGGACTACGCCAAGGCCCACGCCGCTTTCAGCACCGCCATCAACCAGGGGGCCGATGAAACCTACGCGCATTTTCTGCGCGGCCTGAGTGCGGTCAAACTTGGCAAACATCTGCAAGCCATAAAAGATTTTTCCGTGCTGATGAACCTCGATCCCGCCAACCCGGCGCTCTACGCCAAACGCGGCGAGGCCTTCGAGGGCCTGGGGAGCTATCAGCAGGCCATGAGGGACTACCACCAGGCTTTGCAGCTCAATCCCAACGGCTCTCCCAGTCCCGCGGAAATTCTGCTCCATCAAAGCCGGGTTTACCGGCAACTTAAGGATTACCCGCAGGCCTTGGACACCGCCACCAAGGCCATTGAATTGGCCCCGGAAAGGAGTGAGGGATATTTTCACCGCGCCCTGGTTTACGACCTCATGGAACGGTATCCCCCAGCCCTGGAGGACTATGGCAAGGCTTTGCAGCTCGCACCGAACTTCCAGCCGGCTTACCTGAACCGGGGGGTAACCAACCTCAAGTTGCAAAAATATGACCAAGCCTTGGCCGACCTGAACAAGGCCATTGAGCTGGCGCCCCAAAATCACCAAGCCTACTTTCACCGGGGCATGCTTCACACGCATCAGGGAAATTATAACCAGGCCCTCAGCGACTTGGAAACTGGCGCCGCGCTGGGCAGCCATGAAGCCCGTTACATGATCCGGCACGTGAAGCTTTACGAGAAAAGCCACAAGCAGCAGGTGGTGGCCAAAAAATCCCAACTGCCCTTGGCGGAGGAGCTGAAAAGCCGCCCCAAAACCGGAGGTTCCAAAGCCAGGAAGGGCACCCGGAAGCGACGGTAGCCATCCGGGCTCTTCAGTAATCAGGTTCCCATTTCTCCGGAGTCCAGAAATTTCCGGCGATGCCGTCCGAGAGCGGCCCGACTGAGGGTTGGCATGTGCCTTATGAGCTTCCGCGCCCTGACGGTCCCTCCGGCGCGGATCGCCGTGCCAGAGGCAGCCGGCCCCACCCGGCCCCCCCGGGACAGCGCGGCTTTTGCCGCCCCGGGTGGCTGGGGGTCACCCTGACCGGCCCCGGGGCTTAGCCGGCAAAGCGGGGTGCCGCGAGCCAGCGGACCGGTGAGATCTGCCGAGTTGATCCCACGAAAGAGAGGGAAAAAGAAAGTGATGTCCATACCCAATGACAAAACCCAGGGAACGGTGGCCTACTTTTCCATGGAAATCGGCCTGTCCCCGGAGATCCACACTTACAGCGGCGGGTTGGGGATCCTGGCGGGAGATACGCTGCGCTCTGCCGCTGATTTAGGGGTGCCCATGGTGGGCATCACCTTGGTTCACCGCCAGGGCTATTTCCGGCAACAGCTGGATGATCAGGGGTATCAGCGAGAACTTCCGGATGTCTGGCATCCGGAACAAGTCCTCACGCCTCTTAAGCCCCGAGTGGTGGTCACCATCGACGGGCGGCAGGTCTGGGTGCGGGCTTGGCAGTATGAAATTGCGGGAATTTTTGGACACCGCGTGCCGGTATATTTCCTGGACACCGCCTTGCCGGAAAACTCTCCTTTTGATCAAACGTTAACAGATCACCTCTACGGCGGCGATGCTTACTATCGCCTCTGCCAGGAGATGATTTTGGGCTTGGGCGGGGTTGCCCTGCTTGCCGCAGTGGTCCCCCAGGATCGGCTCATTTACCATATGAACGAAGGACATTCCGCCCTGTTGGCCCTGTCTCTGCTGGAAGCCCAGCTCCCGCCGGACGCCCCCGCCTTTCCAGGGGAGGAGGCCGTGGAGGCGGTTCGCCAACGGTGCCTGTTCACCACCCATACCCCGGTTCCCGCCGGCCATGACCAGTTCTCCTGGGATTTGGTGCGGCAAGTCCTGGGTCCCGAAAGAGCCGCCCGCCTGGAGGCCACCCATTGCTGCGTCAACGGCAATCTCAACATGACCTATCTGGCGCTGCGTTTTGCCCGCTACGTCAACGGGGTGGCCATGCGGCACGGCGAGATTTCCACCGGTATGTTTCCCGGCTATCCCATAGACGCCATAACCAATGGGGTGCACGCCGTCACCTGGACCTCGCCTCCCTTTGCGGAGCTGTTCGACCGGCATATCCCGGAGTGGCGCCGGGACAATTTTTATCTCCGCTACGCGGTGGGCATTCCCCTGCACGAGATCACCGCGGCCCACGCCCAGGCCAAGAAGGCGCTGCTGGCCGAAGTGGCGCGTCAACGGGGAGTGCAGCTGTCTGAGCAGGTTTTGACCCTCGGCTTTGCCCGCCGCGCCACCCCCTACAAGCGCCCGGACCTCCTGTTCTCCGACCTGGAGCGCCTCCGGGCCATCGCCCAACGGGTGGGGCCGCTCCAGGTGATTTATGCCGGCAAGGCCCACCCCCGGGACGAGGGCGGCAAAGAAATGATCCGGCGAATCTTTCAGGCCGCCGCCCACTTGGGTGAGGCTCTGCCGGTGGTGTATCTGGAGAACTATGACATGGCCTTGGGCAAGCTCCTCTGCGCCGGCGTGGATCTCTGGCTCAACACCCCGCAACGCCCTCAGGAAGCCTCCGGCACCAGCGGCATGAAAGCCGCCCTGAACGGCGTACCCAGTCTCAGCATTTTGGATGGCTGGTGGGTGGAGGGGCATGCCGAGCACGTCACCGGCTGGGCCATCGGCGACGATTCCGCCGACCCGGGCAATCACTCCGCTGACGCCGCCTCCTTGTATGACAAGCTGGAGCGGGTCATTTTGCCCCTCTTTTACGGCAAACCGCAAAGCTACGCCAAGGTCCGACGGGCCGCCATCGCCCTGAACGGCTCGTTTTTCAACACCCAACGCATGATGTCCCAATATGTCACCAACGCCTATTTTCCCGGGGGTGAATTCTCCTCTTAATCATCCCCGGGGTCAGTAGAGCGCTTTCTTTACAGGCGGTTGAAAAACTCTTTTCCAAAAGTCCCTGCAGAATCGCGGCGTTATAATCCTAAAAAGGTGCCATGGTCTATGATAACAATAGGTTATCTGGAGCCAGCGATTAGACGGGGCGACGACCTCCAGCAGGACGCCATGTTCAGTTACCTGTCCCGACAGGCCGGGTGCCAATGACTATCACCTGAGGCCGCTGTTTCTTTGGCGCGTATCCTGAAGCAGGCCGCCGGGCTGCTCTCCGACGAACCCTTCACCATAGAGGGCACTTTGATTGAGGTCTGGGCCTCCCTGAGGAATTTCCGGCCCACGTACGGCCCGCCTCCTGCGGGTGGCGGCGGGCGCCACCCGGCAGTGGACTTTCAGGGGGCGAAACGCCTGAACCAGACCCATGTCTCCACCATGGACCCGGAGGCCCGGCTGCTCAAGCAGGGCAACGGGAAAGAGGCCAAGCTCTACTTCAGCAGCATTGGTGGAGAACCGGCACGGCCTGATCCGCTCCCCCCGTCTCGCTTTGGCCACCGGCACCGCCGAGCGGGAGGCGGCGGGCCTGGTGGAGGCCGTTCCCGGCCGGCGCCGCATTCCCGCGGGCGCCGACAAGGCCTACGATACCCGGGAGTTTGTCCAATCTCTGCAAACCCTGAACGCCCCACCTCATGTGGCCCAGAATTGCCATGGCCGGAAGTCCGCCATTGACGGCCGCACCACCCGCCATCCGGGCTACGCGGTCAGTCGGCGCCTGCGCAAACGGGTGGAGGAAACCTTCGGCTGGAGGAAGACGGTGGGGAATCCCCGCAAGTTCCTCCACCGAGGTTAGGACCGGGTGAGTCTTGTGTTCACCCTCACCGCGGCGGCGTACAATCTGGTGCGCATGCGCAATCTGACCATGGCGGTGTCTTCCTGAAACGAAACCAAGGCCGGATAAACCAGGGCTTCGGCGGCCCCAGAGGCGGCGCACGCCTCGCCATCAAGGGAAGGGCCCCGCTCCGCTTGCCGCAAAATCCCGATGACCTGCTCTTCCGTTAGCTGCTTCCTCTTCATTTCGAACCTCCTTGGGTGAGGAGATTCTCACATTTCTGCCAAACTAGCAGGCTGTTGAAAAAACCACTGAAATCAGGCTTGTCATCCTCTTTGAGGACGATTTCGATACCTTTATGACGGGCAAACTCCCGGAAAAATCTGTGCTGTTTTCTCCAATGGTGACCGGTTACCGGCAGAATTATCGTTTTCCCGATAGCTGCTTTGGTTCAGGGAGAAATAGCCGCCCTCAG
>FWPV01006030.1_pt1 | contig 23614 bp, 20 predicted proteins | sample 2228371 | NCBI WGS metagenome assembly FWPV01 (sample SAMEA103939776, study PRJEB20133) | metagenome | reverse complement strand
TGAAGCCGGAACACACACGAACACACACGTGCCCGCCAACTTCAGTCGGCAAAACCACCGATTAGCATAAGCCAGGGAAAACCGGCTGAAGCCGGAACACACACGGAACACACACGTGCCCGCCGACTTCAGTCGGCAAAGAAGTGATTCTTTCAAAACTCCGCTGCCCAGCTCCACGGCCAGTCAGACGCATCTGAAACTAATCCGGCCTTGACAGAATTGTTCAGGATATACGCTACGATACGCCGGGTCTCGTTCTCATTGCGCGACCAATGATCGTACGATTCGTGCACCCAGAAATGTTGTCCCACTCGCCCTAATTTCAAATTCGCAAAGCGAGCCGTGCGACCTTTGAGCATCTGGGTAATACGCGCCAGTGGAACCGGTTTCCCGGTTTGCGCATCCTCCAACGGGTACAGCAAAACGTGAATATGATTGCTCATCACGGTATAGGCATACAGGCGATACAGATGCTCATCCTCGCCTTGATGCATGGCGTCACGCACAATAGCCGCGATATCAGGTTGTGCGAGCCAACGTGGACTGTCCATTTTGTGCAGCTCATCATCACAACGCACAAGCAACCTTTTGTAAGCATTGATCGCCCAATCGCTGTGCTCATCCTGTGCGCGAGGGTCTTGGGCGATACGCTCGCGTTCAGCAGCATATTCGGCGACGAAAGCAGCAGGCAGGGAACCGGTTAGTCGCCAAGTAATGAAGAAGGGGACGCCGCCTGGCTGCCAATGTGGGAGATTGCGTCTGTACCAAAGTTGATAGGACATGACAACCCTCCATCAAATTGCTGTAAAAATCGGCTGAAGCCGGCGCACACCCGTGTCCACCGTCTTCAGTCGGTAAAACCCAACGAGTTTCAATCTACGCCGCGAGCACCTTCACGTCGTAGACCCCTAACTCGACAACGCCGCTCAGCACCTCCCCGGTCAGCAAATCGGTGTACGTCGCCGCGCCCAGGTCGAGCGTCACGGGGTCAGCATTGAAGTTCATTACGAAAACGTAGTTCGTCTCGCCATCGGTGCGCAGTTGCGCGCTGACGCCGTGCGGCAGGGCCACGTCGAGTGAGCGCAGTAAATCCAGATTCGCATCGAGCGCGGCGTAGAAATCGCGCAAGAAGCGGTCGTCGGGATTGGATGCGAGGTAGTACGCCTTACCGCCGCCAAAAGCGTTGACGGTGAGCGCCGGTTGTCCGGCGTAGAAGTCGCTCTTGTACGTCGCCAACACGGTCGCGCTTTCCAGGTGAACGAGGGCGCAGTAATCGCGCAACTCGTACTCGCCCGCGAGGTCTAGTGGATTATCGGGGCAGGGCACAGCGGCGTTGCGGTCGTGCTCGTACAGCGCGTCAATCTCCTCGTCCCAAATCCCCAACACCTGACGCAGCTTGCCGCCGGGCCAGCCGCCCAGGATGACCAGGTCGTTCTCATCTACGATACCGGTCCAATATGTCGCCACGAACGTGCCGCCGGCCTCCACAAAAGCCGCGATGCGTTCATCCACGCCAGGGCGCAGCATGTAGAGCATCGGCGCGATGACCAGCTTGTAGCGGGACAAGTCTTGCTCCATGTCAATCACATCCACCGGGATGCCGCGCTCCCAGAAGGCGCGATAGTGACGCTTGCACGTTTCCAGATAGCCTTTGTCGCCGCGCCGGGGGCCTTGCGCGTCGTCCAGCGCCCACAGGTTCTCCCAATCGTAGATGATCGCCACATCGGGGCGCACCGTCGTCCCCACCACGGGCGCGAGCTTCTCCAGTTTGAGGCCCACATCCGTCACGTCGCGGAAAACGCGCGTGTGCTCGTGGCCTACGTGATCCACCACCGCGCCGTGGAATTTCTCCGACGAGCCGCGACTCTTGCGCCACTGGAAATACTGCACCGTATCCGAGCCGTGCGCCACGGCCTGCAACGACGACAGCGCGTGCATCCCCGGTCGCTTCACCTTGGCGGATTGCACCCAGTTGGTGGCGCTGGGGACACTCTCCATCAGCATAAACGGCTTGCCGCCCTTGAGGCAGCGGTTGATGTCGTGAACAAAGGCGACATCAGAGGCCAGGGCCACATCGTCACCCTTGTGCCACATGGGATAGCTGTCCCACGAGATCACGTCCAGGTATGGGGCCATTCGCCAATAATTGAGACCGGGGAACGTGCCCATCATGTTCGTCGTGACGGGGACATCGGGCGTGAACTCGCGCAGCGCGGCGATTTCGTGGCGCATAAAATCCGTCGTCTGGTCGGTGACAAAGCGTTTCCAGTCCAGGTTCAGCCCGTGTACCGATTGCTCGCCGATGCGGCTTGGCGGCTCGATCAGGTCCCAATCAGTGTAGGTGTGGCTCCAGAAGGCCGTCCACCAGGCGTGATTGAGCGCGTCGAGCGTGCCATATTTGCGCTTGAGCCATTCGACGAAGGCGGCGCGGCACAGCTCGCAATGGCAGTCGCCGCTGTACTCGTTGGAGAGGTGCCAGACGGCGAGCGCCGGATGAGCGGCGTACCGCTCGGCCAGCTTGCGGTTGATGATGCGCACCTTCTCACGGTAGATCGGCGACGTGAGGCAGTGATTGTGCCGCCCGCCAAAGAGGTTGCGTTGTCGGTCTTCGCGGACACGCAGCACTTCGGGGTACTTGCGCGCCAGCCAGGCCGGACGCGCGCCACTCGGCGTCGCCAGTACGGCCACGCCGCCGTTTTCGGCGATCATGTCCATCACCCGGTCGAGCCAGTCGAAGTCGAACTGGCCTTCGGCGGGTTCCAGGCGCGCCCAGGCGAAGATGCCCACGCTCATCGCGTTGCAGTGCGACAGCTTCATCAGGCGCATATCCTCTTCCCACACTTCGGCGGGCCATTGGTCAGGATTGTAGTCGCCGCCGTGGAGAAAGAAAGGAAATTTGGGGTTGATAGGGGGATATTTGTTTATCATAGTGCGCTCCTTGCATAAAATAGCCACCGAGGACACAGGGTTCACAGAAAAAGACAAGCCTTACACGAACGTAGCTGTTTTCTTACCACCGAGACCGCTGACGACGCTGAGAAATTGTAAAATCTCTGCGCCCTTTGCGTTCTCAGCGGTAAGATTCAAGGAACTTGCGTAAGTCCTGAAAGAAAAACTCTGCTCGCCCTGTAATCGCCGGGGCAGAATTTTAATATCAACGGATTTAACGGACGAAACGGATTGGAAAAATCCGTTCAATGAATTCCTATACTTTGGGAGATGAGGGCAACTCCATGGCAGCCAGATGCGCCGTGACGTTGCCAAAGTCTTCTGGCGCGATTTGGTAGACCGGCTGCATCCTGGCCTTTCCGCGTACCTTCATCAGCGTAGAAATGGCCGGCGGACGACCACACGCCAGATACGTTGATTCATCCATCAGGACCCAGCCTGTTTCTGCCAAAGCCTGTAAACGACTGGCGGTGTTCACGGTATCGCCTAAAATCGTGACCTCCTGGCGGTCGCGGGAGCCAACGCGCGCAAGCAGACATGGGCCGGAGACCAGGCTAAGGCGTGTGAGGAAAGGATCGCGCAAATGCACCAGTTGTTGCGCATTGAAGGCTTCGACACGCCGCTGAATCGCAATGGCCGCGCGCAAGGCGTCAATCGGTTGATCGAAGAAAGCCAGCATACCGTCGCCCAGGAATTTGTCCACGTCGCCGTGGTTCTGATAAACGGTGGTGGCCAGCATATCCAGGTAACGATTCAGGTCGTGCACCAGCAACTCGGCGGGACGCATCTCGCTGAGCGCGGTGAAGCCTTGAATGTCGCTACAGAGGATCGTCAGCGTAGTTTTTTTGAGCGAAGTAACCGTCGTTGCGTTAGCCTGATCACTTTGAAAGGCGGCATCTTCCCACGCTGCCCGCGACATCATTGTCTTGACCACGTCATTCAAGCGCTGCAAGGTTTGAGCGCGCTCATCGAGCGTGTGGTACAGGCCGATCAGTTGGCGATTGCGACCTTCCAACGATTGCGCAAAGATTTTCAGGAACGTGAAGTAAGGCGTCGGGGCAGTGGCAGTCGAAAAGGACGCGGCGGACTCCGGTGAGGCGTGGCGCAAGGCGCGGGCCAGAGCATTTTGTGCCGCCATTGCCAGATCAGGCCGGAATGTGAGCGCGCCCTGGTACAGTCGCCCACGCCCAAAAGTCGTGACACGATCTCCTTGACCTATCTCGCGCGTGAGTAGCGTCGCCGTAAAATCGCTATGCGTGAAAACGATAAACCACTCGTGGCTCAGTGGCGCATCGGGCAAAAGTTCCATGAAAGTGACATTGGGAATGGCCGGCACCGGCGCATCGGCAACGCCAAAAACTACGGCCTGGCCACAGAGTGACGCCAACCGTGCGAAGCGGTTAGCCTGGGGCGGAAAGGCTGAGAAACGCTGAAATCCGGCGTAGAAGACGCCGCGCAGGCGGTGACGCATCACGGTATCTTCAATGCCGTGGCTGACGGACAGCAGCGTCGCCACGGCGGATGTTGTGATGTCGGCGCGGGATTCCTGAACCGCCAACGGGTATAGGGAAAGCTGTTGTAAAGCCGGAAAAGCATCCATAACTACCTTACCGCTTTAGGAACGCCTCGATCTCCTCTCGCCAGGGGATCGAAGGTTGCGCGCCCATCCGCTGGACGCACAAGGCACCGCCCGCACTGGCAAAGCGTACTGCATCCACCAGGCTTTTTCCTTCTGCCAGGGCGACGACAAGGCAGCCGCAATAGGTGTCACCGGCGGCGGTGGTATCCACTGCCTCGACGGGAAAGGCAGGAATGTGCAGCACGCCTTCCTCTGTCGCCACAACCGAGCCGGCTTCGCCCAGGGTGATGATCGCCGTCTGCGTGCCGAGTTCGCGCAGCTTTTGTGCTGCCGCCTGCGCCGAAACCCGATCGGTGACGGGAATGCCGCTCAAAGCCGCTGCCTCCACCTCATTGGCGACGACGATGTTCACTTTGTTGAGCTGCCTGACATCGAACGGCAGAGCCGGCGCATAGTTCCAGACAACGGGCGTGCCGACCTCGGCGGCGATGTCCAGAGCACGGGCGATTGAAGCGGGCGGAATCTCGAACTGCATGAGCACGTAGGCGGCGTCGGCGATGAGATTGCGCACGCTTTCCACCCGCTCCGGCGTGAGCAGACCGTTCGCGCCGGGCGCCACCGACAGGTAGTTGTGCCCACCCTCACCGATCATCACCAGGGCCGTGCCGCTCGAAATGCCCGTGTCGCGGTAAATGTAGTCCGTGTTGATGCCGCTCTCACGGAATCCGGCGAGCATCCGCTCCACGTAAGGATCATCGCCAACGCAGTTGACGAAAATGACGTTTCCCCCCGCGCGGCCCGCCGCCACCGCCTGATTGGCCCCTTTCCCGCCGAAGGTTTGCATAAACACAGCATTGACCACCGTCTCATCCCGCGCCGGTAGATGATCCATTTTCATAATGAAATCAATGTTGGAACTGCCGATTACGATGATGGGTTTGGGCATACGGCCTCCTCGAAAATGGCGAATAGCAAATGGCGAATAGCGAATGGCAAATGGCGAATGAGATGGAGGGCTATTCGGGCAATCGCCCCCCGTACACTGCTTCTCGCAGGCCCTTGAGATAGCCAATCGCAAAGAGTCGCCCTACCGACGAATAGGCTGGATTGTCGTTGCTATCGCCCTCCATCGTCGGGACGTGGTCGGGACGGCAGACGCCCTCGAAGCCGATGTCGCGGTAGGCCTGCATACAGGCCAGCATATCGGTCTTGCCATCGTCGTGGAAGGTCTCGACGAACTTCTCCGGCGTGCCGCGCACGTCGCGGAAGTGCACGAAGAAGATTTTGCCCTGCTTGCCGAAGTGACGAATGACAGCGGGCAGATCATCGGTCATCAGCGTGAAGTTGCCCTGGCACAGCGCGATACCGTTGACCGGACTGGGCACAAGGTCAAGCAACCGCTGGTAGTTTTCGACACTGCGCATGATACGCCCCAAACCGCGGATAGGGGAAAGCGGGGGATCGTCGGGGTGCATCGCCAACAGCACACCGGCCTTTTCCGCCTCCGGCACAACCGCCTTGAGGAAATATTCGAGGTTCTCCCATAACTGCTCCTCGGTGACGATGCCGTATTCCGTGAGCGGCGCGTTGCGCATCAAATCGTGATCGTAGGCGGTCGCCAGTGCCCCACCCCGCGCGGGCGCCGTGGTCGAAGTGCGCATCCAGTTGAAGACAGGCATCCACTCATAGCACCATACCGGAATGCCCAGTGCGCCCATATTACGGATCAAGGTGATGGCGGTGTCAATCTCTTCATCCCGCCCCGGCAGGCCGAGTTTGGCCTTGTTGAGCGGCGGACGGCTTTCGAGCACCTCAAACTTGAAGCCGCCATCCTCGTAAGCGGTTTTGAGCCGCACCAGTGACATATAGCTCCACGGCAGATTCTCTTTATCCACATTCAGGCCGCGCCGGAAATCCATCGTACCGACGACGTAATCCACACCGCACTGCTTGACCATCCGCCATAACGGCGTCGGATAAGGGGGTAAAACTTCGGCAATTTTAATCATTCTTTTGTCCTCTTTCTAGTGATTGGTAATTGGTAATCGGTAATTGGTAATCGGTAATTGAGGATGCGTGATGTGTGATGCGCCGAGACGGCCATTCACCGATTCCTGCCTCCTGCCTCCTGCATCCTCCATCCTGCATCCTCCATCCTGCATCCTCCCTCCTGCATCCTCCCTCCTGCATCCTCCCTCCTGCCTCACTTCCCCATCGCCCGCAACGCCTGAAGACAGCGCGCCACACACTCCAACGGTAGGTAAGCATAGCTCTCCTGCTCGACGATGTACCACTCGGTCACACCGTCCGCCTCGCAGACTCGGAAGACCTCGGCCCAATCCACGTCGTCCTCGCCGATGAGGGCCTTGTCGTTCGTGGCGGAATATGCCTTGAGATGCACCGTCCGCGCGCGACCTGGATAGCGTTTGAGGAATGCCACCGGATCCGCGCCACCGTGCAGCGCATTGCCAAGATCCATTTGCATCACCACGTCGGCGACGGTATTGCCGAAGAAGGTATCCCACGGTAGTTCGCCGTCCAGCGGCGCAAACTCAATGTGATGGTTGTGATAGCCGGTAAACATCCCCTCAGGCTTCAGCTTTGCGGCGATTTCGTTGAACAGATCTGCGGTCCTCAGCCATGCATCGCGGGAATTACGATACGCCTCCGGCAAGCCGGGGACGATTAGAAATTTATTGCCGAGAATATGATTAAATTCGACCGTCTTCGGTAATTCGTCACCGAGCAACGTCTGGATGCCCGTGTGACACCCGGCGGCCTTGAGGCCCACATCATCGAGCATCCCGCGGAGCGTGGGGGCGTCGTAGCCATAGTATCCGGCGAAATCCACGCCCTCGTAGCCCATCTCAGCGACGGCTTTCAGCGTACCGGGTAGGTCTTTTTCGCAATCGTGGCGAATGGAATAAAGTTGTAAGGCGATTGGAATGCGGGTCATTTACACCCTCCTTGAATTGTTCACTGCGTTTTACATCCTACTACGTTTTACACTACAAAGTATACACGACTTAAGCATAACGCTCAAATGACGTTTTTCTTGCCGACAAAGCAAAGGCGCATATAATAACCAATAATGCAGAGGGAAGGAGAAAAGATCATGAGCGAGAATGAAACTGCTGCCCCACGCGATTTTATTCGTATGGCGATTGACGAGGATCTGAAAACCGGACGATTCGGTGGGCGCGTCCACACCCGCTTTCCGCCGGAGCCGAACGGCTACCTGCACATCGGCCATGCCAAGGCGATGGCGATTGACTTCGGTATTGCCAAAGACTACGGTGGCAAGTGCAACCTGCGCTTCGATGACACCAATCCGGCCAAAGAGGAAGACGAATACGTGAAAGCCATCATCGAAGACGTGCGCTGGCTCGGCCACGATTTCGGTGACAAGATTTTCTACGCCTCCGATTACTTCGAGCAGATGTACGAGTGGGCCGAGCAACTCGTCCGGCAAGGCCAGGCTTACGTGGACGATCTGAGCGCCGACGAAATCCGCGAGTACCGCGGCACGCTCACCGAACCCGGCAAGAACAGCCCTTACCGTGACCGCTCGGTGGAAGAAAACCTCGACCTGCTGCGCCGAATGCGCGCCGGCGAGTTCCCCGCCGGCTCCCGCGTGCTGCGCGCCAAGATTGATATGGCGTCGCCGAACATCAACCTGCGCGATCCGGTGATGTACCGCATCGTCCACGCGCCACACCACCGCACCGGCGATAAGTGGCATATCTACCCAATGTACGACTGGGCGCACGGCCTGGAAGACTCCATCGAAGGCATCACCCACTCGCTGTGCGACCTGGGCTACGAAGATCATCGTCCACTCTACGACTGGTTCCTCGACGCGCTGGGCATCTATCACCCCCAGCAGATCGAATTTGCACGGCTCAACCTCACCCGCACGGTGCTCAGCAAGCGCTTCCTGCTGCGCCTGGTCAACGAGGGGCACGTGCGTGGCTGGGACGATCCCCGCATGCCCACCCTGCGTGGACTGAGACGGCGCGGCTATACGCCGGAGGTCATCGCCGACTTCCTGGAGCGAGTCGGTGTCGCCAAAGCCAATAGTGTGGTGGACATCGCTCTGCTCGAACATTGTGTCCGCGAGGACCTAAACGAACGCGCTCCGCGTGCAATGGCCGTCCTCGAACCGCTCAAAGTCGTCCTCAAGAACTACCCTGAAGGACAGGTCGAATATTTCGACGTACCCAATCATCCCCAGAAGCCGGAAATGGGTACGCGGCAAGTGCCATTCTCCCGTGTTGTCTACATCGAACGCGAAGATTTCATGGAAAGTCCACCGCCCAAATACTTCCGCCTCTCGCCGGGGCGCGAGGTGCGCTTGATGAATGCCTATTACATCACCTGCACAGACGTGCTCAAAGATGCTGCCGGCAATATCATTGAGCTACACTGCACCTACGATCCGGAATCGCGTGGCGGCGCTACGCCGGATGGGCGCAAGGTCAAGGGGACAATCCATTGGGTCTCAGCCGCTCACGCGCTGAATGCCGAGATGCGTCTCTATGATTATCTTTTCACCAAAGATGATCCCTACGAGGTACCCGAAGGTGGGGATTTTATGGCCAATCTGAACCCCAATTCGCTCATCATCCTGGCAGATGCTAAAGTCGAACCTAATCTTGCCGGGACACAACCGGGTGACCGCTATCAATTCATGCGCAAAGGCTACTTCTGCACCGATCCGGACACGGCGAAAGGGAAACTCGTGTTCAATCTCACCGTGTCGCTACGGGATAGCTGGGCGAAGGTCCAACAACAGGATTAAGTGAAGGAAAATGGCGATCACAGACCACGCGCTTTGAGGTCTGCCAGCGCGCGCTCGTAGACCTCGAAGTGCTCACCTTCAACCTCATCGGGATCAACGTATTTCAACCACATGGCCTGATCGGGACGATCACCGGAAAGTTGACGGCGGCTACCATGCAGGTAACTGCTTTCACTGTTCCATTTGACCTCGTTCTCCTGCAAAAGGATGTATTGCCCTGCGTATTTGTTGATGAAGTCTTGCCGATGGTCACGGTAGTAAAGCGCTTGCTCACATGTGGTCCGTCGCCAGGAGATGACGCGCGCCACCTCGTCGGTCATTGCCGCGAAAAAGACGCCGGCCGGCTGCGGTGCCACCTCGGAAGACCAATCAATATCGTCCAGATTCACCGTCCCAAAGCCACCTTCGGCGGCAACAAGCAGCGGGTTGCGATCACGGTGGAACGGCGGCGTGAGCCAATCGGCTTTGGGGTCGTGTCCCATCAAATACGCCCCCACAGCATCGGTGGCGACCGGGTGATCCCCGGCAATCAGAGCATTGACGACCACCGGCGCTTCCTGTCCCGTCGCGCTCCATTCGCCACCCGTCTGCCCGATGAGAGCATCAATGATGTTCAACGTAGGATTGAAGAGCCGCCCGATATCAGCGAGCATGTAGGGCATCCGCACCAGATGGTGAAAGTACTGGCGGGAACGGCCTTGCGGCTCGCGCATGGGGATCAAGCCGAAGAGGTTCTTGAGCGTGAGCGTGATACCCATAAAGGCGTGGTTCTTCAGCCGTTGGACATCTACCAGGGCGTCGGCCTGCATGACGCGGTCCGGCAACACGTACTGACGGAACATCTGCCCACCGCCGGGGACCTGGTAGACGCCAAAAGGTGGAATGTCGGCATTCACGTAGGGGACGCCGAATGCGCGCATCAGCGGAGCCAGATGCGTGGAATCCACGGGGTCAGGGCTGCCGTCGCGGTTAAAAACGGAAGTATCCACGTAGAATAACTCGGCCTTAGTTTCTTCTTGTAGCAAACGCACTACTGCCCGTGCAACTTTATCACTCACAAGCTGCTGACGTTGCCCCTCGAAGTACGGAGTGCGGGCCGGTGCGTAATCCTGGTTGAATTTAATGCCGATGCGCTTCGCAGCCTTGAGTTTGGCCCATGCCCGCGTCAACGGCCTCGTGGCCCTTTTGAGCGTCTCGTAAACCACCTCATCCTCGGCGCGATAGTCACAGTACAAGGCGCGGACACAATATTCTTTTTCTTGCATACTCATCGTTGCATCATCTCCTGCAGAAAACATCAACGGATTCAACAGGCGAAACGGATTGAAGATGCAGAAATCCGTTGACAGATTTTAGCCTCTCGTTGGCGTAGATCGTGTGGATAATCAAGCCTGCAAACTTACCACGTGTTGTAACGCTTGCTCATACACCTCATAGTGCTCTTGCTCGCGTTCTTCGGGATCAACATACTTGAAGAACATGGCGTGGTCTGGATGTGCGCCCGAAAGCTGGCGACGGCTGACGCGCAGCATCCCGTCCGCGTCGTGCCACCTCACTTCACCGTCTTGCAACAGGATGAACTCGCCCGCGTACCTGGCCGTAAAGTCACGCATGTGATCGCGGTAGTAGAGTGCCTGCTCACACATGGTCCGCCGCCATGTGACAACGGTCTTGAGATCATCGCCTTTTTTGGCAAAGAACGTGCCCTCGGGCTGTGGCGCAACTTCGGAGGTGAAGTCAATCTCTTTCAGCTTCACCGTTCCGAAACCACCTTCCGCTGCCACCAGGAGCGCATTGCGGTCGCGGTGGAACGGCTCGGTCAGCCAGTCGCTCTGTGGATCATGGCCCATCAGGTGCGTCACACAGGCATCGGTAGCGATAACGTGATCGCCGGCGATGAGCGCGTTGACGATGCGACCGATATCCGGTTCACGCCCCCACTCCGAGCTGGCCTGCCCCACCAGTGCGTCCACGATGTTGAGCGCCGGCTTGAAGATGCGTCCGATGTCCGCCAGCATATAGGGCATCCGCACCAAGTGATGATAATAATGGCGTGGACGGCCCGGCATCGCCGTCGGCATCAGGCCAAAGAGGTTTTTGAGGCAGGCGGTGACACCCATGTAGGCGTGATTTTTCATCTTCGCCACCGAAACCACCGCATCGGCCTCAACCACATCTTGCATCACCCCATACTGCTCGAACATCCGCCCGCCGCCGGGCACACCGACGACCTTGTAGGGCGGCTTGGTACCGTCTATGTAGGCCACATCGAATTCGCGCAGCACGGCTTCCAGCGTGGTCGTATCGGCGACGGTTTTAGCATTCTCCTGGTACATCACGTAGTAACTCGCATCCACACAGAGCAACTCGGCGGACGTTTGCTCACGCAGCAGGCGCAGCACGGCGCGCGCCACGCTGTCGCTCACCAACTGGCGACGCTGCCCCGCGAAGTAGACCACGTGACCGAGCACCCAGTCCTGATTGAATTTGATGGCGATGCGTTTCGCCGCCTTGAGTTTGGCCCAAGCGCGTTCCAAAGGCAAAGCTGCACGCCGTAGAGCTTCATAAACGGCATCATCGGCGGCCTGATGGTCACAGGATACGGCTCGAACTTTGTAATTCTTCTCGTTCATGTTATTTTTCTCCTTAACGAAATGACACCTCACCAATGCTACTTTAGCGCAAACTGTCAGTTTGCTACTGTCGCGCGCAAGCTAACAGCTTGCGCTACATTTTCAGCCGATTTTCGACCACAATTACGCAAGCATCGTTTGGCGATAAGGTGATGGCCCTGCTTCCGACGGGGACGGAGTGACCATCCGGGCCGAGTGCGCCATACCACACCGCCCCCACCGTCCAACCGGAGGCCAGGTCTAGCGTTGTCTCCACCGGCTCCGGGCTGTAATTGATGACAACCACCACGCGCCGCGCCCCGTCAAGCGGATGCTCCGTCACACCGAGCATGGGATGGTGTTTGATGACGGCGCGCATGTGCATAATGGGCTGCGCAATGTGGCGGTAAAGCATCCAGAACGGCTGCGCCTCCGCTGTGTGGAATGCGCCCGGCGTGGTCGTGAGCGCCATTTCCAGCGGGAATCCCAAAAAGTAGACACGCCCCTTGCCATAAGGCGCGACGGTGAACGCCGGATTGCCGTCCGCTTCAATGCCCAACACTTCGGCGCGCACGGGCTCCAGGGTGAGACGGTACTCGCCGGTCATTGCGAACTGTGGCGCGCCCCCTAACGCATTGAAGTGCGTGTTACAAACGCCGGTCCGCTTCGCCCGCGTCAGCACACGCAGGCCGGTCAGTTCCTCGAAGTGGCTCATAAAGCCGCCGGCATAGGAGATGTAAAGCGACGCACCCTCGGCCACCCGCGCCATAAGTTCCATATAGCGGGAACGGCGGATCACGCGATGCCAACTCACACAAGGCAGTAGATAGAACGCGGCCTCTTTGAGCGGCTGCGCTTCGTACTGAAATTCCAGGTCAAAGCCGGCCTGCTTCGCCAGCACGAATGTACTGTAAGCCACGCCCCACTGATCCTGATCGGCGCTGAGGATGCAGACGGCTTCTTTGAGGCGCGGCGGCAACGGCTGTGGCAAACCGTCCACGAAGGCGCGGAATTTCTCGAACTCTTTGAGCACAGGTTTCGGCGTTCCATCGGCGCGCAGCATACCTAGCTCGCGTTCCATCGCGTACCAGTCGTAAGGTGCGTCGGCCAGCTCCGTCTGATCGCTGGCGCACCACCACAACAACCCGCGCACATCGTGCGCCCACAACGAGAACAGTCCGGCGCGGATGAAGTCGGCGGCGACGGTCTCACCGGCGACCATCGGACCCAACGTACCGAGTTCTTCGGCGAAACATGGCTTGCCGCCCAAATCCGCGTAGAACAACGATTCTGCCGTCGCGTGCAATTGCGTGCGGAGCGTGTTGACGGGATCCTGATTGCAATGCGGCGTGAAGACCGGGTAGGGATGCGTCGTCAACACATCGGTCAACTCGCCCTGATCCTGCATCCGCCACTCGCCGGTCGGCGTGAGGCTGTGCATCCCGGAGACGATGGGCCGGTCGGGATCAACCGCGCGGATGGCGTTGACGATGGCCGCCGTCCATGCCCACGCCGCTTCATGGCCGGGGACACGCGCCATGCAGTTGCACTCGTTGCCCAAATCCCACGCAGCAATCGCGGGATCGTCTTTGAACTGCCGCACGAAATACTGCACGAAGCGCGTCTCCCACAACAAGGCCACGGGATCGGTGAGCACGTTGCGCCCTTCCAGCGCCGGCGGGACAAACAGACGTCCACTCATCCAGCCGGTGAGCAATCCGACGATGAGTTTGAGATCGTAGCGGGCTGCCAAATGAGTGAACTCGGCAAAGCGCTCCATCATCGCAGCAGAAATGCCCGCGCGCCCGGCATCAGTTTCGGGCAGCGACTCTTCACCATGGCGGATTTCAACAGGGTCGCCGTGTCCGCCATACAACTGCGTGATGGGCTGGAAATCCGGCCAGAGCGGAAAGACGCGCAGGACTTGCAGCCCCCCTGCCGCGAGCGTCCTGAAATCGCGCTCCACCACATCGGCCCGCCAGTCGCGCCACATCGCCGTGCCCGCGTGCGAAGCCCAGTAGTTCGCGCCAACCACGAAAGAACCCGGAAGCGTCAGTATTTGTTGCATCGTCATTCCTTTCTAGCTCTCAGCGATCAGCCTTCAGCCTTTGCCTCTCAGGACCAATCACTGAGCGCTGACGGCTGAAAGCTGATATAAGCAAAAGAAGGCGCCTTGTTGGTGAAACAAGGTAGCCTTCTTCTGTCACGCCTACGAGGTTAGCTGTCGGGCTCGGATCGAAGAAGCTCACCCTACGGCAGATTACCTGCCCATTCGCCCCACCTTGGTTCCCCCGTTGGCGAATGCGTTAGCATTCATCCATTCGGCGTTATCACTCGACCATTCACGCCCCAGGGCGCGTTACTGTAAACTTATCACGATTCAAGAGACTTGTCAATAGGCAAATCTCTGGTGATGACCCATATCTCACCGCAGAGCACGCCGAGGCCGCAGAGATACACAAAAAATGCATTCTCCGCGCGCCGCGGTAAAATAAATTAGGCGTGTCTTGCCCCATGGGAGGAATCACCAGGCAAATCCTGGTGATTCCCCTCATGCTGCCCTATGTGCACGATCCACTTTTTGCCAAAGCCACGCGATTCACTATAATCGGCTCATACGATCGCTCAACCAGAGTATGAACAACCACAATCATGAGTGATAAAGTGACTGACAAGGCGAACGGTTAATGAACGAGAAGGTCTTACATTGGAAAGCGCGACTCGGCAAGCTGAAAGTCCTCTGCGGGGCGCTCTTTATCGGTGCACTATTTGTCACGTATAGGGGCATATCTTTTCTCAGAATAGCCCTGACTAATCCAGCTACCCCCCTAGCGGTCACAGTCGCCGACCTCAGCGACGGCAAAATCGGCACAGGTCGCTATATCGGCGTTTCCGGGCTGGCGCTCTACGAGTTGGGTTATGAAAGGAACACCGGCGGACAAACAACGCATGCCTACTACTTTCTATGCGACCGGGATAGCGGCACTATGGTACTGGTGCGGCATCCTGGTCATGCCGTCACCTTCGGGGGAGAAAACGAACAGGTGACCCTCACAGGAATAACACGCCCCACCCCTGCGGATTTGCAGAAAGCGATCGAGCAGGATGCGATGTGGTTCGGCCAAAACGGTCTTAGAACAACCCCCCGCCTCTATGTCGAAGCCGGAGCACGACCGCCAACCAGCAGCAGCGCGGCGCTGCTGCTGGTATTAGGTCTCGGTGGCGTCATCCTGTGCGGCAGCTCCCTGTTCCTGCCCCGCCTGGTCTTCGTCCCCTACGCCGTGGGGAAATATGAACGGCCTAAAGCCCATTCCCCCCAAAAGGTGACCGGCACGTTCCATCAACTGCAAAATGTTGATCCTCCCGAATTCGGCCAAAGTGCTCGCCGATGCGTCAATGCCGTCGCCAACGCTATGCCGCTGAACGAACATGAGCTGCTGCTCTATATCCATTACATTCTCAAGATCAAAACCTACGGTATAACGGTCAGAACGAAGGCGACGGACTGGGGCGTTCTCCTGAGCAGTGACCGCGTCACCGCGATTACAACAGGAAAACTTTTGGGCTGGAAGGATCAATGGGCCGTGCGTTTTCAGTACCCCGATACGCAGGAGAAAATGGCCGCTCTATGGATCATGTTCGATGACGGTGAAGCACAAGCGGCCTTTGTGGAACAATTGCGCACTCTGCAGTTCCCCGTCACCACAGACGGGGCAACCGCATAAAAAACCCGGCACTTGGATCCAAGCACCAGGTTGACAACATCCTGCCGGCTCAGGCTTCCAGATGCGATGTACAATGCGGGCAGCGGGTCGCCTTGATGGGAATATCGGTCTGACAATAAGGGCATGTCTTGGTTGTCGGTGCCGGCGGTACTTCCTCTTTTTTCTTCGTGCGTTCCATCGCCCGTATGAGCAGGAAGATCACCAGCGCGACAACGATGAAATCCATAACCGAATTCAAAAACAAGCCGTAATTGATGGTAGCAGCACCGGCTTCCTTCGCGGCAGCCAGACTTGGATATCGCTGCCCGGAAAGGTTGATATACAGATTCGAGAAATCCACCTTGCCGAGCAGTGCACCGATCGGGGGCATCAAAATATCGTTGATGAAGGAAGTCACAATCTTGCCAAAAGCGCCACCCACAACAACGGCAACCGCCAAGTCAAGCAAATTGCCACGCATAATGAATTTCTTAAAGTCTTTCCACATCGTATACCTCCACATCGTATACCTCCTTCGATTTGCCGGATGAGTGAAGTTAATTTGTACTGTAAAATTATAGGGCAGGTTTGCACAATTTGCAATTTCCAGAGGTCGGTATATTCTTGGAATGAAATAAGAAAGGCCTATCATAGCCGGTTTTTGTAAACATAAACCCAGGGGAAATTCAGGGGAAATTCAGGGGAAGTAATGAAGAGCGGATAAAAATTGCTTTGCGGGAGGAAAATATGCGAGAGAAAAAATGGCCTGCCGATTTCACCCCAGATGCAGTCCTGGCCAGGACCCTTCAAGCCCATAGCAAAGAAGGGAAAATCGCCTGCGCACAAGCCTTCGCCATTGCTGCAGAAGCCGATGTGATGCCGCTTTTCGTCGGTTACAATGCCGATGGGCTGCAGATCCATTTGTCGCACTGCCAACTCGGCCTGTTCGGCTATCCAGGCCACACCAAAGGATGGGATGCCACCGATATCGCCGCCCATCCCGTACCCCCAGGACTTGAGACCGCCATCCGCGCGGCGTTGGATGACGCAGGTCAGCTTACGTGTGTGCGCGCCTGGGAGCTTGCAGCGCAATTCGCCATCCCCAAAATGCTGGTAGGTTACGTCGCCGATCAATTGGGCATACGTATTATCCGGTGCCAGTTAGGCGCCTTCTAAATCGAGGAGGGAAATATGTTAGTAAAAAATTGCATGACCACCAATCCGGTGACGATCACCCCCGATATGCCGGTCGCCGAGGCCCTGAGCTTCATGCGCCAGCATAATGTCCGCCGTTTGCCGATCTTGAACAAGAAACGCAAGCTGGTGGGCATCGTTTCGGAGAAAGATCTCCTCTATGCCTCACCGTCACCCGCCACCAGCCTGAGCGTCTGCGAAGTCGGTTATCTGCTTTCCAAACTAAAGGTCGAGGAAATTATGACCAAAAAGGTCATCACCGTCTCACCGGATGCCCCCCTGGAAGAAGCCGCACGGATCATGGCCGACAGCAAAATCGGCGGGTTGCCGGTCATGGACGGCGATCAATTGATCGGCATCATCACGGAAACCGATATTTTCAAAACCATCCTGGAAATGATGGGCGCGCGCCAGACTGGCGTACGCCTGACCATCTACCTCGTTGATGAACCGGGCGCACTTAGCCACATCGCGGGTACCATTGCAGCGATTGGCGGTGACATCATCGCCCTGGGCACATTCCATCAGCCGGATGGCGGCGGGGCTATGACGATCAAGGTGCGGGGCGTCACCCAACAGGAATTGATCAAAGCGTTAGCAGCCCTGCATATCCAGATCGTGGACGTGCGCGAGAACTAAAGGCACATCTATTAGAAAGGGCTGATCATAGCCGTGCACATTGGCTTGATTTCTGACACGCACAATGACACAGCAGCACTGAGGCGGGCCGTGGCACGCTTTCAGCAGGCCCAGGTCCACACCATCTTCCATGCCGGCGATGTAACCGGCGCGCCAACCCTCCAATTGCTGGCCGGCTTCGAGGTCTGGATCGCCAGAGGTAACATGGATGTTGATCCCCGCCTGGCATCGGCGGTCACGCAAACCTTCGGCGAAGGACGGCTGGCGCAGGTTCACGACATCAATCTCGACGGTGTGCGAATTGCCCTGCTCCACGGTGAAAGCTGGACGCGGCTTGAGACCCTGATCCGCGCGGCCATGTATGATTACGTGATTCATGGACATACCCACGTGCCGGCGCTCAAAGCTGTCGGGCCAACACACATCATCAATCCGGGGGCATTAGGAAACAGCCGGTGGTATTGCCCGACATGCGCCATACTCGACCTCAGTACAGGGGATGTGCAATGGATCGAGTTATAGGTGCCTCTGAATTCTCTGGGGCTACAACCGGTTTATTTTCAGAGTATGCGGAGAGCACAGATTTTTTATTCTCTCGGTGAACGCTATGCTCTCCGGGCTATTTGAGGGAGGACAAAGTGCATCTACAAGAAAGTAAACGGGTTCTGAGACAATCCGATCTGTTCCGTGATCTCAACGAAATTCATCTCGACCTGATCCTGATGATCTGCGAAGAAATCAGTTATCGCAGCGGAGAATATGTCTTTCGTCAAGGGGATCCCGGCGATGCGCTGTATATTGTGGCGCGCGGCGAAGCAGAAATCATTATGGAACCGCAGGACGACCGAGCGGCCGGCCTCATTATCGCTACCAGTAAGCAAAACGATACCTTCGGTGAGATTCTCCTGGTGGATGAGGGAACACGTTCGGCATCGGTGCGCTGCAAGACGGATACCCAGCTCATTCGCATCTCACGCGATCGCCTGCTAAGGCTGTGCTATGATTATCCTGAAATCGGCTTCCACATTATGCACCGTATTGCAGCCGGCCTGGCGATCAAACTGCGTTCCAGCAACCAGGACATCCGCGAGCAATTGTTTGCCACATCCACCGCGCAATCATAAGCCGGTTCTAACCCATTTTCATCTTCGGTGGAGGACATCCTTCATGGTGTCTGCCGAGCGGAACGGCGGAGGCCACCAACACGACAACGGCCGGGATGGCCGGTAAATAAAAACGGTCATAGGAAATGGGGCCCGGCAGCAACAGCATGTAGGCAACGGTCCCCACTAACACCGGCAATTCCCACGGCCGGTAACACAAGTGCCACGCACCGCGCAGACCGAAGGCCCACACCGCAAGGCGCCCAGCAATCAATCCCCACCACAACAGCGCCGCCGACAACGGCGGCCGCGCGACCCGCTCAAGCCAGAGCGCATGCAGTGCATCCCCCACCGCGCCCTGCTCCAGCGCCCACCTCATCCGCACGCCGATGTCGGCAACGACGCCGGTACTTTCCCACTCCCGACCCGTCAGTACGTGATACCACAGGCGGTGGCCGGGATCCAAAGTACTTGCCAGAACACCGCGCAGATGTGCGCGGAGATAGCTGAACAGATGAGCATTGACGACATCGCGGGAGGCGCGCGCGATCTCAATCTGACGCCGTGTCGCTTCCATACAATCGTTTTTGTTTATCGGGCGCGTAAGCCAGCCATAGCGCTTGCTCACCTCGGCGACGAGTCGCTCGTAGTAGTATTCCCACGTCTCCGTCCACGGCTCGACACGCACATTTTCCACTTCGGCCAGCGTCGCCACAACCGCCACCCGCGCCAGGTTGTCTTCAAAAGCTGTAGAAAGCATCCAGCGCTGGAAGACGATACGGTTACGTAACAGCCAGGGAAACAACGTCAGACCGAGAGAAAGCCAGAAGACAAACGCGGAACGTAAAACGTAATTGGTAATCCGTAAAACGTAATTGGTAATCCGTAAAACGTAATTGGTAATCCGTAAAACGTAATTGGTAATCGGTAAAACGTAATTGGTAATCCGTGATCCGTAACTCACCATTCGCCATTCGTAATTCGCCATTCGCCACTCGCTACTCGCCACTCGCCACTCGCTACTCGCCACTCGCCATTCGCCATTCACCATTCGCCATGTGAGCAGGCCGCCGATGAACAAGGCAAGAAATTGCACGTTGGGCTTGGTGAGCAACGCAAAACCCCAGAAAAGACCGGCCAGTGCGGCTTTTTTCACTGTCGGATGGCGCAAGCAACGCAACGTCAGCCACACGGAAGCAGTGAGCATAGGCAGCAGCAGCGCCTCGGAGAGGAGATAGCCGGTGTAACGCTGCGTCGTCCCATTGCAGGCGTACAATAGACCGGCCAGCAGCCCCACCCGCCGGCCGCCGAGGTCGCGCCCCAAGCGCAGCACCAGCGCCGTCGTCAGAACTTCCAGCAGCAGGTGGATCAGCAATACGCGCGCCGGGTCGCGTCCGACAAGCGTGTACACGCCGGCCACCAACAGCGGGTATAGCGGCGTGCGCACCATCGTTGGACAGAAGGGCGGCGACCAACCGATAGCAAAGCCGTGGCCGGTGAGCATGTTCAAGGCAAGCAGATGAAACCCCTCGGCATCTATAGGAGCAATAGGGTTAGTCGGAAAGCACGCCAGCCACCCCACGCGCACGAGTAGCGTCAGCAGGAGTATAACGACGGTTAAGCGATGTGCAATTTCAGAGAACGGTGTAAGGCCTGGGCTAGATTCCCCCATCATCTCTTGTTCAAGAGGGCGATCAGCCGAATCCCATCCAATGTCAGCCATTCATCTACAAATGAAAAGCAAGAGGTCAGCGGTGCAATCAATCGCACCAGGCCACCGGTCGCCAGGACCTGCGCCGGCACCCCCATCTGCTCACGGAAACGTGCAACGAGCCCCTCCAGCATCCCCACGTACCCCAACAGGATGCCGGATTGAATAGAATGAACCGTGTTTGTACCGATAGGGTGCGGTGGCGGACTCAGACGGATTTGCGGCAGTTGCGCCGTGCCCCCCGCCAGCGACGACATTGCCATATGGATGCCCGGTGCGATGGCAACACCGAGGAATGTTGCGTCTGCGGCTACCGCCGAGAACGTCGTCGCCGTGCCGAAGTCCACCACGATGCAGGCATCCCGCACGCGGTCGTAGGCAGCAACCCCGTCGGCAATCAAATCCGCCCCCAGCTCTGCCGGATTGTCAATGGCAAACGTCAAACCGGTTTTCACGGACGAGCTGATGATCAACGGCGCCATCCCCATTTTTTCGATAAGCATCTCCTCCATGCGATCGGTGATCGGCGGGACAACACTGCTGATGGCAGCCTGATCCAACGCCTCCATTGCCACGCCTGCCTCACGCAGAAAATCGCGGAAGAGCACGCCGTACTCATCGGGCATTTTGTCGCGCACCGTCCGCACACGCCAGTGATGCAGCCATCTTTCGCCATCGTGAATACCAAAGACGATGTTGGTGTTCCCCACATTGATTGCTAAGAGCATAGATTCCTCCAGGTAGTCGTCGGGCGTTAGTTGAATTGAGTGTAGTCGTTTTCTGGAAGACGGCAACTCGACTTTATGGCCTCGATCATTATTGATTTCGCTATATAGCCCCTGTGGTATAATAGTGGCTATGAAAAAGCGGAATCTGCAAATTGTTGCCACATTGGTATTGAGCGCGCTGGCGCTCTATGTCGCATTGCGCGGCGTTGATTTCTCCGAGGTGCGCGCAGCCCTGCAACAAGTACAAGGGGGCTGGCTCCTGGTAACACTTGTGCTGATTCTGGTGACGCTCTTCATCCGGGCACAACGCTGGCGGATCATGTTAGGGCGCAAGCTCTCCCTGCGCGATACCTTCGGCCTCATCAACATCGGCTATCTGGTGAGCGGGGTGTTGCCGCTGCGGGCCGGCGATCCCGCCCGCGCCGTTGCTGCCGCTACACGCGGCCCGGTTTCGGTCATCGCGGCCCTTTCCACCGTCGTGGTGGAACTGGTGCTGGATATGTTCCTCATCGTCATTATGCTCATCGCAACCCTGCCTTTTGTGCCGGGGTTGCGCACTTACCTCGCCGGCGGCAAACTGAACGGATCGTTTTCCTTCCAAGGGGTCATTCTGCTAAGCGGCATATTAGCGTTGGGGATGTTGGTGATGTTCGTCCTGGTGGCATTATTTCCCCACAAGGTCGAAACGCTGGCACAGCGTATCCTGCAGACCCTGCACGTGCCCCACCCCGAACACTGGCTCAAACCTGTGCAGCATGCCCTGGATGGCTTGATGGCCTTGCGCTCGATCCGCGAGAGTGTGGCGCTATTGCTGTGGTCCCTGGCCCTGTGGATTGTGACCCCGCTCTATTTTATGACGGCACTATGCGCCTGCGGGCCCTTTCTCCCCCCCGGCAACCTGCCGATGAAAGCCTTCGTCGTCACCTGGGCCAGTGCTTTTGGGATGGTGTTTCCGGCCACCGGCGGTCTGGGATCGTTTCACTTCGCGGTGCGCGAGGCGCTCTTTTGGGGCTTCAATATCGCCCGCGACCCCGGCTTTACTTACGCGGTCATTGTCCACGCGATGCCCTACCTCACCGGCATCGTTCTGGGTGCGCTTACCCTCTTGATCTGGGGTATCTCCTTCAAGAGCCTCATCAGCAATGCCCAACACGTCAAAACCGACGAAGCTCATTATCCTGCCTAACCGACTACCCAACTACAGACACCTCAGCTTAAGGAAGACAGATTATGCATTATTTGATCACCGGAGGCGCCGGCTTCATCGGCTCTAATTATGTGTACCGCCTCCTGCAACGCGGCGAGCGGGTCACCATCTACGACAACCTCTCCCGGCGCGGAGCAACGGCCAACCTCAACTGGCTAAGAGAAACATTTGGCGCGCATGCTTTCTCCCTCGTGGTGGGCGATATACGCGACGCGACGCTGCTGACTTCCACCATCCGTGATGTCAATGTTATCGTTCACCTGGCCTCACAAGTGGCAGTGACCACTTCGGTCTTGCAACCCAGAGAGGACTCCGAGATCAACATCACCGGTACGCTCAACGTATTGGAAGCGGCACGCCTGGCACCACAACGCCCGGCCATTCTTTTCGCCTCGACGAACAAAGTCTACGGCGGCATGGAATCGCTCATCATTGAGGAACACGAGACCCGCTATGCTTACCGTGACTATCCGTATGGTATTCCCGAAACCTATCCCCTCGACTTTCATTCCCCTTACGGCTGCTCAAAAGGCGCCGCCGATCAATACGTGCGTGATTACGCGCGCATCTATGGCCTGCCGACCATCGTCTTCCGCCAGAGTTGTATCTACGGCCCACGGCAGTTCGGCGTCGAGGACCAGGGTTGGGTGGCCTGGTTCATCATTGCGGCTATCCTCGGACGCCCGATTACCATCTATGGCGACGGCAAACAGGTCCGCGATGTGCTTTACATTGACGATCTGCTCGATGCTTACGATGTTGCCATCGCCAACATAGACCAGTTGGCAGGACAAATCTATAACATCGGTGGGGGACCGGCCAATCAGCTTGCCGTCTGGCTGGAGTTCGGGCCGCTCCTGGAGCGGCTGACCGGTCATCCCATCCCCGTCACCTGGAGCGACTGGCGTCCGGGCGATCAGCGCATTTTCGTCGCCGACATCCGCAAAGCCACCGAACACCTGGGCTGGCGGCCCCACGTCAACGTCGAAGAAGGCATCACCCGCCTCTTCCACTGGGTCGTCGAAAACCGGGCCTTGTTTACTTGATGCTGGTTGCTGGAAGCTGGAAGCTGGATGCTGGTTGCTGGATGCTGGAAGCTGGATGCTGGATGCTGGAAGCTGGATGCTGGATGCTGGAAGCTGGTTGCTGGATGCTGGAAGCTGGATGCTGGTTGCTGGATGCTGGAAGCTGGATGCTGGTTGCTCGTTGCTGGTTACTCGTTACTCGTTACTCGTTACTGGTTGCTCGTTGCTTGTTGCTGGTTGCCAGTTACCGGTTGCTCATTGCCGGTTACTGATTACTGATTAGATACCACTGGTAAAATCTGAGTTGCGCACATTAATAAGACGAATAAAATCACTTGAAATTCACAGCTTATGGAGGTGTA
>FWPV01006029.1_pt1 | contig 23615 bp, 17 predicted proteins | sample 2228371 | NCBI WGS metagenome assembly FWPV01 (sample SAMEA103939776, study PRJEB20133) | metagenome | reverse complement strand
GGCCGATGAGCTGCACTTCGACGCCGGCTGGGGCACCGGGGCCGGTGAGCGGGATCAACCAGCGGCTGTTGGTGGACTGCACGCTAACTGACCGGCTGGAGGTGCTGGCCTCGACAGGCGCGCCGGTGAACCCTGGTCGCTGGATCCTGACGATGCGGGTGCAGGCCCGCCAGACGCAGGACATCAACAACGTGGCCGAGGTCACGAGCGACGCCTACGACCCCGATGCGGGGAATAACCGGGCGTTCGTGATGCATGAGATCACCGATGTGGCCGACCTGGCCGTAACCAAGAGGGGTCCGGCCACGGTCATTGCCGGCACCTCGCTGACCTACGAGATGGTTGTGACCAACCTGGGGCCTTCGCGAGCCGAGAACGTAGTGCTTTACGATCGCCTGCCGCCGGGTATCGTGGTGACCGGTTACACGGCCAGCCAGGGAGCCTGCACTACCGGCACTGCCGGCGACGCCACCGACAAGCTGACCTGTGGTCTGGGCAGCATTGACGCTGGCAGCTCGGTGGTGATCACGGTGGATGCGGACGTGCATCCATCGCTCGCTCCGGGAGCGATCTTGGAGAATGATGTCTACGTCACCGGTGACATCTTCGACCCGACGAATGCCAACAACTTCGCCACCTGGCTGACGACGATCGAGGCTCTTTCCAACCTGAGTGTCAGCAAGATCGATACCCCAGACCCGGTGGTGGCCGGGGAACAGCTAGAGTACGCGTTGTCGGTGACTAACAATGGGCCATCCACTGCGCACAACGTGTTCGTGTTCGACACCCTGCCACCGCCACAGTACGTCACCTTCGTGGGCTACAGCATAGGCAACGGTAGCGGCACGTGCTTCTACCAGGCGACGTACAACGAAGTTGACTGCTACCTGGGCGACATCCTGCCAGGCAGCTTCCGCGAGATCTATCTGCGTTTTGTGGTGAATCCCAGCACGCCGGATGGTACACAGCTATACAACTACGCCGGTTGGGGAGCTGACTCGCCCATAGTCATTGAGGGCGACGACGATGAGACAACGACGGTCATCACGCGGGCCGACGTAGTGGTCGAGAAGCGCGGCGACCCGGTGAAGGTCAATGCCGGCGAGCAGAAGGAGTACACCATCAAGGTGACCAACCGCGGTCCATCGGACGCTCTGGCCGTAACAGTGGTCGACACCCTGCCGGTAGAGACCGATTACGAGATTGACACCGGCCACTGCCAGAAGAACCTGAACGGCGGTCCTGGTGGCGCTGATGTGGTCACCTGTCAGTTTGGGACCCTGGCGCCCGGCGAGAGCCGCTCGGTCGACATCTATGCTCTGGTGGAGCCCAGCACGGCCGCTGGCTCGACGACCGTGAACGAGGCGGTGGTTAGCACCACCACCACAGATCCGGTGCCCGAGAACAACGTTGCCCGGGCCGACAACTTTGTCCTGCAGCGGGCTGACCTGGCCATCACCAAGTTCGGCAAGCCAGACCGCGAAGTTCGGGCGGGCGAAATCCTCACCTACACGGTGATCGTCGACAACCTCGGCCCCAGCTGGGCGACGGGCGTGGCGATCAAGGACATCCTGCAGTCCAGCGGCAAGTATGAGTTCCTCGGGGTAACGAGTGATCGGCCGATGAGCTGCACGTCTCTACCCTCTGGCGCTCCTGGCGGCATCGCGGTGGTGGATCAACGGCTGCAGATTGACTGTCGGCTGACCGGTAGCCTGGAGGTTATCTCGGCTGAGAGCGGCCCACCCAATGCGGGGCGCTGGATCCTGACCCTGCGCGTCACTGCGCCGGAGACCCAGGACATCAACAACGTCGTCCAGGTGACCAATGTCGTTCGCCTGGAGGGTGATCCCGGGGCCGGCAATCTGGCGACCGATCCTGATCCGACGAACAACGTAGCTTATGTCGAGCACGACATTACCGACGTGGCCGACCTGGAAGTCACCAAGACAGGGCTGGGCGAGGTGGTGACCGGCTGCAGTGCCAACAACCCGGTCATCGGCACGGCGCCCAACCGCGTCGTCGCCGGCCGGCAGCTGGTCTACACCATTCGGGTGACCAACAACGGTCCGTCTACGGCTGATAACACGTTGCTCTACGACCGCCTACCGCCCGGGGTGACGCTGGTGTACGGTACCATCAACGGTGACGCGATGCGCTTCGCCAGGAGTTGCCGGACCGGTGCGGCCGGGAACGCCGCTGATCAGCTGGTGTGTGGTTTGGGCAGTCTTCCGCCCACCGGCAGCGGGCGCACGGTGACCCTGGTATTGACGGTTCAGGTAGACCCGGCGCTCGGTGCGGGCGTCATTCTGGAGAACGACGTCCAGGTGCGCTCCGAGATATACGACCCGAACTCAGGCAACGACTTCGCTCACAATCTCACCACGGTCGAGACATCGGCCGACTTGAGGCTAACAAAGTCTCACGATCCGGCGACCGTGGTGGCCGGTGAGCTGCTACGCTACACCCTGACCGTCACCAACGATGGGCCATCGGTAGCTCGCGACGTGTACGTCTACGACCAGCTACCCAGCCAGGTGGTGTTCGTGGGTGGGCTCTTGGGCCTGTGCAACGAGGATCCGGTGAGTCCGGGGAGGGTCGTATGCGGCCTGGGCGACATCCCGCCGGGTCAGACGCGTTACCTGTATCTGGTTGTGCTGGTGCGGCCGGATGCCCCGGGCTCCATCGTCAACACGGCCGTTGTCCAGAGCGGCTTCAGCGACGACAATCCAGTGCCCGGCGGAGTGATCACTCCCGATCCGTGCCCGGCCGACAATGCCGCCAGTGATACGACCAGCGTAGTCCGGGTGGTTGACGTCTGGGCCCGCAAGGTGGACATCACCGATCCGGTGGTCGCCGGCACGGAAGCTCGCTACCTGATCGAGTTCGGCAACGATGGGCCGTCTACGGCCACGGGCGTGCGGGTGCGCGATACGTTGCCCGCCGGCTTCACCTACAACCGTTGTGAGCCGATCGATCCGAACGACGCGGTGAGCTGCGCGGCTACTGGGCAGGTAGTCACCCTGTTGTCCATCAAGAAGGCGAACGCGGTCGTCTTTAGCGACGGCGGCGTGTTGCATCCGCAGAAGCGCTTCGGCTTTTACATCGTGGCTGACGTGTCCAGCGGCTACATCTTGGATGGCCGGTCGGACGCCGAGCCTGGCCCACCGCCGGAGGTCTGCTACCCGTTCTTCCGGGCCACGGGTTACCCGTACTGGGCGCACGATCGGGTTGAGATCACTGCCGACCAGGATCGCGATCTCGGGGCCCCGAGGGGGCTGAACAACTGGGACGATGAGTGCACCCGCGTCGAGGCCGAGGCCGATCTTGAGGTTCTGAAGGTCGACGACCTGGCGGGCTTCATGGAGTGCGATCCCGTGGCGCCAGGCGGGAAGATCACCTACGACATCTTCGTCAAGAACAACGGCCCAAGCGATGCCGCCCAGGTCTACCTGGTCGACTGGCTGCCGAAGTACGGTGTTGTTCTCGACCCCAAGCGAGTGAAGGTGACCGTTGTCGACGGCCGTGGCGAGGTGGTGGAGGTCCGCGACGATGGCCGAATCACCGTCGTCATCGGGAAGGATCCCAACCTGGCTGGAACGCCTCAACTCGGCCGGCTGAACGTGGGTAGCCCACCGGTGCAGGTGACCATTGAGGTCGATGTCATCAACAAGCCCGATGTGTGCAGCCTGGACCTGGTGGATGTGGCCATCGTCGAAACGCGGCGCAACGATTCGATCTGGAAGCCTGTGCCAGGTGCCAGGTTTGCACCGACACCGACGCGCGATCCGGATCTGAGCAACAACCGCGATGAGGAGACGACGCGCGTTGAGTGTCCGGCCGTGGAGGTGGAGAAGTCGATCTCCTTCAACGGCGAATGTCCAGGCACCACCCGGCCGGTATTCGTGCAACCCGGCAAGGGGTTGACCTTCTGCATCCGGATTACGAACACTGGCACCACGTATCTGGACAACATCAGGCTGATTGACAAGCTGATCGCTGGTGGCTTCGTCCACGAGGTCTTCAGCGACACCATTCGCTTCGGGGCCGACGAGGGCGTTCCGGTTGCCCCGGGCGAGACGGTGTGGCGCAAGGTGGATCTGCCGGCGTTCTGCCACGAGTGCGAGTGCGGCAATATGACCAACTGGGTGGAGGTGGTTGCCGACCCGGTGAATCTGGGGCGCACGCCATACCCGTGCCTGCCTGACGCCGTGGATTCGGACAGCCAGGAGATCACCCTGCCTTGCGCCGGCGTTGACACCCGCATCGCCATTCCGGCCCTGGCGACGCTTGGCCTACCGTCAGCGCCAACGCCTCTGGGCGGTGCCGTGACCCAGCAGCAGCTGCCGTCGGCACAATGCCAGAGCTGGGTGCAGGTCCAGAACGTAGGCAAGCGGCCCACGATGGCGCTGTTGGTGCTGTGGGGTGAGCCCGGGCTCTGCCCGCCGCAGGCCGCCGGTCCGCTCAAGGCCGAGTGCTCTGGCCTGCTGCGTCCAGGGTCCGCTTGGAGTTTCACCGCCCAGCAGTTGCCGGCCGGCGCACGCAGCGCGATCCTCTACTCGCTCAACTCGCAGGACGTTGATGGCTTGCCGTTTGGCCATCGAGTCTGCGAGCGGGTGTTCTACGAGGTAGTCGGCGACTACTTCAAGTGGACTGAGTTTGACGCCGCCTACCGGCAGCGACGGGTCTGGAAGACGTTCGACTTTGGCCAGTATGTCGGCGAGCCGCTGGCGGCCACCATCAACCGCACCTGCCCCGACCCGACCGACGCCAACGTCACCGGCAATGCGGCCTACAAGGGCATCTCGACCGACCTGCAGGGGGCGCCAGACCCGTACATGGGCGGCTTCATGTACTACGCGCCGATGGTCTTCGCGGCCAAGAGCGGTCTGTCGAGCTACCTGCACATTCAGAACGTTGGCGTGCTGTGCACCAGTCTGGAAGTGTGGTTCAAGGATCAGGAGAACTGCCTGCGGCCGGTGCTGGGCGATGTCTTGAACCTGGCGCCTGGGGAGTCCATAGTCTATGACCCGTCGACGATCCTTGGGCCGGACTGGCTGGGCAGCGCCTGGGTGCGAGCCAGCCAGCCCATTGCCATGGTCGTCGACACCGTGGGCGCCAACCACTTCACCAGCTACATCGGTGTCCCAGGCGACGTCTACCTGCGGGATAGCGGCCAGACGTTTAGCCTGGGCACGCAGGTCAACTACGCGCCACTCATTTACAACCAGCATCAGGGCTGGGATACGGCGCTCATCGTTCAGAACCTGAGCTCGACCATGGCCTCGAAGGTCAAGGTCTACTTCCTCGACCAGTCGGGTGGCATCGTCCACACGCTGGTGGACTGGATCTGCCCGCGCGGCAGCCAGACCTTCTTCCTGCCGGTGATCGACGTGTTGCCGGGTAACTGGGTTGGCAGCGCTCGCGTCGAGAGTCAGGAGTGGTGGACACCGGGCGATCCGATGGTCGATCCGCCGCGGTTGCAGACGGTGGTCTTGCTCGAGAGGTGGGCTGATCCCGCCCGGACGGCTCGCCGCGAGGCCGTAGCCTACAACGCGGCAACTGAGTGCGACGCTTACGACTGGCAGATCGGCGCCTGGCGCGGCGGCGTTCAGAGCGGCTCGGCCGTGCTTGGCATACCGCTCCTGGCCAAGCAGAACCGGGGCATCACCACCGAGCTGGCCATCACCAACCTGGTGCCCAAGCCTGGCTTCACGGATTTCGCCATATACGTGTACGACCAGAACGGCCTGTTGGACGTGCACTGCGAGAAGCTGAACGAGAAGCAGGTGGAGTACATTGACCTCAACACCTGGGGCTGGATCAGCCGCAACTTCCTGGGCAGCGCCGTCATCAGCGCCGTCTACTGGGAGCATGACGTGCTCAGTGCGGATGGTCAGTTCGTGCGCAACGTGGTGGGCCTCAGCGCGGTGATGGTGGAGCGGATCGGGGCCACACAGGGTCAGCCGGACGTGCCCGGCGACCAGTCCAAGGCAGTTGAGGCGTTCCCACTGTACAACTACTTCCTGACCGAGACACGGCCGAATTGTCCTGGCATACCAGGGGTCATGAAGCCGTAAGACTGTGGTTGACTAAGCGATCCTTCGGGGTCGGCACGGATATGTAGGGTGGCTCAGCTATCGACCGGGGGCGCCAGGCAAGCTGGCACCCCGGTCGAGCTGCGGTGGCCGTCCTGAGGCACCTCTGGCACCAGGCGTTGGGCAAAGTCATGGCCGGCGTGCTACAAGTCGGGCATGACCAAGTACCGCTTCCACCGCCTCGTTTCGCTTGTGCCCTCCACAACGGAGACCGTCTTTGCTCTGGGCGCCGGCCACCGCCTGGTCGGGGTGACCGATTACTGTGTGCAGCCCGATCCGATGCCGGATCATGTGGCGCGCCTCGGCGGGCCAAAGAACCCTAATCTGGCCCTCATTCGCGAGCTGGCGCCCGATCTGGTCCTCGCCAGCCGCGAGGAGAACCGGGCCGAAGATGTGGCCGCACTGGCGAGCTGGACGCGCGTGCACCTCGCCCAGCCGCGCTCGGTAGCTGAGGCGATCATCGAGCTGGTCCGACTGGGCCACTTGCTCGATCGAGAATCCAGGGCGACGGAGCTGGCTCAGAGCGCCCAAGCCGCCGTCCTGGCGGTGAAGCAGGTGGCGCGCCCCTTTCGTTTTGTCTACCTGGTGTGGCGCGCTCCCTGGATGGCCGCTGGACCAGGCACCTACATCAGCGACTTCGTGGGTCTGGGTGGCGGTGAGAATGTGGTGCCGCCGGCGACCCCGCCGGCGGCTTCCCGCTACCCGGTGGTTGACCCCACGCAGCTGGCCGGCTGGCGACCGGAGGTGATCTTCCTGCCCGATGAGCCCTACCCCTTCGATTATTCGCACGCCGCCGAGATCGAGGCGTTCTTCGGCGCAGCGGAGCGCCCCGAGCTCCTGCCAGTCAGGGGCGCTGATTTCTGCTGGCATGGGGTGCGCCTGATTGAGGGACTGCTCGCCTACCGCGACTGGCTGGTTAGTGGCAGAAACTTGACAGCCTGACCGGGGCCGGCTAGGATATGCGTGTTCGTGAATATGGTGGCGCGGCATGGAGACAGGATACGTCCACGCAGCCGACATTCTCAAAGCCCTTGGCCATCCGGTGAGACTCCACATTGCGGATATCCTGAGCCGACAGGAGGCGTGTGTCTGCAATCTGAGTGCCCGGCTCGGTTACCGGCAGCCGTACATCTCCCAGCAGCTGGCCGAGCTGCGCCAGGCAGGGTTGTTGAGCGCCCGACGCGACGGCGGCTTTACGTTCTACCGCTTGCGTGACGCGCGGCTCGCTGGCCTTATTGCCCTGGCACGAACTCTGGCCGGCGAAGACTCGCCTGGAGTCTGTGGCGCCGTGGAGAGCAGTTGCGCCGAAAAGACGACCGACTGCGCGGCACAGCCAAGTGCCGGGATCAGCGTCTCCGAGGCAGCCTTCAACCGACGCCAGTAAGTGCTCCAAGTCTGATCCATGCAGCCCATCCCCAACTGCGAAGCCGTCTCGCGAACCACCGGCGGCGCCTGTGGTTTCGGCCAGGTACGTTGCCTTTCACTTTGAACATGGTAATGAGGTGAGGATGAAGAATCGCAGATCAAGCGCTGCGACACGTCGCCACAGCCGTGCGGAAGCAAGTCCGGCCGGCTCGCCAGCGGCCGGCACAGACCGCCCTGCCAACATGGATCGGGCCGCGCGTCGCCATGACAGGCCGTTGGCCGTCGGCTTGGTGCTGGCGCTCTGCCTGGGTCTGGTCGCCCTGGGTGTGGGCCTGACCGTGGGCAGTGCTCGACGCACGCCCAGCTCAGTCGGCCTGGCCAGCAGCGATGCGCCGGCCGCCGAGCTCCCGGCCTCTCCTGAGGCAACCGGCCGGTCTGTCCGAGCGGTTCGTAACCTCAGCGAGGTACCGCCGGGACCCGCAGAGCAGGTGGAGGTGGCCTATTTTCATCGTACCCACCGCTGCTGGAGCTGCCTGCGGGCCGAGGAGTTGACGCTCCAGGTGCTCGACTCTCACTACCAGGCGGAGCTTGGCTCGGGTCGCATGGTCTTCTTCAGCGAAGACGTCCAGGCGCCGGCTGACGCTGACCGCGTGGCACGCTATGAGGCCTTTGGCTCATCGCTCTACCTGGGCATCCACAAGGCGGGCGCCATGTACATCTATCCCGTAGACGAGATCTGGCTCAACCTGGGCGACGAGACTCGCTTCAACGCTGTGCTGAGTGGCCTGCTTGATGCCGCCCTGGGCGGTGCGCAGTGAATCGGCCAGCCTGGTCATTGGCTTTGGGCGGTGCGCAGTGAATCGGCCAGGCTGGTCAGTGGCCCTGGGCGGTGCAGAGTGAATCGGCCAGCCTGGTCAGTGGCCCTGGGCGGTGCAGAGTGAATCGGCCAGCCTGGTCAGTGGCCTTGGGGGGTGTGCGGTGAACCCGCCTGCCTGGTTGAGCGGCCTGGCTGCCCGGTCGGAGCTGCCGCTTTTGGCCGCCTTGGCGATGGGCCTTCTCGCGGCCATAGGCCCGTGTCCGCTGGCCACTAACGTGTCCGCCGTGGGCTACATGGCGCAGCAGTTTCGGGTCCGGAGCGCCGTGGTCGCCAGCGGAGTGCTCTATGCGGCCGGCCGCTCACTATCCTACGGTCTGGTGGGCCTGGTGGCCCTGGGGACGGGTGCCCAGCTGAGCCGCCTGGCCGCCGGTCTGCAGACGGCATCAGACGTCTGGCTTGGTCCGCTGCTCTTGGGGGTCGGGCTCGTGTTGGCTGACGTGGTCCGCATCCCGTTGCCGGCGGGCGGTCCGGACCTCGCTCCTTTTAGGGCACGGCTGGCACGCTTAGGGTTCCTGGGGTCGTTTGGCCTGGGTTTCCTGTTCGCCCTGGCCTTTTGCCCGTACACTGCCACCCTCTTCTTTCTGCTGCTGGTTCCCCTCGCCATCCAGGCCAGTCACGGCTGGCTGCTGCCTCTCGTGTTCGGGGTGGCGACCGCCATCCCGGTTATGGTGCTCGCCATTCCCCTGGCGCTCGGGCTCGAGCGCGCCGCCAGAGCCTTGGCCGATGTTGCGCGGATTGAGCGACTGACGCGTCGTCTGGCGGGCTTGCTTTTCATCGCCGCCGGCGCGCTGAGCCTGTGGCGGCTGGTTCAGACTTACCTGGGTTAGGAGTGTGTGTTGACCGAGAATCTGTTGCTACGCTGGATACAAGGCGGACTGGGCAGTCTGGGTGCCTATCTGGCGGCCCACGTGCTTCTGTGCCTCCTGCCTGCCTTCTTGATCGCTGGCGGCATGGCGGCACTCATTCCCAAGGAAGCAGTCACGCGCTTCTTGGGCCGTAGCGCGCCCCGAACGGTCTCCTACGGCGGGGCGGCCCTGGCCGGTTCGCTGCTCGCTGTCTGCTCATGCACCATCATTCCTTTGTTTGCCGGCATTTACCGCAAGGGCGCTGGTATCGGCCCCGCTTTTGCCTTCCTGTTCTTCGCTCCGGCGGCCAACATTCTGGCTCTGTCCTACACCGGCACCGTGCTTGGCGCTGACCTGGCGATCGCCCGGTTGCTATTGTCCCTGGCTTTTGGGATTGGCATCGGCCTGATCCTGGCGCTTCTGTTCCGCCGTGACGATGCCGCCCGCGAGGCTCAGACAGATGACTTGTTTACCGGTCAGCGGTCCATGAGCCGGCCGGCGCTAGTCTTCCTTTTGCTCCTGCTGGCTCTCCTTCTGGCGGGCACCCTGAAGGTCGCGCCCCTTAGCCGCAGCTACGCCGAAGCGCACCTATCGCTTAGCTGGGCACCGGCCGTTGAAACGGCCCTGGCGCGGGCCGTGCCATACGACCCGGCCAGGGGCGAGGAAGGCGTCACCTTCCAGGGAGCGCTGCTGATTGTGTTCCTGGCGCTCATTGGTGCCAGCGCCTATCGAGGCCTGGGGAGTGGCCTCGAGGTCGTGAATCGGTGGCCGAAGCTAGCGGCCGGGCTGGTGGTGGCGACGCTGCTCTTGGCTGCACTGCGCGTCGCAGTGGACCCAGCCGGGGTGGCTGTCGGCCTGACAGGTCGCTTCGTTGCCGTGGCCCTGCTCCTGGCGACGATTGTCGCAGTCGGCTGGCGGCGATTGGGGGCTGGCGAGCGCGAAGAGTGGTTGTGGGAGTCATGGCGCTTCGTGCGCCAGATCTTCCCGCTGCTCCTGGTGGGCGTCTTCGCCGTGGGAGTTATCCGGCAGCTGATCCGGCCAGAGTGGATCGAGGCCCTGGCTGGCGAGAACTCACTCCGCGGCAACGTCGCGGGCGTGGTGTTCGGCGTCTTCATGTACTTCCCGACATTGGTCGAGGTGCCGATCGCCAACATGTTCCTCAGTCTGGGCATGCACCGCGGGCCGCTATTGGCGTACCTGATGGCCGATCCCGAACTCAGCCTGCAGAGCATTCTGGCGCTATCGGTCGTAGTCGGTCGCCTCAAGGCCTGGACGTATGTCTTCTGGGTGGCCTTGTTCAGCACCCTGGCCGGCTACACCTACGGAGCCTGGATTGACGGGGCAAGTGGCCTGCGCCTGGCACTCCTCGTGCTCCTGGCGCTGGCAACGTTAGCTGGTTTCCTGCAGGCCGCCGAGCGGCGCAGCCGTCGTCCACAGTTCGATGCCCTTGTCTCGAAAGGAGTCTAGCTGATGCTACATATCAAGGTTTTGGGCCCAGGTTGCCCTAACTGTCATCGCCTGGAGGCGCTCACACGCCAGGCCCTTGCCAATCTCGGCGTCGAGGCCGAGATTGAGACGATCACCGACATGCGCGAGATCGTCAGTTATGGCGTTCTCGGTACGCCGGGCCTGGTGGTCAACGGTAAGGTGGTCAGCTCTGGGCGTGTGCCAAGCCTGGCGGACATCACCTCTTACCTGACCACGGCCCTGGCCTCGGAGGCAGCGGGCGAGGGATGAAACCAGATCGGCTCGCCATGACGCGGGAGCCAGCGGGCGCGGGTTGAGACCAGGCGCATACAGCTCGGCGAGCCAGCTACGAGGCGAGTGCTTAATTAGCCCGGCTGGTCTGAGAGTGGTGCCGCAGGCCGTTGCCGGGCCTGGATGACCAACTGGTAAGCCAGGCACAGGTGGGGCTGTCGCTTGCTGATGGCCACCGATGCTGACCCGCGGGCAGTTGGCCCGCCGCGAGTGGGACGGTCCCTGATCTGGGGCTGGGCACGGCCGGTGGTGCCCCATCCTGTGCCCCAGCCCGGCGTCAGCCAGGGCTAGTAGCGCTCTATCCTGCTTGCCAGGCTGGCGTTATAATAAGCTAGGGCCGAGGGGCCCCGTGCTCGAAGAAAACAAACTGGGAGGTAGAAGACTATGCGACGCGTCTTGGTGTTGGTCCCGTTGTTCATGCTGGTAGCCTTGTTCATGGGCCAGTCGGCGAGTGCCGCTGGCCTGGCCCAGGCGGACACCGCCCCTTCTGCGGCGGTTCCGGAGTTGGGTATCGCACCCGATTTCGACATCTGGGGTACGCCGTGCGAGGACGCGTGCCGGGCGCGTGCTGCGCGACTGATCCGGCAGTGCGTGGCCGATGGCGGTGAGCGCCAGGCGTGCGTAGCCGAAGGTCGAGAGGCCTACCGCGAATGCCTGACCAAGTGCGAGCGCCCCAGCTGTGGTGAGGCTTGCCGTGAGCGAGCCAAACGAGTGTATGATGCCTGCCTGGCAACAGGCGCCGATCCCGAGCGCTGTGCGGCCCGTGCCCGATCGCTGCACCAGGAGTGTCTGAAGCGCTGTGAGCGGGCTCGCTGTGAGGAGAAGTGCCAGCACGAGGCGCGGCAGGCGGTCAGGGAGTGCCTGGCTGCCGGCGGCTCGGAGGAGCGCTGCGCCCACCGCGGCCGCACCGTCTACCAGGAGTGCGTGCAGCAGTGCCCTGGCCAGCCATCAATCAGGCCAGCGCCTTAGCGGGCGTTCGGGCGACGCGGAACGCTGACTTTTGACGCCGGCAGGCCGCAAACTTGTGGCCTGCCGGCGGCTTTTTTCCCTTCGCCGTCAGCCCTTAGCTGGGCTCCTTTCCCCGGCCCTGCCAGGCCTCCGGGCCCGTCTGCGACACGCTGCACCCGACACGATTTGAGGGGGCGCTCGTTGCCGTAGGCGCAACGATGCCCGCTCATACTGAAGGTGAGTTCCCCGTACGGGACCGCGTCCAGGCACACCGCTAAGGAGGATGGTGATGAACCGAAGCTCAGGTGGCGCACTTGCGCTTATGGCGTGCTGTCTGCTGCTCATAGCACCGGCCGGGCTCCGCGCGAGCAGTGCGGCCGCTGAGCCGGCCGATCAGCAACCAATCATGGCCCGACTCGCGTACGCGCTGGCTCGGGGCAACATCCGCGAGCGACGGATCGTTTTCGACCGCGAAGGCGAGGTGGCGCCAGGTCGTCCGGAGCATTTGGCAGCCACGCTGATCGAGCGACAGGATTTCGAGGGCCAGTTTCCCCCGCCTGGCTGGCAGGTAATTGACCGCGCTGCCCAGGTAGACCGTGTGGCGCCTCGCTATCTGTGGGGCCCTCAGAGTTGCGAAGTAGAGTCTGTGGTAGGTGGTCGGGCGGCAGCCTGGGTGGCCGCAGGCGGAAACGACGGACGCAGGCTCCCATGTGGCACGCCCTATCCCCTGGGTGCCAGGATTGACACATGGCTGACTTACGTTCTGGACTTGCGGGACTACCCCCTTGGGTTCACTGCCCGCATGCGCCTGTATCTGGATCAGCCCAGGAATCTAAGAGGATCGCAAACTAACATGCAGATTGCCGTAATAAACTTGGAGACCTCAGAAGGCATCGCATATAACATTTACTCGCCTCAGCCGTTCACCTGGTTGCCTCTGGTGCTGCCAGAAGGAGATCTGGCCGACTTCGGTGGGCTGGCGGAAGTAGCATTCGTCATCGCCTACAGGGACAATCCCGCCCCTGGCGGCCACATAGGCGCCATACTCGACAACGTGGTCTTCGAAGGTCTGGCAGTCGAGCCAACGCCCACGATCTCACCCACAGCGACCCAGACTCCCAGGCCGACGGCCACGCCCACGGTGTATCGGACGCCGACGCCAGTGCGCCAGCGTGCTTTCCTGCCGCACATTGCCAAGCCGCTGCCAACACCGTCTCCCACTGCGACCCTTACGCCGCGGGCTATCCCGTCCTCAACGCCCGTGCCCCAGCCCACGCCGACCATCAAGGCCGGCGAGCGGATCGTGTGCTCCAATGTCATTCTCAACGGTGACTTCGAACGCGGTCCGAACGTGGGTTGGCTGGAGATAACCGGAGCCGACGAGCCCATCATCCGCCAGGACCTGCCGGTCAAGCCGTTCGCCGGACTGTGGGCCGCCTGGTTTGGGGGCTATAACAATGCCGAGGATGCCCTGATAACGACCTACACCATTCCCTGCCGGCCAGCGGATGCTGGTCGACCTGGTGATCTCATCGGGGCTGAGTTGCGATTCGTATGGGGCATGACGAGCCGCGACGTAACGAGCTTCGTCACTGACATCTTGGGCTTCGGGCTGGTCGACGAGGTGTCAAACGAAGTGGAGATCATCACCGCCGTGGACAACACGGCACCGCGGAACGCCTGGCGGGAGCGGCGGGTCGTCGTCAGCCCGCTGCTGGTTCGTCGTCCGGGATGGACGGCCGCCCGGTTTACCATTGCTGCCCTGACCGATGGCTCGCTGCCCACCAGCTGGTTCGTCGACAACGTTAGCCTGGAAGTGTGCAGCCGCGCTGAGGGTGTCGGATTGCATCGGGCAGTGCCAGACGCCCGACGGGCTGGCGATCCAGTCTCACCCAATCCTGCCCTGCGGGCTGCGCTGTTCAGGGCGCTCCGAGAGAGGCTCGCCGATGCATCGTCGTCCGAGCTCGAGCTGGCGGATGTTCCTGCCACCAGATCGCACGCGCGTGTCGCGCCTGGTTGGCCGTAAGGGTACGGAAGGAGTGGCTCTGGCGAGCTGGCGGCCAACAGCAGGCGGGCCCCTGATCATCGCCGCCGGCTATGCGGCGTTGACCTTCCGGCGACCAGGAGGTACCATCGCTGCGGCCGGTCGAGGAGGTAGCTCGATGGAAGGTCTTCCCACGAGTTTCTGGGGCAAGGTTCGTACCGCCGACGGCGAGGTTCGTGGCTGGCATCCGCTGGCCGACCACTGCGCCGATGTTGGCGCCTGTTGCGAAGCGATCCTGAAACACACCATTGTCGCCCGGCGCCTGGCAGCTATCGCTGGGCAGCAACGGCTAACAGAAGTTGCCGTTGCCCGGCTGGCGTTCCTGGCGGCGCTTCACGATTGGGCAAGTTCGCACGCGCCTTCCAGGAGAAAGCATACAAGGCGAAGCCCTTCAGCCATGTGAAGGCCGTGCTGGCGATTGCGGCCAGCGATGGCGCCGTCGCCCGCGAATTCTGTCGGGCTCTGCCGCTCGACCTGCTTGAGAGCTGGGGCGAATCGGACGAAGCGGCGGTGCGGCTGCTTCTGGCCGCTATCTGCCATCATGGCCGGCCGTTTCCGCTGGGCGGTTTCGCAGATCCGGCCAGCTGGCGCCCCGACGGCGGCCTGGATCCCCTGGTCGGGATATCAAGCCTGGTCCAGGACGCGCTCAGCTGGTTTCCCCAGGCCGCTGAGTCTGGTGGCATGGCTGATCGCCTCCCCGACAGCCCTGCCTTTGCGCACGCTTTCTGCGGCCTGGTCACGCTCGCCGATTGGCTGGGCTCAAATGAGGAATTCTTCCCCTATAGCCTGCCGGGCGAGCCACCGCGCATTGTCAGTGCTCGCGAGCGAGCTCGCGCCGGCCTGCGTATCGTGGGCTTGGACTCAGCTTCCTCCCGCCAGGTGCTGGGTAGCGAGCCGCCGGGCTTTGAGCTGATCATGCCCCATCCGCCGAACCAGGTGCAGCGCCAGTGTCTCGAACTGGACACCCAGAGCCCCGGCAGCCTGTGCATCGTCGAGGCCGAAACCGGCTCCGGTAAGACCGAGGCGGCGCTGGCCCGGTTTCTGCGCCTTTACCATGCTGGCCAGGTAGACGGACTCTATTTTGCGCTGCCTACGCGGACCTCGGCGGTCCAGATTTACCATCGAGTTCGGGCCGTAGTCGCGCGCGCCTTTGCGGGAGTTGAGCCGCCGCCGGCGGTGTTGGCAGTGCCCGGCTACGTCGGACCTGGCGGTGGACCCGGCGCGCTCTTGCCGGGGACCTCGGTTCTCTCGAACGATGAAGCCGACATCGCGCTGCGTGAGAAGTCGTGGGCAGCCGAGCGGCCGAAGCGATTCCTGGCCGCCTGGATAGCCGTCGGCACGATTGATCAGCTTCTCCTCTCGGCACTGGCAGTCCCGCACGCTCACCTGCGGGCGCTGGCCGCGCTGCGCCATCTTCTGGTCGTTGACGAGGTTCATGCCTCCGACGCGTACATGACCCACATCTTGGAAGAGGTGTTGGCCCGCCACCTGCGTGCCGGCGGCCACGCGCTCCTGATGTCGGCCACGCTGGGCACCGCGGTGCGACGACGGCTGCTGTGGCCGGGGAGGCACGGCGGAGAACTCCCGCCACTGGACGCGGCACGACGTCTGCCCTTTCCACTCGTAACCTATCGGCATGAGGCCAATGACGGTGTCGCTGAATTCCCCACGCCGGGGTCTGGCGCCCCAAAGCAAGTCACCATCGAACTCTTGTCCCTAGCCTCGCAGGCCGAGGAGGTAGCGCGGCGTGGCCTGGAGGCGGCGAGCTTGGGGGCGAGGGTGTTGGTGGTACGAAACACGGTGAAAAGCTGCATGGCAACGCAGCAAGCTCTAGAAGAGCTAGCCAGGCGCGAAGAGTCGGCGGGCAGCGGCAACAGAACGCTTTTGCTCTTTCGCTCTCTCCAGGGCATCGTGGCTCCCCATCACTCCCGCTTCGCTCGCGAGGACCGCCGCGATCTGGATCGCGCGCTCGAGAAGGCTTTCGGCCGCAACCGCGAGGAGGCCCTTGGTTGTGGCCGAACAGCCGGCGGCATAGTGGCGGTGGCCACTCAGACGGTGCAGCAGAGCCTTGATCTCGACGCCGACTTCATGTTGACCGACCTCTGCCCGATGGACGTCCTGTTGCAGCGCATCGGCAGGTTGCATCGCCATAGGCGAGAGGACCGGCCACCGGCATTCTCGAACCCGCGCGTCGTCGTCTTGACACCCCCTGAGCGAGACCTGAGCAACCTGATAGCCGGAGATGGCTCAGCGCACGGGCAGTATGGCTTGGGGACGGTTTATGAGGACTTGCGTGTCCTGGAGGCGACCTGGCGGCTGCTAGAGCAGCGATCACGGATAGAAATCCCAGCCATGAATCGAGAGCTGGTAGAGGAGACAACCCATCCCGAGCGCCTGATGGCCATCGCTGCTGAGGGAGGTCAAGCCTGGCAGAGGCACCAGCAGTGGGTCTTGGGCACCGCCGCGCAAGGTGGTCTATTCGCCGGTCTGTGCCTGCTGGACATAGCCCAACCGTTTGGCGAGGCTGCTTTTCCCGACAGGGAGCTGGCTTTCCGCATCCAAACACGGCTTGGGGCGGGCGACCGCACGGCCGCTTTCCCGCAACCGCAAGACACTGTTTTTGGCCACTCCATCCAGGAGATCAACGTTCCAGCACACCTGGCACATGGCGTTCCTGCCGATGCCAGCGCCATGCCCGTGAGCTGGGAGGGCGAGGGCCTGGCCTTTGCGTTTGGGGATCGCTGTTTCATGTACGATCACCTTGGTTTGCGGCCACTCGAGGAAAGACCATTTGATGTGGAGGAGACTGATGCCTGATAACACCTACAACGTTCTAACGGAACCACTGATATCAGTTCGGAGCGATGGCCGTTCGCGCCAGGCAACGCTGCCCGAGGTGCTCGCTCTCCTGGCCGCGAGAGAGGCCATTGAGTTCCCGGCATTGGCGCCCTTCCAGCGGCACGCCTGGCATGCTTTCCTGGTTCAGCTGGCAGCGGTCGCAATGCACCGCGCTGGCCAGGAAGCGCTGAGTACCGACGAAGGAGCGTGGCGCCATCTGCTGCTGGCACTGACCGGCAATGCCCCGGAGCCCTGGTCCCTGGTGGTGCCGGACCTGAGCCAACCGGCTCTGTTGCAGCCACCCTCACCCGAAGGTGACTGGCAGGCTTTCAAACGGGTGTTCGAGACCCCGGACGAGATGGATGTCTTGGTGACCGGCCGTAACCACGACCTGAAGCGCAGGCGCGCTGTGGAGGCCCTTCCGGAACTGTGGCTCTACGCCCTGGTGTCTGTCCAGACCATGGGCGGCTACGAGGCAGCTGGCTATTACCAGATCGCCCGGATGAACGGCGGCTATTCCAGCCGGCCGGCGATCGCCGCTGCCCGCAGCACCCGGTGGTGCGATCGCTTTGGCCGGGACGTTCGCGTCTGGCTGGAGGCGCGGGACGAATTGCTGGCCGGGGCCTATGGCTATCGGCCCGATGGCGTAGCTCTGATGTGGCTCCAACCGTGGGATGGCGTTCATTCGTTGCCTATTGGGGAATGCGATCCTTTCTTCATCGAGATCTGCCGTCGTCTCCGGCTGGCCGAGGTGGACGGGCGCATTCAGGCCCATTTTGCGCCCACCAGGGCGCGGCGCACGGATGCCGAGTTCCTCAAAGGCAACACCGGCGACATCTGGGTGCCGTTGCGCATCGAGGGCGATGCGACAGTGGGGCTTACGATCAAGGGCAGCGGTTTCGGCTACCGCTTGTTGCAGGACATTCTTTTCGGCGGCAATTATCACCGGCCGCCGGCCATGCGGATCCGCGACGAGGACGGAGAAGAACCTGTCATCATCGCTCAGGCGCTGGCGCGCGACCAGGGCAAGACTCAGGGATACCACGAGCGCTACCTGCCCATTCCAGCCAAGGTTCGGCCGTTTTTCTGCTCGCGCGAGGGGCTTAGCCAGCTCGGACTCGTCGCCAAGGAGAGGGTAGAAGTCGCTAGCAACGTGGCTCAGACGATTCTGCGACCGGCCCTCTGGGCCTTGCTGCGCGGTCCAGAAGGGCGCCCAGATCCAGCTGACGCGCGCCCGACAGTGTGGCTGCAAGCCTTCGATCGTGGCATCGATGCCGTGTTCTTCTCGAGTCTCTGGGAGGATCTGCATCTCGATCCGGACGAGCGACGGGCTCGCTGGATACGCCAGGTAGTGGGACTGGCTCACGAAGTGCTGCAGCGGGCCATACGAGCAGTTCCTTACGCCTCAGCGGCACGCCCAAGGCAAATCGCCTGCGCCGAGAACGTGTTCTGGGCCAGAGCCTCGCAGTACAAGTCAGAATTGACAGAGAAGGAGGAAAAGAGGAGGGATGATGCAAGTGACACAGACCGATGAGAAAAGCACGATGAAGCCCGAATTGAATCTGCAAAGTGTCGTCAATGCCATTGCCCGTGACATTGAAAGCGTGTTGTCGCCGGGGGACATTGCCGAGTTGCGGCGGATGAAACCCGGCGAATTCGGCGGACCGGCTTTCTGGAAACTCGCGGCCGCTCACCTGGAACCTGCCGGTCTGCTACCGACGGCTGGAGAACAAGCTGAGGCGGCCGCCGAACGATGGGCGGCCATTCTGGCCGGGATGGCAATGACCAGGGGTTTCCACCACCCTGGTGCTCGGCTCGGCCGTGCGCTGGCTGACGCCGGGCTCTCAGAAGGGCGCTTCCTGGCTCTTCTGCGCAGCCACGACCGTCAGCTATTGGACGCAGTCCGCTTGACTGCTCATTATCTAGCTACGAAAGCTGTTCCGGTTGACTGGGCTGATTATGCCTGGCTAGTGATTTCCGATGGCACTGCGGGAGAAGAAGCTGTGCGACGTCGCATCGCACGTGATTACTATCGATCACAGGCCGCAAAGAAGTAACAAGAAAAGGAGGAAAAATGGACTACCGCTTCGTTCAGCTTCACTACCTGACCGCCTATCCTGGCGCTCTCCTAAACCGAGACGATGTAGGTTTCGCAAAACGGTTACCTTTTGGTGGCTACACTCGCACGCGGATTTCCTCTCAGTGCCTGAAAAGACACTGGCGGATCTACGACGGTGAGGACAGCCTCGCCACGATCCGCACGAATGGCGATTCGGTGCCTATGTCAGTGCGCTCGAGGAAGACCTTCGACCGATTCCTTTACCGGCCGTTGGTCGAAGGCGGCTGTGATGAGCCATTGGCCAGGGCTCTTACCGAAGCCCTCATGAACGCCTTGCTGGGGCAGAGCGCCAAGGCCCGGGCGGCCACAAGCGGCGACCAAGAAGTGCCGGCGCCAGAGGTCCCCGAGACTGGGCAAATCACCGTCCTGGGCCGACCCGAATTGGAGTCGTTGCTGGACCAAGCGCGAGCTCTGGCAGCCAAGATCAGCCAGCCTAAGGAAGCAGCCAAAGTCGTCGAAGAATGGGCCAAAGGCGACGTCCGCAAGAACCTTCAGCAAATGCGCCTGGCAATGGGCCTGGATGCGGCCCTCTTCGGCCGCATGGTGACGAGCGACATCCTGGCTCGCGGGGACGCAGCGATTCACGTGGCCCATGCTTTCACCGTCCACGAGGAGGAGGCGGAGACGGACTACTTTTCGGCCCTCGATGATTTCGTGGGTCGGGGAGAAGAAGAAGCCTTGGGCGCGGGGCACATCGGGACGACTGAGCTCACGAGCGGACTCTACTACGGTTACGTGGTCGTAGATGTGCCGCTCTTGGTCTCTAATATCGAGGCCTGCCCACGCAAGGAGTGGCAGACGGCCGATCGCCAGCTGGCGGCCGAGGTCCTCAGGCGCCTCGTCCCAATCATCGCCACGGTCTCACCGGGCGCCAAGTTGGGCTCCACGGCGCCCTACGCCTGGGCGCAGTTTGTGTTGGCCGAGCTGGGCAATTCTCAGCCTCGCACCCTGGCCAACGCGTTCCTGCAGCCCGTGCGACGGCAGCAGCTACTGGCCAACGCATACAAATCGCTGGCCGCGCACCTGGCCGAGCTCGATCACATGTATGGCACCCGGCCCGAGCGCCGTTTCGCCGCAGTCGGCCCGGTTGAGCAGCTCGAGCCAGTGCTTGCAGCGAGCGACCGTCTCTCAGTGCCCGACCTGGCTGCATGGGTCGCCTCACGGGTTGAGGGCTCAGGCAATGATTGACGCTCTGGTCCTGCGGTTCGATGCGCCCATGATGAGCTTCGGCGGCACTCTGGTCGACCACGTCGGCGTGACCATGGATTTCCCTGGGCGCTCGATGCTTGCTGGCCTGCTTGGCAATGCCCTTGGCTACCAGCACCAGGACTTCGAACGGCTGCAGCGGCTTCAGGAGCGCTTACGGCTGGCGGTTCGGTGCGACCGCGCCGGGCAGCGCATCATCGACTATCACACCGTCTTGCTCGGCCAGCCCTGGATGCTCGAGGGCTGGACGACGCGTGGACGGCCCGAGGGACGGCTTGGCGGGCCAGCCAGAACCGGGACGCACGTCCGGCTGAGGCACTACATTGCCGACGCCGTGTATACCGTCGCCTTGCGCCTGGAACCACCCGATGAGGCGCCGACTTTGGAGGACCTTGGCGCGGCGCTGCAATCTCCCGAGCGGCCCCTGTTCATCGGCCGCAAGTGCTGTTTGCCCGCCGCGCCAATCCTGCTTGGCTTTCGGCGGGCCGAGAACCTGGCTCGTGCGGCTTTGCTGGAGCCGTTGACCGCCACCCGGCGCCATGGCGCTCAGGAGAGCGTGCGCCTGTGGGTAGATGAGGGCGAAGGGCGGAGCGATGGCCTGCCGCGGGTTGTTGCCGACGAGCGGGACTGGGCCAATCAGTTGCACGTTGGCTCGCGCTACCTGCGCGAGCTCGCCGTGAGTGTTGAGGAGCTTGCGCCATGACTAACGCACTGACAGATCTGCATATGGTAAAGCTGCGACTCCGAACGCTGCGGCTGTTTGGCTATGCGCGCGCCCAGCATCTGCCGCTTCGTGAGGTGGATGCGGGCTACCTCGTTCACACTGTCCTGACTGCCCTCTTTGATGGGCAGGCGCCAGGGCCATTCCGGATCGTGTCCAGCGACCGCAGCCACAGCACCGTTATTGCCTACTCCGGGCAACCGGGTGATGCCTTGAGTCAGCGCGCCCAGGCGTTCGCAGACCCCGAGGTTTTCGAGGCCTGCGAATGGCCACTAATGAGCAAGCCGTTGCCCAGGGATTGGCCGATCGACATGAGACTCCGGTTTGAGGTCCGTTGCTGCCCGGTCACCCGCATGGCAGCGAGCGGGGTCAATCATCGCTCGGGCGCGGAGGTCGATGCCTTCCTGGCAGAGTGCTGGGGCACAGGCGACGAGAGGACGCCGGTCAGTCGAGAGGCCGTTTACGTCCAGTGGCTCGGCAGGGAGTTCGAGCGGCGCGGTGGTGCTCGGGTGATCCAGGCGGAGTTGTGCAACTTCCGCATTGCCCGACTGCTGCGGCGGAGTCAGGGGCCTCAGCGCAAGCTGGCGATTTGTCCTCGGCCCGATGCAACTCTGCGTGGCATGCTGCAGGTCACTGACGGCCCGGCCTTCGCTGCGCTCCTGCGCCGCGGTCTTGGCCGGCATCGGGCTTTTGGGTTCGGCATGCTCTGTGTGAAGCCAGCGGCATAGCGGCTATGCTGCCCGGCAGACTGGGCCTGGAAACAGCCAGGGTGCCCCATGTTGACCGCCATGGGCTCATGTGGCTGGCCCACGGCAACCTTTACGTCGAAGATGGGACGCTCCGTTTTGTCACGGCCGGTTACGAGGACCTCAAGCCAGGGAACTACGCCGTTCCATTCCAGATGGTGTCATGTATCCTGCTGCAGCCTGGAACGACGGTGAGTCACGATGCCTTACGCATCCTGGCGCGGCACGGCACCGGGCTGGTGGTAATCGGCGAGGATGCAGTCCGCTTCTATGCCAGTCTGCCAGCCGGCCCCGATCTGGCGGCACGGGCTCGCAGGCATGCCGAGGCTTGGAGCGATCCGGCAGAGCGCATCCGGATCGCTCGTCTGATGTATGCCTGGCGGCTGGGTGAGGTGTTGCCGGTAAAGGACCTCGACGCGCTTCGGGGTATCGAGGGGGCCCGCGTGAAGCAGGCGTACCGCGAACTGTCCGAGGCCTTCGGTATCGCCTGGCGAGGCCGCCGCTATGACCGCAACCGACCCAGTGCTGACGACCTGGCCAACCAGGCCATAAACCACGCCTCCAGTGCTCTGCGTGCGGCAGCGGCAGTAGCCGTGGCTGTGAGCGGAGCGATACCGCAGCTGGGTTTTATCCATGAAGATCCCGGCGTTGCTTTCGAGCTGGATATCGCCGATCTCTTCAGAGATGATGTGATGCTTCCCGTGGCATTTGGAGCCGCGCGGGAGCTACAGCAGCACCCTGACCTCGAAGTTGAGCGCACAGTCCGGCGCCTGGCGGGTGCGGCCTTCCGACGGTATCAACTCGTCACCAAGATGATCGACCGCATCAAGGAGCTTTTCGATGCCGATGACCGTGGTAGTGACGCGTAGCCAGCCGGGCAGGGTCCGCGGCTTTCTGGCGTCGTGCATGTGCGAGATTGCACCCGGCGTGTACACCGCGCCACGCATGTCGGCCGGCGTTCGCGAGCGGGTGTGGGAAGTACTCACCAAGTGGTTCGAGCCGGGCCCCGACAGGGCGATAGTCATGACGTGGCCCGACCCGAGCTTGCCGGGCGGCCAGGCGGTAGAGGTTCTGGGTGTAGCCCGTGTCGACCTCTGCAACTGGAACGGCATCTATCTGGCCCGGCGTGACCTCACAGAAGAGGAACTATGCACCTTAACAACTCAACAAGAAAAGGTCCAAAGCGGCGAAAGAGATGTCACTGTAAGCTCTGAACCCAATGCCAAAGCGGCATCTTAGCCGCTTCCTAACCGCAGGTCCCACTTTACCTGGGTATTTTTCCCCAGGGGCTCCCCCGCGCACGCGGGGATGGACCCTACTACTATCGGCCCACCCAGACGGCGTGTCTGGCTCCCCCGCGCACGCGGGGATGGACCCGCTGGCACCGCTCATGGACGTCCTGATCGCTAGGCTCCCCCGCGCACGCGGGGATGGACCCTTACATCAGGATAGCTGCCAGGCGTTTCTACAGGCTCCCCCGCGCACGCGGGGATGGACCTGGGTGCCGTGCTGGACGCCCTGGCCCGGCGGCGGCTCCCCCGCGCACGCGGGGATGGACCGTGGTCCAGGTACCTGTGACGGTGCGCGTGGTGGGCTCCCCCGCGCACGCGGGGATGGACCATGCGGCGAGCAGTTGGTCCCACGTGTCCCGATGGCTCCCCCGCGCACGCGGGGATGGACCCTACGCGTGTGGTGACACATGAGCGTGCTACTGGGCTCCCCCGCGCACGCGGGGATGGACCGCCGTGGCCGAGGCCCTCACGGGGTGGACCGGTGGCTCCCCCGCGCACGCGGGGATGGACCCTCCGGCGGCGGGGTCTGTAGGCCCATGAGCACGGCTCCCCCGCGCACGCGGGGATGGACCTAGCATCCACCACCTGACCTAGACCGGCACCAAGGCTCCCCCGCGCACGCGGGGATGGACCTGTCCCGACCTTCGCACTGCCACCTTGCGCCAGGGCTCCCCCGCGCACGCGGGGATGGACCCCGGGCCTCGGCCACATAGTCCAGGCCCAGCCGGGCTCCCCCGCGCACGCGGGGATGGACCGGCGTC
>FWPV01006028.1_pt1 | contig 23622 bp, 17 predicted proteins | sample 2228371 | NCBI WGS metagenome assembly FWPV01 (sample SAMEA103939776, study PRJEB20133) | metagenome | reverse complement strand
TTATTCTACCAACATTTCGTCCCTACGGGACTTAGAAAATGCTGTTTTATCTGAAAAAAAGGGAGTAGAAAGAAGTCTGTAATTTGGAAAGTTAAACAAATGTTAAGTTGTTCTTATTCAAATTTGACCATAAAATATAATCAAAAATTTATAAATAACACAAAATTTTATGCTATTTTACTATACATATGTTAGACTTTCCGAATTGCACATTATTTCAATTGTAAATTTCTCGAATTTGGGGATCGGATGTTAAAATATCATTCGATAGGAGGGACCAAAATGAAGTATGTAGTTGTGCTTTCTACTATCGTTAGCATTATGGTCTTATGGTTCATTATTATCGGATGCGGAGAAGAAACAAATACTGCCCCTGTCATTAATTCATTTTCCGCAGAACCTGCAACTGCAGGCACCGGCACTCAGATTACTCTTACAGCTTCAGCGATAGATGATGAAGGCGATACCCTGATTTATACATACCAACCAGATGCAGGAACTATCATTGGAACTGGTAATACAGTGACATGGGTCGCTCCTGCAGATGCGGGGGATTATACAATCAACGTAATAGTCAGTGATGGAAAACTTAGCGTTCAAAAAAGTCTTACAGTTAAAGTTGTTGATTTACAACCGAAGGAGGAGGAAAAACGTATGGAACTGAAGGTTCAGTGGCTTGGTCATGCATGCTTCTTGATCACATCAAGTGATGGCAAAAGGGTCTTGACCGATCCTTACGGCAGTGGCATAGGATACGATGTCCCTTCAGTCGAAGCTGATGTAGTTTTGGTCAGTCACTCGCATTCTGACCATAACAATATTTCTATGGCAAAGGGAAATCCGAAAGTCGTTAACACTGCAGGGGAAACTTCTGCTTCTGGTATATCCTTCCTTGGTGTGTCGTCAGATCATGATGATGCTGGAGGCAGTAAGCGTGGTAAAAATATCATTTTTGTTTGGGAAATGGAGGGTATGCGATTAGCTCATCTCGGTGATCTGGGCATTATTTTGAATGATGATCAGATAAAGATTATGGGAAAAATTGACGTCCTGTTTATACCTGTCGGTGGAACATATACTATAGATGCAAAACAAGCAACGAAAGTAGTTGAAATGTTATCACCTAAGATAGTCTTCCCTATGCATTATAAAACTGACGTAACAAGTCTTCCCATTGCAAAAGTAGACGATTTTCTTGCAGGCAAAGATAATATCGAAAGAATAGACAAAAACTTTGTTATAATAAAGGAATTGCCAGAAAAGATGAAAATAATAATATTGAATTATAAATAACACTTTATATTTGTCTAAAAGACACATCTTGATTTTTCTGAACAATATGGTCGAAACGTCGTATGGAAACTATCTTGCTTAATCTATGCTATTGAACAGGTTATACCAGTTCTATTAATTAATTGTGCATTTTCCAAGCAAGATGCAGGCAAATGCTATTTTTGAGTAGGCTTTCTGCTATTTTTGAGTAAAACATGCTGTCTAGCTTGTTCTCTATATCCAATACAAGATGATTTAATTTTATATGCTTCGCATATACATAAGAGAACAAGCTGACAAGCTTGCTAAGATTTTCAAATACAAAGAAACTTAATTCTAGATAAGAGAGATACACCTGGACATGTCTTTACAAAATTTTGCACCAGCATGAAAGTCTGGTCAGAATTTTTGCATAATCAATTCATAGAAATGATATTACATTATAGATTTTATCTCTCCCCAACAAATTGATAGCTTTGCGTAATGCTCAACAGAAGAAGTTTGTAACAATTTTACAGCATAGTGTATTAAATTTTCCATTATAGGTGAATTGGTAGTTGCATCACTAACATCCTCATTTTCGAGACTGGTGAGAATATACCAACCTTTGCCATATTTTAGTAGTGCTATGCCTATGTCCGCTCCATTATTTATAGTGGCTAGTAATATGTAACTTTTATCTGGCTGTGTCCAAGCGTCATCAAAATGTGCTGATTTCACTTCATTTGGCTTTTTAAATAGGTCACCCACTTCTGGTGCTTTAGTGATCTCAAAAGTCTCGAATGCACCTCTTTCAACCCCTACTACAGGAGCAGCAAGCCAGCCTACCTCACATGGTCTACCATCGTCGCTGTCTTGACCAATAGATATTAATATACCTCCTGATTTGACAAAATCTTTAATCTTGCTTTCAATTTCGGCGTTAAAAAAGTATTCATTCTCACAGATCTCACTCTGCCCGATCCAAAGTATATCGGTTTTTTCCAAGCCTGGCAGGTTACGATCACTTGTCTGTGTGTAATTTACCTTTTCACCACCTACATCTGTAAATTTCTCCAAAACAGAGAATTCTGCTTGTCTAATGTTTCCAGTCAGAACCAAGATTTCCACACTAGCAAGAGAATCTGTTGCCAAACCAATAAATACGAGTGAAATGATAAATATCCACTTCATATAGTGTTTACTCCTTGGTTTGTAACCTCATTAAAAATCTTCATAAATAACAGAAAGGTAGAAAATTTACTGTTCTATACTGCAGATTTTGTCTATACAATGTCCTTTATTTATTTTCAAGAGATCATTGTATAATAATAGCGGTGCTTTACGAAAATGCAACAGCTATATCTCCATGTTTGCATTAAAATAACTAAAATCTTTAAGAAAGGAAAGAAATAGTGATCAATAATTATTATAAAAAAATAAGCTAGAATAGTCAAGAAATTTGGGAATTTTTTATTGAATAAAAAATTATATATTGATAGAATAATTCATCAGATCATTTTATTGATTAAAATTAATAATCAAAAACTTTAATATTTCTGGGAGAGATAATGCGATGACATCAAGGGAGAGATTTCTTGCTACTATGCGATACCAGCCGCGCGATAGAGCGCCATTTCATGGTGCAGGTGGTTGGCCAGAGACCATTGACCGATGGATAAAAGAAGGCTTTGATCCATCAAAACCACTTTTTTCAACTGATAGATGGGATTGGTATGGCGGATGGTTTTTCCCCAATCCACCTTTTGAGCGTAAAGTGGTAGAAGAAGATGAGGACACAATATTATATATAAATCATGAAGGGATACTCATGCGCGAGTTGAAGAATTATCCGCATTCTTCAATGCCGAAATTTGTCAGATTCCCTGTAGAAACTCGGGAAGACTTCAGAAAATTCTGGAAAGAGCGCATGCAACCAAATATGGATGCACGCATAGGAAAAGATTGGAAAGAAAAGCTTTCTTCATATAAAAACCGTGACTTTCCATTAATCATAATATCTGATCGCTGGGGAGGATTTTTCGGACCAATCCGCAATATGACCGGAGTCGAAAAGCTATGTATGCTATTTTATGATGATCCAGCATTTGTTGAAGAAATGATGGATGCAAATGCAGACTTTATAATAGAAATGATGGGTAAAATCCTTGAATATACAGATATTGACGTCTACGGATTCTGGGAAGATATGGCTTTTAAGACAGGTCCCCTAATTGGTCCAGAACTTGCAAGAAAATATATGCTTCCAAGATACCGTCGTGTTGTTGATTTCCTGCATTCAAAAGGTGTTGAATTCATAACCTTAGATAGTGATGGTGATATATCAAAGCTCATTCCTGTATGGTTGGATGCTGGAATCAATATCCTTTATCCATTTGAAGTTCAAGCAGGTATGGATGTTGTTAAGGTTCGTAAGGAGTATGGCAGAGAACTCAGAATGTGGGGCGGATTTGATAAGAGAGCATTAGCATGGGGTAAATCAGCAATTGATGCTGAGCTAAAAAGAATCGCGGATGTTGTAAGTGATGGTGGATACATACCTTATCCTGATCATAGTTTGCCCCCTGATGTATCTTTCTCTAATTATTGTTATTATATGGAAAAAGTCCAATTAATACTTTAAAAGATATTAATTTGGAAACACTCTATACATGGGCATGCCTGTTATAGTGCCTATTATGCTCCAGATAGATGCTATTGTATAATCTCCCAATAGTAGACCTATGAAAAATGGCATCCATTGTCTATATTTTCTGACGCCACCGAACCTTAGAATAAGCCACTTGATTATGGAGCATGTAAGCATCCCGCTCCAAAGCAGGAACATGTTTCCTCCGGTGCTTGCATAGGCATAGCCGACCGGGTGTAATATCCACCAGATATATCTTGTGCTCATAAAAGTCAAAAAAGCTACCATCAACATGCCAACAGCGACATAAAATAGACCTACATAATCAGGTGGCTGTGGAAAGCTCAACCAATTATGGAGCAAATAGTATGGTATTTTTCCCATATCAACTCTCCATGGATTGATTCTGGGAGTATCTGCACCATATAAATAGTAGAGACGTAATACATTAATGTAAGATGCAATAATACCAATAAAAGTAGCTGTAAGAATAACATAAAACATAGACCTAAGTTTTAACTTTGCGGACATACCGATTTTAATGCTTTCCATTTGATGAGGCATAACTGCACATCGTGTATCAAGTGAGAACCACATAAGGTAGGAAATTATAGTCAGATTCGATGGACCAAGATTCCTTGTGCCTATAATAGTAACAGTCATCTCAGATGGATTATTAGGACCAAAATTCCATATACCACCGGTCTGTGCGCGTATGCGAGTAATAGTTAGCATGTAAATAAGAAAAATGCCAAACAAAATTATAGGGACATAAAATGAAGTGCCTGCCAGATAAGAAAAATAACATAGAAAAAGCATACCAACTATTAGACCAATTACTGACCATCTGTAGGACATTAATTCATTACTGTCATCAATCGTATTTCTTGAGGTGAAAGCTCTAATAAATACTTGTTTTAAGTGTCTGCGAGCCATCAAGATTGATGTTAATGCAAGTGCTATCCATGCACCTGCACCTTCTAGTCCAATCGATGGGAACCTTGATAATATTCCACCTCCACCACGTAAACCAAATTGTGATGCAACAATCAGTTCTGCTCTTTGCAGAAGATAAAAGAAAGCACAACTAAAAGAAACATCTACAGGGAAAAGATAAGTAAGCCCAATAACTGTTGGATAAAGCGATACAGCGAAATATCCAATTGCATTCCATGGTCTTTCAGTGAAGAACCTTCCTATATCATAAGCCTTAATGAATTGAATATAAGGTATCGATGGATAAAAAAAATGGAGTGTATTAATGGATTGGAGGATGGCAGGAATTGTAAAACCGATCCAGAGCCTCTTATTACTAAAAAATGAAGATATGCTTCCTCCCCTTATTGTCATTTCAATAGGGAACGCAGCAATAGGAAATGATAATCTCTCTTGCTCCATCCACCTTCTACGAAACATGTTACATAAGCATAGAGTTGTAAAGAGTAAGACCAATACAAATACTGTCCAGACAAAAAATGGAACCAGCCATGCATTAAAATATTTTAAAAAATTACTATCTCCTTCATAAAAAAATTTAATTGCTTTTTCATCTTTAACAACAAACCATGATGGTATATATTGATGAAACTCTGACCATTCGTTTTCTGGAGTCGCATACCAAAAAGGATTAAGCAATGCTGGAGTTAAGAATCCAAACATGCCAATTCCATTAATGGACATTGCAAGGGCTATCATGGTATAGATAACTAAAAGCTCTGAACTTGTAAACGCTGATCCGGGAAATATTCTTTGTATAATAAGATTTAAAGCCATTAATACAAGAAGTATAAATATAGCTCCAATCAACAATGCGGTTGAGGTTATCTCTGTAACTCCTGTGCGCATTTCAGAGTTTGATACCCAGAAGCATACAACAGGTATCATCAATATACCTATTATTACAGAGCGAACAGTTATTCGGTTGTTATGTAATTCATTGGCTAATTTCATTGATAAATTTACTATGTATAAACATTAAGGAAGGATAATAAATAATCAATTGTGTCCCTTTGCTTTCCTGAATGCATTTATTAGATCACTTGTTCCATCAAAAACCTGACCAAATGTAAGAGCAGCTATTTCTTCTAATTGTTCTTTGTCTGCATTACCTACTGTTATTCCAAAAACAGGTGTATCCCATCCAAAATTATGATCTCTCATAAATTGTTTTAGAATCTCTATGGTATTTTTATTTTCGTTGCTTTTTCCATCAGTTATAATTATGACTGCTGGAAAGTAATTTGAGAGCTGATCTTTACTTTTCTCAAATATCTCAAAAGCTCTCAGGATCGGAATATAAATGTCAGTTCCACCGTCAGATGATAATTCGTTTATTTTATTTATAAGTTCTCCTAATTTTGCAGGATCATTACCTATAACTGAGTATTCTGCTATGATTTCATGGTTAAATGGAATAACGATTGTAATATCGGATTCAGAAGTTTGTAGCAAAAATTTTCTTGCGGATTTTTGATCTAATAACTGCCTCATTGCAGATTTGAGCTTGTTTTCTCCATCAATATACATACTGCCTGAAAAATCTAAGGCATAAACTGTAAATGATGGCTTTCTCAAAGTTGTCTGATACAAATTCAATGCCTTAAAGGTTACATCTGCTTGGGGAAACTTGATGGGCTTTAATACTTTTGAAACGTCAATTCCCCATTCAGGATTGAATATTTTTCTATCAATATTCGTTTTATATAAATTTATCAGTTTTGTTCTTCTTCCTGATGATTGTATTTCCAGTTGAACTTCATTTGAAAGCAGATAATCTTGAAGCTTTTCAAAAATTAAGGCTTTTTTGGAGTTTCCCTTATCAATATACCCTAATGGTGAATCTGCTATTGCCAGTCCATTTGTTGGATAAATAGCATATATTGGTTCCTTACCTGCGGATATTAATTCTTGATTAGCTTCAATTATCATTGATTCATAGTTGACAATAGCATCATAACGATCGTATCTTTCAATAAACAAATTTTTTAACCATCCAGAACTGCCTGAGCTTCGATCTACTTTGCTAAAGAGACGTTTTATGTTTTCTGTAACTTCTGGGTCTGAAATATGTTTTTCTGTTAGAATCGGAGGATTACCAGCAAAAGCATATAAATAGCCAATGTATGCGGAAGCGCCTGAATTTGATTGCGTTGCTGAGGTGTTCATTAAACGTATCTTCTCTAATTCTAAAGCTTTTAGTATATCCTGTATTGTTACATCTTTATTTAGCCATCCAAGTCTTTTTGCTATGGGTTTTTTAATACCGAAGACAACCGGTGAATGCATGATGTTCTTTATTAGCTTAACTCTTTTTAAATTATCATCTCCAAGTGTAATCCAAAGACTATTTGCTGGTAATACTGCATCGTATTTCGTATCTGGATTCTTTAACTCGAGCATAATATCTACAGAACCCATATAATCAATATTGAGTTTTATTTTCTCTTCCTTCGCGAATCTTAGAAAAATTGGCTCTAACTGCTCATTTTCTGATCCGGAAACTATATTAAACACATCTTCACTTTTTGGACTACTTACCTGTCTTTTTCCACATCCGAATAAAACTAAAAATAATACCAAAGTTAATACAATAAGGAAAATTTTTTTCATAGTTTTATCCTTCCATTTAGGTAATACCGAATACCGTTTTAAAAAATTGTTTATATAATTCCCTAAGCCCTTTGAAAAAGGGGAAATCAGGAAAGTCTCCCTTTTCCAAAGGGAGATTTAGAGGGATTTTATAATAAATGGTAATTATAATGAATAATTATTTTTTTAAAATGTTATTATATTTATACTATCTTTCAATTTCTCGTAATAACTGAACCAATTTTTGATTTTCATCATGATTCTTTACAGCTATTCGGAAAAACTTTTCATTCAACCCTATATAGTTTTCACAATTTCTAATAGCAATACCATGTTTCATTAGAATTGCGCTCAAACTTGAAGAATCCAAACTTTCTGCACATATTCGTAAAAGTAAAAAATTTGCTGATGAAGGGTATACTTCCAACCAATCAAACTTTGAAAGCTCATTTATAAGAAACGATCGCTCTTTATTAATGAGCTTAATTGTATTATCTATATAATCTTCCTGTTCCAGAAGATTTTCACCAGCTATTTGAGCAAGTATATTTACAGACCAGGGTTCTCTTATTTGATTTATTCTTTTGATAGTTTCTGCGTCAGTAGTTAAATATCCAAGTCTTAATCCTGGTATAGCAAAAATCTTCGTCATTGACTTTAAAACTATAAGATTAGGAAAATTTTTTACCTCAGATACTAGTTGATAGTTAGAACAATCATCTACAAAATCCATAAATGCTTCATCAATGACAAATTTAGTATTAGGTAAAGAATTTAATATTTCTATAACAAATGATCTTTCTATAAGATGACCGGTCGGATTGTTGGGATTACATAGAAAAACAAAATCACAATTGCTTGCTTTTTGAACCAAAATTTTTTTATCTAAAAAAAATGAATCCTGCCATTTGAGCAGTAAATACTCAATATTTGCACCACCAGATCTTGCTCCTCTTTCATATTCAGAGTATGTTGGATTGATAATTAGCACTCTAGATTCTGGGTAAGCCCGGAAAAGTAAGTATATCAATTCGTTGCTTCCATTTCCTGCAATAATATTTTCGTAAGATAAGTTTAATTTGTCTGCTAGTTTTCTTTTGAAGTATCTGGATTCTGTATCAGGATACCTGCATATTTGATAAATACTATTTCTCAATACTTCAACGACCGATTCAGGAGGTCCTAATGGATTAACATTTACACTAAAATCAATAATTTTTTCTGAAGCTATTTTATATTTTTCTGAAAGCTCCTCCAATTGTCCACCATGATTAACAAACATAAACAACTCCTAAAAACCATATAATACCATTTTAAAAAAATAATTATTTATTACAATTATCAATTGTTATAAAATCCCTCTAAATCTCCCTTTGGAAAAAGGAGACTTTCCTGATTTCACCTTTTTCAAAGGAGTTTAGGAGATTGTATAAACAATTTTTTAAACAGTATAATAATAACAAGAACACCTTTGTATGTCAAATTTTTTTAACCAAGCCCAAACATAAATTTTTCATCTGAGAACCCTAAAAAGCAATTAAAACAAGATCCTATAATAATGAAACACGGAGGCACAGAGACACGGAGATAGTTATATTATTAATCACGAGTGGCACGAATTATTAAACACAAATATCACGAATAAGACGAATTACACAAATGATTCTAATATTCTTTATATTAATTCGTGCTATTCGTTTTATTCGTCTAATTTGTGATATTTTTTTCGTGTCTTTCGTGATTAATTTTCTCTCTGTGTCTCTGTGTTTTTTATTAGAGAGATTGGGATAAAAAGTTTATGCTTGAAGCTCAGGTTTTTTCCTTGACTTTTATGAAAAAAAACTGGTATAATTTTGTGTAATACAATTTTAGAAAAATAATTATTCATTAAAATTACCATTTATTATAAAATCCCTCTAAATCTCCCTTTGGAAAAGACTTTCATGATTTCCACTTTTTCAAAGGTGTTGGGAGATTATATAAACAATTTTTTAAAATGGTATAAGCTATCTTATGGATTTTATTAAATAATTTGTTAAATAATGGAATTTTACAATGTCAGATATTAGTATTCAGAATAAAGATGTTACAGCTGTTGCAGAATTTTCAAAGATAATATTGTGCTTGCGCAAGATAAGTATTGGTGATGCGCTATTGTTGTCTGCAACAGTGGGCGGTTTTGTGGCGTTCTGAATACGTAATTAATTATAAAAAGAGCCCACTGCCATTAAATTTTGCAGTGGGCTTTTTTATTTTCATTGATGATCAGACATGGGTTCAGACATAATATCATTTTAGAAAAATAATTATTCATTAAAATTATCATTTATTATAAAAATCCCTCTAAATCTCCCTTTGGAAAAGGGAGACTTTCAAGATTTTACCTTTTTAAATGGGTTAGGGGGTTGTATAAAAATTTTTAAAAACGGTATGAATAGGTTTGCGTAATAATTCTACTTCATTTTAATTAAAGAGGCAGGCAAAGCAAAGGGGCAGGCAGAGATGCCTGCCATACTGATTGCCTTTTACCTGGTAGAGTAAGAAACGGATTTGCTTACCATTCATAAGATTTGCCCGAATTCATGTCCGGAGCTCAGTATTTTCACGCTTGAATTTCAGATAGAGAAATAGTTATAATATGGCGAAAACATGGAGGATATGAAAATGCCTGATATAAATTACCCTTTCAATGATATTGAAATCAAATGGCAGAATTACTGGAAAGAAAATAAACAATTCAAAGCAACCGAAGATTCTACAAAAGAAAAATATTATCTTCTTGAGATGTTCCCATACCCATCAGGAGATATACACATGGGACATGTTCGGAACTACTCTATAGGAGATGTCATAGCAAGATATAAGATCATGCAAGGTTTCAGCGTGATCCATCCCATGGGATGGGATGCCTTCGGGCTTCCAGCCGAAAACGCTGCTATTAAACGGAATATACATCCAGCACAATGGACAATGCAAAATATTAGTAATATGCGGTCTCAGTTAATGAGAATGGGTTTTAGCTACGATTGGGATCGCGAAGTAGCAGCATGTCTTCCGGACTATTATAAATGGGGACAGTGGCTTTTCCTGCGTTTCTATGAAAAAGGTCTTGCCTATCGTAAAATGGCAATTGTAAATTGGTGTGAATCATGCAATACCGTGCTTGCAAATGAACAGGTAGAAGATGGCAGATGCTGGAGATGTAATAGCGAAGTAACTCAAAAATCTCTTGAACAATGGTTTTTAAGAATAACTGATTATGCAGAAGAACTACTTGAATATCTTGATAAACTCACTGGTTGGCCTGAACACGTTTTAATAATGCAGAGAAATTGGATAGGGAAAAGCACCGGTGTTCAGATCGATTTTCCTATAGCTGATTCTGATGATGTTTTAACCGTTTTTACAACAAGACAAGATACAATCTTCGGCGCTACATACATGGTCCTTGCACCAGAACATCCGATTGTTGCTAAATTGGTAAAAGGAACTGAATATGAAAAACCTGTTATGGATTTTATCAACGAAGTCTCCAGAGAAAATAAGATCATACGTGAGTCATCCGAAGTAGAAAAGAAAGGGATATTTACATCTGCTTATGCTATAAACCCTATGACAAAAGAGAAGATACCGATCTTCCTGGCTGATTACGTGCTGATGGAATATGGAACGGGTGCAGTAATGGCTGTTCCTGCACATGATCAGCGCGATTTCGAGTTCGCAAAAAAGTTTAACCTACCTATTAGAGTAGTTATTCAGCCACCAGATAAGGAACTATCACCTGATGATATGACATCCGCTTATGTTGAACCGGGTATAATGGTAAATTCCGGTCAATTCAGTGGGATTGATAGCATTACAGGAAAAGAAAAAATTGCTGATTATATGGAAGCAAACGGAATAGGTAAAAGGACTATAAACTATCGCCTTCGTGATTGGTGCATATCCAGGCAAAGATACTGGGGGAACCCGATACCCATAATATATTGTGATGATTGTGGCATACAGCCTGTTTCGGATTCTGATCTGCCTGTGGTGCTTCCAAAAGATGTTGAAATAAGCGGTGATGGTGCATCACCTTTAGCTAAACATGAAGATTTTATTAATGCAAAATGTCCAAAATGCGGGGGAAAAGCTCGCAGAGAAACCGACACAATGGATACTTTTGTGGATTCATCATGGTATTTTCTAAGATATATCGATCCGAAGAACGAAAAGCTCCCATTTGATAAAGATAAAGCAGATTATTGGATGCCTGTGGATCAGTATATAGGAGGCGTTGAACATGCAATAATGCACCTTCTTTATTCGCGCTTCTTCACAAAAGTAATAAGAGATCTTGGATTAATTGATGTTGATGAGCCGTTTTTAAATCTACTTACTCAAGGTATGGTGCTTAAAGATGGCAGTGCTATGTCTAAATCTAAAGGCAATATTGTTGATCCATCAGAACTCATAGAAAAATATGGAGCAGATACTGTAAGAATATTTATATTATTTGCTGCACCACCAGAAAAAGAGCTTGAATGGAATGATGAAGGCATAGAAGGGGCGTTCAGGTTTTTAAACCGAACCTGGAGAATAGTTAATCAATATGCTAATAAAGTAAAGGATGTTAAACCAAAATACGACTCAGAAAATCTTTCAGATTCCGCTAAAGAGCTGAGAAGGATGTCTCATACAACCTTAAAAAGAGTTACTGTTGATATAGGTGAACGTTTCCATCTCAACACAGCGATAAGTGCAATAATGGAGCTTGTAAATTATTTGCATACAATAAAAGAGTCTGAAGATCAATCATTCATGGCAGTTTTAAGAGAATCGCTTGAAATACTTATAATCACTCTTTCTCCTTTTGCACCACACCTCGCTGAAGAGCTTTGGGTAATACTTGGAAATAAAGCGGGAATAATAAATAATCCATGGCCAAAATGGGAAGAATCTGCCCTCAAGCAAGATGAAATCACAATTGTTATTCAGATAAATGGTAAAGTTAGAAGCAGGATAAAAGTTGCAAGTGATGCGGATGAAGAACAGGTTAAACAATCTGCACTTGATGATAGTAAGATTAAAAGCCTTCTTTCAGGCAAAGTTATACAAAAGGTCATAGTAATACCACAGAAACTGGTAAACATTGTCGTATAAGGATTACACAATTTTAATAAAATAATTATTCATTACGATTATCATTTATTATAAAATCCCTCTAAATCTCCCTTTGGAAAAGGGAGACTTTCCTTATTTTGCCTTCTTCAAAGGGTTGAGGGGATTATATAAACAATTTTTTAAAACGGTATTACATTACGATTATCATTTATTATAAAATCCCTCTAAATCTCCCTTTGGAAAAGGGAGATTTTCATGATTTCCGCTTTTTCAAAGGGGCTAGGGGATTGTATAAACAATTTTTAAAACGGTATTATGAAAACGATTGAAATAAAAGTCCAAAGGCTGGCAGGGAATGATGATCTTCCATTACCTAAATATATGACATCTGGTTCATCAGGTATGGACCTTTTTGCTGCTGTTGATGAGCCTGTAATAATTCAACCCAAAGAATTTGATATAATTCCACTGGGTATAAAGATTTCATTGCCAGAAGGTTTTGAAGCACAGATTAGACCCAGAAGTGGACTTGCTGCAAAACATGGCATCGGGTTATTAAATAGTCCAGGGACTATAGATTCTGATTATCGTGGCGAGATCAAAGTAATCCTATTCAATTTCAGCAATAAGCCTTTTATTGTAAATCGTGGCGACCGAATAGCTCAAATGATTATATCGCAAGTTGTCAAAGCTAATTTATTGGAATATGATCAACTAGATGATACTGAACGTAGTGAAGGAGGTTTAGGTCATACAGGCATTTAAGGAGGAACAATCTTGACTTTTATTAAAGCTATAATTCTTGGCGTAATTCAAGGACTTACAGAGTTTCTGCCAATAAGTAGTTCCGGACATTTAGCCCTTGCTCAGTATTTTCTTAATGTGAAAGAAACACCACTAATCTTTGATATAATGTTGCATGTAGGGACATTGGGAGCTATTATCCTGGCTTTTATTAAAGATATAGTAGATATAATTTTAACTATTTTTGGTCATGAGCCTTCATCACAACGTGATTCAAATTTCAAGACAATAAAAAGTGGACGTATGTTTCTGCTTTATATAATAATAGGTTCAATACCAACAATGATAATAGCATTAATAATAAAAAAGTTTGTTGAGCAAGCATTTGCAAATCCACTTATAGTGTCAATAATGCTTATCATAACCGGAGTTATTTTATGGCTTTCTGGTATTAATCGCTCAAAGCGAATTGGTCATCGTAAAGTAAGCCCATTAAGAGCATTTATAGTAGGTATTGCTCAGGGAGTTGCTACCTTACCAGGCATATCAAGATCAGGCACGACAATATCAACAGCTCTAATACTGGGTGTAAGCGGAGAAGAATCTGCTAGATTTTCCCTATTGTTATCTATTCCAGCGATTATCGGGGCAACATTATTTGAAATTAAAGATTTAAATAACATAGATATTTCTATTTCAATGATTATAACAGGAACATTAACAGCCTTTATTGTGGGATATGTTGCTATAAGATTTTTATTGAAGACATTGAAACAAGGATATTTCTATAGATTCGCTTATTATTGCTGGTTTGTTGGAATAGCAGCTATAGTAGTGTATTTAGTAAGATAAAGTTATACCATTATTATAAAATCCCTCTAAATCTCCCTTTGAAAAAGGGAGAATTTCCTGATTTTGCCTTTTTCAAAAGGAGTTAGGGGATTGTATAAACAATTTTTTAAACGGTATTACTTTTTACAAAGGGGTTAATAATATGAAACTACTACAATTTTATATACCATCAAAAGGTCAACGACTTGGTAAACTCGATGGAGATATAATAGAAGATATTACTTCACCAGAAATAAATAGCACGTTAAAGGTTTTTGAACTAGCGATAGAAAAAGGTGTCCAGATCGCTGATATTATTTCTGAATTTGAAATTGTCGGGACTTACTCCTACTCTGCTTTAAACGTTTTACCAGATAAATCTATACCGCATCTATTGATACCAATTCATCCACCTGAAGTATGGGGATGTGGAGTTACTTACAAACGCAGTGCAGAAATGCGAGATGAAGATACAGGTAAAGCAAAAGGCATTTATGATTACGTCTATTATGCTAAAAGACCTGAACTTTTCTTTAAGGCAACAGCAGAAAGATGCTCAGGACCCAACGACTACATAAGTATAAGGAGCGATTCAAATTTAACCGCAGCAGAACCTGAATTAGCTTACATACTTGGAAAAGGTAAGGAGATCATCGGATATACAATATGTAATGATGTATCCGCATGGGATATTGAAAGGGAGAATCCACTTTATCTTCCACAGTCAAAAATATTTTATGGATGCTGTGCCCTGGGACCAGTTATATCCATAGCCCCAGAGATTGAAAATCCTTACGATTTAGATATTAAGTGCAAAATAATTCGTAAGGGAGAAGTAATCTTTTCAGGTGAGATTAATTCGTCAAAAATAAAACGAAACTTTGATGAATTGACTGAATTCCTTTTACGTGATAATCCAATACCAATCGGCACTGTCATGACAACTGGAACAGGAATAATGGTTCCTAATGAATATGCTCTGGAACCCGATGATATTGTGGAGATAGAAATAGAAAATATAGGAATACTATCAAATCCTGTTAAAAAACTTTAACTAATACCATTATTATGAAATCCCTTTAAACTTCCCTTATGGAAAGCTTATCATTACCCACAAGTCTGTAACTCCGCAAATAATAAAAAATCGGTTGGAGTGGACAATGCCCCATAAGCTAAGAAATTTTGACAATGAACCATTAACAAAAATTAATAAGTGAGTTAACCCCGTCAGGGGTGATATGTTTGTAGAAATTTGTTCATATCAATAAACTAAGCGGAGTAGGAGTTAATAAGCCGATGGAACGGTGAAAAATTTTCACATTCCGCTCCTAACGGAGCTAGATATTGTTCTTTCATATTTTCTACAAACATATCGCTCCTATCGGAGTTTAACTTGACGTATATGGAGCAATGCCCACCTTGCTATTATCTTATGGGTAATGATAAGCTTTGGAAAAGGGAGACTTTCCTGATTTCAATTTTAAAACGGTATAATACTAAAGAACAATCGTAATGCACAAATTATTTTTTTACATAGTATAACTTACATCAACTAAATTCTTTGACTTAAATTTGCAAAGAAATTAATTCCCGGAGCATCAACACCAGACCCATGTTCCCTATATCTTCTGTTAGTTATATTTTCAACACCAACTGCCAATCGTGTTAAATTGCCAAAATTAAGACCTGTCCTGACATTAAGAGTATACCAACCTGGTGAATATGCCATTGGGTCATATTTTTTGGGATCAGTGGTTGTGCCGGGTATCCTCGGATCGCGTATATCGCCATCAGATAGCCTATCCTGTTTGCCTGCAAATCTGCTGTATGTTTCAACCCAGAATTTTCCGCTTTTATCTTCCCATCTTATACCAATAAGCCCATTTACAGGTTGTTCACGACGTATTGGCTGATTATTTGTTATATCTTTACCTCTTGTAAAATTCAAGTTTCCAAAAGCATGAACATAAGGTAAAGATGGAATTGTTATCCAGTTAATAGCTAGTTCAATACCCTGTATATTTGCCTTTTCTATGTTATCTTTTACAAAAATTGGTATACCCTCATAAGATTTTTGAATATCTTTATAAAGCTCTGGTATTTTTTCATCAGTATTATATACTTTCTCCAGAGGAACTCGCGTTACAAGCCCTGTAATTCTACTAAAATAATAGTTTACAGTCCCTGAAAAGAATCTGGATTGTGTTTTAAGACCAATATCTATACCTTTACTTTTTTCAGGTTCAAGGTCCAAACTTGGAGCATCAATTCCTTCATTTGTTACAGCTACAGCGGTTGTATCATTCAAATTTGGAGCCCTAAATGCTTGTCCGACATTAAAAGTTAGATTCAATCCATCCATGATTCCAAAAACTGCACCTATATTTCCTGTAATAGCATTACCTGAATCCTCAAATATGCCAAAGGTTGGGTCACCTATGCTAAGGTCTGAAGTTGTTGAATAATAAGTATATCTACCAACCAATATTAATTCTAGATTATTAAGCAACTTAAATGAATCCTGGACATAAGCGTTTGCATCTAAACAAGTAGAATCGTCAGGAAAAGTTCCCCAATTGGATACTTTCTTTTTTCCGTCTTTTAAGTTAGTCGTGATTGATTTGCTGTCGACATCATCATGATAGAATTCAAATCCGTAAGTTAGTTTCTGCATCTTCCCGACAGATGAATCAAGTTGTATGGATAATCCTTTGCTATTGGTAATATCGCTGATCTCCTTAAATGTTGTGCTTTTTGCTTTTTGTTGTTTTTGTCCTTCCTCCTGGCTATGATATGATAGTGACACCCTCAGGGCGTCAATGAAACTGGATAAATCTTTATTTGTATAGTTTATATACACAAGGTCTCTGTTTTGTGGATCAAATAAGAACTTATCGAACTCTTTTGTCGCTAATTTATCATAACGCGGGACATCTTGCTGTCTGACGCCCTGGTATGCAAGATTTATATTTTGATTTTCAGATATTTTATATCCTAACTTTATATCTCCGTTCCTTTCCTGCCAGCTGGTTGGGACAAGCTTATCAACTAACCATGCACCTTCAGGAAGGTTCTCAGGGTCCTTCTGACTTGTTATTATAAACTTTTTGCTAGGGAGTTGAATATCATAACCTTTTCCAGGTTGGAGATCATCAACATCTTTATATGATGCCCCCACAATGAAGCTAAAATTTTGGTATCCTCCGCTTAGCTCTAAGCGAGCATACTTCCCTCTATCTGCACTGGAAAATTTAGTGAAAATACCAGGATGTATCGCTAATCTGCTAGCAGAATCTTTTGGTAGTTTGGTTAGAACATTAATTACCCCACCCATAGCGGAACTTCCATATAAAGCGGAACCATAACCACGAACAACTTCTATTTTTTCTACCTGACCTGAATCTATCGTTGACATATACTGGTTTGGTCCTGAGCGAAATGTGGAGTTATTAAGGCGAATCCCATCGATCAGGATGAGAGTTTGATAACCGGTTAATCCTCTAATTATCGGAGAACCCTGTCCTGTGGTAGTTTTTTGAACCTGGATCCCAGCTTCCTCACGCAAAAGGTCAGCAGTGGTCGATAATCTATATCTTTCGATTTCTTCAGGTGTAACAACCGATATAGCGTGTGGTGTTCCAAAAGTATCTCTCTCTGTCCTTGTTCCTGTTATTGTTATTTCCTTGAGTATATATGCATCCTTTGTATCTTCTGATAAAGAATTGTATATATAAAGATGCATTCCCAATATAACAAAAGATATTAATACAGCTATTCTTTTGGCACTGTTCATAAAAAATCTCCTCCATTTAAAATTAAAAATTTTCAAATCCTGAGATATTTAAAGCAAGTATCTTGCCAGATAATTAATTTAGTTTGATTTATTATTGTCTTTAGTAAATTCTAAATCTTTGATGTGTTTTTGAAATATAAAAGATGTATTTCATATAATAAGCTGTATACTTTGTATACAGAAACTGGACAGAAAAAGAACAGAGATGATGATAAAAATTGGAAATTTCATGAAGCTTATATCATTTTTGTAATTCGCTTGTGTAAAAATATAGCATAATAACCTGGATATTGATTATGTATGTAGATTAATTGAGTAGGCTCGATGCTATTTTTGTGTAGGTATTATACATATAACATGCTGTAGGGCAGGTTTTGTATGTTATTTGGCAATCTATTTTGTGCAAATTGGTTTTTATTTTATATAAAACCTAGACATAATAAAACTGCCCCTGCTATTTGCGCAAATACAAGAAAAATACATAGTATATGCTCAGATATTATCACTTGAAATCAAATAAAAACATTGCTAAAATTTGTTATAAAATATAGTAGATATAAACTAACATAAATTCCTAAAAATTATAATAGCATAAAGGAGACAAGGCAAATATGCCTGAAATATATGATCTTGCAATAATTGGTGGTGGTCCTGCAGGTCTGACTGCCGGTATATATGGAGCAAGGGCTGGGCTTTCTACAGTAATTTTAGAAAAACTCAGCCCAGGTGGACAAGTAGCTACTACAGATATTCTCGAAAACTACCCAGGTTTTACCGAACCTATCGGAGGATATGAACTCGTTGATAGGATGGTGGAACAAGCCACAAAATTTGGAGTTGAAATACAGAGTGCAGAAGTTACTGGAATAGAAATAATTGATAATAAAAATTATAAAATCCTTTCCTTAGCTGATGGTAATAAACTACAATCTATAGGTATTATAATTGCAACAGGAGCAAATCATAAGCATTTAGATGTTCCAGGAGAAGACCGTTTCTGGGGTAGAGGTGTATCTTGTTGTGCTACATGTGACGGAATGTTCTATAAAGGAAAGCGTGTGGTCGTAGTTGGAGGTGGAGACACTGCTGTTAAAGAATCTTTATTCCTTACACGATTTGCTTCACATATAACACTTGTCCATAGACGAGACCGATTACGTGCAGATAAAGTTTTGCAGGACAGAATATTAAATATGAAAGATAAAGTTGATTTTGCCTGGAAAACTGTAGTTAAAGAAATAATGGGCGACGCACATGTCGAAGCTGTTAGACTTGCATCTGTGGATACTAATGAAGAAAGGATTCTGGAATGTGATGGAGTTTTTGTCTTCGTTGGATTTGTGCCAAGCACAGAATTTGTAAAAGGTTTAGTAGAAATGGATGAAAGAGGATATATCATCACTGATGAAAATATGGCTACATCTGTTCCGGGGATTTATGCGTGTGGAGATGCAAGGAAAAAGCTTTTAAGACAGGTAATAACTGCCTGTGGCGAAGGAGCCACAGCAGCATTTTCCGCTCAGCATTACATAGAAAAAATTAAAGGCACAGCTTATGAATAAAAGGAGGAACACCAATTGGGCATTGAAAGATGGGATTTAAGCAAAGAGATCGCTGAAATACATGCAGAGATTAATCGTATATTTGAAAGCTTTTTCAAAAGAACAATTCCGACATTTGATGAAGTTGCTTTTGTGCCACAAGCTAATATGTTTGAGGATGAAGATAACTTAATAGTTGAGATTGCATTACCCGGAGTTAAAAAAGAAGATATCAATTTATCCTTAGAAGATAGAAAACTGGTTATTAGTGGAACTCGAATCGGGAGATCAGATAGAGTTTATTATATGAAAGAATTTCAATATGGAAATTTCGATAGGAAAATTGAAATTGATTTTCCAGTTAAAGAAGAAGGTATTCGTGCGGAATATAACGATGGTATATTGAAAGTGTCTATCCCATTGATGGAGAGATAGAAATGAAAGATTACTATGAGATTTTAGGGGTAAGTAAAGAAGCAACAACAGATGAAATAAAGAAAGCATATAGAAAACTTGCTATGAAATATCATCCTGATAAGAATCCCGGTGATAAGAACGCAGAGGAACGCTTCAAAGAAATATCCAACGCCTATGAAGTCCTTAGCGACCCTGAAAAGCGGCGCGCCTATGATCAGAGTGGAATGAAAGGCGTATATGATATGGGATTTCAAGGATTTACAAATACTGATGATATATTCAGCCATTTCAGTGATATTTTTGGTGACCTGTCATTCGGTAGGATGGAGACGGGTCCTGAACGAGGAGCAGACCTTAGATACAATTTAACTGTTCCTTTTATGGAGGCTGTTTTCGGTGGTGAAAGGCAAATTCAAATTCGTCGTTCAGAAATATGTAGCACATGTCGTGGAACGGGAGCAAGACCAGGAACAAATCCTGTAACATGTCCAGAATGTATGGGTAGAGGTTTTGTTTCAAGAGGTGGAGGTTTATTTAATATTAGCACAACTTGTAGACGATGCGGAGGCTCTGGTAAGGTTGTCACAACACCATGTTCAAGCTGTTCAGGAAATGGCACTGTTATTGTCCAGAGAACAATTTCCGTTCGTATACCTCCAGGCTCAGATACAGGTACAGTTCTGCGTCTTGCCGGACAGGGAGAAGCGGGCACCCTCGGAGGACCACCCGGCGACCTATATGTTATACTTCAGGTTCAACCACATCCAACTTTCGAAAGACAAGGAAACGACATTCTTTATAACCTGTATCTTAATTATACAAAAGCAGCTTTAGGTGCAGAAGTAACTGTTCCAACATTAAAAGGAAACGCAAAATTAAAAATACCTAAAGGAACTCAATCTAATCAAATGCTTAGATTAAGAGGACAAGGTATCCCATATCCTGATGGAAGAGTTGGTGATCAACTTGTTAAAGTTATAATTACCGTGCCTCGTAGCTTATCTCGAAAGGAAGAGGAATTACTTAAAGAATTGGATAAAATAAGCACAGGTTAGAATTAAGGAGGTAAGCATTTTGATGATAACTCATGATAAAAGATATCTTAGGACTACTGATCGTGAAAAGCGATTGCAAAAAAGAGTAAAAGAACTATCAACGTTATACGAGATTAGTAAACTCTTAACTTCGGCAATGGAGCTTAACGAGGTTCTAAATTTAATAGTAAAAACAACAGCACAGACTATAAATGTAAAGGCATGTGGATTAAGGTTACTCGATGAAAATACAGGTGAAATGGTGCTAAAGGCTGCTTATGGATTGAGCCAGGATTATATACGTAAAGGCAGAGTTTTTGTTTGGAAAGGTGTTTATAAAGATGCTCTATCAAACGGACATGTTGCTGAAGTATATGATGTAGCAACAGATCCAAGATTTGAGTATACAGAGGAGGCAGTTCAAGAAGGCATAAAATCAATGCTTAGTGTCGGTTTATTAATACGAGGAAAACCTATTGGCGCATTATCTGTATATACTGATCGACATCATCACTTTACTAAAGAGCAAATACAGATATTCAAAGGAATAGCTAATGAAGCAGCTTCTGTTATCGAAAAAGCCATGCTTTATGAAGAAAGGTTTGAAAAACAGCGTATAGAACAAGAACTAGCAGCTGCTGCCAAGATACAGGCAAATTTAATGCCCCAGGAAATACCTGAACTAAAGGGAGTTAAAATAGCGGCAAGAAATGTTCCGTCACGTATAATAGGTGGAGATTTCTATGATTTTATTCCCTTTGGTGATTCTCATCTTGGTGTTGTCATTGCCGATGTCTCAGGAAAAGGAATACCAGGTGCAATACTAATGGCATCTGCACGTGCAAGTTTAAGAGCATATTTAGAGGACCCTCATGAAGTAAAGGATGCTATAGCAAGGCTGAATCGTGTTTTATGTCGTGATACACAATCTGACCAATTTGTAACGCTATTTTACGGAATGTTTGACTCGAATGATAGAACTTTTACATATACTAATGCTGGGCATAACCCTCCTATGCTTTTCAGGAATGGAAAAATAATTCCATTACAAACTGGAGGGTTGGTCTTGGGAATATTTCCAGATGCTATTTATGAAGAAGAAAAAATAGATCTACAGGAAAATGACTTATTAGTTTTATATACCGATGGCATTACAGAAGCACAAAAAGATAATGAGTATTTTGGTGTCAAAAGACTTTCCAGAATCGTCGAAGAAAATAAGGATGTGAGTCCAGAAAAATTAATTGAAACGATATTAACCAAGGTTTCAGAATTCGATGATTATTCATCACCAAATGATGATACAACTATCGTCGTATTAAAATTTGATAATAAACCATAATTAATGGAGAGAAAAATATGAAACGTATGTCTGGTAGAGAAAGACTTTTACGTGTTTTCAGGCAACAACCAACTGATCGGATGCCTATATGGTTATGGGGTGTTGACCCAATGTTCAAATCAGGCAGACCTTCCTGGGAACCACTCTATGAAATGGTAGAAAAATATGAGCTTGATATTATGCGTTGGTGGTATCCCAGACCCAAGCCAAAACCTGAAAACTCTCCACCTCCACCTGCTCCCGAAAGAAAACAATCACCAAAACCTGATATGTGGGAATATAACTTTATAATAAAAACTCCAAAAGGTGACCTTACTCAAATATATTATGCTCCAAAAGATGGAAGTCCCGGTTATGTAGTTAAAGACTATATAAAAACTGCCGAAGATGCTGAAAAATGGCTTTCACTACCACATAGTATTACTGAACCAGATATAGAAACGGAATCCTATTTCGAACTATTAAACAAAACTGGAGATAGAACAATTATTATGGTAGGTGTGGGTGAGGCAATGTATTCAATTGAAGCATTAATGGGGTCTGAAACTTTTGGATTCTTTTTGATGGATGAAAGAGAATTATTACATGAGATGATAAGAAGGGCTTACGAAAATGTTGAAAATCTTGTTAAATATTACTTAGCGCACGATGTAGGCGATTGTTATGGATGGGTCGGTCCCGAACTCTGCATTCCTCCGCTTGCCTCTCCAAGAGATTTTAGAGAATTCGTCTTTAAGTATGATAAACCAATAATAGACCTTATCCATGATGCTGGTAAACTTGTCTGGGTGCATTGCCACGGTGATATGAAACCTGTATTATTAGATTTTGTTGAAATGGGAGTTGATTGCCTGAATCCGATCGAACCACCACCTATCGGGGGGTTGACCCTTGCTGAAGCTAAAAAATTGGTTAATGGTCGCATGACCCTCGATGGTGGAGTGGAAAACGGCTGGTTTGATACCCTTGAACCACATGAAATGGAAGAAAAAGTTGAAGAAATAATATCAATGGGAAAACCAGGTGGGTGTTATATCTTTGGACAGACAAGTGACCCTGGAACATGGGTATCACTTAATGAAAGACATTTAGAAAATTTTAGAGTATTCGTCGAAACTGCTGTAAGATTAGCAGACTATGATTAAATCATATTGCTTAAAATGGTAATAAGAACCAGGCATAAAATTTTCTTTCACAAATTCTAGGCAAAAATTTAAACAGAACAAAATAAAGATGAAACACGGAGGCACAGAGACACGGAGATATTTAATTATATTTTTAATCACGAATGTCACGAATAAAGCAAATTACACGAATAATTATTT
>FWPV01004281.1_pt1 | contig 23622 bp, 20 predicted proteins | sample 2228371 | NCBI WGS metagenome assembly FWPV01 (sample SAMEA103939776, study PRJEB20133) | metagenome | reverse complement strand
GGCCCACTGCCACCCCCTGCACACCAGCATACCATGGTCAAAGACCGCGCAACGTTTTGGGTAAAGGTCAGCCCAGCGGGAGAGGGGCCGGGGGTGAGGGCCTCCCCTCTCCCGGAGGGAGCGGGGTCGGGGGTGAGGGTCTCCCTCTCTGTGGTTCAGCATCTGCCAGCGCCATTCCTCAATGGACCCGATTGCGCGCTGTGCGAATCCAGTCGCGTGGTTTGATGCCGAGCAATAGCCGGATATACAGCCAGAGCTTCCAGGCGATGAATAGCGGCGTGAAGAGCAGCGCCCGATAGACCGACCAGGGCGCTCGCGCCAGCATCAATCCGCTGAGAATGTACACAACCTGACCGCCGACGATGAAGCCGGCCAGCGCCAGCGCCGCTGGCTGGCCCAGCCCAAGCGCGGCCAGCAGGATCAGCCCGCTGAGACCGGTAACCACCGAGAAGGGTGGAATGAGCTGTTCGATTGCGGCGTCGATCAGCAAAAAGCTGCGTCGTTGCAGGCCGGCGCGCAGCAGTTGCGGCACATAGCGCCGCACCATCTCCATGCGCCCGCGCTCCCAGCGCTCATTCTGGCTTTGCGCCGCTCTGAGACTATCGGGCATCTCGGCCCAGACTACGGCGTCAGGCGCAAACATCGCTCGTTCACCGGCCAGGATCAGCGTCATGTGATACTCGATATCCTCGGTCAGCGATGCCGTCCAGCGGTAGCGACGCGGAATATCGGCAGCGAAGACCATGCCGTTGCCCTTCAATCCGGTTGAACCGCCCAGCGTCATTCGCCCCAGCGGGCGCAGGTAGTGGAGCACGATCAGGGCTACCGCCCGGATTCCGGCACTCCAGGCGCCTTCCGGCTGGCGCACTGCGTAGTAGGCCTGAATGACGCGCTCGCCGCGGGTGATGCGGGCATCCATCACGCGCAAAAAGTTCGGCGAGACGATCGAGTCGGCGTCGAGAATAACAATCGCGTCGTGCGGTTCGTTGCGCTGCCAGATCTGCTGCAAGAGCCATTCGAGCGCGTACCCTTTGCCACGCAACACTGGATCAGTCCGTTCGTGAACGACGGCGCCCAGCGCCGCGGCGACCTCGGCAGTCCGATCGGTGCAGTTGTCGGCGACAACGTGGACTGTGAAGAGCGAGCGCGGATAGTCGAGCTGATTGAGGTTGTTCAGCAATTCCGGCAGCAGTCGCTCTTCGTTGTGCGCCGGGATCATGATCACAAACCGCGTTGCAGGCTGATCGCGCAGCGGTGTCGCGCGGCGGGCAAACAGCGCTGCCACCGTTAAAAGAAGCAGGTAGGCGATCATCAGTGCCACAACCCCGCCCACCAGCCAGAACACGACCGTGAGCAACCACCAGCCGAGTGCAATCATAAGCAACCTTTTCTCATCGACAGGTCATGCTATCGTGTCATCTTATCGATTCGTGCCTGCTCCGACTCCATCAGCGCTGTGCCCGTCTCGGCCAGCGTCTGCGAGAGAATGTCGGTCAGGCGCGTCGCATAATGATCGAGATTCATCTCACGCTCAACCAATCGCCGCCCCGCGCGCCCCATGCGGGCAGCCTGCTCTGGATCGGCCAGCAGCCGCTCGATTGCCGCCCGCAGCGCCGCCGGATCGCGCGGCGGCACATACAGACCGGTTTCGCCTTCCGTGATCACATCGGTTTGACCAGGCGCACGGGTGCAGATCACCGCTCGCTCCATCGCCATCGCTTCGAGAATGGCGGTCACCCCGGCCTGAAACTCAACCGGCTCCAGCGGCATGACCAGAAAACGACTGTCGCTGTAGAGCTGCCGCAATTCGTACTGGCTGAATTTCTGTACCCGCGCGTTGGCGGGGATGGTATGGCCCTGAGTGCTGTCTCGCTGTTTCGACCACGGGCTGGCGGCGGCTACCACTACATCGGCGTTGAGACCATCGACCGCCTTGAGCAGGGTCGGATAGTCGCGCCGCTCAAGGCCGACCGCGCAAATCTGCGGGCGCGCAGTTGGTCGCGGCGGCGCATGTCGCAGACTGAAGAATTGATCATCGACCATGAACGGCGTGAAGATGACACGGCGCTCGGGCAGTTGCCAGCGCTCGATGATGAAGCGCTGCTGCCAGGTGGAATAGACGAGAAAGCGGTCGATGTGGCTTTGTACGCCGAACCGATCGAGAAAGACCATCTTCTTCGGCACCGACAGGATGTGACCGATCATCAGATGGCGCGGGCGGCGGTTTGGGCTGAAGAGTTTGAACAGCAAGGCCAGCGGCAAGCCAACCTGTTCGCCATCGGTGACGATGGCCTGATAGCGATGGCGACGAGCGAAACAGGCCCAGGCCAGCAGCAGGTTGGGGCCGCCGATCCGCTCCAGCATGCGACCGAACAGCCCGCTGTCGGCGCGCGCCTGCCGGTAGTCGATCAGATCGGCGCCAAAGTGTCGGGCCAGTTCGAGATAATCGGCTCGTGGCCGGCGACCGGCGGCAATCTGCTGCTCAAGATCGTGGGGAATAACGCCGGAAACAGTTAGAAGAACTTGATTCACGCTGGGATCCTCTCGTGCATACGGGCGAGATCAACCTCTCCTTTGATCAAATCGAGCAAGCGTCCCGCATTGTGACGAGCGTCATAGGCGCGGGCAACGTGGGCAACCGCCTGCTCGCCAAACCGCAGACGCTCATCAGGACGCAGCACCAACCGCCGCAGCGCCTCGATCAGTCCCGCCTGATCGCCGGGCGCAATCAGCAGACCGGTTTCTCCATCGCGCACCAGTTCGGGGATGGCTGCCACCCGGGTGGTCACTGCCGGCAAACCGGCAGCCGCAGCCTCCGACAGCACCATCGGCAAACAGTCGCCAAACGTCGGCAGGGCAAAGATGTCGGCCTGATGGTAAAGCGCCTTCAGCGGTGCGCTGTTGGGTTGCATGCCGTGGTAGACGAAGATGCCTGGCTCAGCCGGCACGCGATCTTTGGTGACCAGGTGGAGTTCGACGCCGAGCGGACGCAGCGCGCGCGCCGCTTCCAGCAGCAGCAGACCGCCTTTGCGTTCGAGATTGGCGCCGACGAACAAAATCTTTACCGGCCCGTCATGGCGGGCGCGCGGCGTGGGTCGCCGCCACTCGTGAATGTTCACCCCAGGCGGAATGACGGTGATCTTATCGGCGGGCACGCCATACCCTTCGATCAGCCCATCCTTGGCCCACTGGCTCCATGTTACCAGATGGCGCGCCAGGCAGAAGCAGCGCCGGTTGAGCTGCCATTTGATCCGCTCAAGCCAGGCTGGCCCCGGATCGTGTTGATAATAGGGGCCGAGCTGGTCGTACTGCAACGGGGTGGCATCGAGCGAGACGATGCTGGGATAGCGCCGCAGCCAGTTCGCAGCCAGCACGGCTGGCACCTGGGTATGGAAAAAGAGCGCATCGATCGGCGTGTGTTTGACCAGTCGCCGCAGGGAACGACGCGCTCGCAGGCCGGCGCGCACCGTCCAGTTGCTCTTGTAGACGGGAATCCGCGCGCTGAGGCCGCCGGTTTCAAACGGGATCAAGGCCCAATGTGGTTTGACATCGGGATCGCGACTGATGTTGGCTTGCAAGTTTTTGGCATGGGTGACATGGCCGAGCGCCTGTTCGAGCACAAAACCGATGTTATAGACGGCTGCACGATTCATAACAATGATCCGTATCTATCGACGCAAACCCAGATGTCGCGCTATCTTGAGTATATCGAACGGGTATAACCGGCGCGTGAACGAGATAGAGGAGCGGCTTGCAATGTTTTCATACCGGTGTCCGGTGAGGCGATGACGCGGATTGCCTCACCTGCTCCTGCCCACACAAGCCTGCTTGCCCACCGCGCGTCATCTGTGTCTGGCACATGGCGGCAAAGGCGATCCATCATCACGGCTTGCCTGGCGCTCTTAACGGCCAATGTGCTGCCGCCAGTGCCCGGGCGTGAGATAGGGTGTGATCTGCCTTCTCGGAATACGCTGCGCATCAGTCGTCGGTGGATGATCGAACGTAGCGATCTGTCTGGCTGGATGACAGGGATGAAACCGATAGGTATGAGTCCGAACGTAGGAGCACAGCGCGCTGTGCTCTTGAAGAACCTCCCGGCGCGAACCAGATCATCGCCGCGAATGCAACCGAACTGCCGTTCTGGGTACGGTTGATCGGTATCATCAACCTTCACGGAAGAACGTTCATCCTCGGTCACATTGATCGCCTGCGCGCATGCGCGACACAGCGCCAGAATCAGCGTTTGTAGAGATCGGTAATGTGGTAGTCTGTAACTGCATGGATCCATTGCTGCGCTGAGGAACTGCTATGCGCGTTCGTCTGTTGCTTGCCCTTCTCATAACCGGGATTATGGTTGCCTGCGCCGCGCCGCCATCACCGCCGTCTCCGCCGCCGGAACCGGCCTCGCCAACGCCGATCACGCTCAGTGAGACCGTATCGTTCGCAGAAGTCGGTGTGCGTCTGCGCCTGCCTGCCGGCTGGCATAGCCAGATGACCGATGGCGTGATCCGAATTACCCCCGATATGACAGCTTTGACAGCTTCCGTGATCGATGCGCCGGTCATCATGCTTGACACCACCCCACTCGCGGCGCTGACAGCGCGCTATGGCAGTGCCGCCGCCAATCCCGAAGCGATGTTCGAGCTGGCCAGCAGCGTCATTCAAACCGATGGTTTTACGATTGCGCCTGCGCAACCCGTGCAGCTTGGCGCGGCCCAGGGCATAGCGGCTGAGTTGAGCGGTCCGGGAAGCGCCGGGCAGTTGCTGGTGCTGGTCGATGATCAGCGGGTCGTTCGCATTCTGGCGCAGGCTGCCGCGCCGCGCTGGCAGGTCGACCGCGCCATCATCGAGCGCGTGCTGGCGTCGCTGGAATTGTTGCCCTTGCCCACTCCCACGCCGCTTCCGGTTGAGACGGCGCTTCAGCCGCAGCTTGTCCGCACTGGGCCGCCGGGATTTGTCTTGCGGCTCGGCGGGCGCAGCGGCCCGCCCAACAGTCGCTTCATTGCCGCCCGCGGTCTGGCCGCTGCGCCCGATGGCACGATCTATCTCGCCGAGAGCGGGCGCGGGATCTGGGTCTTCGCTCCTGATGGGACGCTGCGCGCCACCTTCGGCGCCGACGAACTGCTCGACGCCTACGATGTCGCCCTCGGTCGCGATGGTGATCTCTTCGTCGCCGATTATGGGCGCAATGCGATCACCCGTCTCAGCCGCGATGGCGTCTTCATCCAGCGTTGGGGCGGCCACGGCGAGGCGCCTGATCAGTTTGGCCTCTCGGCGCCGCAGCGGATTGCAGTCGGCCCCGACGGTAGCGTCTATGCGCTCGACGCGCGTCCTGGCCCGGACGGGATGGCAGTGAGCAGCATCGTTCGCTTCCGCCCAACCGGGGAGTTGATCGAGCGGATCATGCTGCCGCCTGATCTGGCTCCGTCTGATCTGGTGGTCGATGCCGATGGCGCGATCTATCTGGCCGAGAGTTTTGCCGGTTCGATCATCAAACTGGCGCCTGACGGCAGCGTGCTGGCGCGTCTGGGCGATCCGGCCAATCCCGGCCAGTTCGCCGGGCCGGTGATCGATCTCGATCGGGCTGGCTACCTGTATCTTGCCACCTACAGCGGCGAGATTGCGCGGCTCACGCCCGACGGCATCGTTGTCGCGCGCGGCGGCGCTCCGGCCACGCCGGGCAGCATCCCCAACCCCGGCGAAATCAGTTTGCCCAATGGCATCGTGGCTGCGCCAGGAGGCATCGTTTGGGTGAGTGACAACAGCGGTGAGTATAGTGCGATCTCTGCCTTCCGCCTGCAAACCGATGCGGCGGCGCTGGCAACGGCGCTGGCCTTGACCCCAGAGGCGGCGCCGGTCAGTGAGCTGACTCAGCAGTGGGCTGTTGCGGCTACGGCCAGCGACTTCTATCCGCCCGACTACGATCCATCAGGCGCAGTGGGGCCGCCTGATGTCGAAGGCTGCCAGGATAGCCCCAACGCCTGGGCGCCGGCTACGCCGGGTAGCCGCGCCACCCTGACCGTCACCTTCGCCGAACCACTCTTCGCGACCGGTATCGTCGTGCAGCAAAATCACCAACCCGGTTCGATTACGCAGATCGAACTGATCGATGAACAGGGAGGCGCGCGCACCGTCTATCGCGCTGAGCCGGCGCTGGCATCCGAGTGTCCGCTGGCGTTGACCATTGCTTTTGACCAGACGCTCACCCGGATTGTGAACGCCCGGATCACGCTCGATCAGCCGGATGGAGTCTGGAGTGAGATCGATGCAGTGGCCCTGATCGGCGTGCCGTGAAGAGATACTGGCGCCTGTCTCGCGCCGCTCAACCAGCCCGCTCCAGCACGGCCAGCGTCTCAACATGGGGTGTATGCGGAAACATATCGTAGCCCCGGACGTTGACCACCCGGTACGTCGGTTGCAGCATCTGGAGATCGGCAAGCTGGGTGAGCGGATTGCACGACACATAGACAATCCGCTGCGGGCCGATCCGCAAGAGTTCCTGGCACACCTGCGGCCCCAGACCGGTGCGGGGCGGATCGGTCACGACTACCGGCAGACTGCCAGCAGCCTGATCGCGCAGATAGTCCAGCGTATCGGCGTGGATTGGGCGCAGATTGGCAATGCCATTCAGCGCCGCATTGCGCGCGGCGAAAGCCACGCTTTCGGCGACCGCCTCGACGCAATCGACGGTCGCGGCGCGGCGCGCCAGATGCAGGCCGATTGCGCCGACGCCGCCGTAGAGATCGGCGATGCGCGCAGCGGGCGTCGCCGTCGCTGCTGTCACTGCATCAGCGATCAGGCGCGGCGCCAGCCAGACGTTGTTCTGAAAAAAGCTGTTCGGGCCAATCAGGCAGGTCACATCACCTACCCGCATGGTCAGCTCCGCCGCGCCCCAGTGCTGGCGCGGTTCGCCAAACGACAGATCGGTGCAGCTATCGTTGACCAGCCAGTGAAACCCCACCACTCCCGGCTGATCCAGCGCGGTCGCGGCCAGCGCTGCCATCGTCGCCTCATCGCCGCCTGCCGTTGTTACCGCTGCCAGCAGCAATGCGTCAGCGGGACTGCGCCGAACGACGATGTAACGCAGCACGCCGGTGTGATTGCGCAGATCGTAATCGGGGATGCCCAGTTCCTGAGCGCGACGCCAGACCGTCTGCGCCGCAGTGAATGCCGCAGGCGGAATCAGGTGGCAGGTGTCCAGTTCGACGATGAAGTTGAACCGTCTGCGCCGCAGTGAATGCCGCAGGCGGAATCAGGTGGCAGGTGTCCAGTTCGACGATGAAGTTGAACCGTCCGCGCGCCCGCAGGCCAAAGCGCCCCTTCGTCGCCACATAATCCATGCGTGTGCGGTAGGCGAATGGTTCCGGCGAAGGCACGACCTCAAAGGTCTCCAGCGCGATCCCGCCGGCGGTCAACAACTCAAACAAGACTGCCTGCTTGACGGCAACCTGATCGGCGTAAACGCGATCCTGAAACGCGCAGCCGCCGCACTCGCGGGCGTGCGGGCAGCGCGCAGCCACAGGCGGAGCGCTGAGGATGCGACCGGCGATCTGCTGGCGCACCCTTTTGGCCGAGGGCAATGACATGTGAGACGTGATGACGGATCTCCAATCAGTTCAGGTTATTCTTTTTGATGCTCATCACTGGTCCGATCATCCAGCGTTGCAGCGCTTCCTGCGGCGAAGCGGCCACATCCAGCTCTTGCAAATCGACCCCGATGTGGGTCAGGGTCAGCGCCACCTGCGCAGCAATGCCGGTCAGCACGACCTTGCAACCGAGCAGGCGCAGGGCGCGCACGGTTTGGGTAATGGCATTGGCGACGGCGGTATCGATCACCGGCACGCCAGCCACATCGATAATCACCAGATTGACTCGCCGCTCATAGACCAATTCCAGCAGGCGGCTGGTAATGCGCCCGGCGCGGCGGCTGTCGATGCTGCCCACCAGCGGCGCCAGCAACACGCCATCGGCGATCCGCACCGCCGGCGTCTCGAGCTGACCAACCAGTTCCAGCAATTCCTGCTGCCGCTGGTTTTGCTCGGCCAGCTCCTGGCGCTGCTGCTCGATTGCCTGCGCCCGCTCGGCAATCTCTGCCCGCGCTGCGTCGGCCTGCGCCGCATTGCGCTCAGCCTCAATGCGCGCGCTATCGAGCGCAAACCGGGCGGCGGCAAATGCGACCACCTGCACAAGGTAACTGGCAACGACTGCGATGTCGGTGTAAACGCCATTCAACACTCGATCGTCAAGAAAATCTCTCCCCAACAGCGCGAGCAGCATAGCAATACCGATACCGGCCACCCACTGCGTGTTGGTCAAGGCCACTGCAAAGGCCAGCGGCGTGAAGAGCACGATGGTCTGTTGATTGACCGACAAGCCACCCGCCACCACCAGCGCCACGCCGGCAGTGGCGAAGAAGCGCGCGCCTTCCCACCCGCGCCAGTGCAGCCAGGTGGCGATCCAGAAGATCGCCGAGACGATCAGGGTTAAGACGATGGTGAAGACCGGATCGCCGAAGGCAATATTGAGCAAACCCCGAATCAGGGTGTAGGCCGCCATACCGCCGAGCAGGATGAACGCTAACTGGCGTTGATTGATGCGCACAAGCCCTCCTCACGTCGTTCGCTATTCTATCGACTTCTATCCGAACCGCTGCTCGATTGCGCGTCGTACCGCATCGACATCTGGCGGCAGCTCGATGGGCGGGTTGGTGTATGCGCCGACCACCTCGCGCAATGTGCCTTCATGATACTCGACTTTGAACCGGCTGAATTTCAGGCCATGCGCGGTAGAGATCACCACCACGCGGTCGCTGCGCTTGATCTCGCCGCGTTGCGCCAGCTTGATCAGCGCAGCCAGCGCCACGCCGGTGTGCGGGCAGGCATAGGCGCCGGTGCGGTCGGCGCGCGCGGCAGCATCGGCCAGCTCTTGCTCGGTGGCCTGTTCGACGATCCCGTTGAACCGACGCAGAATGCTGATTGCGCGGTTGATGCTGACCGGATCGCCAATCTGAATCGCGCTGGCCGCCGTCGGCTGAGCTTTGATCGGTTCATACTCGCGGAAGCCGGTCAGGTACGAGCGGTAGAGCGGGTTGGCGTTCGCCGCCTGCGCGGTGACGATTCGGGGCAAACGGTTGATCAGACCGAGTTCCTGCATCATCAACAAACCCTTACCCAGCGCAAACGTGTTCCCCAGATTGCCGCCGGGAATGATGATCCAGTCGGGCACTTCCCAGTCGAACTGCTGGACGATCTCGATTCCAACCGTCTTTTGCCCTTCAATGCGCAGCGAGTTAAGCGAGTTGGCCAGATAGATGCCGTTATCTGGATTGGCCGTAATCTCGCGCACAATCCGCATACACCCATCGAAGTCGGTGTCGAGCGCCAGCACCAGCGCGCCGTGGGCGACCGGTTGCACCAGTTGGGCGATGCTGACTTTGCCTTTGGGCAGGAAGACGATGGTCGGGATCCCGGCAGCCGCGCCATACGCCGCCAGCGCTGCCGAGGTGTCGCCCGTTGACGCGCAGGCGATCGCCCGGATCGGTTTGCCTTCGCTGATCATCTGCTTGACTACACTGACTAGCACGGTCATGCCGAGATCTTTGAACGATCCGGTGTGCGAATTGCCGCACATCTTGATCCAGAGATCTTCTAGCCCAATCTCGCGCCCAAAGCGCTCGGCCCAAAAGAGATTGGTGCCGCCCTCGAACATGCTCACTACATTGTCGTCGCTTACCGTCGGGCAGACCCACTCCTTTTTGCCCCAGACGCCACTGCCGTAAGGCCACGTTGTGCGCATCCAGCGGTCATCGAACAGTCGTTTCCACTCGCTGGCGCTGCGCTGGGCCAGCGCGGCCATATCGTGCTGAACTTCGAGCAGACCGCCGGATCGGCTGTAATAGACCACTTCGGTCAGCGGATAGCGCTCGTTGGGATCGTCTTGGGCGGCAAACCAGGCGTTGTACATAGCAGTCGCTCCTGCAAACATCACTCCAGTTCGATCTGTATTTGCGCCAGGATGCGCTCTGCCTCAGCTCGCCAGAAACTGGGCGGCGCCAGGCGCAGATATGTCGTCAATTCGGGAATCGCCGCATGACTGTGGAAGTTGAAGCGGTGAAACAGACCGCGTTGCAAATAGGGGTCGGGCCAATCGGGCCGGAGTTCGGTCGCGGCCTCAAGATCGCGAATCGCCGCGTGATATTCACCCAGTTCGCGCCCGCGGATCAGGCCGCGCTGATAGAGCGCGACGGCCAGGGTTGGCCATACGGCCAGCGCCCGATCGAAAGCCTGCACTGCCCGGCGATAGGCTTCCCGGTCAACGGTGCGCAAGCCAATCTGGCACAAACTCAACCCATACAGATACCACCAGCCGGCTTGCGCGCGGCGCCAGAACGATGGTTGCGGCGGTTCGGTCATACGAAGTCCTGAATATGCCCTGCTTGGTTTCTTCCCGTTCATCATACCATTTTCTGGGCGCGACGTTGGTGCCGCGCTGCCGCAGTGGTGATCTGGTGTTCGTCAGGGCGTTCTGTAAGGGCACAGCGCGCTGCGTCTCTGCGTTCGGGCCTCATCCCTGCCGCAGATCATCCCCACGCGAGCCATCTGTAACTGGTGAGGGTGATCGTTGCGGACTTTGGGCCTTTGTCGCGCGATCGGGTGTTGGATGAACTCTACCGTGAAAGCATATTGAACTACTGCGCGGAGCGGCGCAATCGCTTTTCCTCCTCCCGGCGACGAGCCATGGCAAGATTCCCCCTGCCCAGGCGGAATATGCCGCAAGCGTGATCCGTCTGCTATAATGCCAGACGAAGATACGCACTGCGCCGGTGCCGCTGACGGCTGCGCAGAGGAGGTTGAAACGATGCGGCATGTCCGCGCTTTGTTGCTTGGTCTCTCGTTGCTTGCGCTGGTTATCTCGTGCGGCGGCTATGTCTTGCTCAGTGAACTGCGCGCAACGCCCGCCGCGACGGGCGATCCGGTTGAGTTCATTGTTGCTCCCGGTGAAACCGCCAACGACATCGCGAATCGGCTGGGCGAGGCCGGTCTGATTCGACAGCCAGCCCTGTTTCGCGCGCTGGTGCGCTGGCGCGGGCTGGATCAGCAGATTCAGGCCGGGCGCTATGTGCTCAGCCCGGCAATGACGATGAGCGAGATTCTCATCGTGTTGCAGAGCGGGCGGGTGGTGAACGATATTCAGATCACCATCCCGGAGGGATTGCGCCTGGAAGAGGTTGCCGCCATTGTTGCCGCGGCTGGTCTGGTCAGTGAAGCCGAGTTTCTGGCAGTCGCCCGCGATGGGGAACGATTTCGCGCCGACTATTTCCTGCTCAACAGCCTACCGCCTGGAGCGACGCTGGAAGGGTATCTCTTCCCGGATACCTACCGCTTTGCGCCGTCGGCTAGCGCCGAGACGATTGTGCGCAAGATGCTCGATCGCTTCGTCGAGCAGTACACGACCATCGAGCGCGCGGTGCGCGTGCCAGGGGTGACGGTGCATCAACTGGTAACCATGGCCTCGATCATTCAACGCGAGGCGGCGTTGCTGAGCGAGATGCCCCAGATTAGCGCGGTATTCTGGAACCGGCTCAAGCCGCAGTATGCGCCGATCTTCGGCGGCGGCCTGTTAGGAGCTGATGCAACCATTCAGTACGCGCTCGGCTACGATGCGGCTTCCGGCGCCTGGTGGAAACGCGATCTGACGGTTGCTGATCTGGCGATTCAGAGTCCGTACAACACGCGCCTGAACCCCGGTTTGCCGCCTGGCCCGATTGCCAATCCTGGGCTGGCGGCGTTGACCGCAGCAGCTCAGCCTGACGAGTCGTCGCCGTACCTCTTTTTCGTGGCGAGTTGCGCGCTCGATGGCTCTCATCGATTCGCGACCACAATCGAGGAATTTCGCGTCTATGAAGCGGAGTGGCTGGCGTGTCAGAATCAACCGTAACCGCTGAGATCATCTTGATTGGCGACCCCGTGGCTCATTCCCGTTCCCCGGCCATGCACAACGCTGCGCTGGCCGCGCTGGGCGTCGTTGCGCGCTACCGCGCTGTGCAGACTCCTGCCGCCGAGTTGCCGGAGCGCATCGCAATGCTGCGCCAGCCCCAGTTTCTGGGCGCAAACGTGACCCTTCCCCACAAGCAGGCAGTGATGCCGCTGCTCGATGAGATCGATCCGGTGGCGGCCCAGATCGGCGCGGTGAATACGATTGTGCGCCAGCCCGATGGCCGTCTGCTGGGGACGAATACCGATGCGCCGGGGTTGCTGGCCGATCTGCGCGCCACCGGCTGGTCGCCTGCTGGGCAGGCGGTGGTCATTTTGGGCGCTTCAGGCGCGGCGCGGGCCGCCGCATTTGCCCTGGCAGACGCGGGCGTCGATAGCATCACGATTGTCAATCGTAGCCTGATGCGGGCCGTTGATCTGGCCGCGTCGGTGGCAGCCAACCGTCCCGCTTTGCGCGCGCGCGCGCTGGCGCTGACCGATCCAGCCGTGAATGAGGCGGTCATCGCCTGCGGCCTGCTGATCAACGCCACGGCGTTGGGCTGGAACGCCGATGAAACTCCGCTGCCCGATCCGCCGGTCGGGTCGCAATGTCTGGTCTACGATATGGTTTACCGTGAGACGGCGCTGCTGCGGGCGGCAGCGGCGCGGGGAGCGCGCGCGCGTGATGGCCGCGGCATGCTGGTTGAGCAGGGGGCGCTGGCGTTTGAACGCTGGACGGGCCTGCCCGCCCCGCGCGCTGTGATGTGGCAGGCTGCCTTTGGCGTGGAGCGCGGGCCATGAATGATGCGCTGGTTGTTGTCGCTGGTCTGCTGCTGGGCAGCCTGCTCAATGTGCTGATCATTCGGCTGCCGCGCGAGCAACGGCTGCTGGGCTGGCCGCGCTGCATCCGCACCGGTCGGCCATTGCAGTGGTGGCAGATGATTCCAGTGCTGGGGTGGCTGTTGCAACGCGGCAAAGCGGCGGATGGCCGGCCTCTGCCGGTGATCTATCCGCTGGTCGAAATCGGCAGCGCGTTCTGGCTGTGGCGCCTCTACCATCTGTACGACGTTAGCCCGCTCTTTCTCTATCTGGCCTTCGTCGGCGCCATTCTGATCGTGACCGGCGTTGTTGACTGGCTGTATCGCTGGATCTACACGTTCGTCATCCTGGGGGGCGCAGTGATTGCCTTTGTCTGGGGATCGCTGGTCAGCGCCGGCTGGCGCGAATTGCTGCTGGGCGGGCTGGTCGGCGGCGTTGGCTTCCTGTTCCTCTACCTGCTGGCGCTGGTGCTCTTTCCCGCCAAATCGGCTCCCTTCGGCCTGGGCGATGTCTACCTCGCTATCTTCATCGGCGCAGCGCTGGGTCTGCGTCATCTTGGCGCAGCGCTCATCATCGGTATCTTCATGGCCGGCATTGTCGCCGCCGGCATCCTGATCGCCCGGCGCCTGGGCCGCGAGACGCCGGAATACCTGCCCTACGGTTCGTATCTGTGTCTGGGGGTGCTGATCTATGTGGCGTTGGGCGGACTCGGAGGGTGACGCGCGATGATTGGCCTGATCCCGGCGGGCGGCATGGCAACCCGGCTGGGGCCGTTGCCGTGCAGCAAAGAACTCTTGCCGGTTGGCGCTTTTGCCACGCCGGATGGTCCGCGTCCGCGGCCAGTGATCACCTATCTGCTCGAACAGTGGCAGCATGCCGGTATCGAACGAGCGCTGGTCGTCGTTCGTCCGGGCAAGTGGGATATCCCGGCCTATCTGGGCGATGGCCGCGCCTTCGGCCCGCGCCTGGCCTATCTGACCGTGCATGAGCCGCATGGCGCGGCCTATACCCTTGCCGCGGCATTGCCCTTTCTTGCCGGTCAGCCGGTGGCGCTGGGTCTGCCCGATGTCATCATTCGTCCCGCCAATGTCTATGCCCGACTGGTCGCCTGGCACAACGCCCAACGGCCCGATCTAACCCTCGGCCTGTTTCCGTGTGAACATCCCCAGACCGCCGATATGGTCGCCATCACCGCCGATCAGCGGGTGACTGCGATCGAAATCAAGCCGCCCGCCACTACGTTGCGCTGGACGTGGATGGCTGCGATCTGGTCGCCCGTGGTCACCGACATTCTGGTTGACGTGGTGGCGGCTGATCGCATCGCCCGTCAGCGCGATCCGCACCGTCCCGAACTGCATATTGGCGCAGTATTTCAGGCTGCGCTGGCGCGCGGGTTGCGGGTAACGGGCGTCACCTTTCCCGATGGTCAGGCGCGCGATATTGGCACGCCTGCCGGCTGGGCCGCCGCCACCGGCGCAGCATAGCGCCAGGTCGGCATGCGCGCGGGTGGGGATTGATGGATAACAATGAGGAAGCAAGGTATACCCAACCGATCCGCTCGCCCGGCTTTTATGAACTCTGTGCCTTTGCGGTGCAACCATCACGCGATCGCTCATTATCGCATGAACATCTTCAACCATTACGGTCGCGCGCGTTCAGCGCATAATCCGGTGATACGCACCTGGATAATCAGATCAAGCCGGGTCTCATCGTCGGCGCTGACCACCACCAGATAGATGACATCGCCAGCGCTGGCTGCGATCTGTGCAGTCGCGCCCCGTCGTTGCAGCGACATGACCGGCGCTGCCCCTCCCGACATGCGCTGATCCCCCGGCAAGACATAGATCAGCGTCTGCGTCTGGGGGATGTCGTGCAGTACTTCAACCTGAAAGGCGCGGTTTGGCTGAGCGGGATCATCCGCCACGCGCAAGCCCCATACCCTCACGCTATAGCCGTTGGAAAACCAGGTTCGATACTCCTTGCTCACATCCGGGCACGGTTCCAGCGTATCCTGTTGACTGTCCGGCAGCGCTGTGTAGGGAGCCATTGCGCGCACCGGCTGCGGGCCAGCGCTATCGAACAGGACATAGGCAATAAAATCGCGATAATAGCCGGCCAAATCACGTTTGGTGGCGCGCGAGAGGTAGCTATCGAGCAGAAGATGGGCGGAGCCGGTTCGCGTCACGGCGTAGAACGCATCGCTAAAATCCATGCCCTGTTGCGCCAGATAGTCGATCAAATGCGCTCGCGCGCGGTCGTGCTGCTCGTCTATGCTCGATGCCAGCGGTTTATGAAGATGATCGGGCGTGAACGTCGCGCCCATCAGCGCGCCGCCTGCTTTCAGGGCGATCCTGTCCGCCGCATAGTCAGCCGCTGCCTCCATCCACCAGGTGCGCACAAATGTCATCTCTAGCGCCCAGGCCCACTGATGCTCTACCTGATGAAACAGTTTGTGGGCGAGTTCCATCTGCGCTGCCTGCTCACTGATGAGCTGGGCGGGCAAACTGATGTTGTAGTTGACAGGTTTGACATAAAACGGGTCTGAAAAACCGTAAGAACTGTGGGAGGGCGGGCTATCAGGATAATCCGCCTCCTGACCGATGAACACGAATTGTTTGCCCCAGGTATGAACAGGTAGATTCTGCCGCTGGTAGCGATGGTAGAATGTTTCTAACCACTCACTCGCCTGGTGGGAAACGTCGGCTGCCGCTACCTGACTGTGCTCGATCACGATCAATTGCTGCGGATCGTAGATGACCGTAAAGTGAGGTGAGGATGCCAGTCGATACCCGCGCGCGATATACGTGACCGTCCAGAATGACTCGCGAAAGGCGGGTTTGGCGACCAGGGCAGCGTTTGCCGTGATCATCTCGCTCTCCCAGACGGCTGGCGCCGGGCGAGCCAGCGGCAACGCCCGCGATAGCGTTGAAACCGGCGCAGTCGGCCCGCGACTGTAGATCTGGGCCTGAACCACCATCCGGTTCGTATCTACCACCGAAGGAACCGGCACCCAATCGCTGGCTTTGTCATCCCATACTGCCAGCGCAAGCGCTTCTTCCAGCGGAAGATCGGTGTCAATCTGCTCTGGCCGAAATGCAATCTCAATCGTGATCGGCATTGTGGGCTGGATCTGTGAGTCGAGCCGCATCGCGTATCCCTGCAACGCGCGAATCGACTTGATGCGCGGCGCTGAGATTGAGGGAAGCGTGCCGAGGGACACTTTCACTGTGCGTGTGAGCAGATCAGCGGGAATGGTCACCGCAATCTGATCATCCCAGCTCACCGTTTGCGCTACGGCGGCGCGGCGCAGCGATTGTTCGGCGACAATTGTGACCGTCGGTTAGGCCCGATGCGACGTAGACAGGATAGCCAGCAAGTCTTCATTCATTGCAATGGCCACGCATGCGATCACGAACGTTCCAATCGCTGCGACCGCAATGCGGGCCAGCAGACTCCGATAGGCAAATGGGGGCTGGCGCCCATCCGATGTGCCGCGCGCAACATCGCCGGCCTACGACACGTTTCACCCCTCGCCCAGGTTGGGGGAGAGGGGTGAGGAAGCATCAGCGAATCCTTACGCTACTGTGATCTATCTGCGCGCTCAGAACACCTCGGTCACCATGATCGTATGCTCGCGGCCTGGCCCCACCGAGACGATCCCCAGCCGCGCGCCGGTCAATTGACAGATACGGGCCAGATATGCCTGCGCCGCTTCGGGAAGATCGGCAAACCGGCGCGCGCCACGGGTCGACTCTGACCAGCCCGGCAACTCTTCGTACACCGGCTCGACCTGGGCGAGAATAGCGGTAGTGGTAGGCGGATATTCCAGCAGGGCATCATTAAGTTTGTAGCCGGTGCAAATCTTGAGCGTCTCGATTCCATCGAGCACATCGAGTTTCGTGACGGCCAGGGTATCGATGCCGTTCACCTGCGCCGCGTAGCGCGCCATCACCGCATCGAACCAGCCGACCCGCCGCAGGCGACCGGTGGTTGTGCCCACTTCGGCCCATGGGGTGCCAAGCTGACGCAGCGTATCGGCCACCGGCCCATCAACTTCGGTTGGGAACGGGCCTTCGCCCACGCGAGTCGTGTACGCCTTGACTACCCCGATCACCGAGTTGATGCGGGTTGGCCCGATGCCGCTCCCCTGGCAAGCGCCAGCCGCGCCGGGTGGCGATGAGGTCACAAAGGGATAGGTACCATGATCAATATCGAGCAGCGCGCCCTGCGCGCCTTCTAGCAAGATCGGCAGATCCTTCTCCAGCGCGCGATGGATGATCGGGTGCGTATCGGTAATGTGGTTGGCGAGCCGGCGACCGTATTCAAGATAGGTCAGGTAGGTGTCGTGCAGCGATAGCGGACGCGCGTTGTAGAGCTTCGTCAGGATGCGATTCTTCTCTTCGAGCACGGTGCGCAGCCGGTTGAGCAGAGTCTCTTCGTGCAGCAAATCGCCCATCCTGATCCCGGAACGGCTCATTTTGTCGGCGAAAGCCGGGCCAATGCCACGCCCGGTAGTGCCGATCCGCCCTTCCCCGCGCGCTTCTTCTTGCAACTGATCGAGCTGAATGTGGTAGGGCATGATCACGTGGGCGCGGTCGCTGACGAACAGTTTGGCCGTTGAAATCCCGCGCGCTTCGAGATCGTCAATCTCTTTGATCAGCACCTCTGGGTTAATCACGACTCCTGGCCCGATCACATTGACCGTCCCCGGATCGAAGATGCCCGATGGCACCAGATGCAGTTTGAAGGTGCCCAGGTGATTAACCACCGTATGACCGGCGTTGTTGCCGCCGCTATAGCGGATGACCAGCCGGGCCTGCGTGGCCAGCAGATCAACCAGATGACCTTTTCCCTCATCGCCCCACTGGGCGCCAATCAATGCAATGACAGGCATTGGCGTCTCCTCAATGTGCTGGCGGGTCAGGCGCGCAACGCCGACCGCAGACTGTTCATCGCTTCATCAACGTGTTGCAGCTCGATGATCAGCGGCGGGAGCAGGCGAATCACGTCTTCGCCGGCAGTTGCCACCAGTAATCCGTGGCGGTGCGCCGCTTCCCGCGCGGCGCCAGCCGAGCCGGCGATCCGCAGACCGCGCATCAAACCGCGCCCGCGCAGCTCAAGGATGACATCGGGCATGGCAGCGGCCAGATCGTGGAGCGCTTCGTCGAGATAATTGCTCACCTGTTGCACGCGGGCCAGAAAGCCGGGATCGCTGATCTTGCGGAAGACCACTGTGCCCACTGCTGTCACCAGCGGGTTGCCGCCGAAGGTGGTGCCGTGATCGCCAATCTGGATCGTCTCGGCCACGTGCTGCCCCATCAGGATGGCGCCGATCGGCAGCCCGCCAGCCAGCGGTTTGGCAACCGTCATGATGTCAGGTGTGACATTGAGTTGTTCGTGGGCCCAGAGGGTGCCGGTGCGCCCGACGCCGCACTGAATCTCGTCAAAGATCAGCAACGCGCCATAGCGCTGGCAGAGCGCGCGCGCCCCCTGCACAAAATCGGCATGCGCCGCGCGCAAGCCGCCTTCGCCCTGCACCGGTTCGATCACTACGGCGCACACATCATCGCCCATAGTCGCCTTGAGCGACTCAAGGTCGTTGTAACGGGCGAAACGAACGCCGGGCATGACCGGCATGAATGGCTCGCGATACTTCTCGCGGGCGGTAATCGCGACTGCGCCCATCGTGCGCCCGTGGAAGCTGCCGTCGAAGGCGACAATGGTCGTCTTGCCTTCACCGAAATGAGCGCGGGCGTAGCGCCGGGCAAACTTGATTGCGCCCTCGATCGCCTCAGCGCCGCTGTTGCAGAAGAAGGCTTTGGCAAATGCCGGACTGCTCTCCACCAGCAATTTGGCCAGCTCGATCGCCGGGCGGGTATGGTACAGATTTGAAACGTGGATCAGACGCGCAGCCTGGTCGTTGATCGCCTGGAGCACATCACGGTCACCGTAGCCGAGCGCATTGACGGCGATGCCGGCCACGAAATCGAGATACTGCCGACCCGCGCTGTCGTAGAGATAAACCCCTTCTCCGCGCTCGATCACGAAATCGGCGCGCGCATAACTTTGCAAGAGGTATTCATGATCGGCTTGCATCAGATCGGCGACACTCTCCCCGGCCATAGCGCATCCTTTCCGTCACGGCATGAATATCGATCACGCCGCAATTATACCACCAGCGCCAGCCGGAATTGCCGGGTCAGGGCGAATGTTGCGCGCGGGTTGGCGATCGGTTATCGGTCATACTTTAACGCGGGAGAGGAGCGTGGTGAGGACGAGCCGGACGACTGAGCCGGCGACCGCCATGCCGCGCGCAGCGCGCAATGACGAATGACGTAAGCGGTTGCCGGGAATGGTCAATCCGTTTCAGCAATCCAGTGGGCGCATGGTCGCGCTCGGAGAATGCTATGCTTTGCACCAACGCAAACGGGTACGGCTGAACCGTACCCGCAGGCGCAAGACATTGACCGGGTCGACCATCACTCCAGATAATCGCGCAGATGCTGACCAACCTCAGGGCTGCGCAGACGGCGCAAGGCTTCGGCTTCGATCTGCCGCGCTCGTTCGCGGGTCATGCCGAGCGCGCGGCCCACCTCTTCGAGCGTGCGCCGACGGCCATCGACTAACCCATAGCGCAGGTCGATAATCCGGCGTTCGCGGTCGTTGAGCTGGTTGAGCGCCGCTGTCAAATCCTGACGGAGCAACTGCTGCGCGGCGGCATCACCTGGCGTCGGCAACTCCTCATCGGTCAGAAAATCGCCGAGCGTGTGTTCGCCCTCATCACCGACCGGTGTCTCGAGCGAGACGGGCCGCCGCGCTGCTTCCAGCACGCGCTGAATCCGCTCGACGGGTTGGCCGAGCGCAATGGCAATCTCTTCGGCGGTGGGCTGGCGCTCAAGCGATTGCGCCAGCCGGTCGGCGATCCGCTTCACCTGTCCGACCGATTCGCTCATGTGGACGGGCAGCCGGATCGTGCGGCCCTGCTCGGCGATCGCCCGCGTTACCGCCTGCCGGATCCACCACGTTGCATACGTGCTGAAGCGATTGCCTTTATGGTAGTCAAACTTTTCGACGGCCCGCATCAGGCCGATATTGCCTTCCTGGATCAGATCAAGCAGCGAGAGGCCGCGTCCGACATACTTTTTGGCAATGCTAACCACCAGTCGCAGATTGGCCTGGATCAGATGGCGGCGAGCCTCTTCCCCTTGCTGTACCGCGCGCTGCAAGGCATAGCGCTCATGCGGGGTCAAATCCGGATTGGCGTCTAACTGTTGCTGGGCAGCATTCCCGCGCTCAATCCGTTCGGCCAGCTCTACTTCCTCAGCCGCAGTGAGGAGTGAAACGCGACCAATCTCTTGCAGATAATGCTGAACGGTGTCAAGCGTTGGTTCGAGCTGATCAACCTCATGAGGATCGGTTGCGAGCAGCTCGTCCTCGCGATCGAAGCGAGGATCATCGTTGTGCGTGTAGGGAGCACTATGTTCCTGATTCCAGCTTGATGGTCGACGCTTGAGCATTGGCGGGTACTCCTGCCTGACTATGCCGCAACGGTTGAAGAGAATGCAAAGACTCCGCGTGGTGTGTACTAACGATACGCCACCAGAGGCGCCCAGCACGTAACGAAACGGGGTAACGTGTGAGGGTTTGACCGCCGAGGATATGACGGTCTTCGCTGTTATGCCCGCTAACAGCAAATGTTAGTATACGAGCGATAATACAGTTTGTCAAGTACTTTGCACAACATTTGTTCACGGTTGTTTCCCCTTCAGGGCGGGAAGCCCACCCTATCCCCCCGCTCTGCGGGGGGATTGAGGGGGGGAGCGGTGGGATGAACGCCCCCGCTTCCGCGGCTTCAGCCCACGGTGGTGTGCTGCGTCCGCTTGCCGCCATCCGCCCGTTGTGGCACGCTTGTTCGTGTGCAAGACACTCCGATAGCACAGCGGAGCAACGGTTCGCGCCGTAGCAACGCAAGGTTGGCGGTTGTGGCAAGAACGTTCCGTTGCCACGCACAACCTTGACGGGTTGTCCCAATCTGGCAGCCTGTCAGCCTGCCAATGGTCCTCCGTTCCAACCGCGTAGGTTGGCGTCAGGTCGGTGGGTCAACCGATGCTACGAAATCTGGAAGGACAAGCCCAATCCGTTGCGGATTGGGTAGCTGACTACGACTCAGCCAAGTTCGCTGATCCGCGCCGCCACTTCCGCTGCTACGCGAGTATTGTTGCGCAGGAGCGCCACATTGGTTTCGATACTTTCGCCGCTGGTCTCGTCTGCCATCGCTGCGAGCAGGAATGGCGTGACCGCCGGGCCGCGCACGCCGGCTGCCTCGGCCCGAGCCAGCGCGCGATCGATGGCCGCATGCACTGCCGCCGGATCCAGCTCGCTGTGCGCAGGCGGAGGCACGCACAAGAGCATCCCGCCCGGCGCTGCCAGTATGCGATGGCGACGCTGAATGCGCCACATCCGGGCAGCAGTGAGCGCATCAGGCGCGATTGCCGACACGGCCAGTCCGCTCCGTGAGGTGTAAAAAGCCGGAAATTCACCGGTTTGGTAGCCCACCACCGGCACGCCTTGCGTTTCCAGATATTCCAGCGTGGCCGACAGGTCGAGAATGGCTTTGGCGCCGGCGCACACCACCAGCACCGGCGTTCGCCCCAATTCAGTCAGATCGGCGCTGACATCCCAACTATGAATGGCGCCGCGATGCACACCGCCAATCCCGCCGGTAGCGAAGACTTCAATCCCGGCAGCGGCAGCTATGGCCATCGTAGCTGCCACCGTCGTCGCGCCATCGGCCCGATCGACTATTGCCGCGCTGATGTCACGCCGGCTCAGCTTGCGCACCTGATTGCCGCCGGTCGCCAGTCGCTCCAGTTCGTTACCATTCAGTCCAACCACCGGCGTCCCTTCGATGACCCCAATTGTGGCCGGAACGGCGCCCATTGCGCGCACTTCCGCTTCCAGCCCTTCGGCCACCGCCAGATTGTGCGGGTAGGGCAGGCCATGACTGATTAACGTGCTCTCCAGGGCAACGACGGCGCGCCCCTCTTCGAGCGCAGCGGTGATCTCTTCCGCAATCCGGAGCATGCAGAGTCCTCCTGTAATAACTCCTGCCTACCTGATCAACGAAAATGTGAGCGGTCTTTGTCTTATGCCGGCACAATCGCGCCGTGGCGGTTGATCTGGTAAGCGGCGATCCGATAGCGTCGCGCCTGCGCCAGATCGGTCGGGCCGGGATCGACGAGGGCGATTGCGGTGTGAATGCCGCGCTGGCCGATGGCCTTCAACCCGGCGATCCAGTGTTCGTCGAGCGCGCTGGTAATCACAACCAGTGTACCACCCCAAACCATGTTCAGATCACTGTGCAGCAGATCGGCGACAAGCGATCCTTCGCTGATTGTTTCCAGCCGGCCTAAGCGGAGCAGGATTTCGCGTAGATGCGCGCTATCGGCGGCGGGCGGAAGGGAATCCATGACGGTGCCGGTGAGTGGATCGATGCCATTGCTGCGCAGCCCAACCGGCTGCCGACGATGGATCAACGCTGTGGCCAGCGAGGCGGCGGCGATGACGGCGCGTTCGCGGTCATCACGGGCAAACCGGCCCCGGTATTCGCGTTCGCTGAAGGCCAGCGCAATCGTTGTCTCCCGCGCAATCACCGGCGTGAGTTCACGGACGTGCAGCGCGCTCTGGCGAGCGCTGGTCTTCCAGTCGATCCGCCGCGGCGGGTCGCCAGGCCGATACAGTCTCGTGCCAGCCTGCTGGGCCGGATCATCGAACAGGCTGATTCGACGCCGTTCCTGGGCCATCGGCAGGCCGGTCGGCAGGTTGAGCAGCGGCAAAGGCACGACTACCGGTAGAATGGTGAGCGGTGTGTGACGCTGCCCGGCGATCCGGCTTTCGTTGATGTCGAGCACGCTGCCGATGGCGAGGTGCATTGGTCCCAGCCAGTAGAGACCGCGTTGCCGCCCCTGAATCTGGTATCGCAGCGCATGAGACTGGCCGGGTTTCGGGCTGATCACCCAGCGCTTGCGCGCTGTGCTGGACAGGGTCGGCGGAATGTCTTCGCTCACCACCAGATACGGGAGCGGCAGGCGTCCGCGATAGGTAATGACGATGGCGACCTCGCCGATTTCGTCAGGCGCCAGCGCCAGCGGCGCCTGACGCTGCCAGTCGAGCTGGGCGCGCGCGATCCATGGCCATACCCAGCCGATCACCTGCAGGCCGATCAATGTGTACACGACATAACCCAGCGCCGGACTGGGATCGAGGACGAGCCAGATCAACCCAAGCAGGGTCAGAGCGCGCAGCGTCTTCATCGTTCGCCCTACATGCGGAAGACGCCGAAGCGCGTTGGCTGCGCGGGCGCTTCGGCGGCAGCCGCCAGCCCCAGCGCGAGCACCCGGCGAGTCTCAACCGGATCGATGACGCCGTCGTCCCACATCCGCGCGCTTGCGTAATAGGGGTGGCCCTCCTGTTCGTACTTGGCCAGGATTGGCGCCATAAAGCGCTCTTGCTCTTCAGGAGTCATGTCCTGGCCGCGCGCGCGCAGGTTGTCGCGCCGCACCGTGAGCAACACGTTGGCCGCCTGCGCTCCCCCCATCACGCTGATCCGGGCATTGGGCCACATCCAGAGCTGGCGCGGCTGGTAGGCGCGCCCGCACATGCCATAGTTCCCGGCCCCGAAGCTGCCGCCGATGATGACGGTGAATTTCGGCACGTTCGCGCAGCTCACGGCGGTCACCAGTTTGGCCCCGTCTTTGGCGATGCCGCCGTTTTCATACTGTTTGCCCACCATGAAGCCGGTAATGTTCTGCAGGAAGACCAGCGGCAGATT
>FWPV01006027.1_pt1 | contig 23628 bp, 24 predicted proteins | sample 2228371 | NCBI WGS metagenome assembly FWPV01 (sample SAMEA103939776, study PRJEB20133) | metagenome | reverse complement strand
AAGTTCTACGAGGTCACCAAGGTGCTCGTGCTCAACGAGCACGCCCGCATCCCCGACATCCTGATCGCCTCCAAGCGGGTCATGGACAGGCTCACGCCCGAACAGCGGGCGGCGATCTTCCAGGCCGGGCGCGAGGCCGAGGCCTTCATGCGCGGCGCCTGGGCGGCCGACGAGAAAGCCTCGCTCGCCTTCCTCAAGAGCCTGCCCGACTTCAAGGTGATCGAGAACGTCGACAAGGGGCCGTTCCTGGAGCGCGTCGCCGACCTGCTCGACCGCGAGAGCAAGCGGCTCGGCGTGGCCGAGGAGGTGAAGTTCCTCTTGGAGACGCAGAAGAACTTCTGAGCCCGTGGGCCGGCCGGCGCGCCACGCGACCGGCCGGATGCCACGGCTCGCCACGAGGGCTGCGATCGTGCGCGCCTTCAACCGGTTTTGCGATCTCGTGGGCCTCGTGGCCCGTGCCTGGACTTTGTTGCTGGCGACCGCGCTGTTCCTCGTGGTCGTCGCCACGGTCGTGCAGCGCGGCACGATCGGCAAGGTGCCGTCCTGGTCCGAGGAGGTGCCGCGCTATTTGTTGATCTGGGTCGGCTTCATGGCCGCCGCCTGCGGCGTCGACCTCAAGGAGCACATCGCCCTAGAGGTGCTCATCGAGAGGGCGCGCGGCCGGCTGGCCACGGTCCTGGCCTCGCTGGTCGATCTCGCGATCCTGGGCTTCGGTCTGCTCATGCTGGTGTACGGGGTCCAGTTCGTGCGCGAGTTCGGCTCCGACTTCATGGAATCGATCCCCTTCCGCAACGTCTGGTATTACAGCTCCCTACCCGTCGCCGGCGGGCTGATCGTGTTGTTCGCGCTGCGCGACCTCTTGAACCTGTGGTTCGCGCCCGAGCTGCGCACGCGGCGACTCGAGCTCCTGACGGCGGGCGACTGAGCGGCGATGATCGTCCTGACGCTGGTCGGCTCGTTCGTCCTCCTGATGCTCCTGGGCGTGCCGATCGCGTTCGCGATCGGCATCGCCGCCGCGCTCGGCGGGCTCGGCTACGTGCTCGCCGGCAACCCGTTCGTCATCGACAACGTCACCCTCGTCCAGAAGATGCTCTTCGGGATCAACAGCTTCCCGCTTCTGGCGGTGATCTTCTTCGTGTTCACCGGGGCGGCGATGGCGCACGGCGGGGTGGCCAAGCGGCTCGTGGCCATGGCCGAGGTCCTGGTCGGCCGCTTTCCGGGCGGGCTCGCCCAGATCAACGTGCTCTCCTCGATGTTCTTCGGCGGGGTGTCCGGCTCGGCGGTGGCCGACGTCTCCTCGATCGGCCGGATGATGATCGGCGCCATGGTCGCCGACGGCTACTCCAAGCCCTTCGCCACCGCGATCACGCTCGCTTCGGCGGTGATGGGCCCGATCATCCCGCCCTCGATCGCCATGATCCTGTACGCCTATCTGGCCGGCAACGTCTCGGTGGGTGGCCTGCTGCTGGGTGGGGTGGTGCCGGGCATCCTGATCGGCCTGGGCCTGCTCGCCGCGGCCTACGTTCACGGCAAACTCTACCACCCGAGCCGGACACCGGCCCTGCCGACGGCCGAGAAGCGGCGGCGGATCGGTGAAGGCCTGGCCGGCATGTTCACCCTCGTCATCATCCTTGGTGGCATCACCTTCGGGATCACCACCGCCACCGAGGCCGGCGCGATCGCCGCCCTCTATGCGCTCTTCCTCACCATCGTCGTCTACCGCGAGATCCGGCTCTCCGATCTGCCGCGCATCCTGTGGGAGACCTGCCTCACCACCTCCGTGGTCCTGTTCCTCATCGCCACCACCTCGGTGTTCAGCTTCATTCTGGCCTACGAGAAGGTACCGGCCTGGATCGCCGAGAACTTCCTGGCGCTGGCGGACGACAAGTGGGTGCTCCTGATCCTCTTGAACGTCCTGCTTCTGCTTGCCGGCATGGTCATCGACATGACCCCCGCTCTCATCCTGACGGTGCCGATCGTCCTACCGCTGGCCCAGAAACTCGGTATCGACCTTGTTCACCTGGGCGTGATCATGGTCATCAATCTGTCCTTCGGGCTGATCACCCCGCCCGTGGGCACCTCGCTGTTCGTCGGCTGTCGGATCGCCGGCTTGCCGATCACCGCGGTGATCAAGCCGATGCTCCCGTTGCTTTCGATCATGATCGCGACACTCTTCCTCGTGACCTTCGTGCCCGAGCTCGTGCTCTGGCTGCCGCGCCGGTTCGGCTTCGTGAGCTCGTGAGACGCCCGTGCTGCGCTACGCTCTCGTGCTCGGCCCGCTGCTTCTGGTGCTGCCCGGCGAGGCCCGCGCGCTCGAGGGCCTGCCGACCCTGCTCCGCTGCGGCGAGCAGGAGGTCGAGGTCGGGCGGCGCGGCGAGGGGATCGAGCTGCTCGCGGAGCTCGACCGGCACCGGCTCGAGCCCGTCCCGGCCGCCTCGGGCGCCCGCTTCGAGAAGCCCGGCGATCCCTCGACCTTCCTCTGGAGCAGGGGCGAGCGGGCGACCGTCGCCCTGGCCGGCACGACCCTTCCCGAGTGCGTGGCCGAGCCGTTCCGGGCCAGCGGCAACGAGCCCTTCTGGCGGCTCGTGCTCGAGGAGGAGGCGCTCCTGCTCGACCGCCCGGGCGAGCCCACGGTCCGTGCCCCGCGCCCGCCGGTCGAGCGCCGCGACGGGCGGTCGCTGCTCCTCGGCACGATCGACGGCCGGCCCTTCGGCGTCACGATCGAGCCGGCGCCTTGCCGAGACACGATGACCGGCATGCCGCACCCGGCGCGGGTGGCTCTGACCCTCGACGGCCGGACCCTGGAGGGGTGCGGCGGCGATCCCGGTACGCTCCTTCGCGCGCGCGAATGGCAGGTCGCGGGCCTCGACGGCGCGCCCCTGGCCTCGATGCGCGGCGTGTCGCTCGCCTTCGGCACCAAGGGCCGGTTCGCCGGCCAGGGCCCCTGCAACCGGCTCCTGGGCGGCTACCGGCTCACGGGCGAAGCCCTCGGGCTCGGCCCGGTCGCCTCGACCATGATGGCTTGCCCGGAGCCGATCCTCGCCGCCGAGCAGAAGCTCGTTCGGGCGCTCAAGGCGGTCCGCGGCTTCGAGCCCGCCGCCGACGGTGGTCTCGTGCTCGTGACCGGGAGCGGCGGGCGGATCCTCCTTTCGCCCCTGAACCGGCACGCTCCTTAACTCGCACGCGACGCGGCGTGCCGGCGGCGCGCGCGTACGGCCCGATCTCGCCGCGGGGCCGCCACCTTCGCCGGCGGCCGCCCTTTCTCCGTCCCCGCCCCTTCTTCGTCAGAGCAAAGAGGTCAACCGCAGAGCATCGCCAAAACCCCTCAAATTGCGCCGCCAGAAGTCGCCACGCGCACAGCTTTTATTTCACGACACGGCAACATGTTAAGCGGCAAACTGGTGCCAAGAATGAAAGCTTGGCCATATCCAATTTCCTGTTCTATGATCGGGCACTCACGAAGATATTTTTGATACAATCGCAAAGATTTATGCAGAGCTGCACGTTTTAAGCAAAGATCATAGTAGGTTTCAACATCATCTACGATCAGTGGCAGACCCAGCAGTTTTTCCATTGCACCTTCCTTCCACGATCGTGTCGGGGGCGAACAACTCGACGACGCCGTTGTACTCCGTACGCCTACCGACACCGACGAAGTGGAAAACGGTCTTGACCCCTTCTTCGTCAGGGCAGAGAGCTGAACACCCCGTTGAAAAAACCAAGAGAGGACAGATTCGTTCGATACACGACCCCAAAATCCACAGCAAGCGAAAAAGTTGCGTCGCATAGGAACTCCCCGCGAGACCGCTCCGCCTGCTCCATACCACTCCCGCCGCGCCTCGCGGCAACACATCTCAGCCGCGCCGCGCCTCGACCCAGCGGCCGTCGGCGTCCTGCTGCCAGTAGACCAGCCGATGCCCGGCCTCGCGCCAGGCCCGCCAGCGGCCCCGGGCCCGCTCGACGGCCGCCGGATCGCCGCCGTCGAAGGGCACCAGCACCCGCTCGAACGCCTCCAGCCCCTCCTCCGGTGCGTCCTCGACCAGCACCAGCACCTCGGCCCCGTTCGGCCGGTCGGTGCCGGTGGTGAGCCAGACGGGCTGCTCCTCGGCGAAACCATCCGCGGCCGAGCCGTGCGGCAGGAAAGAGTCGGGCGCGTAGGTCCACAAGGCCCGATCGAGCGCCTCCAGCCGCTCCGGGCCGGGACAGCGCACGACCGCCCGCCGGCCGCTCTCCAACACCTTCTCCAGAAGCCGCGGCAGCGCCTGTTCGAGCGTGCTGCGGGTGAGGTGGTAGAAGGCGATCTCGGTCAAGCGCCGGCGGCCGCCTCGTAATGCCGACCGATCAGATGGTCGAGCAGGCGCACCCCGAAGCCGGTGGCGCCCTTGGCGCACAAGGGCAGGTCGCGGCTGGTCCAGGCGGTGCCGGCGATGTCCAGATGCGCCCAGGGCACGCCGTTGGTGAACTGCTGGATGAACACCGCGCCGGCGGTGGCCCCGGCCTCGCGCGCCCGGCCGACGTTCTTGAAATCGGCTATCTCGGACTTGATGTGCTGCTCGTAGGCCTTGCCCAGCGGCAGCCGCCACAACAGCTCGCCGGTCGCCTCACCGGCGGCCAGCAACCGTTCGGCCAGCTGGTCGTCGCTCGCGAACAGGCCCGCCCGCTCGTGGCCGAGTGCCACCACGCAGGCCCCGGTGAGCGTGGCGAGATCGATCATCGCCTCGGGCGCGAAGCGATCCTGGGTGTACCAGCACACATCGGCTAGCACGAGCCGGCCCTCGGCATCGGTGTTGATCACCTCGATGGTCTTGCCGGAGAGCGCGCGCACCACGTCACCCGGCCGCTGCGCGGTGCCCGAGGGCATGTTCTCGACCAGCCCCACCACGCCCACTACGTCACACGCCGCCTTGCGCGCGGCGAGCGCGTGCAGCGTGCCGACGACGGCCGCCGCGCCGGCCATGTCGAACTTCATGTCCTCCATGCCCTGGGCCGGCTTGATCGAGATGCCGCCGGTGTCGAAGCACACGCCCTTGCCCACGAGCGCCAAGGGTTTCGGGCGGTCGGCCCCGCGCCAGCGCATCACCACGACGAAGGGCGGCCGCGCACTGCCCTGGGCCACGGCCAACAGCGCCCGCATGCCCAGAGCCTCGAGCCGCTCCTTGTCGAGGACCTCGACCTCCACCCCCAGCCGCTCCAGCCGCCGGCAGGCGCGCGCGAACTCCTCCGGCCCCAGCACGTTGGCGGGCTCGCTCACGAGCTCGCGGGCCTCCAGGACCCCGGCGATCCGCGCCTCTTCGGCGGGCAGCGCGGCCCGGGCCCACTCGGCCGCCGCGGGGTCGAGATGGAGCACGAGCTCCTCGATCCGCCCCTGCGGCTCGTCCGGCCGCTCGTGGCGATATTTGGTGAAGCGCCAGCCGCGCAGCCGACAGCCGGTGGCGAGCGCCAAGGCCGCCCCGGCCGGTGGCTCGGGCAACTCCAGCCCCTCGGTCGAGGCGAGATGCGCGAGGCGGACCCGCAACGCCAACAGCCGGGCGGCGAGCGCCCCGCCCGCCTCGACCAGATCCTGCCGGCTCGTGCCTTCGGGCTTGCCCAGCGTGAGGAGCAGGAGCCGCTCGTGTGGCAGCCCCGCGGGCAGCAGGAGCTCGACGATCCGGCCGTGGTCGAGCGGACCACCCGCGATCTGGAGCGCCCGGCGGACCAGCCCCGAGGCCCGCTCGTCGAGCATCCGCGCGGCGCTCGACAAGGCCCCGTCGCGGCCGACCGGCACGACGATCGTCCCCCCCTCGGGCAGCGGACCGGGATCGATCAGGATGCGCATGGCGGGCTCCAGAAGACGACGCGACCGGCTCCACCTGTCGGCCGCCGCCGGCGCTTGTCAACCGCCGGCCGAAAGCGGCACGCCGCGTGGACGCCGGCCGCGACGCCCGGTAGAAGGCGGCGGTCTTCGAGCCGGGAGACGAGCCCGCGGCATGCGCCCGCCCGCCTGCGCCGCCTTGCCCTCGCGTGGTTCGGGCCGCGTGCTCGGCGCCGCGCTGTCGGTGGTCCTCGTGCTCCTCGGCCCGGCCCGGGCCGAGTCCCCCGCCGCGCCACGGACCTCCGCACCCGTGCTGCTCACCGCCGACGAGATCCTCTACGAGCCGGCCACCGGGGTGATCACCGCCCGCGGCGAGGTCGAGCTGTCCTCCGGCCGGCGACGCCTGCTCGCGCGGGAGGTGAGCTGGAGCGAGCGCGAAGGGGTCGTGCGAGCCCGCGGCGAGGTCGTGCTGATCGACCCGTCGGGCGACACCTTCTTCGGCGACAGCCTGGAGGTCACAGGCGATCTCGCCACCGGGGCGGTCGAGCGGTTCCGGGCGCTGTTGCGCGGTGGGGCGCGGATCGCCGCCCGCCGCGGCACCCGCGAGGAGGGCCGGCACACCGTGCTCGAGGATGCGGTCTACAGCCCCTGCCCGGTGTGCGCCGACGGCACCCGCCCACCGGTCTGGCAGATCCGGGCGAAGCGGGTGAGCCACGACCAGGAGACCCGCGACGTCACCTACGAGCAGGCCCGTCTCGAGGTGGCAGGCGTGCCGGTGCTCTGGACGCCCTGGTTTCGCCATCCCGACCCCACGGTCGAGCGCCGCTCGGGCTTCCTCGTGCCCACCGCGGGGTCGAGCTCGACCTTGGGCCTGACCCTGGAGGTGCCCTATCATTGGGTGCTCGGGCCCGACCGCGACCTCACCTTCTCGCCGATCTTCACGAGCCGCGAGGGCGTCGTACTCGGCGGCGAGTATCGCGAGCTGCGGCCGATCGGCCAGACCCGGTTGCGCGGCAGCTTCACCTACACGGAGGCCTATGCCCGCCAGGGGCGGACGCCCGAGGGCAAGGAGCTGCGCGGCCATCTCGACGCCCGCGGGCGCTATCGGCCGGCCGAGGCGTGGGACGCCGGCTTCGATCTGCGCCTGTCGACCGATCCGACCTACCGCAAGCGCTACGGCTTCGGCACCGACGACGTGCTCGAGAACCACGCCTTCGTGCAGAAGGTCGTGGGACCCGACCATCTGGGGCTGCACGCCTACGCCTTCCAGAGCCTGCGCGAGGCCGACCGGCAGGGCGCCATCCCGATCGTCTTCCCGCTCGCCGAGGCGCGGCTGGTGAGCTCGCCCGGCCGCTTCGGCTCGATCTGGACGCTCGATTCCAGCCTGGTCGCGCTCACCCGCCGCGACGGGCTCGACACCCGCCGACTCTCGACCACACTCGGCTTCGAGCTGCCGCGGGTCGGCCGGATCGGCGATCTGTGGCGGTTGCGGCTCGACGCGCGGGTCGACGGCTACGTTTACGAAGGCGATCCGGTGAGCTTCTCGGGCGAGGGCGGCCAAGAGCTCGCGGCCCGCTTCCTGCCCCGCGCGTCGGTCGACTGGCGCTGGCCGCTGTTCGGCACGAGCGGGAGTTGGACTCACGTGCTGGAGCCCACCGTGGCCTTCAAACTCGCCCCCGATTCCGGCCGTGATCGGAACATCCCCAACGAGGACAGCCAGGTGTTCGAGTTCGACGAGACCAATCTCTTCGAGCCCTCGCGGTTCACCGGTCTCGACCGGGTCGACGGCGGCACCCGGCTCGCCTACGGCCTGCGGTTCGATTCCCGGGGACCGTTCGGGGTCGAACTCAGCGGACTGGTCGGGCAGAGCTTCCAGTTCCGGCGCAACGACGCGGTGCCGGCCGACTCCGGCGTCCACAAGAACTTCTCCGATTACGTCGGGCGGCTGGACGTGCGGCCGCACGAGTTCTTGGACCTCTCGTACCGCTTCCGGATCGACCGCGAGGACCTGCAGTTCCGGCGCAGCGATCTGTTCGCCAGCTTCGGCCCGCCGCGGCTGCGCTTCGACGTCGGCTGGCTACGCCTGTCGGACGAGCCGACCGGGCTCGGCCCGCGCTCGCGCGAGGAGCTGCGCGCCGGGGTCCGTCTGCAGATGACCGACAGCCTGGCGGTGGCGGCCCGCACCCGCCGCGACCTCAACGAGGACCGGACGGTGTCGAATCTGTTCGGCCTGCTCTATACCCATCCCTGCTTCGTCCTGGTGGCCGGGCTCGAGCAACGCTTCACCACCACCGGCGAGCTGGACGAGGAGACGAGCTTCAAGATCCGATTGAGCCTCACCAATCTGGGCGGGCCGGCGACCCCGGTCGCCCTCGACGAGTGAGCGGGAGACGACGGTGCCGCCACGGCATCCCCATCGAGCCGCCATCCAGGCCGATCGCCGCACCATCCTGGCCCTGCTCCTGGTGGCCGCCCTGCCCCCGATCGGCACGGCCCGTGCCGAGGACGGCAGCCGGATCGTGGCGGTGGTCGATCGCGAGCCGATCACCAGCCGGGACCTGGCCGAGCGGGTGCGGCTGTCGATCGTCTCCGAGGGCCTGCCCGATACCGCCGAAACCCAGCGCCGGCTGCTGCCGCAGGTGCTGCGCGGGCTGATCGACGAGCGGCTGCAGCTGCAAGAGGCCCGCCGGCTCGGGCTGCAGGCGAGCGAGGCGGAGATCGATCGGGCCTTCGCGGCGGTGGCCGAGCGCAATCGGCTCGATCCCGAGGGCCTGGCCCGGGCGCTGCGCGGCCTCGGCGTCGATCCCGCGACGTTCCGCGAGCAGCTGGCCGCGCAGATCGCCTGGGCCAAGATCGTCGAGCGCGAGCTGCGGCCGCGGGTGGTGATCGCCCGCGAGCAGATCGAGGAGGCACTCGCGGCCCTGCGGGGAGCGGACGAGGAGCTGTTGTTGAGCGAGATCCTGTTGCCGGTCTACGTCCGCGAGCAGGAGGCCCAAGTGCTGGCCGAGGCCGAAGGCCTTCTGGCCTCGATCCGCGACGGCGCCGACTTCGCCGCACTCGCCCGGCAGATCTCGGCGGCTCCTACGGCGGCGGAGGGGGGCGATCTCGGCTGGGTGCCGCTGGCCGCCCTGCGACCGGAGCTGCGCGCCGTGCTCGCGGACCTGCCCGCCGGTCGGGTGGCCCCGCCGGTGCGCAGCCCGGAAGGCGTCCTGCTGCTGCTGGTCCGCGACCGCCGGGCGGCGGCCGCCGGCGATCCGGCGGCCCGCGAGGAGGAGGTGCGCCGGCGCCTCGAGGCCGAGCAGCTGCAACGCATGGCCGATCGGCGGTTGCGTGACCTCCGTCGACGGGCGTTCATCGATATCCGCGCCTGATCCCACCACCGCGTCCGGCTCCGCCGACCCGGCGATCGCCACTGCACTCGCGCGGCTGCCGAGCTTGCGCGAGACCATCCACCGCCACGGCCTGGCGGCCGATCGGCGGCTGGGCCAGCATTTCTTGCTCGATCCCGTGATCCTCGAGCGGATCGCCGCCGCCGCCGGCCCGCTCGCCGATCGCACCGTGCTGGAGGTGGGGCCGGGACCGGGTGGCCTCACCCGAGCCTTGCTGCGCGCCGGCGCCCGGCGGGTGGTGGCGGTCGAGCGCGACCCGCGCTGCGTGGCGGCCCTGGCCGAGCTCGAAGCCGCAGCCGGCGGCCGGCTCCGGCTCGTCGAAGGTGACGCGCTGCGTTTCGATCCTGCCGGGCTGGCACCGCCGGGCGCGCTCGTGGTGGTCGCCAACCTGCCCTACAACATCGGCACCGAGCTCCTGATCGGCTGGTTGCACCGGCTGGAGCTGTTCGAGCGTCTGGTCCTCTTGTTCCAGAAAGAGGTGGCGGCGCGGCTGGCGGCCGCTCCGGGTGATCCGGCCTACGGCCGGCTCTCCGTGCTGGCCCGGTTGCTCTGCCGGGTCGAGCGGCTGTTCGACCTGCCGCCCGGGGCGTTCACACCACCGCCCAAGGTCCACTCGACCCTGGTCCGGCTGACCCCCCGCACCGATCGTCCGCCGCCCGACCTTCTGGCGCGGGTCGAGCGGCTCACGGCCGCGGCCTTCGCCGGCCGGCGCAAGATGCTGCGGCGCAGCCTGGCGGCCGTGGTCCCGGCCTGCGACAGCCTGCTGCCGGCTGTCGGATTGGATCCGCGGGCCCGCGCCGAGACCCTGGCGCCGGACGACTTCCTGCGCCTGGCCCGGGCCCTGGCGGGCGAGGACGGGGCCGCGCTCACGCGCCGCCGGGTCCCACCCGGAACTGTTGGACGAACTCCGAGAGATAGGGCTGGCGGCGGCGCTTGAGGCGCTCGGCGGCGAGGATCGACCGCACCGCCGCCACGCTCGCCTCGAACTCCTCGTTGATGACCACGTACTCGTACTCGGCCCAGTGGGTGACGTCGGAGGCGACCCGGGCCAGCCGGTAGCGGACCACCTCCTCGCTGTCCTGGGCCCGGCCGCGCAACCGCTGCTCCAGCGCCTCGAGCGAGGGCGCCAGGATGAAGACCGTGACCACGTCGTCGGGGGCCCGCTCGCGCAGCTGCTGGGCGCCTTGCCAGTCGATGTCGAACAACACGTCGCGGCCGGCGGCGAGCGCCGCCTCGACCGCCGCCCGCGGCGTGCCGTAACGATGGCCGTAGACCACCGCGTGTTCGAGCAGCTCGCCGCCCTCGACCATCGCCTGGAAGCGGGCCTCGTCGACGAAGATGTAGTCGATCCCATGGCGCTCGCCCGGGCGCGGCGGCCGGGTGGTCACCGAAACCGACATGGTGACCTCGGGCTCGAGAGCCAGCACGGCCCGGCTGATCGAGGTCTTACCGGCCCCCGAGGGCGAGGAGAGGACCAACATCAAGCCGCGCCGTTGCCGGCACGGTCGGCGGATCGGCTGGGGCTCGAGGCTCAAGACGGGCCTCCGGGTGTTCGGGCGGCGTCATAGCGCCGGAAGACACCTCTACCAAGACGCGATCGGTCGCGCCCCGCCGTCTCAGCCGTCGGGGCGCGGGGCGCCGTCGCGGATCCGCCGCCAGCGCGCCACGTTGCGGTTGTGCTCGGCGAGCGTCCGGGCGAAGACGTGGCCGCCGGTCCCGTCGGCCACGAAGTAGAGATAGTCGACCGGCGCCGGGGCCAGTGCGGCGGCCAGTGCGGCGCGCCCGGGATTGGCGATCGGTCCGGGCGGCAGGCCGGGGATCTTGTAGGTGTTGTAGGGGTGGTCGATCTCGAGGTCCTTGCGGGTGAGCGGCCGATCGAGGCGGTTGCGGCCCTCGGTGAGGGCGAAGACGACGGTGGGATCGCTCTGCAGGGGCATGCCGCGTTTGAGCCGGTTGACGAACACCGCGGCCACCAGCGGCTGCTCTTCCTTCAAGGGCGTCTCCCGCTCGATCAGCGAGGCCAGGATCACCGCCTCCCTCGGCTCGCGATAAGGCAGATCGGGCGCGCGCGCCGCCCACAGCTCGGCCAGGGTGGCCCGCATCGCCGCCTCCATCCGCTCGAGCAGCCGGGCCCGCGGCTCGCCGCGCGGCACGAGCCAGGTCTCGGGCAACAGCGTGCCCTCGGGGCCGGGCTCGGGCAGCGGGCCGTCCAGCACCTCCGCGGCCGCGAGGATGGCGTGGATCTCGGCGGTGGTGAGGCCTTCGGGGACGGTGATCCGGTGCAGCGCCACCCGACCGCTGTCGAGGAGCTCCAACACCGCACGCGGCGTGGCGCCGGCGGCGATCCGGTACTCGCCGGCCTTGAGGGTCCGGTCCTTGCCCGACAGCCGGGCGGCGAGCGCCAACGCCCAGCCCGGTGCCACCGCGCCGGCCTCCTCGAGCGCCCGCACCACCCCGTCGAGCCCGCCGCGCGGGATCTGGACGAGCCGCTCCTCGACGAGCGGCCCCGGTGTGTCGAGCCACCGCTCGAGCTGGCGATGGCCGGCGAACAGGCCGATCGCGACGAGCGCGACCAGCGCCAGGAGCGCGCCGCCGATCCGCGCCACGGACCGCATCGCCGCCTCAGTCGAGGTCGGGGCGGGCGAAGATCAAGGTGGCGTTGGTGCCGCCGAAGCCGAAGCTGTTGGAGAGTGCCGCGCGCACCGGCCGCTCCTTGGCCCGGTGCGGCACGAGATCCATGCCTTCCGCCCCTTCGCAGGGATCGTCGAGGTTCAAGGTCGGCGGGACCACGCCGTGGTGGATCGCCAGGATCGAGAAGATCGCCTCGACACTGCCGGCGGCGCCCAACAGATGGCCGATCGCCGACTTGGTCGAGGACATCGACAGCCGGAAGGCGGCCTCGCCGAACAGCCGGCGCACCGCACCCAGCTCGATCTCGTCGCCCAGGGGCGTGCTGGTGCCGTGGGCGTTGATGTAGTCGATGTCCTCGGGCCGCAGCCGGGCGTTGGCCAGGGCCGCGCGCATCGAGCGGAAGCCACCGTCGCCGTCGGGTGCCGGAGCGGTGACGTGATGGGCGTCACCGGACAGGCCGTAGCCGCGCACCTCGGCGTAGATCTTGGCCCCGCGCGCCTTGGCCCGCTCCATCTCCTCGAGCACGACGATGCCCGCCCCTTCGGCCATGACGAAGCCGTCACGAGCGCGGTCCCAGGGTCGCGAGGCCTTGGTGGGCTCGTCGTTGTAGCGGGTCGAGAGCGCCCGGGCGGCGGCGAAGCCGGCGATGCCGAGCCGGCAGACCGCCGCTTCCGCCCCACCCGCCACCATGACATCGGCATCGCCCAGCGCGATCAGCCGAGCCGCGTCGCCGATCGCGTGCGCACCGGTCGAGCAGGCGGTGACCACCGCGTGGTTCGGCCCCTTGAGACCGAAGCGGATCGAGACCTGGCCGGAGAGCAGGTTGATGAGGCAGGCCGGGATGAAGAACGGGCTCACCCGGCGCGGCCCCTTGGTCTCGAGCTCGACCGCCGTCTCGCCGATCGTCTTGAGGCCGCCGATCCCCGAGCCGATCAGCACCCCGGCCCGCTCGCGCTCGGCCTCGTCGGCCGGGCGCCAGCCGGAGTCGGCGAGCGCCTCGCTGGCGGCGGCGATCCCGTAGACGATGAAGAGATCGTTCTTGCGCAGGTCCTTGGGCTCGACGTAGTCGGTCGCCCGGAAGGCGCCGGGCTCGTCGCCGGTGGGTACGAGGCCGGCGATCTTGGCGGGCAGATCCGAGACGTCGAAATGCTCGATCCGCCGGATCCCGCTCTCCCCGGCGATCAGCCGGCGCCAGGTGGTGGCCACCCCGCAGCCCAGCGGCGTGACCAGTCCGAGGCCGGTGACGGCGACCCGGCGCAGCACGGCCGTGCTCCCCGATCCGCCGGTGTCAGCCCTGCTCCGCGGCGTGCTCGCGGATGTAGGCGATCGCGTCCTTGACGGTCTGGATCTTCTCGGCGGCGTCGTCGGGGATCTCGACGCCGAACTCCTCCTCGAAGGCCATCACGAGCTCGACCGTGTCCAGGCTGTCGGCGCCCAGGTCGTCGACGAACTTGGCATCGTCGGTGACCTTGGCCTCGTCCACGCCCAGATGCTCGATCACGATCTTCTTCACGCGCTCGGCGATGTCGCTCATGGGGCTCTCCGTGGAAGCGCTTCCGTTCTCGGCTGTCGCGCCCGGCCGCAACGAACGGCCGGGCTTGTACACGAGGCGGGCGGGCTTGGCCAGCCGGCGGCCGGCGCGGCCCGCGGCCGCCCCTCAGATCATCGCCATCCCGCCGTTGACGTGCAGGGTCTGTCCGGTGACCCAGCCGGCCTCGGGAGAGGCGAGATAGAGGACCGCGGCGGCCACGTCGGCCGGCTCGCCCAGCCGGCCCACCGGGATCCGCTCGATCAACAGGCGGCGCTGCTCGTCGCGCAGCGCGTCGGTCATCGGCGTCACGACGAAGCCCGGGGCCACGCAATTGACGGTGATCCCGCGGCTCGCCACCTCGGCGGCCAGGGCCTTGGTGAGGCCCACGAGCCCGGCCTTGGCGGCGGCGTAGTTGACCTGGCCCGGATTGCCGGTGAAGCCGACGATCGAGCCGATGTTGACGATCCGACCCCAGCGGCGCCGCATCATGCCCTTCAAGGCCGCCCGGGCGAGGCGGAAGCAGGCGGTCAGATCGGTGTCCAGCACCGTCTGCCAATCCTCGTCCTTCATCCGCACGGCGAGCTGGTCGCGGGTCACCCCGGCATTGTTGATCAGGATGTCGAGCCCGCCGCGCGCCTCGGCCGCCGCCACCAGGGCTTCGGCCGCGCCCGGCTCGGCCAGATCGGCGGTGGCGATCGTGGCCCGCTCGCCGAGCTCGGCCGCGAGCGCCTCGAGCGGCTCGCGCCGCCGGCCGGCCAGCACCACCCCGGCCCCGGCGGCGTGCAGCGTGCGGGCCACGGCCCCACCGATCCCCCCCGAGGCCCCGGTCACCAGGGCGAGCTTCCCGTCCAGCCGGAACATGCTCAACCCCGATCCTCGAGGGCCGCGAGCGCGGCGTCGAGATCGGCCGGCTCGCCCACCGCCACCACCTTGGCCCCGGGCACGCCGCGCTTGGCCAGACCGGACAACACCTTGCCGGGGCCCAGCTCCAGGACCGCGTCGACCCCCATCCGGGCCATGGTGGCCATGCTCTCGCGCCAGCGTACCCGCCCGGTGACCTGGCGGATCAACAGCTCGCGCAAGCAGGCCGGGTCCCGCACCGGCTCGGCGGTGACGTTGGTGATCACCGGCACCGCCGGCGGGGCGAACCGGGTGGCGGCCAGGGCGGGCGCCAGCTCCTCGGCCGCCGGAGCCATGAGCGCGCAGTGGAACGGGGCCGAGACCTGCAGCAGCACCGCCCGCTTGGCACCGCGCTCCCGGGCGAGCGCCACCGCCCGCTCGACCGCGGCCGTATGGCCGCTCACCACCGCCTGGCCGTCGGCATTGTCGTTGGCGAGTTGACACACCTGCCCCTGGGCCGCCTCGGCGGCCAGGGTCACGACGAGTGCCGGCTCCAGGCCCAGGATCGCCGCCATGGCCCCGGTACCGGGCGGCGTGGCGCGCTGCATCGCCGCGCCACGCAGCCGCACCAGTCGCGCGGCGTCGGCCAGCGCCAGCACCCCGGCGGCGACCAGCGCGCTGTACTCGCCCAGCGAATGGCCGGCCACGCAGCACAGCCGGTCGGCGAGCGGGCCGCCCAGCCGCTCCTCGAGCGCGCGCAGGGCGGCGATCGAGGTGGCGAGCAACGCCGGTTGGGCGTTCTCGGTGAGCGTCAAGGTCTCGATCGGGCCCTCGAAGATCAGCGTCGAGAGCCGCTCGCCCAGGGCCTCGTCGACCTCCTCGAACACGGCGCGGGCGGCCGGCGAGAGCTCGGCCAGCGCGCGGCCCATGCCGACGGTCTGCGAGCCCTGGCCGGGAAAGACGGCGGCGGGTCGGGTCACGGGAGGGTTCCGGGAAGGGCGGCGCCGGCCGGCTCATGACGGCGCCGTCACGGTCTGTCAAGCCGGCGTGCGGCCCCGGGCGGGGCGAGCCTTGCGCGGCCGATCGCCGTCGTTATAGTGCGGCGGCCACCGCGTGGGGCGGGACGACCTGCCACGGCCTCGAGGCGCGGTGCTCCGATCGGACGGGGCGGCGACACCGTCGACGCTCCGTTCGTGCCTTTTCGAGACCAACGGGAGCGTTCATGCCCTTCTACGAGCACACCCTGATCGCCCGGCCGGACCTGACGGCCCAACAGGCCCAGGCGCTGGGGGAGAACATCGCCCAGCTGATCGCCGAGCACGGCGGCAAGGTCACCAAGACCGAATATTGGGGCCTGCGCAACCTGGCCTACCGGGTCAAGAAGAACCGCAAGGGTCACTATCTGCACTTCAACCTCGACGCGCCGCCGGCGGCGATCACCGAGCTCGAGCGGACCGAACGGATCAACGAGGACGTGCTGCGCTACCTCACCGTCCGCGTCGAGCGGCTGGACGACGGCCCCTCGCCGGTGATGCTCGCCAAGGCCAGCCGCGACGAGCGCGCGCGCCGCGAGCGCGAGTTCAAGGGCGAGCGCGAGCCGCGCGAGGAGCGGGAGCCGCGCGCCGAGCGTGAGGAACAGGTCTGAGTCCGCGCACGGAACAGGTCCGAGCCCGAGAACTGGTCAGAACCCGAGAAGGAGCGAGCATGAGCGAAGAGACCGAGGGCGGCGAGCGCAAGCGGCCGGTCGAGCCGCCGACCATCACCATCCGGCGGCCGTTCTTCCGCCGCAAGAAGGCGAGCCCGTTCGCCCACCCCGACGCGCCCAAGATCGACTACAAGGACGTGAAGCTGCTCCAGCGCTTCATCTCCGAGCAGGGCAAGATCGTGCCGCGGCGGATCACCGCGGTGACCGCCAAGGAGCAGCGGGCCCTGGCGCTGGCCATCAAGCGGGCGCGCGAGCTGGCGCTGTTGCCCTACGTGGCCCGCTGAGGGGCGCTCGTAGCGGACGACGGAGCGGACGGGAATGGACGGGCGGGCCGTGGCGATCACGGCGCTGGCCGGGATCGCCAGCGGGCTCTTGTTCCTCTCGATGCTCGAGGGTGGCGGCATCCTGCCGCTGGCCGGTTATTTCGTGCAGCTGCCGATCCTGGTGTGCGGCCTGGGCTTCGGACCGCTCGCCGCGGCCCTCGCCTCGGCCGGGGCACTGGGCACGACCCTGCTCGCCTCGGGCCTGCTCGCGGCGGTGGTGCTGATCGTGGTCCAGCTCGCCCCGGCGCTGCTCGTGAGTCGTCGCGCGCTCTTGTGGCGCGGCGAGGGTGCCGGCCTCGAATGGTATCCGCTGGGCAAGCTCGCCGCCGACACGGCGCTCTACGTAGGGGCGGTCGTGCTCGCGGCCCTCGCCTGGCTCGAGCTGGCCGGCCCGGGCTTCAAGGCGCTGGGACGGTTCCTCGCCGCCCGGGTGGCGGCGGGCCTGGTCGGCGGTCCGGGTGCTCCGGCCCTGGAGGTGGCTCTGTCGGGCTGGCTGCCCTGGCTTCCCGCGATCGTGGCGCTGTCCTGGCTCGCCATGATCTGGACCAACGGCGCGCTCGCCCAGGCCCTGCTCGCCCGCTCGGGGCACGCTCGCCGGCCGACACCGGCGCTTGGGACGCTCGAGCTGCCGCGTTGGGTGGTCCCCTGCCTGGTGGCCGGGTTGCTCGCCGGCCGGATCCTCGACGGGGCGGCCGCGCTCGCCGGCCTGGTGGTGGCGCTGTTGGCCGCGGCGTTGTTGTTCCTGGCCGGCCTCGCCGTGCTGCACGCCCTGGTCGCCCGTCGCCGGCTCGGTCGCACGCCGCTGGTCGTGCTCTATCTTCTCCTGGTGTTGTTCAGCTGGCCGCTCGTGCTGGTCGTGACCGCCCTCGGTTTGGTCGAGGAGCTGGTCGGCCTGCGGCGCCGGCTCGCCTGATCGGAGGATCGTCGATGCAGATCATCTTGTTGGAGCGGGTGCCCAAGCTCGGCCAGATGGGCGACGTCGTCACGGTGAAGGACGGCTATGCGCGCAACTTCCTGATCCCGCAGGGCAAGGCGCTGCGGGCGACGGAGCGCACCTTGGCCGAGTTCGCCAAGCGGCGGGCCGAGCTCGAGGCGCGCAACCTCGAGCGCAAGCAGGAGGCGCAAGCCGCGGCGGTGCGGCTCGACGGGCAGAGTGTCACGGTGCTGCGCCAGGCGAGCGAGAGTGGCCAGCTCTACGGCTCGGTGAGCGCCCGCGACATCGCCCAGGCTTTCGGCGATCTCGGCGTGCGGCTCGACCGCCACCAGATCCGCCTCGACCAGCCGATCAAGACGCTGGGCTTGCATCGGGTGGTGGTGGCACTCCATCCGGAGGTCGAGGTGACGGTCACGGTCAACGTCGCCCGCTCGCAGGAGGAGGCCGACATCCAGGCCGGCAAGGTGCCGCCGCCGGCTCCGGGCGAGGGCGAGGAGAGCGAGGAGGGGGCGGCGGCCTGAGCCGCCCGCGGGGGGATCGCATGGCCAAGGCGCGTCCGGGCGAGGAGGAGGGCGGCAAGCCCGTCGCGGTCGTCAAGAAGTACGCCAACCGGCGGCTCTACAACACCGCGACCAGTTCCTACGTCACGCTCGACGAGCTCGCCCAGATGGTGCGCGCCGGCCAGGAATTCGTGGTCTACGATGCCAAGAGCGGTGAGGAGATCACCCGCTCGGTCCTCACCCAGATCATCCTCGAGGAAGACGCCAAGGGCCGCAACCTGCTGCCCATCGGCTTCCTGCGCCAGCTGATCGCGTTCTACGACCATCAGCTGCACGCCTTCCTGCCGCGCTACCTCGAGATGAGCATGGAGAACTTCGCCCGCCACCAGGATCAGATCCGCGCCTACATGGAGCAGACCTTCGGGCGGTTCTTCCCGTTCGGCCAGCTCGAGGACATGGCCCGACAGAACCTGGCCATGTTCCAACGCGCGGCTTCGATGTTCGGCCCCTTCCCGGGTTCCGGCGAGAGCGGGGCCGAGGCGCCGGCGGGCCGGCCCGCGCCCACCGCGCCGCCGCCGGGGGGCGAGCCGGCCGGCGACGATCTGCGCTCCCAGGTCGCGGAACTCGAGCAACGGCTGGAGGCGATGCAGCGGCAACTGGCCCAGCTGGTCCGGGCCACGAGCGAGCCCGAGGATCGCGGGACGTGAGCGGGCCGGTCCGGATCGCGGCTCGATCCGGGCTGCTTCAGAGGCCGAAGCTCACCAGGTTGCTCCAGTACCGCTCCAGGCTCTGCAAGGTGCGGTTGAGCTGCGCCAGTTCCTCGGCGGTGGCGATCCGCCCCTCGATCTCGGCGGCGTTGCGGGCGTAGAGCTGGTCGATCTTGGCGGTGAGCTCGAGCCCTTTCTGCGACAGTCGCACGCGGGTCATCCGCCGGTCGTGGGCCGACCGCTCCTGCAACAGATAGCCGTTCTCGACCAGCTTCTTGACGTTGTAGGAGACGTTCGAGCCGAGATAGTAGCCGCGCGCGGTGAGCTCGCCGACCGTGAGCTGATCGACGTTGATGTTGAACAGGATCAGGGTCTGGACGTTGTTGATGTCCTCGATGCCCAGCCGGTCGAGTTCGGCCTTGATGACATCGAGGAACCGGCGGTGGAGGCGCTCGATGAGCCTCGTGGTCTGGACGTAATGCTCCTTCAACGGTCGCCCTCGGCTGCGAGGCCGGCCGGGCGGCGGCGCCGCCCCGTCCTAGCGCGCACGTTAATCATCCTTTGCCCCGATCATCGTCATGATTGCAGAAAAATCCAGCCCCTTCGTCGCTTCCGAAGCGAACAAGTTGTAGAGCTGATACGCTTCCGCGCCCAGGGGCGTGCGCGCTCCCACCGCCTGCGCCGCCTCCTGGGCGAGGGCCAGGTCCTTGCGCATCATCGCCACGGTGAAGCCCGGCTGGTAGCCGCGGTTGGCCGGTGAGCTCGGCACCGGCCCCGGCACCGGGCAGTAGCTGGTCAGGGACCAGCACTGGCCGGAGCTCTTGGAGGCGATCTCGAACAGCGTCTGGTGCGACAACCCGAGCCGCTCGGCCAGCGCCATGGCCTCGCACACCGAGATCATCTGGATCCCGAGCATCATGTTGTTGCAGATCTTGGCGGCCTGGCCGTTGCCCGAGGGGCCGGCGTGGATCACCGCCTTGCCCATGGCCTCGAGGATCGGCCGGGCGCGGGCGAAGGCTTCGGGCTCACCGCCGACCATGAAGGTGAGGGTGGCGGCCCGGGCCCCGGCCACGCCGCCCGAGACCGGGGCGTCGACCATCGGCATCCCCCTGGCCGCGGCGGCCGCCGCCACCTCGCGGGCGGTGCGCACGTCGATCGTCGAGCAGTCGATCAACAGCGTCCCGGGCGCCGCCACCTCCTGGATCCCGCCGGGGCCGAGATGGGCCTCGCGCACGTGACGGCCCTCGGGCAGCATGGTGATCACCACCTCGGCCTCGCGTACCGCCTCGGCCGCCGATCCGCTCGGTCGGCCGCCGGCCGCGGCCAGCCGCTCGCGCGCCGCCTCCACCGGATCGAAGCCCACGACCTCGTGCCCGGCCTTGACGAGATTGGCGGCCATGGGCCCGCCCATGTTGCCGAGCCCCAAGAACGCGATCCTGGCCATGCCCGTCCCCCTCCGCGCGCCGCCGTTCAGATCCCCTCCCAATCCAGAGGCAGCTCGCCCTCGGGGATCGGCGCGAAGAACCGCTCGACCTCGGCCTCGTCGACCGCCTCCAGCGCGGCGTGTCGCCAGCGCGGCCGTTTGTCCTTGTCGATCAAGAGCGCTCGGACACCTTCCGCGAACTCGCCCGATTCCAGCACGTGGCGGACCATCCGGTATTCGAGCCGCAGGGCCTCCTCGAGGCTCGCCCCCGCCCCCCGGCGCAGCTGCGCGAAGGTGAGCCGCACCGAAAGCGGTGAGCGCTCGCGCAAGATCGCGAGTTGCTCGGCCCCGAAGCCGGTGGGCTCGGCCGAAAGCCGAGCCAGGAGTTCGCCGAAGCTCTCGGCGGTGAACAGCGAGGCGATGGTGGCGAGCTTCGAGGCCAAAAAGCCCGGCTCTCGCGGCGCCGTGGCGAGCTCGCGCAAGCCCTCCTCGAGCGCCGCTGTCACCTGGCCCGGACCGGCCGCCACCAGCCGGGCTTCGAGCTCCAGCAACCGGGCGGCCGGGAGGTGATGGGTGGCGAGCCCGGTGGTGAGCGCATCGGCCGCCGCGAGCCGGGCCCCGGTGAGGCCCAGGAACATCCCCACCCCCGGCGGGCAATGGTCGAGGAACCAGGTGGCGCCCACGTCCGGGAAAAAGCCGATCGCCGTCTCCGGCATGGCGAGCACGGTGTGCTCGGTGGCGATCCGATGGGTGCCGTGGATCGAGATCCCGCACCCCCCGCCCATGGTCACACCGTTCAGGAACGCCACGTAGGGCTTGGGGAAGCGGGCGATCCGCCAGTTCATCCGGTACTCGTCGCGGAAGAAGGGGAGCGCGGCCGCCACCCCCTCCCGGCGTACGGTCTCGACCACCGCCCGCACGTCGCCGCCGGCGCAGAACGCCCGGCCGGGTACGGCCTTGACGAGGACCGCCTCGACCTCGGGATCGTCCTTCCAGCGCCGCAGATGGTCGGAGAGGGCGCGCACCATGTCGCGGGTGAGCGCATTGAGCGCCTCTTGGCGGTCGAGCACGACCACCCCGAGCCGGCCCTCGCGCAGAAAACGGATCGGCTCGCGGACGCTCACGACGCCTCCGCCAAGAGCCGACGGGCGATGATCAGCCGCATGATCTCGTTGGTCCCCTCGAGGATGCGGTGCACGCGGGAATCGCGCAGATAGCGCTCGATGCCGTAGTCGCGGATGTAGCCGTAGCCGCCGTGGAGCTGCAGCGCCCGGTCGACGATCGCGAAGCCCACGTCGGTGGCGAAGCGCTTGGCCATGGCCGCGGCCACGGTGGCATCGGCCGCGCCGGTGTCGAGCTTGCGGGCGGCCCGCCACACCAGGAGCCGCGCGGCCTCGAGCTCGGTGGCCATGTCGGCGAGGGTGAACCGGGTGTTCTGGAAGTCGGCGATCGCCTGGCCGAACTGGCGGCGCTCCTTGGTGTAGGCGATCGTCCGCTCGAGGCACTCGGCGGCGGCGCCGAGCGAACAGGCGGCGATGTTGATCCGCCCACCGTCGAGCCCGCGCATGGCGATCTTGAAGCCCTCGCCCTCGGCGCCGATCCGGTGGCGCACGGGGACCCGGCAGTTCTCGAAGATCACCATGGCGGTGGGTTGGCTGTGCCAGCCCAGCTTCTCCTCCGGCTTGCCGAAGGAGAGCCCGCGCGTGCCCTTCTCGACCAGGACGGCGCTGATGCCGGAGGCCCCGGGGCCGCCCGTCCGGCACATCACGAGATAGAGATCGGCGGCGCCGGCCCCACTGATGAACGCCTTGGCCCCGTCGAGCACGTAGTCCTGGCCGTCGCGGCGCGCGCTGGTGCGCAGGCTCGCCGCATCCGAGCCCGAGCCCGGCTCGGTCAGGCAATACGACGCGAAGCGGGCCATGCTGCACAGATCGGGCAGGAACGCCCGGCGCTGCTCGAGGTCGCCGTGGGCGTCGATCATCCAGGCGACCATGTTGTGGATCGACAGATAGGCCGCGGTCGACGGACAGCCGCGCGCCAGCTCCTCGAACACGAGGGCGGCCTCCAGCCGGCCGAGCCCGGCTCCGCCGACCTCCTCGGCCACGTAGATCCCGGCCAGGCCGAGGGCTGCGGCCTTGCGCAGGGTCTCGACCGGGAACACGTGCTCGCGGTCCCACCGATCGGCGTGCGGCGCCAGCTCCTCGTGCGCGAAGTCGCGCGCGAGCTCGGCGATCGCTCGTTGCTCCTCGCTCGGCTCGAGCTCGATCAAGACCGCCCCCGCCCTGCTCGCTTCGGGCCTAGCCAGCCGCGCCGCGCGGGTCAATCGCCGGCCGGCCCGATCGATTGTCAGCGACGGTTGCTGGTTCTAGACGAATTCGAAACGGGTCCCGAAGCGGATCCGTGACCGTTCGAGGCCGACCATGCGCACGCCTTCGTACTCGGCGAGCCCTCCCCCGTTCCCGGCCACGCGACTGCGGCGGTTGCGCCGTACCGCCTGGTCGCGCGCGCTCGTGGCCGAAAGTCGGTTGGCACCCACCGATCTCGTCCAGCCCTTCTTCGTCCTCGACGGCCACGGCCGGCGCGAGCCGGTGGCCTCGCTGCCCGGCGTCGAGCGGCTGTCGATCGACCTCCTGATCCCCCAGGTCGAGCGCTGCGCGCGGCTGGGCATTCCCATGGTGGCGCTGTTCCCCTGCACCCCCGCCGAGCGCAAGACCCTCGACGGGCGCGAAGCCTGGAACCCGGAGAACCTCGTGTGCCGAGCGATCCGCACCCTGGTCCGCGAGGTGCCGGAGGTGGGGATCATGGGCGACGTGGCGCTCGACCCCTACACCACCACCGGCCAGGACGGGATCGTCGAGAACGGGGTGATCCTCAACGACGAGACGATCGAGGCCCTGGTCCGCCAGGCGCTGTGCCTGGCCGAGGCGGGCTGCCAGGTGGTGGCCCCGTCGGACATGATGGACGGCCGGGTGGGCGCGATCCGCAAGGCGCTCGACGCCGCCGGCTTCGGCCAGACCATCATCCTGGCCTACGCCGCCAAATACGCCTCGGCCTTCTACGGCCCGTTCCGCGAGGCGGTGGGCTCGGCCGCGGCGCTCGGCAAGGCCGACAAGAAGACCTACCAGATGGACCCGGCCAACGCCCTCGAGGCGTTGCGCGAGGTGGCGCTCGACATCGCCGAGGGGGCCGACATGGTGATGGTCAAGCCGGGCCTGCCCTATCTCGACGTGATCGCCCGGGTGAAGGAGGCGTTCCAGATGCCCACCCTCGCCTATCACGTCTCGGGGGAGTACGCGATGGTCAAGGCCGCGGCCGAGCGCGGCTGGCTCGACGGGCCGGCCTGCATGATGGAGTGCCTGTTGGCCTTCAAGCGCGCCGGGGCCGATGCGATCGTCTCGTACGCCGCCCTCGAGGTGGCCGAAGCGCTCGCCCGTCAGCGCTGACTCGACCGCGGCCGCATCCGCTCGCGGATCCACGCCGCGAGATCCTCCTCGCCCAGCGCCCCCGCGGCGAGGTCCAGCATCACCGCAGTCGCCTCGACCTTGTCGGCCACGAGCTTCCAGCCGTTGATCGCCAGGAACAGACCGAGCGCGAGGAACGCCGCCCGCTTGTTGCCGTCGACGAAAGGACGGTTGCGGGCGATACCCGCCGCGTAGCACGCCGCCAACCGGGCGATGTCCGAGACGCCCTCGTAGGCGAACAGGTTCTTCGGCCGCGCGAGGGCGGATTGGAGCAAGCCGAGGTCGCGGATCCCCGCAGCACCGCCGTGCTCGGCCAAGCTCTCCTCGTGGAGGATCAGGAGAGCCTCGTCCGCGATCCAAGCCGGCTCGATCACCGGGCGAGCGCGCGGAACG
>FWPV01006026.1_pt1 | contig 23641 bp, 25 predicted proteins | sample 2228371 | NCBI WGS metagenome assembly FWPV01 (sample SAMEA103939776, study PRJEB20133) | metagenome | reverse complement strand
TGACCTGGAAACCAGAGCCCATGCGCAAAGCCGCCGAGTCGGGCTTCTCGCTGGCCACCGAGCTGGCCGACTACCTGGCCGAGCGCGGCCTGCCCTTCCGCGAGGCCCACCATGCGGTAGGGCGCATCGTGCGGTACTGCGCCGAACACGGCAAAGAGCTGCGTGACCTGAGCCTGTCCGAGCTGCAGGGTTTCCACCCGCTGTTTGGCGAGGATGCCCTGCCGCTCACGCGGTTGGAAACGGCCATTCACCGACGACGAAGCTATGGCGGAACCGCACCCGAGGCCGTCAAGGAAGCCATTAAAATAGCCAAATCCGAGGTTGAGCTAGAAAAGAGCACCTCCACAGAGGGGTAGGGGGGATGAATGAGCAGCGTGATCGAACTGGGAACCACCATTTTGCCGCAAGTGCGGTGGGATGCCAACGTTGAGCTTCGCAAGGCCAAGATGAAGGACGTGGAACAGATCTACACCCTCATCAAGTATTGGGCCGAGCGCGGCCTGATGCTGGTGCGCAGCCACAACCACCTATACGAGAACCTGCGCGACTTTTTCGTGCTGGAAGACGAAGACGGGCACATTGTGGGCAGCGGGGCCTTGCACATCCTCTGGCACGACATCGCTGAAGTACGGGGTCTAGCGGTACATCCCGAGCGCCAGGGACAGGGGTTTGGGCGCTGGATGGCGCTGGCCGCCGAGCGCGAGGCCAAAGACCTGGGCATCCCGCAGATTTTCGCCTGGACGCTACAGGTTCGGTTTTTTACCTCGCTGGGCTACCAGGTCACCACCCGCGAGCAGCTCCCACCCAAGGTGTTCGCCGAGTGCAGTGCCTGCCCCTTCTACGACAACTGCCGCGAGATCGGGGTAACCAAGGTGCTGGATGCCGAAAACGCTTACCGCAAGCCCGGGGCGTGAACCGAAAACCCCGGTATGTTGGGGCGGTAGATGGGGCCTGCACTCGAGGACAAAATCCGGAAGGTTTGGAACCGGGCTAGTTATGTGTCGGGGCGGGCAAGCGTAAACTGGAAGGAATACTTTTGCGAGACGCACTGCGCGTATGTCCTACTTGCGAGATGAACTCCAGGTGAAAGACCCTCTGGGTTATAATCTGAATCGGGGAAATCCGCCGGATAATCAGCGCAGGGGACTGACATGGCTGCCACACCAACCAAAATCGATTGGGTTCGGATGCGCCAGCTTGCCGCAGAAGTCGAGCAGCTCAAGGCTAGGGGCCAATGGACGTTAGCCGAGTACCATCGGATCAACCGCGAAGCTGTGGCCGCAGGTGGCGACGCTCCCGGTGCTCGTGACTGGTTGCTGCAAGAAGCAGACCCTGCTTGGCACCAAACTTTTATCATAAGAGCCTATGCGCCCAACACAGATACCCAACCCCTTGCCGTACCTGGTGGGAGTATCCGATCCAAGGGAATACCTGAAGACCGAGCATGAAAGGGAAAACCCCATGCTGATCAGTCCGGTGGCGCAGCGCCCCCGGGCCAACCTTTAGAATCGGAAGGTATGGGATTGATCAGCGAATACCTCTCAGCGGCGCTGCGGCAGGCCCGCTACAAACCAAGCGAGGGTGGGTTTATCGAGGCCAGCGTGCCGGGGCTGGCCGGTGTGATGGTGCGGGGGCGGAACCTTTGAAGAGTGCCGCGAGCGTTTGCAGGACGAACTCGAGCTCTACCTGGCCCGCACCCTGCTGGCCCACGAGGCCCTGCCGGAGATACCGGGGGCCTCCAACGCCCTGCAGACCCTGGCTCTGGAGATTCACCCCAGCGCCAGCCTGGTCGAGCAGACCATTCTCCAGACCGCGCGCACCATTCTGGAAGAAGTACGGCTGCTGCGGCGCGGGGGCGGAAGCCCGGAAAAGCCACGAGCCCCGGAGGCCCGGCGGCCCTCGCTGCGCATCTCCGAGTATGTGCAGGAGGTGGGACTGGGGCTACAGCCCGCCCACAATGGCCTGACCGAGGCCGAGGAAAAAATCTTCGAGCGGGTGAGCAGTTTCCTGGGTGAGCGCTACGGCTCGCTCGAGGGCCTCTACCAGAAACTCAAGGCCGCCACCCACAAGGACAACGGCGAGTTCCAGTACTCGCTGGCCTCGCTCAGCCAGCAGGACATTGGCGCCAACACCCAGCTGTGTACCTTGCTCAAGGAGGGGGGCCTGCTCAAAAGCTACACCTACAGCCCCAAGCAGCGCCGCATTTATGGCCGCCTGGCCGACGATGGCAAGACCCGCAGCCTAATCACCGGGGGCTGGCTCGAGCGCTACGCCCGCCAGGTGGTGCAGCTCACGCTGCGGCGGCGCAACATCCCCCACGACCTGCTCCTGAACCCGGTGCTGCTCTATCCAAACGGCGACCGCTTCGAGGTTGACCTGCTGCTGCGCACCCCTCAGCTCTTCCTGCTCCTGGAGTGCAAGACCGGGGGCTACGAGGAGAACCTCGAGCGCCACCAGCGCATCGCCGCCGACCTGCGCATTCCCGCCAAGCAGGTGCTGTACCTGCTCCTGGGTGTGCCCGAGACCGTGCTGGACGAGCTAAGCCGCCAGTGGGGCTTTACCTTCGTCAACGAGAAAACCCTATCCGAGCGGCTCGAGCGCCTGCTGGGCTAACTGCCAGGATGAGGAAAAGTCTGGGGGGGCACTAAAGGACTGAGATTGCATAGATTTGCAAAAAGCGTGTATATTGTTCGCTTGATAAGTGAGGCGCTGGCATGAGAGAACGCGCAGTTTTGGTTCTGGAAGATGGCACCACCTACCACGGCTACGCCTTCGGGCACCGCGGCAAGAGCGTGGGTGAGGTGGTGTTCAACACCGCCCAGACTGGCTATCAGGAGATTCTGACCGACCCCAGCTACAACGGGCAGATTGTGGTCATGACCTACCCCCACCAGGGCAACTACGGGGTGAACGTCTTCGACATGGAGTCGAACCGGCCCTGGGTGCGCGGTTTTGTGGCGCGGGAGTTCAGCAAGTACACCGCCGGCCCCCGCGCCCAGCAGAGCCTGGAAGAGTTTATGCGCGACACCGGGGTGATGGGCCTCGAGGGCATTGACACCCGCGCCCTGGTACGCAAAATCCGCGAGGGTGGGGTGATGAAAGGGGTGATTGCCCACGCCACCCACTTCGGCTCGCCTAGCTACCGCTTCACCCCCGAGGACATCGCGGCCCTGCGCGAGGAAGCCCGCAAATGGACCGACATCGACGGGCGCGACATGACCCCCGAGGTCTCCACCCCGCTGCCCTACCAGTTCCCCACCTTCAAGGGGCAGCGCCGGGTGGTGGTGATGGACTTCGGCATCAAGCACGCCCAGATGCGCTACATGGCCGAGCTGGGCTTCGAGCTGATCGTGGTGCCGGGCAAAACCAGCCCCGCGCAGATCATGGCCCTGGAGCCCCACGGCCTGTTCGTCTCCAACGGCCCCGGCGACCCCAGCATGCCCCGCTACGCCCACGAGACCCTCTGGAAGCTGATGGGCCTCCTGCCCACCTTTGGCATCTGCCTGGGCCACCAGCTTCTGGGCCTGGCCGCTGGGGGGCGCACCTTCAAGCTCAAGTTTGGGCACCGGGGGGCCAACCACCCGGTCAAGAACCTGCTCACCGGCAAGATCGAGATCACCAGCCAGAACCACGGCTACGCGGTAGACCCCGACACCCTCAAGGACTTCAAGCCCACCCACATCAACCTGAACGACGGCACCCTGGAGGGCATGGCCCATCTGCGCTACCCGGTGTTCAGCGTGCAGTACCACCCCGAGGCCTGCCCCGGCCCCCACGACTCCATCTACCTGTTCCACCGCTTCTTAGAGGAGGTGGACGCCTTCAACGGCCTGACCGGGACGCCGGTGGAGAAGCAGCGTGTGGGGGGTTTAGGGATTTAGTAAAGGCCCACCCAGGTTTCTTTTGGGCCATAAGCCCTCTGCTAGACTGATGGCATGGAGCCAAAGCTCGAGCGCAAACTTCAGGTATTCTCGAGCTTCGAGGAAATGGAAATTCAAGACCGCCCCCTGTGGTGGAGCAAGACCCCGCTCGAGCGCATTCATCACATCGAGTTCCTGCGGCGGCTCAACCATGGCGATGCAGCTTTCGAGCGATTACAAAGAGTTTTTGAAGTTGTTGAACGAACATGAGGTGGAGTTGGCGGCGGATACGCGGTCGGGCACAGTTGCCGCATGCCGCATTTTTCCGCTCGAACAGCTATTTCGCTTCTCGCGGGGGCTCCATGACAAGCAAAAATCAGAGGTGGAGAGCTTGCCAGCGCAGCCTTGCTACAATGATGTTGTGAAGCTCTCGGAGCTGGAAAATATCCTAAAAAATCACCGGGCCGAGCTCGATACCTTTGGCGTCAGGCAGCTTTATGTGGTGGGCTCTGTGGCTAGAGGGGAAGCACGGCCCGGCAGCGATGTTGATTTTGTGGTTGAACTCGAGCGCTACACGTTGCGTGATTTTGTAGGGCTCAAGCTGGCCCTCGAGGACTGGCTTGGTATGGCTGTTGATCTGGCTACCCTTAGAAGCCTCAAACCCCGGCTTCGTAAGGAGCTCGAGGGAGACATGAAGCGTGTCGCGTAGGCTAGATCTGTACTTTCAAGACATTCTCGAGGCTACTGCCCGCATTCGTCGCTATACCCAGGGTCTGGTCTTCGAGGATTTTGATCAAAATGAGCTGGTTCTAGATGCATGTATTCGCAATTTTTTGGTCATAGGTGAAGCGGTTAAGCAAATCCCAGACGAGTTGCGTCTCCAGCAGCCCGAAATCCCGTGGCGCCTGATTGCGGGGATGCGAGACGTGCTGGTTCATGCCTATTTCTCCACGGATAGCCGGGTGCTTTGGGACGTGATTGAGAATGAACTCGAGCCTCTGGAACAGGCTATTGGAAAGATGCTCGCAAATGAGGCTTCCGAGTAGCTCCCAAGTGTCCTGTGCAGGTTTTGACTGAAAGCGCAGATTGATTGGTTATCCACTGCGCCTGAACTCCAGCAACTCACTGCTCTGCCCGCCAAAATTGCTCTCGCTGACCTGCTTGACCACCCCCACCCCCTCGGCAAACCAGTAGGTGGCCTTGCCGCTGAGGCCGATGCCGAACTCCCCTCGAAACACAGCCTCAACCCGAAGAGCTTCGAACTGGCCGGCTGCTACGGTGATGGTTTCCCTGGCAACGATGCGGTTTTCCACCTCGAGAAACCCGCTGAGCTCGAAAAACGCGATTCTTCCTTTCAACTCGTAGCGGTAGGCCCAGCGCCCCCCTACCAGCCAGGTTTCACCGCTGGGGATGATCACACCCGTCAACCTGGTGAACCGCAGGCTACCCCCCGGAATGGCCCGCTCGCCCTCTGGCAAGGTGCGCAAACCCTGGGGGGTGCACACCCACTGGGTGGTCTCGGTGCGGTCGGGGTAGCGGCGTTGCTCGAGCAGGGTGCTGGGGCCGGTGGGTGTAAAGGTTTGGAGATAGGTTTGGTTGCTGCTCAAGCCGCGATAGCGCCAGCGCAGGCTGGGATCCGTGGGATAGAAGGGGCTCGAACAAACATTGCCCAGCGCCAGGCCACCCAACCATAGCACCATGCCCAAAACCCAGGCTTTCATACCACCAATGTGGGCTTTTAGCTTCGGGGAAATGTGGAAGCATCTGACAAAATCCCCCTTGCTCAAGAAATCGTTAACCGCCAAATACCACGGGCCTGCAGAACGCCCAGGGTGCTTTGCAGGGGAAAGCCTGTTCGCTTAAGCTCGACTTTTGGCGGTAAGCCCGTACAATACGCCAATGGGCTATTCCGCTCAGGCACAAGTATGGAAACCGTACCCCACCGGCCCCGGCCACACTGTGATAGGAGAGGTACTGGTGTACGAGGGCCTGCGCAGCCCACAACTGGGCAACAGGCGCGACATCCTGGTCTACCTGCCGCCTTCCTACCGTAAGAGCAGCCGCCGCTATCCGGTGCTCTACATGCACGATGGGCAGAACCTCTTCGACGAGGCTACCAGCTATGTGGGGGAGTGGCAGGTTGACGAGAGCATGGAAATGCTGGCTCGAGAGGGTATAGAGGCCATTGTGGTGGGCATTCCCAACATGGGGGTGGAGCGCCTCAACGAATACAGCCCCTTCCGCGACCCCAAGCACGGCGGTGGCAAGGGCGAGAAGTACCTCAAGTTCCTAATTGAAACCGTTAAGCCCTTTATAGACGACGAGTTTCGCACCCTGCCGGGCCGCGAGCATACCGGCGTGATGGGCTCTTCGATGGGCGGCTTTATCAGCTTGTGTGCCTATTACCTGCACCCCGAGGTTTTTGGCATTGCCGGGGTGGTGAGTCCCGCGTTCTGGTTTGCCGATGGGGCCATCTACAGCTTTGTGGAGAAAGCGCCTCAGGTGCCCGGCAGGCTCTACATGGATGTGGGCTTCCGCGAACTCACCCTCTCCCACGTGAGCAGCCGCCGCTACCTGGAAGGGGTACGGCGCATGCACCGCTTGCTATTGCGAAAAGGCTGGCAGCCGGGCCACGACTACCTCTATGTGGAAGACAAAGAAGGGGTGCACAACGAGGGCCACTGGGCGCGGCGCTTCCCCGAGATGATGCGCTTCTTGTTTGGTTAGAAGGAGATGGGGCGGTAGCGCGTTCGCTTTTCCAATCGCCATTGGAAAAGATATGCTGCTGTTATGCGACTCCCCATTGGTTTTCGTGCCGGTGCAACCCAGGCTGGTATCAAGCCTTCTGGCAAGCCCGACCTGGCTCTTTTGGTCTCGGGAACGCCCTGTAACTGGGCTTTTGTAGGAACCCTGAACAAGGCCGCTGCGCCTTGCGTGGCTCGAGGCCGCCAACTACTACGCAGCGGTCAGGGTCTGCAAGCCATTGTGGTCAATGCCGGCAACGCCAACTGCGCCACGGGTGAGCAGGGCATCTGGGCCGATGCCCGCATGGCCGAACTGGCGGCAGCACAGCTACAGCTTGCACCTGAGATGGTTCTCACCGCCTCTACCGGGGTGATTGGGCAGCCCTTGCCGGTGGAAAAGATCGAGGCTGCCTTGCCCCATATTCGGCTGGGACTGGAAATAGACCCCTTCATGGAGGCCATCATGACCACCGACCTGGTGCCCAAGATGGCCGAGGCCACCCTCTCGAGCGGGGCGCGGGTGGTGGGGGTTTGCAAGGGGAGCGGCATGATTGCCCCCAACATGGCCACCATGCTGGCCTATATCGTTTCGGACGCGGCGGTTCCCCAGGAAGAGCTGCGCCGGGGCTGGCAGGGCGTGGTGGATAAAAGCTTCAACCAGGTGACCGTGGACACCGACACCTCCACCAACGACATGGCCGTTCTGATGACCAACGGCGCGGCGGGGCCGGTGGATTTGGCCGAGTTCTGGCAGGCGGTGGAGCGGGTTTGTGTGGAGCTGGCCCGCAAGCTGGCCCGTGATGGCGAAGGGGCTACCAAGCTGCTGACCGTGAGGGTGACGGGAGCCGTCAGCGACTCAGAGGCCCGTAAAGCCGCCCTGTCGGTAGCGGCCAGCCCTTTGTGGAAAAGTGCGGTCTACGGCAACGACCCCAACTGGGGCCGCGTCATGATGGCGCTGGGCAAGGCGGGGGTGGCGCTCGAGCCCGACAAAGTGCGCATTACCCTGCAGGGCATTCCCCTCTATGCCGGGAAGGTGCTCCCTTTCGACCGGGCCCAGGCCAGCCAGGCCATGCAAGCCGAAGAAGTGCTGGTCGAGGCCGACCTGGGGCTGGGGGAGGGGCAGGGAACGGCCTGGGGATGCGACCTTACCGAGGGCTACGTGCGAATTAATGCGCTCTATACCACCTAGAGTAACGCAAAAATAACGCAAAGGTGCTAAACTACCCTTGGAGGTGAGCAAAAGATGAAACGTGTAGCACCCTTGGTTGTGTTGTTTGCGTTGCTGTTTGGCTCTCTCGGTAAGGCCCAGTCGGATGGTTTTGGCCTTTACTCGGGCTTCCCGACCTGGATTGGTGTGCAGTACCAGGTCAGCAACTTCCGCTTGGGGGCTGGCCTTGCATTCGCAGGGCTGGGGGCTGGGGCCGATTACATCGTGCTCGAGCAAGCTATTCCAGCAGCACCAGGCTTTGACCTGAGCTGGTACGCTGGCGCCGGGGCCTCGGTGGGGTTCTGGACGGTTTTGGGCAACGCCGGTATTTACATCTTCCCCCACGGTTTGGTTGGCATTGAGTACGCCTTCCCGGCCCAGCCCTTCAGCGTCTATGGCGAGCTCCAGGTAGGCTTCGGGATTGGTACCGGGGCGCTCTCGGGTGTGATTGGAGGCGTGGACTTCAACGCGCGGGCTGGCCTAATTTTCAGACCCTGAGCAACTGTTAGGATGAAGGGGTGCGGTACGCGCCCCTTCTTTTTTTATTGCTTCTATCGGCTTGCCAGCGGCCGGGAGATACCCAGCCGCCCCTGATTGGCATCACCCAGCCTAAAAGCGGGGTGCTTTCCCAGCGCTCGTTGCAGGTGCAGGGGTATGCCCTCGACGATGTGGGGGTGCAGAGCGTGAAGGCCGGTGGAAAGGAGCTGCTTCCCGAGGCCAGCCGGGGGCGGAAGCTGGTGCGCTTCAGCTTCCGGGTGCAGGCCCCCCAGTCGGGGCAGGTGGAAATCAAGGTGGACGCCACCGACATGAGCGGCCAGACCCGTACCGTGCGCCTGCCGCTGGTGCTGGATGCCCGTCCCCCGCAGATCGTCATCGAGCGGGCCGAGCGCGTTGTTACCGTGGTGCAACCGGCCCGCAAGCGCACCCTGCCCGATGGCACCGAGGAGGAAATCCCGGCCCGTACCGAGTCCACCCTGCAAATCTCCGGGCGGGTGCTGGACGATACCGGGGTGGATCGGGTTACCTTGCAGTACAACCGCACCTTTAGCCCGCTGTCGCTACCTAAAGGCAAAGAGGTCAGTTTTTACGTGGAGCTGCCGGTGCGGCGCGTGACCCTGATTGCCGTGGACGCGGCTGGCAACCGCACCAGCGTAGATGTGAGCCGCTGACCTATGGGCTGAGCTCGAGCCGGGCGCTGCTCATGGCGAGGCCACGCGCTGTCGGGCGCAGCCCTTCCCGCACCACCTCGAGCCAGCCCGCTTGCAGGGCTTTTTCCCTGACCTGCCCGAGAAACCTGGGGTTCCAACCGAACTCCTCGAGCACCTCCTGTTCGGGAACCGGCTGGCTGTGATGGGCCAGGTGCGCGACCAGCAGACGGGCCGCGACCTCGAGGCGCTGCCGTTCCCGGCGCAGGCGGGTGGTGAGATAGCCCTCCACGGGCGAAAAGAGGAAGGCCAGGGCAAAGCAGAGGCCGGCTACCGTAGCCATCATGCCGGCGATGGAAGCGTCCAGCCAGATGGCCAGCGCATACCCCGCCAGGCTAGAAACCACCCCGACCCCCACGGCCAGGGCAATCATGACCGGTAGGCGCTGTGTGAGCAGGAAGGCTGTAGCGGGGGGGATGATCAGAAAAGCCACAATCAAAATGGCCCCCACCGACTGGAAAGCCCCCACCGAGGTGAAGGAGACCAGGGTCATCAGCCCGTAGTGCAGCGCACCGGGTGCGAAGCCCAGCGCGGCAGCCAGGCCAGCATCGAAGGTGGCGAGTTTGAGCTCTTTGTAAAAAAGCAGCACGAACAGCAGGTTGAGCAGGGTTAGCGAGCCCATCAACAGCCACGACTCGGGAATTTCCCGGCCCCACAGGCTCAGGGTGTTGAAGGGCGCATAAGCGATTTCGCCGTAGAGCACAGCGTCCATGTCCAGGTGCACGTTGCGGAAGAAAAGCGAGACCGCCAAGACCCCCAGACTGAACAGCGCGGGGAACACAATGCCGATGGCCGCATCGTTTTTGACCCTGCCGGTGCGGGTCAGCCACTCCACCAGGACGACGGTCGCCAGGCCCGCGGCGGCGGCCCCCAGCAAAGCTGGCAACGTGGCCCGCTCGCCGCCGGAGAGCCAGTAGGCCAGCACGATGCCCGGTAGCACCGCGTGGGAGATGGCGTCGGACAGCAGGGCCATGCGCCGCAGTACCAGGAAGCTGCCCACCAGGGCCGAGGCCGTGGAGACCAGGATGGCGGTGAGAATGATGACCAGGTCGGCGTTCATGACGAACCCTCCACCCTATGCAGCAAAACCCGCATGGCCTGCTCGAGTTCGTGGGCTTTCTGTTCGCCGGTCGGTGTGAGGATAAAGCCCTGCGGGTGTTCCTGTACCCAGCCCAAAGACCGCAGGGCCTCGAGGTTTCGCAAGGCCACCGTCACCGGCTCGCGCCGGCGCTCTGCCAGGGCCTGCGGGGTCAGGGTTCCGTGGGCGTGCAGCACGTGGGCGTCCAGCAGGAGGCGCTCGAGGTGCACCCGGCGACGGTTCTGCCGTGTGCGGGCCCAGTCCCACACCAGCCCCCTGAGTGGGGCAAAAAAGAGCGAGACCAGCAGGATGGCACTCATCGAGAGCACCACCAGCGGGCCGGTGGGCAGGTTTTCGCGGGTGGCCGAGATCAAAGCCCCGCTCGCCCCGGCCATAGCGCCAAACAGCGCCGAAAGCCCAATCATGTGGCTGAGCCGGTCGGTCCACTGTCTTGCGGCAGCAGCCGGGGCAATCAGCATGGCCGCCATCAAGACCACCCCTACGGTTTGCAGCCCCACCATGACCGCCAGCACCGTTAGCGAGGTGAGGAGGGTGTTCAGCCCCCGCACCGGCAGGCCCAGGCTGTGGGCGTAGCCAGGGTCGAAGGAAAGCAGTTTGAACTCTTTGTAAAACAGTCCCACCACCAGCAGCGCAATGCTGCCCAGCACCATAAAGTTAAGCACGTCGGAGGCCAGGATGGTCGCGGCCTGTCCGAAGATGTACTGATCCAGCCCGGCCTGACTGGCGTTGTTGCTGTGCTGGATAAAGGTGAGCAGGGCCACGCCAAACCCAAAAAAGCTGCTGAGCATTACCCCCAGAGCCGAGTCCTCGGGCAGGCGGCTATGGCGCAATACGGCCAGCACCAGCCATGCGGCCAGCCAGCCGGCCAGGCCCCCGCCTACCAGCAGAATGAGCGGGGCCTTGGCGCCGGTGAGGATGAAGGCCAGGCAGATACCCGGTAGCGCGGCGTGGGCCAGCACATCCCCCAGCAGGCTCTGGCGGCGTAGAACGGCAAAGGTGCCCAGCACCCCGCCCACCACCCCCAGCATGGCCGAGCCCAGCGCCACGTTGCGCAGGGTGTAGTCGGTGAAGATGAGCAGGAGGTCGGACATACCCACTCCCGTTTAGACTTGCCACCGCATCCGTTCCCCGTAGGTTTGCTTCAGGTTCTCGGGGGTGAAGGTCTCGTCCATGGGCCCGCTAGCAATGACCTGCACGTTGAGCAGGGTCAGGTGGTCGAAGTAGTCGCGCACGGTTTGCAGGTCGTGGTGCACCACCACCACGGTTTTGCCCTGCCCTTTGAGCTGGTGCAGGACATGCAGGATGGCCTCCTCGGTTACGGCATCCACCCCGGCAAAGGGCTCGTCCATAAAGTAGAGATCGGCGTTCTGGGCCAGGGCGCGGGCCAGAAACACCCGCTGCTGCTGCCCGCCCGAAAGCTGGGAAATTTGCCGCTCGGCGAACTCGCTCATCGAGACCTGCTCCAAGCAGCGTAGGGCTGCCTCGCGCTCGAGCCTCCCGGGCCGTCTGAACCAGCCCAGCCGGCCGTAGAGCCCCATCATCACCACGTCCAGCACGCTGGTGGGAAAGTCCCAGTCCACCGAACCCCGCTGGGGCACATAGCCAATGCGTTTGCGGGCCTGTTCCAGGCTCTGGCCGAAAAAGCGCACCTGCCCCGAGGCCACCGGCACCAGCCCCAGGACTGCCTTAATCAGGGTGGATTTGCCCGCCCCATTGGGGCCCACGATGGCGCAAAGCTGCCCGGCGGGTACTTCCAGGTCCACATCCCACAAGGCCGGCTTCTCTCGGTAGACCACGGTCAGGTCGCGCACGCTGAGGGGGCTCGATACCCCGGATCCCGGGTTCTGAACGGTTTTGGGCTGGGCGATCACGGCTCCCTCCCCAGCAGCCCGTTCACGATGGTGCGGATGTTGTGCTCCATCATGCCCACGTAGGTGCCCTCGGGGGTGCCGGGGCTGCCGGCGGCGTCGGAAAAAAGCTCGCCCCCGATGATTACGCGCCAGCCCCTCGACCGTGCGGCGGCCAGCACCGCCTCGAGGGGCCGCCGGGGTACGCTGGACTCCACGAAGATGGCGCGAATCCTGCGCTCGACAATGAAGTCGGCCAGAGCCTGCACGTCGCGGGTGCCGGCCTCGGATACGGTGGAGATGCCCTGCAAGCCCCGCACCTCGAGGCCATACCGCCTTCCCAGGTAGGCAAAAGCGTCGTGGGCGGTAATCAGCACCCGTTGCTGGGATGGCACCCGTGCAATCTGCTGGCGGATGAAGGCATCCAGTTGCTCGAGGCGCTTGCGGTAGGCCTCGGCATTGGCCCGATAGCGGCTGGCCCCGGCGGGGTCTACTCTACTGAGCGCATCCCGTACCTGGTTGATGGTGAACTGCCAGAGGGGTACATCGAACCAGACGTGCGGGTCGTAGGTGTACTGTCCCTGGAAGCCGCCAGCAGGCCGAATCAGGTGCTCGCGGGGGATGGCGTCGGTCACCGCGATGGCCTTGGGTAGGCGTTCCAGCAGTTCCACCATCTTGCCCTCGAGGTGCAGCCCGGCGTAGAAGACCAGGTTGGCCTGCTGAGGCCTTGTAGAGATGGGGGTCTACCCCGGCCCCCATCAGGCCCTCCACCCGGACGCGGTCGCCCCCCACCTGCTGTACCAGGTCGGTGATGAAGTTGACTGTGGTCACCACCCGCACCGGGCTTTGCCGCACCGGCTGAAGCTGGGCGATTTTGTCTTGCTGGGCGGTGGCCTGGGGTAAAAAGCCCAGCACCCACAGGGTTAGCAATACCAGAACATTACTGGATGTTCGCATCGGGGTCTCCTTCGAGCGTGATCCACAGCACCTGGGCCAGGCTGGTGGGCAGCAGGTAGCGCTGGTTCCCTACCTGTATGCGGCTGCCCTCGGCCCCCTGCTCGAGCAGGCGCAGCGGGGCGCCGGGCTTGAGGCCCAGATGGGCAAAGAGGTTAAGGGCGTCCTGATCCTGGGTAGCCACCCGCGCCACCGTGCCGTGCTGGCCGCTTTGCAAGGTTGTCAAAGGGCGGTTGGGGGTGGTGGGGGGCAGCTCGAGGGCCGCGCTGGGGATGACGTCGCCGTGGGGGTCGTGGGAAGGGTGGCCCAGCCACTCGGCGATGCGCTCTTCGAAGGCTTCCGAGATATGGTGCTCGAGCTTTTCTGCTTCGGCGTGAACCTCCTCCCAGCCGTAGCCCAGGGCCTGGTGCAGATAGGCCTCGATGAGCCGGTGGTGGCGGAGCACCTCGAGGGCCACCTTGTAGCCCGCCTCGGTGAGCCGCACGCCCCGGTAGGCCTCGTACTCCACCAGGCCCAGCTCGGCCAGTTTTTTCAGCATTCCCGTGACCGAGGCGGGCTTGACCTGCATCCGGTCGGCCAGCGACTGGGTGGATACCGGCAAGGTGTCCTCGAGCCGGCCCATACCCTCCCCACTGCCCAGCAGCAAGACCTGCTTTAGATAGTCTTCCTGGGCCTCGGAGAGGGGGGTGTGGTGGGTAGTCCTGTTCATAGCTTGAGATTTAGGCAAACCTAGCCCAGTAGACCCTTATTTTTAGGCATAGCTAAAAACCTGTCAAGCTTGCCCATCCTCACGGTCGTTCTACAGCATCTGTGCCAGACTGGGCCCCATGACCTACGAGGCCTTTGTCGAAACAGCCGAGCGGCTGTGGGATGAAATTCCAGCTGAGTACAAGCAAGGCTTGCACGGCCTTCACGTGTTGGAACACCTCAAACCCGATCCCGACGAACCCGAACTGCTACGGCTGGGTGAGTACTACGACCCTGGCTATCCCTCGGTGCTGGGGGGATTTGAGGGCATAGGGCGGCACATTGCCCTGTTTTACGGCTCTTTTGCGGCACTGGCTGCCGAAGACCCCGATTTCGACTGGGAGGGCGAGATCTGGGAAACCCTGCTGCACGAACTGCGCCACCACCTGGAGTCGCTGGCCTGGCGGGACGACCTGGTACAGGAAGACATAGAGAACCTCAGGCGTTACCGGGAAGGCCGATAGGCTGCGCTGCTGACAAAAAAGCCCCCATCCGGGGGCTTTTTGAGTGAGTAGTTTTATACGCATTCCGGCAGCATCGTTTTTTCTGCCGGAATGCACTCCTGCTCTCTTCGGTCGACTCGCATCTTTCACCTCGATTACACCCAAAGGTGAAGGATTCAAGCGGAACCGATATTATCGGGGAATTTGCAGCTTCTGCCCCACCCGAATCAGGTCGGGGTTGGCGATATTGTTGGCTTTGGCGATTTTCATGTAGCTTTCGCGGGAGGCATCGCCGTAGAACTTGAGGGCAATGCCCGAGAGGGTATCGCCCGGCTGCACGGTGTACCACTCGTCGGGGATGTTGACCCCGCCCTGCTCGGCAGCAAAACGGGCCTTGGCCCCCTCCACCACTTTCAGCCCGCTGGCATCCACCTCGGTGGCCCCGGCCTGCTTGGCGAGCTGTACGGCCAGGTTGAACTCGTGCTGGCTGTCCACCGCGCCTTGCAGCACCACCCCGGTGCCCTTTTGCAGCACGGCGATGGGGTCGTCTTTGAGCTCGCTGTTGGCTTCCAGGGTAGCCAGCACCTTTTTGGCCAGCTTGCTGGCCTCGGTGGCCTTGCGGATGGCCTCCTCTTCGGCAGCAATGGCGGCCTCGGAGACCTCCTGCTGGGCCACAATCACCCCGCTCAAATCCACCGACTTAACCCCCTTGACGCCTTCCACCGTAGCCTGCAGTAGCGACAGATGGGCCTGGCGGGGCACCGCGCCGGTAATGCGAACATTCCCACCCTGTTCTTGAATGTTGAGGCCCAGCTCCTGTAGGGGGGGCCACTGGTTGATTGCATCCTGAACTCGAGCAGATAATGACTTTCCAAACGGCCACATAACCTACCTCCAACTGCGACTATACCCTGGGTATGTAAAAAGATTATGCAAGCCGGCCTGGCAGGGGTGGGGGGTTAGGCCAGCTCGAGGCTGCTCAGGTCGCCCAACACCAGTTTGTGGGCTTTGGGCAGGCTTTGGCGCCTGGTTACTCTGGCTCCAACCCCCAGAATGCACTCATGGAGTCGCAGCGGCACATCCTCGACCACGGCGCTATCTTCCAGGATGGAATACTCCACCTCGGCCTGGCGCACCACAGCGTTGGGGCCTACCGAGGTAAAAGGGCCGATGTAAGCACCTTCGACAATGGCGTTCTGGGCGATGTGTACCGGGCCCAGAATAGTGCTGTTCTTGACCACCGCGCCCTTTTCGATGACCACCCGCCCGGTGACCTGGCTCTCATGTACCTGCCCTTCGATGACCGGGGTGGGGCTTTTTTGCTCCACCAGCAAGAGCCGGTTGGCGTCCAGCAGGTCGGCGGGGCGTCCGGTGTCCTTCCACCAGCCGGCAATTTCCTGTCCCAGCACGGTGTGGCCCTGATCCACCAGGGCCTGAATAGCGTCCGTGATTTCGTACTCGCCCCGGGCGCTGGGCTTGAGGTTGGCAATAATCTCCATGATGGCCGGACTGAATACGTACACCCCGGCCACGGCCAGATCCGAAGGCGGGTCTTTGGGTTTCTCCAGCAGCTTGACGATGCGCCCCTGTTCCAACACCGCCACCCCAAACTGCCGGGGGTCGGGTACGCGCACCAGGGCAATCACCGCGCTTATGCCGGGTTTGTAGGCCTCCACAAAGGGCTTGACGCCTTTTTGAAAGAGGTTATCTCCCAGGTACAGCACAAAGGGGCTCTGCCCGAGCCAGTCTTTGGCCGTGCCGACCGCATGGGCAATGCCCAAGGCTTCTTCCTGCACAATGTAGGTAATCTGCACGCCTGAGCAATCTTTGAGGGCCAGCTTGATGTCTTCGATGGTGTCGGGGGAGACCACCACGCCTATTTCGGTAATGCCCGCCTCGAGCAGGTTGTCCACTGCATAGCGAATGATGGGCTTGCCAGCCAGCCGAATGACCGGCTTGGGGCGCGTGTGGGTGAGGGGACGAAGCCGGGTACCCCGTCCTGCCGCAAGAATGAGTCCTTTCATGTCGCTCATCATCTTAGCAGGCCTCAGTCAAGGCCGGCTTTTGTAAGCGATTACAAAATTTCAACTATAAATCGCCATCGCATTGATGAACTCATAGCATTGACACTGTCTAGCTGATGTGTTTATCATAAACAAAAATCTGTAAACGATTACAAAATTCAGATTATGAATAGCCAACAAACCCCCACTATTCAAGATGTGGCCCGCCTGGCCGGGGTATCTACCGGCACGGTCAGCCGGGTGCTTAATCAGCGACCCGGGGTGCACCCCGAGACCAAGGCCCGGGTGCTCGAGGTGGTGCAGCGCCTGGGCTACGTGCCTATGCAAGCCGCCCGTGAACTTACCGGCAAGGGCGACACCGTGGGCATTCTGCTGGCCCCCGGGGTGCGGCGTTACATCCCGTACTTTGTGCTGTTGTTCGAACACCTTTCCGAGACGCTCTGGCAGGCCGGGCTGCGCCTGGAGGAGACCCCCACCGACCCCGCCGGCCTGCCCCTCAAACCGGCCAAAGGCTACATCCTGCTGGGGGCGCACGACCATGACCCCCGGCTCGAGGCCCTGGCCCAGGCCCGGACGCCCCACGTGCTGGTGGGGGTGTATCCGGGGGCTTTCTGGGTAGCGCCGGACGACGAGGGCGGGGCCTATGCGGCCACCCGGCACCTGCTCGAGCTCGGCCACCGCGAGATTGTCCACCTGACCGGCCAGCCCCAACACCAGGCCGGGCGGGAGCGGCTGCGGGGTTACCGACGGGCGCTCGAGGCCTACCAGGTAGCCTACCGGCCCGAGCTGGTGCTGGACGGCGACTTTTCTACCCTTACGGCCTACCGGGTGGTGCGCAAGGCCTGGGAAGAGGGCCTGCGCTTCAGCGCCCTTTTTGCAGCTTCCGACGAGATGGCGGTGGGAGCCCAGGCAGCCTTGGAGGATGTGGGCCAGCGGGTTCCCCAGGACGTCTCGCTGGTGGGCTACGACGACCTGCCCGAGGTGGGCGAACAGCTCACCACCGTGCGGCAGGAGATCGCAGAGATTGCCCGTACCACGGCCCGGCTGCTCAAAGAAGCCCTGACGGGGGTTCCCCCCTATGGGGTGCGGGTGCCGGTGCGCCTGGTGGTACGGGGCACAACCTGCCTGAAGGAGGTGGGAGGGTAAGAAGATATCCCAACAGAAGCAGATAAATCGGTTAAAGGCGTCATTTCTTTAGGAGGAATCCATGAAGAAAATACTCGTAACCCTGGCCCTGGCTATGCTGGGCCTGGCCTCGGCGCAAACGGTAGTAAAGCTACAAGGTTTCGGCGGAAACGACACCGCCATCATCAGCAGCCTGGTGCGGGAGATTGTAAACCCGGCCCTGGAAAAAGAAGGCATCCGGGCCGAGTACCAGGGCATCGAGGGCGATTACCGCGCGGCCCTGCTCAACGCCCTCTCGGCAGGCACCGCCGCCGACCTCTTTTACGTGGATATTTTTTGGTCGGAGCCCCTGTTTGCTTCGGGCCGGGTGGAGCCCCTGAACAAATACTTCACCCCGCAGGAGCTGGCCGTTTTCAACCGCAACCTGCTGAATGCCTTCACCCTGCGCGGCAACGTCTACGGCCTGCCCAAGGACTTCAACACCCTGGCTGTGCAGTTCAACAAAGACCTCTTCGACGAGGCCAAGGTACCCTACCCCAACCAGACCGACACCTGGGACACCTTCAAAGACAAGCTCAAGCGCGTACAGGCTGCTATAAAGGATGTGGCCGGGCTTTGCGTAGTGGCCGACCATGCCCGCTTCGGGGCTTTTGCACACGCTACCGGCTGGCGGCCCTTCAACGCCCAGGGCCGTACCGTGCTGGACGCCAACTTCCGCCGGGCCTTCGAGTGGTACACCAGCCTGGTCAAGGACGGGGCCGGCAAGTACGCCCAGGATCTGGGCGAGGGCTGGACGGGCGGCTGCTTTGGGGCCGAGAAGGCCGCGGTGGCCATCGAGGGGGCCTGGATTGGCGGCTTCCTGCGCGACAAGGCCCCCAATATGCGCTACGGCACCACCCTCATTCCCCTCGACCCGGTCACCAAGCAGCGGGGCAACTTTATTTTCACGGTCTCCTGGAGCATGAACGCGGCCTCCAAGAACAAGGAGGCAGCAGCCAAGGTGCTGCGGGCCCTCACCAGCCCCGAGGCCCAGAACTGGATTCTCTCCCGCGGCCTGGCCCTGCCCAGCCGCAGCGCGCTGGCCAATAGCCCCATTTTCCAACGCCCCGGCAAGGAAAACGAACTGAACCGGGTGGTCTTCCAGGGCTCGACCAGTGGGGCGGTACTGCCCTTCAAGTTTGGTTCGCTGGACGGTGGCAACTGGATGCGCCCTGTTAACGAGGCCTTGCAGGCGGTGATTACCGGCAAGAAGTCGGTGGATCAGGCCATTGCCGACGCCCAGGCCGAGCTGAACCGCATCGTCCGCTAAAGGTTGGTGGTTTGTGGAGCAGGGCCGGGCCCTGCTCCAGCCCTTAGGGGGTGTGCATGCTTCGTTCGCAACGAACCGAAGCGCTGTATGCGCTGCTGTTTCTGGCCCCGTTTCTGATTCACCTGGGAATTTTCTTCGTCTTCGCCTTTATCCGCACGGTGGGCTTTAGCTTTACCGACGCCACCCTGATTGGGCAGTCGAGCCGGTTTGTGGGCTTCTCGAACTTCGTGGAGCTTTTCCGCGAGCCGCGCTTTCTGGCTGCTCTCACGCACTCCATCAGCTTTATGCTGGTGGTCACCACCCTGCAAACCTTTCTAGCTTTGGCCCTGGCGGCGGTGCTCAACCAGCGGCTGCGCGGGATTACCTTTTTCCGCACGGTTTACTACATCCCCAGCGTGCTCTCCTCGGCTGCCGTAACGGTAATTGCTATCTGGTTTTTCCAGAAAACCGGTTTCCTGAACACCTTTATTGGGTATATCGGCTCGGTGGCCCCGGTACTTCTGGCTTTCGCGGGCTTTTTTGTGCTGGCCCAGGCGGTGCAGGTGGGCTGGGAACGCTGGCGGGGGGTGCCGGTGCCCTGGCTCGACCCGGCCCTGGCCACCATCTCGCTGGTGGTAGCGCTGGCCCTCACCTGCGGGCTGGTGGGGCTGGGGGTGGTGCGGCCCCTCGAGGCCCGTCCCCCCGAGTTTACCTGGCTCACCAACCCCGACCGCTTTCTGGGGATTCCCATCCCGCTTTGGAGCATCGTTATCCTCAACACCTTCACCACCATCCCCACCCTGATGCTGATTTTTTTAGCAGGTCTGCAGGACATTCCCAAGAGTCTCTACGAGGCGGCCTCCATCGATGGCGCAACCCCGTTGCAGCAGTTCTTTAGCGTGACCGTGCCCATGCTGCGCCCGGTGACCTTTTTGGTGATTACTTTGTCGCTCATTGGCACCTTGCAGATGTTCGACCAGGTGGCCCTGATGGGCGACGCGGCCCCGCTGGACTCGATTATCGTGCTGGCCTATTACGTCTACAACAACGTGTTTAGCGGAGAGGGCAAGGTGGGGCTGGCCTCGGCGGCGGCCCTGATTCTGGCCGGGCTGACCTTCGCCATTGTGCTTTTGCAGCGGGCCCTGGGCATCTCGGAGAAGGCCCACTAGGGGGTGCGGGATGGCGACAAAAGCGATCCGACCGGTACGCAAACTGGACGAGCGCCACCTGGCCCGCCAGCGCTGGGCGCGGGCCGGCTGGGTGTATGGCGCCATGCTGGCGCTGGCGGTCTTTTTTATCGGGCCCTTTTATGTGGCGTTTCTTGGCAGCCTGAAGGACAACCCCCTCGAGTGGCCCTTCCGCTACAGCTTTGCCCAGACCCAGCCCAAAAACTGGGCGGCGGCCTGGCGGCTGGGGCAGCTGGGCGCGGGCAACCCCTGGACGGGGGGGTTTGCACCCGGCGCCGAGATTCCCTTCCAGATCAGCTATTTTTTGGAGGAGGGGCAGGAGCCCGAGCCCCCTACCGTCACGGTGCCCACCCGGCGGGCCGGGGCCGGCCTGGGGGCCATCTTCGATGAGGTGCAGGCGGCCCAGTACGCCCAGGTTTCCGAGGTGCAGGAGGTGAGCCGCCGTCCGGCGGTGGTGGGCGGTCGGCCGGGCCAGATTGTGACCTACGCCTTCACCATCCGCTATCCCAAGGGCGATGCTGCGGCCAACCAACCGACCATTCCCCGCCTGCCCCTGGATGTAGAGGCCCCCAGGGGCCAGCAGTACTACGCGGCCACCCTCGACCCCAACCGCCTCGAGCGCCGCGGGCGGGTAGCAAGCTGGGACAGCGCCACGCCGGGCTTCTTTGGCTACGTTTTCCGCAACTATGTGCGGGTCTTCAACGAGGCCCGCGACCCCAACACCGGGGCCAGCTTCTTTTTGCGCTGGACGGCCAATACCTTTTTTGTGAGCCTGGTGGTGGTGCTCACCACCCTGCTCTTTGCCTCGCTGGGGGGTTATGCCCTGGCCCGCATGTACCTGCCGGGCAAAAACTACCTGTTCGCCTTCATCGTTTTTACCATGACCGTGCCCAGCCAGGCCACCTTCATCTCCAACTACCTGGTGCTGCGCGACCTGGGCCTGCTGGGGAGCCTGTGGGGCATGATTGTCTGGAGCGCGGTGGGGGCCGGGGCGGTGTTCATCATGAAGCAGTTCTTCGAGTCCATCCCCCGCGAGATCGAGGAGGCCGCCCTGATGGATGGCGCCACCCCCGTCACCACCTTTTTCCGCATCATCCTGCCCATGGCCACGCCCGCGCTGGGGGCGCTGACCATCCTGACCTTCCAGGGCATGTGGAACGAGTTCTTCAAGGCGGCGGTGGTGCTCTCGGGCCAGCAGGCCAGCTACACCCTGCCCCTGGGCCTTTCCTTCTTCCGCAGCGCCTACGGGGTGGCGGGCGACTGGGGCCTGATGCTGGCCAGCGCCTTCCTTTCCATGATTCCCATTATCATCTTGTTCGTGGTCTTCCAGCGCTACTTCGTGGAAGGGGTTTCCACCAGCGCGCTCAAGGGATGAGGCCGATGCCTGTCGCTAGTTCACGCCCAGAATCGAAGGTGTGGAACTGTGCGTTCTAAATGAGGTTTATTAATGCTTCCGCTCAAAGAAGACGATACTTACGCAGTTTTATCAGACCAGGGCCTGGTAGAAGCAGGGGAGCAGGGCTTTTACCGGCACGATACCCGCTACCTCTCGAGCTACACCTGGGCGCTGCCGGGCTTTCGCCTGCTGCTCTCGCATAGCCCCCGCCCCGACCGGTTGGTGCAGCACTGGAGCTGGATTAAGGGCCCCGACCAGGTGGTGGGGGTGCGGCGGGAACTCCAGATGGAGCGGGGTGGGTTCTGGGAGCGGCTGGAGCTGGAGAACACCGCACTGGAAGCCCAGACTTTGGAGATTGCCCTGCAGGCCCAGGCCGACTTTGCCGACCTTTTCGAGGCCAAGGGCTGGCACAGGGTGGAGCGGCGGCTGGAGGGCCTCGAGTACACCGCTCCCGACGGCCTGCGGCTGGCTACCCGCCTCACCTTCGACCCCCCGCCCGTTCAAGAAACAGCGCTCGAGGGCGGCGCGGTGTACACCTGGCGCTTTGCCCTGGCACCCAAACAGAAAGTTCTTTTGCACCTGAAAGGCCGCTTCGAAAGCCCCTTCGAGCCCCACACCCCACCCCTGCCCAGCTACCAGGAGTGGCAGCAGCGCTTCCCCCTGCACATGGAAAGCGGGCGCAGCCAGCGGGTCTTGGAGCAGGCCATCAGCGACCTGCGGGCGCTGCTTTTCTCCCTGCCCGAAGGGCTGTTTCCAGCGGCGGGGATTCCCTGGTATGTCTGCCCTTTTGGCCGCGACTCCCTGCTGACGGCCTACATGATGCAGCCCTGGGCCAGCGACGTAACCCAGGGAGTGCTGACCTACCTCGCCAAGTACCAGGGCCGGGAGGTGAACCCGTTTTTGGACGAGACCCCCGGCAAGATCATCCATGAGATGCGCTTAGGCGAGCTTTCGCGCACCGGCCAGGTGCCCTTTGCCCGCTACTACGGCACCGTAGACGCCACCCCGCTCTTTGTCATCCTGCTGCACCGGTACTGGAAAGACAGCGGCGATATGGCCTTTGTGCGCCGCTTGCAGCCCCACTGGGAGGCGGCCCTGGCCTGGATGACCGACTACGCCGACCCCGACCAGGACGGCTTTCTGGAGTACGCCCCCAACACCCAGAAGGGCCACCTGGTGCAGTCCTGGAAAGACTCCTTCGACTCCCAGAGCCACCGCGACGGCTCGCTGGCCCAGGGGGCCATTGCGGTTTGCGAAGTACAGGGCTATGCCTATATGGCCTATCAGTGTGCGGCGGCGTTTTACCGGGCGCTGAGCCAGACCGGTCAAGCCGAAGCATGGGAATCTCGAGCCCAGACCCTCCGAGCCCGCTTCCACCAGGCCTTCTGGCTGCCCGAACTGCGCACCTACGCGACAGGCCTGGATGGGGAAAAACGGCCCATGGCTATCCTCACCTCCAACCCCGGCCACCTGCTGTGGAGCGGCATCGTGCCGGAGGAGGTGGCCCCCCAACTGGTCGAGACCCTCTTTTCCGAGGCGCTTTTTAGCGGCTGGGGGGTGCGCACGCTGGGCGCGGGGGAGGTGCGTTACAACCCGCTCTCGTACCACAACGGCTCGGTCTGGCCGCACGACAACGCCTTGTTGATTGGGGGGCTGGTGCGCTACGGCTTTTACGAAGAGGCCCTGCGGGCCATGGAGGCCCTCTTCCGCCTGGCCATGAGCCAGCCCGACTGGCGCCTGCCGGAGCTGGTAGGGGGCTACCCCAAGCAGGAAGGGGAGCCGCCGGTGCCCTACCCGGCTTCTTGCAGGCCCCAGGCCTGGGACGCGGCAGCGGTGGTGTATATGCTGCGGCTTCTTCAGGAGATCAACCGCAAACACCCGGTGCAGGGCCTTTTGGCGCTGGGCGCGGTTCGGGTATAGCTACAGCAGCCGCGCGTTGCTGGGCCTGGGCAGGCCCTGCCGCACCGCGAGGAGTTCCTGGAGGCTGCGGCCCTCCTCACTGCCTTCCTGCACCTCGGCCAGGGCCTGGGCTACCTGCCAGAAGGTTTCGCTCTCCAGGTGGCCGGCTTCGGACAGGTAGTCGGCTATGGCCTGCTTGCCTTCGCGCATCAGAAGCAGGGTGCGGTGCAGGGCATCTACAATGGCGATGCCGTCTGACCCCGGCTGGGCGAGGTGTTTGTCTCGAGCCCGCTCTTTAGCGGTGCGTAGGCGGGTTTTTTCCCCTTTGACTTCCACCAAGCTGCCCAGCTCGGCCAGCTCTACCCCCGCGCTCTGGGCCAGTTTGCGGGCCTCGTCGGAGGGTAGCTCGGAGCCGTAGGCCCACAGGGTAAGGAGGGCAAACTGGGTAGGCCCATCCACCATGCCCATGGCCTTTGCGCCCAGCACCTGCTCGAGGGCAAACTCCAGCACAATTTTTCGCACCTCATCCAGAAACTCCCCCACCCCCACCTCGCGCCCATCGGCCCGCCTGACCACGTCGTAGCGGCTATAGGCCTCGAGCCCCGGCCCAATGGCC
>FWPV01006023.1_pt1 | contig 23654 bp, 18 predicted proteins | sample 2228371 | NCBI WGS metagenome assembly FWPV01 (sample SAMEA103939776, study PRJEB20133) | metagenome | reverse complement strand
ATTATCCGCAAAAATTCAGAGAAGCTTCTGATGAAGAGAAAAACGACCTTTTGATGAGCGTTCGGCTTAACCTGAGAAGGATGGGCGCTTCTGATGAATCGATTATTGTGTTTTCTTTTTATCCGGACACGATAATGCTAAAAGAGGTCGGAGATCCACTGGAAGTTGCCGAGTTTTTCTCTCTTGACGAAATGAATGTCAAAGCAAAAATAGTTTTTGCGCAGGGAAGACAGAACACAAACTATTCTATCAATCTTTATGCGTGTCATCCGTTTTTCCTTCAGGGATATTCAACAATGACGAATGGCGAGAATACAGCATTTGTTCCTATACGCGAGTTTTTGATGTCTCGCGGTTTTCCCGGATATACTGGATATGACTCAGACAGCGAGGTTTTTACTCACATCCTGCATTATACGGTGCATAAACTGAAATACCCGCTTGTTTACTACAAAGATGTCGTAACACCTCTAAAGCCTGAGGAAGCCGAGAAAAGACCCGAGGCTGAAGCATTAAAACTTATGCGCTACTCATTAAGAAGATTGTGCATTGACGGCCCGAACTGTGTAATTGGACTTACCCCCGATAACTGGTGTTTCATGTTGCAGGATACGAAGAAATTGCGTCCGGGTGTTGTTGGAGGTGTGCCCGGCAAATACGGTCTTATGTCTGAAGTTTGCGGACTTGACACTCTTATTCCTGAAAGAGATAAATCACTCGATATCTACCCGATGAAATACGATTTTGTGCTGATTCCACCAGGTGCAGAGAAAGTTCTTGTCTGGGATCAGCTGAAAGGTGAGTTCAAGGAAACCGGGAAGGTTCTTGTATGAGCAGCATTTATTTAAACGGTGATGTAAACCATAAATTAACCCTGAAGGATCTTCCTTACATTGTTGAATGGCGCGATGACAGATGTAAAAGATGCGGGCAGTGTACTGCAGTCTGTCCTGTTCGTGCGATTGAAGCTGCTCCAAAATTGATAAGAGAGGTCTACTCTGAAGGAAATACACCAACGCCCACTGTCAGGGCAAAAGTTGTTCACGTAGTTGAACAGGTAAACGAAATAAACCGTGCCTGCATTGGCTGTGGTGTCTGTGATCTTGTCTGTCCGAACGATGCAATAAAACCGGTATACAATCCCCAACATAAATATCTGATTCATAACAATGCTAACGGAGAGGCGTACCGGAGAGGTGGAAGAAGAAACGATCCTGCGCCTTCAGTTCTTGACAGGATCAAGTTCACGAGAATTTCGATGCTTACCGACCCGGCGCTTGATGCAGGCAGGCACGAGTTCAGAGTAAGGACCCTTTTAGGACGAATTCTTCCGCCTGAAGAGCTACCGCTTGAGGTCGAAAATGGAAGGCTTGTTGTAGATAAAAACAGCGGAAAATTCATTCCTCCAGTTAGAGAAATATTCCCGATAATGATTGGTTCCATGTCGGTCGGCGCTTTATCACCTCCGATGTGGGAAGGGCTTGCAATGGGAATTGCATATCTAAACGAGGTTGAGGGCATACCGGTTGTTATGTGTAGCGGCGAGGGTGGTGTTCCACCAAGGTTGCTTAAATCAAGGTACGTAAAATACTTCATCCTTCAGATTGCTTCTGGTTACTTTGGATGGGATGAAATTGTTAGAGCAATACCTGAGATGGTCGAAGATCCTGCCGCTATTGAAATAAAGTACGGTCAGGGAGCAAAACCGGGAGACGGAGGACTTCTTCCAGCAGAAAAAGTAAACCGACTTATTTCACAGATTCGGGGAGTTCCACAGGGAGTTGATCTTGCTTCACCTCCAACACACCAGACCAAATATTCCATAGAAGAAGCGGTAGCAAAGATGATTCAATCAATGTCTATGGCTTTTGGCTTCAGAGTTCCGGTTTATCCGAAGATTTCAGGCACGAGAACCGCAAGAGCAGTTCTTAATAATCTCGTTCGAAACCCGTATGCAGGCGGTCTTTATATCGATGGCGAGGATGGAGGCACTGGAGCAGCATATAACGTTTCAATGGATAAAATGGGCCACCCGATTGCATCTAACCTCCGAGAGTGCTACCTCGATCTCGTAAAGCAGGGCAAACAGAACGAAATCCCGCTTATTGCGGCAGGCGGTGTAGGGAAGACAGGCCATCTTGCCGCAAATGCGGCCGCTCTGATAATGCTCGGCGCATCAGCTGTTGCGGTTGGCAAGTACATCATGCAGGCTGCTGCCGGCTGCCTGGGAGATGAGTACAACAGGTGCAATATCTGTAACACCGGAAAATGCCCGCGCGGCATAACAACGCAGGATCCGCGCCTCTACAGAAGGCTTGATGCGGATAAAGTCGCTGAGCGGGTTGTGGAGGTATTTAAAGCAGCTGAAACTGAGCTTAAGAAAATATTTGCGCCAATGGGAAGAAGCACAGAACTGCCCATCGGGATGGCTGACGGTATAAGCATAGACGATAAAGATATGGCGGAGAGGTTGCAGATAAGCTATGTCTGTTAGAGAACTTGATTTTAAAGTAAATCCAGAACAGATTATTGAGTGGATTGATGCGAAAACAGCAAGAATTCACGGCGAAGTCGATGGTGAGCGTGTCCCATCGCGTGTTCTTGAAGAGCACATCCAGATGGCTGTAAGGCAGGGTGCACGCACTCTTTATGTCCTTGCTCGCGGTCAGCATGGAATAGGCGGACGCATTTTTCCAACAGGCGAAACAGTTAAAGTCATAGTTGAAGGACCTGCGGGGCAGAGGCTTGGTGCTATGGGGATGGATGGCACGGAAATCATTGTTAAAGGCTCTGCCTCAGATGATGTTGGCTGGATAAACACAGGTGCAAAAATAACTGTGCTCGGTGATGTCACGAACGGTGCCTGGAATGCAGCTGCTCAAGGGATTTTATATGTTCAGGGGAGCGGTGGAGCACGCTGTGATACTCTGACAAAGCACAACCCGCGCTTTGCGCCACCACAATCATGGTATTTCAGAGATGTGGGCGACAGTTTTGCCGAGTTTAAAGCAGGCGGCATTGCAGTTGTTTGCGGTGTAGATCCAAGAAATCCCGACAATATTCTGGGTTATCGTCCCTGTGTTGGAATGGTGGGTGGAATAATCTATTTTCGCGGGAATATTCAAGGGTACAGCGAAAAAGATGTGAAGCTACTCGAGCTTGACGAAAGAGATTGGGAGTGGCTTACCGAAAACATGAAACCTTTTCTTGAAGCGATTGAACGGACGGAGTATTATGAGATACTCACCTCAGATCCTTCTGAGTGGAAAAAACTTGTTGCGTTAACACCTGCAGAACGCAGGAAAAGGTCAGCTAAAAAAATCAGTTTGAGCGAGTATCGAGAACAATACTGGGAGCCTCAAGTAGGCAAAGGCGGAATATTTGCTGATTATATTACACATGATAGAACTCCGCTTCCTTACATCACTACCGGTGAAAATCGCAGATATAAACCTGTCTGGAACAACGAAAAATACCTTCCACCATGTGCTTATGCATGTCCCTCCGGCATTCCTACTCACATTCGAACAAAATTGCTGAGACAGGGACGGTTTGAGGAAGCAATAAGAGTTGTTCTCAGGTACTCTCCTTTTACAGCTTCAGTGTGCGGTGAAGTTTGTCCGAACCCGTGTATGGATGCCTGCACGAGAGGCAAGTTTGATATACCGATACGGATAGATTATCTCGGAAAACTGAGCCTCGATGTACCTGCGCCTGAACCAGACAAGCCGACAGGAAAAAAAGTTGCAATCATAGGCGGTGGTCCTGCAGGACTCAGCGCTGCCTGGCAACTTGCACTCAAGGGCCATGAAGTAACAGTTTATGAAGCGACTGAAAAACTCGGCGGAAAAATGGAATTAAGCATTCCAAAGGAAAGACTGCCGAGAGAAGTGCTTGAAAAAGAAGTCAAGCGGCTTGAATCCATCGGAATAAAGACTGTAACCGGCACAAGGGTCGATAAAGAACTGTTTGAGCAGATATACAGAGAGAATGATGCCGTTATCGTTGCGGTTGGTGCTCATCAGCCGCGAAAAATCAACTTCCCTGGATCTGAAAATGCAGTAACCGCATACGACTTTCTTCGGGCAATAAACGAAGGCAGAAAGCCTGACCTTGCAGGTAAAAAAGTGGTAATCATAGGCGCTGGAAATGTGGGAATGGATGTTGCAACTGAAGCGTTCGTTTACGGTGCAGAAAAAGTAACAGCCGTCGACATTCAAAAGCCGGCTGCATTTGGAAAAGAGCTTGAGATGGCTAAAGCGAAAGGCGCTCAGATTCTATGGCCGAAGTTTACAGAGAGATACGATTCGACAGAGAAAAAGATATATTTTACCGATGGAACTTCGCTCGATGCTGATCTCGTCGTCATATCTATCGGTGATATTCCTGTAACGGATTTTCTACCGCTCACAGTTCATACAGAAAACGGCTGGATTAAGGTGAATGAATACTTCGAAACTACTGATCCAAAAGTTTTTGCTATTGGCGATGTAACCGGATTGGGTCTTATAACGAATGCGGTAGGACACGGAAGACAGGTTGCCGAATACCTGGATGCAAAGTTAACCGCAGCACCTTATGCTCCAGAAACACGCGATCGAATACCATATGAACGCATCAGGACAGAATATTATGAGAAATGCAGAATACCATCTGGTGATGCAGTTGAGGAGGCAAACAGGTGTCTTTCATGTGGGACATGCCGGGATTGTGGTCTGTGTGAGGCAACATGCTACTGGGGAGCTATTTCAAGAGTTCAGAATGAAGATGGAAGCTACGAATATGTTGTCGATGACGAAAAGTGTATTGGCTGCGGATTCTGTGCCGGAATCTGTCCTTGTGGCGTCTGGGAGCTTATTGAGAATTAATTTCTGAAACCCCAATCCGCAGCTATTTTTTTGAAAGGTAATTAATTGCTTTTCTGGCAGCCTGCCTGCCATCAACAATACAGTCGCCGACCCCAAGGCCTCTGTAAGCATTACCGGCAAGATAAAGACCGGGATGCCAAGCCTCGCGCTCTTCGATGAGTTTTAGCCTGTCAAGATGCCCTATTGTAAACTGTGGCATTGCGTTATACCATCGCGTAAGTCTTACATGGAGGGGCTCTGCGCTTATGCCCATGATTTTATGCAGGTCTTTTAAAACAAGATCGATAATTTCATCGTCAGTCTTGTAAACGACTGTTTCATCACTTGCGTTACCTACAAAGCAACGAATCAGAACACCGTCTTCTGGAGCCCTTCCTTCAAACTTCGTAGAGGACCACGTAGAGGCTTTTATGTTCGTTTTTTCTTTTCTTGGAACGAGAAAACCAAAGCCATCAAGCGGGTGACTGAAGTCCTTCTTTTTATAGGCAAGATTTATCGTTGCGCTTGATGCGAAAGGTATCTTAAGAAGCATATCTGAGATTGCCCTGTCTAATTTCTCGATAATTCTTGCTGTTGCATAGCTCGGTGATGTGGCGATGATGCAGGCGTCAGCTTCATATGTGCTGCCGTCTGCAAAGATAACCATATATTTTCTACTTGAGGATTCAATTATATTTGCAACTTCTCGATTGAATTCAATTGTGCCATGAGGAAGCTGCCTTACAAGTTCTTCGATTAGGGTGCTCATTCCATTTTTAAATGTCTTAAACATCGAGGCTTTTCTAACATTTTTTCCGGACTGCTTTCTTGCCTGCCACTTGTTCTTAAGTATTCCTCTGAGCAGACCACCTTCTTTTTGTTCAAGCTCCATTCCTCTCTTCCAGCATGCTTTCAGGCTTATTGTTTCGGGTATGCAGGCATAAATGCTTCCAAATAGTGGTTCAGCCATGTTCTCGAAAACTTCGTGACCGAATCTGCGTTTGTAAAACTCAGCAATGCTTAAGTCCTCATCGCCTTTCGTAATAGAAGGAATGAAAAGTTCCATTGCCGCTCTGAACTTTGCTCTCCAGCTCAAATACGGACAGAAAGCAAGGGAAAAAAGATTCTGAGGGACAAGACCGAGAAGGCCGCGGGGTATCTCCTGGAGCTTTCCGTTTATGTAGAGATAAGTCACATGCTTCTCTTCGTTTGCATCTATCACCTGATCTTCTATTCCAAGCTCTTTCGCAAGCTCATAGGGTGCAGGCTTAAAGATTTCGAAAGAGTCAGGCCCCTTATCCATCAGAAATCCATCAACATACTCGGTAAGAAAAACTCCACCAGCTCTTGAATCCCTTTCAAAGATCTTGAACTCTATATCTGCGCCATTTTCTATTGCTTTTTTAAGCTCATAGGCTGCAGAAAGCCCTGTGATACCTGCTCCAATGATTGCTACTTTCTTCATTATTCGTCACTCCAGACTTTTAAGTTATTTATTTTTTTGAAATCGCTGTTTTCAGGAAAGTAAAGCGAAGACTTCATCCGCTTCATAACAGCCAGATCATACGCAGACTTAAAGGAAATACTGTTGTTTTCATATATTTCTATAGCTTCAAAGATAGTTTGTTTGAAATTAATCTTGAGGTTAGGGGTGGAAAGAATGAGATTCAAATTTATTATTATTTCTTCTTTTTTCCAGCCCTCCTTTTCAAGCTCTTCTGCAACATCAAGAATGACTCCAGTGGTAGTGAAAGCTTTTACCTCTCCGCCTACAAGCTTTGAAAAGAAGTTTCTTGATTTTTTGAAACTCACCTGATCTTTCTGAATGAAGAAATTCAGAAAGGCATCTTCGGTCAGGAAAACAAGATTTTCTGGTTTATCTGCTGCCATTTTTATCTCCTGAAGGCTGCTTTGTGATAGCATCGAGAATAGAACCTTTTTTTGCGATAAGATAAACTTTATTGTCTTTGTAAATGAATTCCACCAGATCACCAGGTTTTAAACCCAGCTTTTCACGGATTTCCTTCGGGATAGTAACCTGTCCTTTAACAGTTATTCGTGGCATCTTTGCCTCCATGCAACATGATAGTAATATTGTAGAAATGGTAATGCTTGATGTCAAGTAATACTGTAATGAAAGTATTATTTTAAAAACCTTTTACCCAGAATCTGATGTTAAACTCGCTTAAAGACTTTGACCTGTTAAGTAGTTTGACCATATTTATGGTTACAAATCTTGAGGCAGCACGGTGTTGCAAGAACTCCGCAAGACTGAAATATTTTAAGAGACTGTGGCGAATCGCTCTGTTGTACTCTGATTCGATAGCTCTTATAGTTTCTTTTGTGCGCAAAGGTATTTCAGAGATTATTCTTGAGATAAACTCACCGGATTTCATAGCATAGCAAATACCTTCTCCAGTGAAAGGATTTACGAGTCCTGCAGCCTCTCCTGTAAGTAGAACTCCTCTTCTCACAAGCGAACCCCTGAGTCCACCCATGAATATCTTTGAAGCTTTGGGAGTAGATATGAGTTGAGCCTTGCTGAGTCGCGTAGCTGACATATGAGATCCTCTTATAAATTTCTCAAAAACTTTTTGAAGACTCTTCTCTTCTGCAGATTTCTGATTAATATGATGGCCGATTCCTACATTTAATATTCCATCGGCCTGAGGGAAAATCCAGCCCAGCGAGGGCCAGTAGTCAGGTTCTGCATACAGCTCCATGATATCACCTGAATCTCCGTCAGAGCTGAAATATGCTCTGATAGCAATTCCAATCGATGGGTAATCTCTTATTGATACGCCAAGTTTTCTAAGAAGTTTCATATCCGAGCTTCCGGTTGCAAGTATTATTACGTCAGCAAAGTAATCATTGATTATGTCGTCTTTATAAACCGATATGCCTGATGCGAAGCCCCCGTCGTTAAAAATGAAATCAATGACTTTCGTATTCTTTTCTACTTTCGCACCTGCATCGATGGCAGCTAATATGAGTGCATTATCAAGGTCCTTTCTTTGAATGGAAAGAGCAAAGTCAGGAAGTTCTGGTTTCATGTGAAATGCTGCCTGGTTGATTAGAGTCTCTCTAACGATAATTTTTACAGAGTTTATTTTGTGAGGTGGTTTTTCAAGGTATGATAGGATGCCGTGGCGATTAATTATCTCCACGCCAAGCGGCGTAATGCAATCTCCGCAGATTTTTTCACGGGGAAAGTTCGATTTTTCTACTACTAAAACATCGAATCCTGATTTTGCCAGGCACAGAGCTGCAATCGAGCCGGCAGGACCTGCACCAATGATTATTATGTCATGATATACGTTGCCGCGGTCACTATAGAACATTAAAAGCTATTTTAACTGAAAGCGATCCAGAGAGATCGGAAATCAAAGCTGTTATTGTTTTCGCGGTTTGTAGCGTTTAAGCAGAAGTGCGTTGGTAACAACTGAGATCGATGAAAAAGCCATGGCAAGGCCGGCGAGCTCAGCGCGGAGCAATCCTGCAGCAGCTACTGGAATGCCTAAAGTGTTATAGATGAATGCCCAGAAGAGACCGCTCCAGACTTTTCTGATCGTTCTCTGCGATATATCTATAGCTGTTAATATAACTCCTAAATCAGGTTTCATAAGTATTACATCTGCCGATTCTATAGCGATATCGGTACCGTCAGAGAGCGAAATACCAACATCAGCAGCACTCAAAGCGACAGCATCATTGATTCCGTCGCCAGCAAACGCGGTTATCGTACCTGCTTTCTTGATTTCTTCCACGATCTCAGATTTTCTATCAGGAAGAACTTCAGCATAAACGTTTTCTTCTGGTATTCCCGTCTTTCTTGCTACGGAAAGAGCAGCTGCCCTGTTGTCTCCTGTGACAAGGTACGGATTAATTGACATAGATTTTAGTTTTTCTATAACAAGCTTTGCATCGGGTTTGATAATGTCAGCAAGTGCAAAAGCACTGACTGCTCTGCCGTCTTTTAAAACGTATACAATGGTACTGCCTTCACTCTCTGATTTCTTTATGAATTCTCTCAATTCGTTATCTTCAGTTTTGAAATCATCGAGCTTGTTTGCTGCTCCGATGAAGAATTCTACACCTTCAACTTTTCCTGTTATACCCTGCTTTGAAATCAGAAACTTCGTAATTTTCGGGTTCGGGGTGAATATTTTTGGTAAATTCAGTTATCGCTTCGGCAAGTGGATGTTCGGACTTTTTCTCGAGATGATAGACTGCGGCAAGGATGAATTTCTTTTCAGCCTCAGTTAGATCTCTTGCAAAGGAAGAATCAGTCACGGTAAAAGTTCCAAGAGTAAGAGTGCCAGTTTTATCGAAGATAAGCGCTTTTACTTTCCCGAGAAGCTCCAGAGCAGCTCCGGTTTTAATCAGTATGCCGTTTTGGGCTGCAAGTCCTGAACCAACCATGACTGCTGCCGGAGTGGCAAGTCCCAGAGCGCAGGGACAGGCAATCACGAGTACAGCAGCTGCGGTAAGAATAGCTTTTGATAAAGGTGCGCCGAGAATGAAAAACCATACTGAGAAGGTAAACAAGGCAATTACTACCACGGCAGGCACAAAATAGGCAGAAATAAGATCTGCAAGTCTCTGAACCGGCGGCTTTGAGGACTGAACCATATTCATCAGCTTAATAATCTGAGAAAGAACGGTATCTTCGCCTGCTTTGAGTACTTTTATGATGAGAACTCCATTCTGATTAATCGTGCCACCGATTACTTTTGAGCCCGGAAGCTTCTCCACAGGCATGGGTTCTCCTGTAAGCATGGACTCATCTACAAAAGAATTACCTTCGGTTACTTCTCCATCGGCAGGTATCTTGCTACCTGGCTTTACAAGAACGATATCACCAGGAAGAAGATCATCAGTTTTCACGAGCACCTCTTTTCCGTCTTTGAGAATAATTGCTTCTTCAGGTTTGAGCTGTATCAGTTTTTTCACAGCCGCTGTTGTTCTATGCCGGGTTCTTGCTTCAAGCATTTTTCCGAGAAGAACAAACGTTATGAGAAGTGACGATGTTTCGAAAAATACATCTCCACTTCCGGTGATGGAGTTGTATATTGAAAGAAAGTAGGCGGCGAGTGTTCCCATTGACACAAGGAGGTCCATATTGCCAAATCGCATTTTGAGCGCATGATATGCTCCCTGTAAGAAGGGGAGCCCTGAGTAAAATTGAACAGGAGTTGCAAGAAGGAAAAGCAACAATTTTTTAATATTTTCGTCGAGCATATCCATGAAAGGAGGAACCATCGAAAGGAGTAGGATGGGAATTGAAAGCAACAGAGCCACCACAAACCTCTTTAGCTGAGCCTTTTCGAAACGCTCCTGCTCTTCCTCCTGCTGTCTTAATAGCTCTGCAAATCCGGATTTCTTGAGCGGAGTTGCTTTGTATCCTGCGCTGTTTATTGCATTCGCCATCTGCTCTACGCTGACGAGCCCGGGATCATATTCTACTACTGCCATTTCACTGGCAAGGCTAACCGATGCCGAAACCACACCGGGAAGTTTTTGTAAGGTTTTTTCAACAACGGCGACACAGGATGCGCAGGTCATTCCCTGAACCGAGATGCTTGTTCTTTCGATGCTTTCGGGAATTTCAACCGGCGGTATTTCTTTTGACTCAGGGGGCAATACCGGACAAGATGCAGCAGTCGAGTTTTCGTTATTCTCAATATCGACATCTATTAATTCGTATCCAAGAGATGATATTTCTTTTTTTAACTCGTCGATTGCGATTTCATTGCCAGTTGCGATAGCGATTCCTTCGCCATGCGAGACTTTTTCAACTGAAAACCCTCTTTTTTCAAGCGCCATAGATATGAGTTTTTCGCAAGATGGGCAGTGCATACCAGAAATTTTTAAAATATATTTTTTAATTGCCACAGGAAAACCTCCTTAAGCTAATCAAGTACTTTATAGCCGGCATTTTCAATCGCAATCTTAAGTGTATCGATGCTTACTTTTTCAGGATCAAATTCAACTTCGACAATTCCACTCTGATGGTTAGCTGACGCAGACGCCACACCGGTTATCTCTTCGAGTGTGAGCTTTATAAGCATTTCACAGCCATGGCAGTGCATTCCCTGAACTTTAAGCTGCTCTTTCTTCATCTTTTCTTACCTCCACTTCTATTTGATGATACTTTTGCAGGTTTATATTTCATGTAAAGAAAGCCCGCTGCTGAAATTGAAATAAGTCCGAACAGGATAAGAAATATCTGTGCTTGGCTGGAGTTTCCACTTCCAACAATTATAACACCGTCCATCATGCCCATCTGGCAGGTCATCTGGTAAACACCTTTTTTCATAGGAGGCAGCTCAATTCTTGTTACAGCATAAGGTGTTAAATAAGAGCGTATGCCAAGCGCCGGGATAACAAGTTCATTAGAGCATACCGATTCTTCATTTCTGAATACTTCAAGTATAACCGGTGTATTTTCGGGTACCTGAATTTGAGAGGGTTGATAGGTTACGTTTTCAATTCTGATCTTTACAGTCACAGGACCCTCAGACTTCGTTGTTTCAGCAGAAGCAGGTTTTAGAGTGCTCTTAAAAGACGAGACTATGGTTGATGCGGTTACAGGAGAGTTCATGAGCATGAGCCCTCTGTTGAGAAGGGCGAGAGCCATAATAACGAGTATAACAGCAGAAAGTTTCGGGATAAGATTTCTTGCCTTTAAGGATATTTTTTGAGCAAGGATACCGAACGAAAACATGAAAGGTATTGTGCCTGCGCCGAACGCAAGCATTGCAAGGCCGCCTTCAAGAGGGGACCCTGTCCCTGCGGCATAAATCTGAGCTGCTTGGAGAGGGGTACATGGCATAAACCCTGACAACAACCCGAGGAAAACTTCATTTTTATATGAATTTTCACTGGTTTCGCTCTCTCTCCTCGCTTTTTTGAGAACTGATTGAATCTTATCAGAAATCCATCTATTAAAAGTTGAGAAAGACCCGAGCCGCGCTTTTTTTGAAATTCCTAAAATTTTCATTGCAAGGAAGAGGAGAAAAATGGCACCCGCAATAGTTGCGAACGGTGCGTATTTGTTTAAATTAAGCGCTTTCCCAACCAGTCCTAAGATAACGCCAGTGAAAACATATGATAGCAGTCTGGATGTGTTATATATTATATGTGGCAGGAAACGGTTCCTGCCGTTTTGCTTTGATGAGAGCGCATAACCAACAACAAGGTTTCCGCACATCGAAATACAGTGCAGGCCAGGTGCAAGACCTGCCAGAAATAAAAGCAACATACTTTGCCTCCTAAAATAATTCTAAATCCTATAGAAATGATATCTATTGAATTTAAATGACCGATGTAATTTTTTTGAATTTTGGGTGAAATTTGCAAAAAATTACTAACCTTCAGTGCTATAATTCAATCTTTGTTGGAGGCGAAACCTCTATGGGGTAGGGGAAGAAGAAAAACAGTTAATTCCTTTTAAAATCTCAGGTTTAACCGTCGATGAACTTTATAAGCTTCTTGGTTCTGGTCCCGATGGTCTGAGTTCTGACGAGGCAGAAAAGCGTCTTAAAAAACACGGATTCAATGAAATTCAGGAAGTTCATAAAACTCCTTTATTCATTCGATTTATAAGCCAGTTCACACACTTTTTCGCAGTTCTTCTCTGGGTTGCGGCAGTGCTATCTTTTTTTGCAAAGATGCCTGAGCTCGCAGTTGCAGTAGTAGTTGTTATTTTGTTAAACGGAGTATTTTCTTTCTGGCAGGAGTACAAAGCTGAGAAAGCAACTGAAGAGCTGAGAAAGCTGCTACCTTATATGGTGAAAGTTGTTCGCGATGGACGGGTTGCAGAAATTGAGTCAAAGTTAATAGTGCCCGGAGATATCGTCATACTTTCAGAGGGAGATAAAATTCCTGCAGATATCAGATTGCTTGAAGCAACTGAACTACGTGTTGATGCATCGGTATTGACAGGTGAATCAAAACCCGAGAGAAAAGATTTATCAAGATACTCAGGCACAGATGGGGTTTCTGCAGTAAACATAAGGAATATCTGTTTTGCAGGCACGAATGTTGTAAGCGGTTCAGCAAGAGGTGTGGTTTATGCAACCGGTATGAATACAGAATTCGGCAAGATTGCAAAGCTCACGCAATCTCTGGGGGAAGAGCCCTCACCACTGCAGAAAGAAATGGTTTTGGTAACGAGGGTAATTGCCGCAATCGCCATTTCTATGGGAATCATCTTTTATTTTCTCGGCACTGCTTTTGCTGGGTTAAAAAAGTTTGAGGGTTTGATTTTTGCTATCGGAATTATTGTTGCTAATGTGCCTGAAGGTTTGCTGCCAACAATAACTTTAGCTCTCGCTCTGGCTGTGCAGAGGATGAGCAAGAAAAATGCGCTGGTTAAAAAACTGAGCTCAGTTGAAACCCTTGGTTCCTGTACTGTCATATGTACTGACAAGACCGGAACTCTGACCAGAAATGAGATGACGGTGAAAGTAGTATGGAGCACAGAAAGCTTTGAGGTTGAAGGCATTGGATACACTCCAGAAGGAAGAATGGTCGATAAGTCTGGAAAGGATGTAAAAATCTCTGAGGAGTCAGGACTTTACTGGCTTTCTCTTGGTTCTTATCTCTGCAACAACGCAAAACTTACAAGGGATGATGTCGTCGGTAACTACAGAGTTATTGGAGATACAACTGAGGCCGCTCTTCTTGTTTTTGCAAGAAAAACCGGAATAAACGAAAAGACTTTCAATGAATGGCAGAGATTGAGAGAGATACCTTTTACATCATCGAGAAAAAAAATGAGTGTAATATGCAAAAACAGCAGGAAGGGAACATATCTATTTATAAAAGGTGCTTCTGAAGTAATTCTTGATGCATCTTCAAGAGCAATTCTAAATGGCAGGGAAGAGGTTCTCGACGAGAAATACAGACAGTCAATATTGAAAGAAGTAGATACTCTCAGCTCTCAAGCATACCGGGTACTTGCATTTGGAATTAAGAAGATTGACCCTGGATTAAATATTTATGCAGCTCAAGAAGATGATCTCGAAACAGATCTGACTTTTGTTGGGCTGGCAGCGATTGTGGATCCTGTTCGTCCTGAAGTCATTGAGGCGGTAGAAAAATGCAAAGCTGCTGGTGTAAAGATCTACATGATAACCGGCGATCATGCTCTTACTGCAGGCGCAGTGGCAAGAAAAATCGGAATTGCTGACGATAAGACACCTGTCATATCAGGTTCACAACTTGATCGGATGACTGATGATGAATTAAAAGACGTTTTAAGGAGAGGAAGTTGTATTTTTGCAAGAGTATCTCCAGAGCACAAATTAAGGCTTGTCACAGTACTTAAAGAAAATGGCGAAATTGTTGCGATGACCGGCGATGGTGTTAACGATGCTCCAGCGCTTAAAAAGGCAGATATCGGTGTTGCGATGGGCATAACCGGAACCGATGTCGCTAAAGAAGCTGCAGATATGATTCTCTTAGATGATAATTTTGCGACAATTGTAAATGCTATCGAAGAGGGGAGAGGAATTTTCGATAACATCAGAAAATTCATTACCTATATCTTTGCTTCGAATATACCTGAGATAGTTCCTTATCTCGTGTTTGTGCTATCGGGAGGCAAGATACCCCTTCCGCTTACAGTGCTTCAGATTCTTGCAGTTGATGTTGGAACAGATCTTCTGCCTGCACTTGCTCTTGGGGCAGAGCCACCTGAAAGCGATGTTATGAAAAGACCACCAAGGTCGAGAAACGAAAGACTGCTGAATCTCTCTTTGTTTGCTCGCGCCTATTTTTACCTTGGAATAATCGAAGGAATCGCATGTATGGCGAGCTTTTTCTATGCCTACATTCGTGCTGGCCTCAATCTTGTTCTTCCGCTCGCAGGCAGCGGAATTATTTATCTGAAAGCACGAACCATGTGTCTTGCTTCAATCATCACAAGCCAGGTCGGCAATGGTTTTGCCTGCCGCACTAACAGGGAATCAGTTTTTAAAAAAGGGCTACTCTCCAACAAAATGTATCTCTCAGGAATAGTTTATGAGCTGACGCTGATCAGTCTTTTAATCTATGTTCCCTTCCTGGCGCGTATTTTCGGTCATGTGCCGCTTGATTCAAAAGACTGGCTATTCCTTTTTATATGGCCACCGATAGTTCTTTTTGCAGAAGAGCTCAGAAAATGGATTGTAAGAAGAATGAGCGTAAAGGTGGTAAAATCGTCATAAAGGGGTTGAGTAAGTATGAAGGTGGTTGTTCTTGGCTGTGGACGCCTGGGTGCGCAAATAGCCTCGCTTCTTTATTATGACGGCCATCAGGTAAATGTTATTGATAAGGATGCTCAATCTTTCGAAAGACTTCCTGAAGGCTTTGATGGCAAGAAAGTAGTTGGGCTTGGGTTTGATCGATCGGTTCTGATCGAGGCTGAGATTGAGCATGCCGATGCATTCGTTGCGGTCGCAAGAGGAGATAATCACAACGCGGTATCAGCTTATGTAGCAAGAAACGTGTTCGGAGTGCCAAGAGTTGTTGCAAGGATTTACAATCAGGAAAGAGCAAAAATTTACTGGAGCATGGGGATAATGACCGTTGCTCCGGTAACATGGGCTGCTAATGAAATAAAAGACATTCTCCTTCATCGTGAGATTGAAGCCTGTCAGTCCTTTGGAAACGGTGAAATAAAAATGTTTATACTTGATGCTAAGGAGAGTCTGGTAGGGAAGAAAGTCTCTGAAATCGAAGACCCCGGACATTTAAGAATCGTTTGCTTCGTAAGAAATGAATCAAGTTTTATTCCAGCCACCAACGCCCTCATCGAAGCTGGCGACAGAATCGTTATCGCTGCTGATTCCTATGGTAGAGAAAAGATCGACGAATTCTTAAGGGGTGGTTAACTTGAGGACTTTTATCATTGGCGGTGGGCGAACAGGTTCTGTTCTTGCGGGGATCCTTAAAGAAAATGGTATTTCTCCGGTGATTATCGAAAAAAATCCTGAGGTGGTTGAAAAACTATGTAAAAGAGGGTTTGAAGTATATAAAGCAGATGCCTGTGATCCAGTTCAGCTGTCAAAAACAGAGATATCGGGTGCTGATGTTTGTGCGGTCGTTACAGGTCACGATGAAGACAACCTGGTAATCAGCCATCTTCTTAAGAGGATTTTTAATGTAAGACGTGTGATTGCACGTGTCAATCACCCCCTCAATGAATGGCTTTACGATGAAAGCTGGGGAGTTGACATAGCTGTTTCTGCGACTCATATCATCTCTGAACTGCTTTTTGAAGAGATTGAATCGGGAAGAATAATTGAGCTGCTTCGCATAAGACAGGGGAAGATAGGCATTGTCGAGATGAAAATTGACGAATCATCGAAAGTAGCAGGAAAAGCTTTGAGAGAAATCAGCTTACCAGAAGGTTCACTTATCGTTACTGTACTCAGAGATAATGAGATAATAGTTCCTTCGGGCAGTCTGGTTCTCACGCCAGGGGACGAAATCCTTGCGATTGTAAGGAGCGAAGTCGAGAAAGAGCTTATAACGGCTTTAACTTAAAGCGGTTCAAAATAATATCAGTGATTTTAAAATCTTATCCTCAGGAAGTCCCGCTTCCTTGCCCCGGATAATAATTCTTAGATTTACGACTTCATTATACTTTGCCCAGATGTATGCTATCACAGGAGCAATGCTCAGCGGATAGACTTTAAAGAGTGCGACTGCCTCACGGATTATCAGCTCTTCTAATCGTCTCTGTAGCGGCGAGATAAATCCGGTTTGAACCGCATCGTCGAATGACTGCCTTGCTTTTTTGCCGAACGGACTATCGCGAATGAGCTCAAGTTTCTCGTCAATGAGCTCCTTTTCGTAGATAGATCTGAAAAGTTCGAACTTAACTTCCTTGCCATTCATTATGAAAAGCTTTACAAGCTTTTCTTCCTCGCAGACAGATGGTGAAATTCTCATTGCGGTGAGAAGATTGATGATGTCTATCTCCATCTGAATCATTCTTTTGGCAATGATTCTGTTCTGGTCCAGATTATCAAGGATTCTGAACCATCGAGACGAAATCTCTCGCAGAGCAACCTGAAAGTAAAATTTATCAAGTTCAATCTCGTATTCCTGGAGATTCTTTTCTTTTTCATAGTCTGCAAAATTATCCCTTAGGGGCTTGAAATAAGGGCACCTTGCCGTATATAGCATATCTATTATCTGGCGCAAGTCGGTAAGACGGGAAAGTTCGATTAAGAAAGGATAGCTCAGTTTTCCAACAGGAACAAAGCTCTCCTCTGCTTCTTTTGATGGTCTTCCAGCGTGGTGAGCCCTCAGAATGACTTTGATATTGTGGATATCCCACCGGTCGAGTATCGGTGAGGCAAGCATAAGAGCTTTTCTGGAAAGTATGTCTGTTTTCAGCTTTATCATTGAGTCAACGAGATTGTTGCGAAGACCGCTCTCAACGCCTCTTGTTCCACGGGCAAGATAAACAGCCTGATTTATATGCTGGCCGTAAGCGGTTTCTGAGAGAATATTGATAATTTCTTCAAGCGTCTGGCAGGCTACAAGAGACTCAAGGAAATCGCGTCTGAATAAACGGTCCTTTAATGCACGTATTCGGGCATTTGTATAGGAATAATCAAGAATGCTCAATTTGCTCTCACTTAAAAATGAGCTCTACGAGCTCTTTACTGAAAAACTGGCTCAATTTTCTGATTCTTGCCTCTATCGTATTATTTACAGAGATTCGTCCATCAGCGCTTGAAACTTTGAGTCCGGCCTGAATTCTCTTATCAGGTACTATCACAGGCTTGAAACCGATCTCTGAGGCAATCTTTGAAACAAGATCCTCGTCTTCAGGGTTGCAAAATACTTTCGGACTTATTGTTGCCTTACTCACTATCATCTCAAGGAATCTTGTAAGCTCGTCTTTCTTGTATTCCTTTTCGCTCAATAGGTTTTTTGCGATTTCTCTTGCAGCCTGATAACTAATTTTTAGGTGTTTTGATGCTTTATAAATAAGGTCTGCAAGAGTTTCTTCGTCAATTTCTTTAAGCTTTGCGCTTCCGATCTGAGTGAGCGCCTCCTCAAGCAGTCTCTTCATCGCGTCCTTGTATCTTTCTGTTCCACGAATGCTTGTGATGTAATTCAGTGCTTTACTGAACGTCTTTTTTAAAAATTCAAGCTTGATATCTGTCAGTATCCGGTCTCTTTCTATTTCAGCTTCAGTAAGTATTTTTCTTGCAGCTGCTTCTGCCTTAGAGATTCTGTCCTCCAGTTCTTTCCTGTACTCTTTAGATGCAACTGTTTTGGCTTCTTTAAGAATTCTTCTTGCTTCTGCTTTTGCCTCTCTAAGTATTCTCTTTTTTTCCTTCTCGCCCTCTTCTTCGAGAGCTTTTAAAATATCCTCGAATCCTGTAGTTTTTGCCATGGCGGCGCCTTTTTGAAGTTTCCTTAAGCTTTCATTCCTATGATAAAGAAGCTTACTGCAAAGCCGAGAACAACAAGCAGTTCGGGAAGAGCCTCAAGAGCCACTATCATACCTGCAGCTTCCGGCTTTTCAGCAATAGTTCCAGCTCCTGCCGTACCTATCCTTGCCTGTGCATACGCCGCTGCCCATGCACACAGAATCATTGTGGCAGCCGCGCATATAGCTTTCCAGATTCTAAATGCTGTTTCAGGATCAAGATTGCTCATCATTTCTAAAATCCCTCCCTCTTGAACGGTGTGAATTCTTTACCACCTGATTCATAAAATTGATCAAAGAATTCGATGAGGTTAAGTCGCAGTGAGTGAATGGTTGAGCTGAATGAGTGAACGACAAGGTTTATCAGATGAAATATCGATGCTACAAGAAAGCCAACCCAGACTGCGCCCACTGATTGGCCAATCTGATTTGCAGCAATAGCAAGTATTACTCCAGCAAGCCCGAGTGCCATGATTCGCAAATAAGATGCAGCTTTACCAATGATTGAAAAGATGTGCACTACCCCTATAACACCACCTCCATACGCTATCAAAAAAATTGCGGCAAGCATTGCAAGCGCTGCTACTGATTGGGCTATATTCGTCTTTATTAGCAGGAGAATAATAGCTGAGAGAATGAGAATGAGCATTCCAAATTTCTCGAGTATATGTTTTTTTGATCTCTCCAGTATTCCATTGACGATACCTATTACCTGACCTAAAAGAAGCTGAAAAACTCCAATTGCCAGGCACATTATCAGCAGATTTTCGATGTATTCAGGTTTTCCTCTTTCGATTGGCAGCATAACAGATCCTATCTCGATCTCATGAAGTCCGATTTTTTCCCAGAAATGAAAGCCGAAAAATTCGTTGTAAATAAAGCCAAATAGTATCACCATGATTGCAGCGCTTAAAAACATATACCCCAACGATCTGATTAAAGGCCTTTCTCTGAAGCGATTTACTATAAGCATCGAAGCAAGCAAAAGAACAAAGCCATAACCTATATCGCCAATAATCATCCCGAAAAACAGAGCGTAAAAGAAACCCACAAGCGGTGTAGGATCAAAAGTTCCGTATTTAGGGAGCGACCACATTTTAAGCACCAGTTCATACGCTTTTGCCCAGACAGGATTTTCCATGCATACAGGGGCTTCCTCTCTTTCTTCTTCGGTAAGCTCTACTTCATTTATAAGGACTCTGGTTCCAAAGTGTTTCTGGAATGTGCTTCTGAGCAGAGGCAGGTACTTTCTGGGAACCCATCCGACTATTACGAAGGCGAATTCAGTTTGTCCCACCTGATCTATTATCTGATACTCCTGAAGCCTGTTAATTACAGTGTATCTTGCAGCTTCAAGCTCTTCTCTCCAGGATTTCGATTTTTCCTCAAGATCTGATCTGAGTTTCTTTATTTCGCCAGGCAGAATCTTCAGCCTTTCTTTCATCTCCCTTATGGCATCAGCAAAAGGCCGGTTAGCGAAAGATTCAGGAAGGCGTATCTCGCTAACATTTTCCTCCCATAAGAGATTGTGAACCGGACGGGAATAATCTGCAGGATAAAATATAAGAGCAGCTACAGTTTTTTCGTCAATTTCAGCAGATGCAACTTCGAATTTGTCGCCGGTGATCTTTTTTATTTCATCGTAAATCAGGTCGAGCACGAAGCGGTTTTTCTTTTCTACAATAAGTGCGGTCGTTTCATATCCTTTAACAGCAGAAAAGTGTTTAACCAGGGGTTCGACCTTTGAAACAATAGTCTCAAAATTTCTCAAAAGAGATAGCTCAGTCTCATATTTGCTCAATTTTTCTGTTAGTCCTCGAGTTTCAGTATCGATCTTCTGAATCAATTTCTCAATCTTCTGAATCAATTTCTCTGCTGGAAGCGTCCAGTATGATTCCACCACTTCGTCTCGAGGTTTTGCAGCTTTCTTTCCCTCCTTTTCAAGGAAGGAAAGAATTGAGTTCAATCTAACAAGCATCTCTTCGAGCTTCTGTTTTTCCTGAAATGTTTTCTCTTCAGGTTCAAGAGGTCTGAGGGTTAAATCTCCTGGAATCAGTTCTTTCTTAATATCTTCGAGCTGAACGCAGCCGACCATGTGCAGGACAGAGATAGCTGCGTAGTAATCGCTCTTTCTTCCGATTATCTCAACCTTTGCCATCGGCAGAATCATTTTTATTCGCCTCCAGCGCGCAGCAAATCTTCGACTGAGCTTTCTGCCAGAAGAATTTCGGTTATTATTTGAGCTGCTCGATCAGTTTTTACTTCGAGGGATGCCTGTAGCTCGGGGAGTTCCTTCATTGCTTCGTTCTTTATCCTTTGGGCTTCTTTCTCGGCTTTCTTAATAATTTTTCTCGCTTTATCCTCACCATCTGTGATGCCTTTCGTTTTCATCTCTTCAATAAGATTTTCTGCCTCAGATTTTGCCTGGTTGATGATTTCCTCAGCTTCCTGGCGTGTTTTTACAATAGAAGCCTTGATCTCGAATTCTTTTTCTTTGAGAAGCGATATCACAGAGGATCTTTTTATAGCGTGCGAGCGTTCTCTGATGAGATACGATTCATCATCATTCATGTCCCCCAACCCCCTTCAAAATTATTTTAAAAGAATGGTTAATATTTAACAAGTATTTGCAGCAAGCCGAACTTATAATAATTCTGAAAAAATAAGAAGAAGGGCTTGAATCATGATATTCTGCTTTTATGGTTATTACTTGAGGTCATCTGGTAGCGCAATTTACGCCAGAGAATTAACACGCAGCCTGAATGCGCATGGCGAGGATGTAATTCTTTTCTCACAGGAGAATAAGCCGGAGTTATTTGATTTTATATCTGAAGCTTATGAGATTAAATGCAATCACTCACGCGATAGGTTAGTCCGCATATTCAGCCGCGAAAAAAAATACGGCGGAAAGACGATACATATAAAACCCGATCTTAAAGGGTTCTTGCCTGTGTATGTTTACGATTCGTATCCGGATTACGAAAAAGTAAAGACGTTTAATGAATTAGATCAAAGTGAACTTGAGGGATACAGGCAAGCAATCTCAAGTGCGATAGAAATTGTGCTTGAGAATTTTAAAGTCGTTCCTGAATCGATACTTATTCACCATCTGGTTCCTTTGCCATGGATAGTGCAGAGTTGTCTGCCGGATATTAGGCAGGTTGTTGTTTTTCACGGTAGCGATCTTAATTTTGCAATTAAAGAAAGTGCCCTTATGAGAAAGATATTCGCTGAATCTCTTCCATCAATAAGATCGATTGTTGTGCTTGCGGATGCCGGGCGCAAAGATATACTGTTGAACTTTAAGGGGATTGAAGGCTCTCTGCCAGAAATTCTTACAATTCCGCCAGGTGTTGATCTCCATCTGTTCAGACCGAGTTCAACAAAAGCGGAAGCGGAAAAAGAATTCAAAGAAGCATTCAGCAGGTTTGACCTGGATATTGAGGTGGCAGAAAGAAGAAGGAATCTGATTAATGAGCTAAGCATGGCAAAAGACATCGGTGAAATTTCAGAGTTTTTCAGAAAGATCGAAGAGCTGGAAGCTTACAAGCAGCCGGAGCCTGAACTTGCTGATTTTATGAGAGCAGCAGTTAATTTCCCGCTGATAACTTTTGCGGGAAAGTATTTGTGGACAAAAGGTCCTGTTGCTTTACTTCTCGCGATGCCATATGTGTGGGAACAAATTCCTGAGGCACGAGTTCTGCTGATCGGTTACGGGGGCAGCAGGGGAATAATTGAAAAGGTAAGGCAGGCGCTTTCATCAGGAGATATAGATCTTACTGTAAATTTGATTAAGAAGCACAGAGAAATCGATCCTGGCTCAAGAGAGGGCGTTCTTCTGGATGCACCGGTTGTTTTTGCGGAGAAGCTGGCAGAATCAAACTTCAGAGGAAAGTATGAAGAACTACTTAAAAAAAGCGCCTATGAAGAGCAGGTATTTGTGGGAGGTTATCTTGACCATAAAAGGCTTGCACCCTTAATAGCAGCTTCAGATGTTTTTGTAGCGCCATCAGTATTCCGAGAGTCCTTTGGACTTGTTCTCATAGAGGCTGCAGCCTGTGGTGTTATTCCAGTAGCGTCGTGCCATTCCGGATTCAAGAGTGTTTTGAGTGAACTAACTGAATATGCAGAAGTTGATCAAGAGTTATTGTGTGTAAAGCTTGATGAAAATTTTGTAGAGAATCTTGCGTCTTCGATAATCGAGTCTTTCAGAGTCATTAAAAAAGACAACGAGATTTTAAAGAGAAAGCTCAGATCGTTTGTTAAAGAAAGGTATTCATGGTCATCGGCAGGAAATCAGGTCTTGAGGTTACTCAAAGATCTTCCTGAAACTTGAAAGGATTGATAAGTTCGTCTGGTAGCGAACCAATATTCTTGAAAGGTTTCATTCTGGATTCAGCAAACGCTATCCTGTCAGCTGCGTTTAGAAGTACAGGCATTAACTGTTCAGCGTCGATTTTTCCCAGCCAGCCTGAAGAAGCCGAAAGTTCATCAAACGAACTAACATTATCTACAGGAAGATATTCTGAAACAATTGTTACAGGTACAGGTTCTCCTGAATGAATAAGGTTGCCTTTCGATGGTGTTGGGTGGTCAACGGCAATTGTAAATACATACTCGGATTTATTCAGCAATTCGGTTTTAAAAATTGCTTTGAGGCCTGTATCGATTCTTTCTAACTCTTTGACTTTGAGTTCGGGTTTTTTCAAATGAGATATCTCATCGGTTTTCTTAAGATGAATTAGCACAAAATCGTACTCTCTGTGTTTAAGTAATTCCTCGGCTTTAAAGATCAGGAATTCAACTGATTTTTCTGTCGAGAGGTCGGGAAGCCTAATGAAATCCATCTTCAGGAGCTCTGCAAGTCCTTTAAAAAAAGTTGGTCTGGCAATGATTGCTCCCTTCATACCTGTCTTTTCAGAAAATGAAACTACATCCTTTTTCTTCGAGCACCACTTAGTAACAACCATGTTAAATGGTGGCAGACCTCTGGCAATTCGTTGCATGTTTACAGGATGATTTGAGAGAACTCCTGAAGCGTATCTAATATATTTTGCAAGTGCTTTTGCTGATTTTGCCGTTCTATAGGTAAGATTGCTGTTGAGAGGGTTTCCGATCGAAAGATTGTCTTTAAAGGGGTCGGTATCAATAATGCATTTATCATGAGGTCCTTTTAAAACGAGAATTCCATAGCGGCCTGCCTGATGATGTAGCTCAAGCCTGTACATACCAAGTGAAAATTGGCTTATAGATGAAAACAATTCTGTAACTTCTTCTTCTTCGAAGGTGATATTTTCGCGGACAATTCTTGTTCTTCCATTTTCTTGTTTTGTGGAGGCAAGCAGGGCGGAGAAATAAAGGCAGTC
>FWPV01006022.1_pt1 | contig 23655 bp, 20 predicted proteins | sample 2228371 | NCBI WGS metagenome assembly FWPV01 (sample SAMEA103939776, study PRJEB20133) | metagenome | reverse complement strand
CGGTCGATGGGTTCAGGGGCCAGCACCGAGGGAGAGGCCCGCGTTGAAAGAGAGGTACAAGCTCCTGATCTTGGTCTGCGGTTTCGTAGGGGCATACTGTGTGCCCTTCTCCTCGGAAGCGGTCCGCCAGGCCGGGCTAGAGGCCTTCCTGATGCTCCAAGAGTACGCCAGGGAGCACGTGCTCAGCTGTCTTGTCCCGGCCTTCTTCATCGCAGGGGCCATAGGCGTCTTCGTCTCACAGGCGGCGGTCCTCAAGTACTTCGGGGCAGAGGCCAAGAAGATCCTGTCCTACTCGGTGGCCTCTGTCTCGGGGACCATCCTGGCGGTGTGTTCATGCACGGTCCTGCCGCTCTTCGCCGGGATCTACATGCGGGGGGCCGGGATCGGGCCGGCCACGGCCTTCCTCTACTCCGGCCCGGCCATCAACGTCCTGGCCATCGTCCTCACCGCCAGGGTCCTGGGTTGGCAACTCGGGCTGGCCAGGGCCATAGGCGCCGTGGTGTTCTCCGTGGCGGTGGGCCTCGCCATGCACTTCATCTACCTCAGGGAGGAAGAGGGGCGCGTGGCTGGCCAGTTCGTCCTCCCAGAGGAAGAGGGCAAGCACAGGCCCCTTTGGAAGGAGGCCGCGTACATGGCGACCCTGGTGGCCATCCTCATCTTCGCGGCCTGGGGTCGGCCCAAGGAAACGGTGGGATTCTGGATGGCGGTCTGGGAGCTGCACTGGTACATCACGGCGGTTCTCCTTGGGGTCCTGGCCCTTGAGCTTTGGGGCTGGTTTCAGAAGGAGGAACTTCGCTCCTGGGTCGATTCCACGTGGGGCTTCGCCAAGCAGATCCTTCCCCTCCTCTTCGGGGGGGTGCTGGTGGCCGGGTTCCTCCTGGGAAGGCCGGGCCACGAGGCCCTGATCCCCGAGAGCTGGGTGCGTACCCTGGTCGGGGGGAACTCCTTGCGGGCCAACCTCCTCGCCTCTGTCTTCGGGGCCCTCATGTACTTCGCCACCTTGACCGAGGTCCCCATATTGCAGGGCCTGTTGGGAAACGGCATGGGAAACGGACCGGCCCTGGCCCTTCTGTTGGCCGGGCCTGCCCTGAGCCTCCCCAACATGCTCGTCATCCGAAGCGTCATCGGTACCCAGAAGGCCCTGGTGTACGTGGCGCTCGTGGTGGTGTTCTCCACAGTCGCTGGGATGTTGTTCGGGAGGCTGACGTCGTGAGACAGGGGGGTTGAGGGAGACCGTTGTCATTTGCCAAAGGGGTTTTCCACCGGGATGAGGCGTTTTCACTGAGGATGAGGAAGGAGATCTGACCATGAAGATCGAAATCTTGGGAACTGGTTGTGCCAAGTGCCAGACAGCCGAGGCCATGTGCGAGGAGGCGGTCAAGGAGTTGGGCATCGACGCCCAGGTGACCAAGGTCTCCGCGATCCATGAGATAGCCAAGCGGGGGGTCTTCGCAACGCCCGCTGTCGTCGTGGACGGCGAGGTCAAGTGTGTGGGGAGGATCCCCAAGCTCGAAGAGGTCAAGCAGTGGCTACAGGCCGGCGATTGAGGCCACGACGGAGCAATCTCGTGGGCGATTACAATCCAGGCTCAGCCATGGTAGCATTGTTGGGTGGGATCATGGCCCTTCCCGACCATCCGGATCCTGAAACCTGAATACTTGGATTGCTATAGGCCCGAGCAGCGGAGGCCAGCATGGACAATCCAGAGAGGCAATTATGATGAACCGAAGGTCCAAGATCAATTTCTCCCTGAACGCTGCCATGTTCCTGGCCATGACCTTCATGGCATCTAGCGGGCTTCTCATCAAGTACGTCCTCCTGCCCGGCTCCCAGGCGAGAGAGAAGTATGGCAGGAACGTGGAGCTCTTGCTCTTGGGCATGGACAGACACGAATGGGGGACCGTCCATCTGGTGGCGGGCCTGGTCCTCTTGGCCCTCCTGGCCTTGCACATCGCCCTGCACTGGAAGGAGATAACCGGGGTCTTCTCCAAGTGGTTCAGGTCTCCTGGCCAAAGGGCGGTGATGACCTGGATACTCCTTGTCGTCTGTGGGCTGCTCCTTGCCCTCCCCCTGATCTCGAACCCCACTGTGGTGGACCGGGGCCAAGGCGCTGGAGAGGGGTCGCGCCGGGGACACGTGGAGAGGGCCCGATGACACGGGCCTGGGCCGCAGGGTGCTTCGAGTGAAGGAGACAGCCATCAAGGGCAGCCGCTCCTTGAGGACCCCCGAGGCCCTGGGGGCCGCCCTCATCGGGGACGGGCAGGTCAAGAGGTGTGGGTCAAGGGGTGTCGGGCGTAACCGAGGGATGACGACCAGACAGGATCGATGTGTTGGATCACGGGGCCCATTGCTGTTCAGGGGGGGAAGGTATGGAGTCGGAGAAAGGCCGGGGCAGTCAGATTAGGCCCGGTTTCCTCAGCAGGTTGAGGCTGGGGGTTTGGCTCGCCATTACGGGGCTTTGCGCCTGGGCTTTAGCGTGGCCGCCCGATGCGAGGCCTGGGGAGCCTGTGCGGCTCACCATCCTTCACACCAACAACGTCAAGGGGCATCTCTTCCCCTGTCCGTCCTGAGGAGATACCGTGCTGGGCGGTCTGGCCCGGCGGGCGGCCCTGGTGGCCAGGATGCGTTCAAGCGGGGTGCAAACCTTGCCGGTCGACTCGGGTGATCTCTTCTTCCACCCCGCGGGGTCGGGCCATCCGGAGAGGGCAAGGGCCAAGGCCAGCCTCATCGCCAAGGCCTACAGGCACATGGCGGTCGCCGCGGTGAACGTAGGGGATATGGACCTGATGCAGGGTCTGGAGTTCCTTCGCGGGGAGGTCAGGCAGGGGCTCCCTATCATCTCCGCCAATCTCCTGGACCCTCGCACGGGCAAGCCCGTGTTCGAGCCCTTCGTGGTCAAGGAGGTGTCCGGGACGCGCCTGGCCCTCTTCGGGCTACTGGGGCCGCGACTGAGCCCTGCCCTGCAACGGACGTTGGGGGATGCGGTGACGGTAAAGGACCCGGTGGAGGCGGCGCGGGAGGTGATGGCTGCCTTGAAGGGCAAGGCGGACCATGTCATCCTCCTCTCTGACCTGGGGATGACAGGGGACCAGCAACTGGCCAAGGCCGTCCAAGGGATCCATTTCATCCTGGGCGGGCACGACGGGCGCTTCCTCCATCATCCCCATCAGGAGGGAAGTACCTTCATAGCCCAGTCGTACAACAAGGGTATGTACGTGGGGAAGCTGAGCCTGGTCCTCGAGGAGCCCCATTCCCCTTGGCAGGACGAGGGCAGGGGCAAGAGGCTGCAGCAGGAGATGAACAGGATGGATGCCCGCCTGAAGGCAGTGAGGTCGGTCCTGTCCCGGTCCCCGAGCGAGGGGCTGCAGAGGCAACTCGAACAGCTCTCCCGCCAGAGGGGGGAGTTGGAGGCAGAACTGGGGCGTATTCAACCGATCACCTCAGGAAACCGCTTTGCCTGGGAGATGCAAGGGCTGGGAAGGGACATCCCCGAGGACCCGGAGGTGAGGCGTTGGATCGAGGAGGCAGGGATCGACAAGGACTGAGGAAAGGGCATGGAATCGACCCCATGGGGTGAGGAAGGGGTAGGCGTGGGGGCCCGGATCCGGAGGGCCCTGCTTCAGGGGACAGCGCTGGCCGCTTTTGCCGTGGCCGTGGGCATTGTGATCCATGAGACCAGGGGTCCGACCATCCCCTGGGCGGGCTCCTGGTCGGCCGAGTCCGTGGCGGCGCAGCACCTCGAGGATCTGGTGGAGGTGTCCCTGGAGGATGCGACGGCCCTGTGGAGGGAGGGGCGTGTGCTCTTCCTGGACGCCAGGGACCGGGGGAGTTACGGGGCCGGGCATCTCCCTGGCGCCTTGAACATCCCCCCTGAGGAGGCAGAGGGGGCCGCTGAGGAGGTCAAGGCCCTGGCCGAGGCAGGCCTGGAGCCCATCGCTTACTGCGACGGGGTGGACTGCCCGCTCAGCGCTGAGCTGGCCAGGCGCCTGCAGGCACAAGGGGTCCAGATGGTCAAGGTCCTGGTCAACGGCTGGAGCAGGTGGAGGCAGGCCGGGTTGCCGACAGAGGGGAGGTGAACATGGGGCCGCGGCCTTCCATCGCATGGCTCACCTCCCCCCGAGTGTCGGTGGCATTCAGGCTCGCCATAGGTGCGGTATTCCTCTATGCCGGTGTGGTGAAGGGCCTTGACCCCCAAGGATTCGCCAAGGCCATCTATAACTACAGGATCCTGCCGGACGGGCTCATAAACCCCATGGCCATAGTGCTGCCGTGGGTGGAGGTCGTAGTGGGCGCAAGCCTCCTCATGGGGCTATGGGTCCTCGGGGGCAGTCTCCTGGCCTCGGGGCTCCTGGCCGCGTTCGCCGCCGCCCTTGGCCTGAACCTGGCCAGGGGGCTGGACATAGACTGCGGATGTTTCAGCACGGCGGGCACTGGGCAGGGAGACACCTTGTGGTACCTGGTCCGGGACCTGGGGCTCCTGGCCATGTCCCTCCAGGTCCTGTTGTGCGACCGGCAGCTCGGATCGGTCTCGAGACTGATGAAGAGGATCCCCAGGCGGTGAGGGACAAAGACAAAGTGGTTGCGGAGCCCTCGGCCTGCGAGGTGCAAGGGCCCTTGGCCCTGCCCACGGACCAGGACCGGGAGGCTGAGTTGCGCTTCCTGAAGGAATGCCTGGGCAAGAAGGGCCAGGAGCAGATCCGGCCGCACTGTGTCCCTGTCTTCGAGGTCTCGTACAGCCCGCGGCAGGAGGACCGGTTGTGAAGTCCAGGGCCTGCCCTCCCCCAATCCATCCCGACTGGTTTACTAGTTGACAACATCCTAATATTCGAATAGGCTAATAATACGACCGCGGTCTATCCCGGTTCTGATCCCCTTTTCCATAGGAGGTTCCCATGGGCCAGTTGGACGACAAGGGCCGATCTCACCTGGAGGGCATGTTCGCAGAGCGCGTCTGCTTCCGCGAGACCGAGCGCGAACTCTACGGCCATGACATAGGCGCCCTTCCGGGCCTCATCAAGGTCCTGGTGGGCGAGACCGTGCCAGAGGCCGTGGTCCAGCCCCAGACAGAGGAGGAGTTGGTGGAGCTGGTGCGCTGGGCGAGGGAAAACGGCATACCCCTGACGCCCAGGGCCAAGGCCTCCTCCGGCTATGGCGGGGTCCTGCCCGTCAAGAAGGGCGTCGTGGTGGACTTCTACCGGCTCAACCGTGTGGTGGCGGTGGACCCCGAGGCCATGACCGCGACGGTCCAGGCAGGGGTCGTGTGGGAGAAGCTGGACAGGGAGCTGGCCAAGCAAGGGCTGACCCTGAGGCTCTATCCCACCAGCTACCCTGCCTCCACTGTGGGGGGGTGGCTGGCACAGGGGGGAGCCGGCATCGGTTCGTACGAGGCGGGTTGGTTCCGAGACAGCGTCATCAGCGCAAGGGTCGTGCTGCCTGACGCCACGGTGAGGGACTTCCACGGCCCGGACTTGGACCTGATCTCGGACGCCGAGGGGATCACGGGCCTCATCAGCGAGGTCACCATAAAGGTCCAGCCCCTGGAGGACCTGGAGGTGGTGGCGGTGGGGTGCCCGGACGCCCACGACCTGCAAAGGCTCGTGGAGTCCATGGTGGAGGCCGGGCTCCCCATCTGGTCGCTCCTGTTCATCAACCCCAGGATGGCGGAGCTCAAGAACAAGGCGCCCCTCCAGGAGCACTACGGCCACCCGGCAGAGGAGAGGGTCCTCCTGCCCGCATCCTACATCCTCACCCTGACCTTCCGGAAGAGGGACCGCGATACGATCATGGAGAAGCTCCCCACCATGCTCAGGCCGTGCGAGGCCGAGATCCTCAGCGACCGCATCGCCCAGCACGAATGGAGGCACAGGTTCAAGCTGATGGTGGTCAAGCGCCTCGGTCCGAGCCTGGTGCCCGCCGAGGTGGTCATCCCCCTCTCCTCCCTGGGGGATGTCATGACAGAGATCGAGCGCAAGGTGAATCAGCCGGTGGTCAAGGAAGGGGTCATCATACGCGAGGGATCCAACGGCAAGCCCGAGGCCGTCATACTGGGGTTCATCCCCAGCGACCAGCGCAAGCTCGATTTCAATTTCGTCTTCAGCCTGGTCCTGACCATCATGAAGATCGCCCAGAGGCACGGGGGACGCCCCTACTCCACGGGGCTGTTCTTCGCCAAGAAGGCCAGGGAGGTCCTGGGGGAGGAAAGGGTCCGACGCCTGAAGGTCTTCAAGAAAGAGATGGACCCAAAGGGCATACTCAACCCTGGCAAGGTGATAGGCAACGGCCTGATAGGGGCCGTGATGGGCCTCGGCTCCCTCCTGGAACCCATGGTCCGCCCCATCGGCAACCACATCATCACCAAGATAGGGGAGAGGCCAACCGAGCCAGTGCGGGGCATCCCAGCCGATGTGGCGTGGTATGCATACAGTTGCTCCCAGTGCGGGTACTGCATAGAGGAGTGCGACCAGTTCTACGGCCGCGGTTGGGAGAGCCAGAGCCCCCGCGGCAAGTGGTACTGGCTCAGGCAGTACATGGAAGGCCGGCAGAAGTGGGACCAGTTCATGGTGGACACGATCCTCGCCTGCACCACCTGCGAGCTTTGCAACCTGCGCTGTTCGGCATCCCTTCCCATAGAGCCCTCCTGGATGAAGCTCCGGGGCCAGCTCGTAAACGACGATAAGAGGATGACCTTCCCGCCCTTCGAGATGATGGCCGCGGCCCTGGAGAAGGAGGGGAACATCTGGGCCGGGTACCGCAAGGACCGAAGCGCCTGGTTCCCAGAGGACCTCTGGGAGAGACACGGACCTGACCACAAGTCATCCGTGGTCTATTTCGCCGGCTGCACCGCCAGCTACGTGGAGCACGACATCGGCATGGCCAGCGTTCGGCTCCTGGATGCGGCCGGGGTGGACTTCACCTACCTCGGCAAGAGGGAGAACTGCTGCGGCACCCCGATGCTCGTGGCAGGCAAGTGGGACCTGTTCGCCGAGAACATGAGGAGGAACATAGAGGCCGTCAGACACGCCGGGGCCACCACCGTGGTCACCTCCTGCCCGGCCTGCGACATGATGTGGCGACATGCCTATCCGAGCTGGGCCAAGAGACTGGGGATCCATTACGACATTCAGGCCAGGCATTACAGCGAGGTCGTGGCCGAGAGGATCCAGTCCGGCGAGTTCTGTTTTCCCGAGGGGCCCGAGGTGCCGGTCACCGTGACCTGGCACGACTCGTGCCACATCGGGAGGGTCTCCGGGGTATACGAGCCCCCCAGGGCCCTGATCCGGGCCATACCCAACGCCCGTCTCGTGGAGATGAGCCACAACCGGCAGGCCGCCCACTGCTGCGGGAGCGTGCTCACCCTCATCAAGGACCCCCCTGTGGCCGCCGAGGTCGGTAAGGTCAGGCTGGACGAGGCAGTGGAGGCCGGGGCCGAGAAGATCCTGGCCCTGTGCCCGTGCTGCGAGTTCCAGTTGAGGGTCTCGGCCGACAAGAAGGGGGTCCCCATCGACGTGGTGGACCTGGCCAGGTTCGCGGCCTCGGCCCTGGGCCACGAGTTCCCGGATCCCAACCCGGAGGTGAGGAGGCAGTGGGCCGTCTTCGAGGCCATGATACGACTGATGACACCCCAGGGCTTCGCGGCCCTGATGGGGACCATGTGGCCGGAGCTCCTGGGGGCCATGCCATTGGGCATGGGGCGGATGATGAGGGTCATGGCCAAGGTCCCGGGGGCCCTCGAGATGATGAAGCCCCTGTTTCCCATCCTGTTCCCCAGGTTGCTGCCCTCCATGATGCCCAAGGTCATGCCTGCCATGCTGGCCCGCGTGGCCGAGCTGATCCCCATGCCCGATCACATGAGGGAGCAGATGCCGGAGATCATGCCCAAGGTCATGGCCAACCTCATGCCGCACATGATCGGGGAGGTGGTCCCCTTGGTGACCCAGCCGATGATCGACCACTTGAGAGGCAGGGCGAGTGGGACCGAGGGGCAGCTCCAACCGGCATGAGGGCATTTGACAGGCCCATGCCGTTTCTGCTATTCCAACCCCCATGGGAGAAAGGCAAGGACGCCACAGACTGGCCCTCGTGGCCGCAGGGAGGGTCCCGCCCGATACCGTGATCGAGGACGGGACCCTCTTCAACGCCTTCACCGGGGAGTTCATCCCAGGGCAGTCCCTCTGGATCAAGGACGGACGGATCGCCTGCGTGAGCCCGGATCCATGGCCCGGGCCCGAGGAGGGCATAGAGTTCATAGGCGCCCGAGGCAGGGTCCTGCTCCCGGGGCTCATGGACGCCCACACCCATGTGGCCTACCGGACCGGAGTCCAGGAGTTCGTCAGGCACGTGATCCCCAGCGGGGTCACCACCGTCGTCACCGAGACCATAGAGCTGGCCACGGTGGTCGGGATGGAGGGGATCCGGTGCCTGGTGGAGGCATTGAGGGACCAGCCCATCAGGTTCTACTTCACGGTCCCGCCCATGTGCGGGCTCACACCCACAGAGGAGGTCATGGCCCCGACCCATCAGGACCTCCTGAGGCTCTTGGAGGACCCGAGCTGCCTCGGGCTCGGGGAGGTCTATTGGGCGAACATCCTCCTGGATGGCCCCCAGGGAGACAGGGTCAGGGAGCTGGCCTCCATGGCCCTCCATATGGGCAAGAGGGTCCAAGGGCACACTGCAGGGGCCTCTGGCAGGAGGCTACAGGCCTACACGGCCCTGGGCGTCTCCTCTTGCCACGAGCCCATCACAGAGGCCCAGGTCCTGGACAGACTCAGGTTAGGATACTGGGTCATGATCCGGCAGGGGGCGATCAGGAAGGAGCTCGAAGGGGTCAAGGGGATCTTCCACAGGGGGGTGGATCACAGGAGGCTGATCATCGCCACGGACTCCATGGACCCCGAGGGTTTCATGGAGGAGGGGTACCTGGACGCCTCGGTGAGGAGGGCCTTGGAGCTGGGGGTCCCCCCTGGGAAGGTCTACCAGATGGTCACCATCAACGTGGCCGAGCACTTCCGGCTGGACCACCTCCTGGGTGCCATCGCCCCTGGCATGGCCGCAGACGTCGTCGTCGTGCCGGCACCCGAGGATTTCCGGCCCGAGCTCGTGATGCGGGATGGCAAGGTGATCTTTCGGGAGGGCAAGGCCCTGCAAGGGCCCAGGGAGGTCGCCTTCCCCGACGGGTTCTTCCATACTGTGGCAGCGGACCCGTCATTCATCCCAGGGCCCCCAGCGGCCCCGAGGGTCAGGGTCATGGAGCTCGAGACCAGGCTCGTCACCCGCGAGGCCATCGTGGACCCCCGGGGGCCTGACGGGAAGGACTTGATAATGGCCCTGGCAGTGGACCGCGTGGCCGGGAGGGGATCCTTCATGGGCCTTCTCAAGGGCTTCGGCCTCACCCGGGGGGCGTGCGGATCCACCATGTGCTGGGACACGCCGGACATGATCGTGGTGGGATGCGATCCGCGCTCCATGAGGACGGCCATGGGGAGGCTCGTGGCCATAGGCGGAGGGGCCGTATACGCCATAGGGGAGGAGGTGATCGCCGAGTTCCCTGCCCCCCTCTGCGGGGTGGTCTCCCTGGCGCCCATGGAGAGGGCACGGGACGAGATCCGCGGCGTGGAGAGGGCCCTCAGCGACAACGGCGTGAGATGGGACAAACCCCTCCTGACCATCGACACCCTCGGGACCGCAGCCATACCCCACCTGAGGATCACCCATCACGGGTACGTCCGTCTCAAGGACCGGGAGGTCCTTTCCGTCCGACCCTGAGAGTCCCTGCTCGAGTCCGTGACCCAAGGCCTCCCCCGCGAAGATGCCCACCCAGGACCGCGAGGGTCAAGTCCCTAGCATTCACGATATCAATTCGGGGTATTGCCATGGGCTATGGAACGCCGGTATAATCTCCAAAGGCCTCCCCCGAGGCCGGACTGAACCGTGTCATGGAGGCAGGCACTGTCATGCCAGAGGAAAGGGAGCTGGATTGCAGGGGTCTTTCTTGCCCCCAACCCGTGCTGGAGACCAAGAAGGCCCTGGACTGGATGGAGACGGGATGCCTTCGGGTCATGGTGGACAACGAGGCCGCCCGCACCAACGTGACCAACTTCGCCCTCGCCCAGGGGTGCGAGGTGGAATCCGAGGGGCTGGGTGGGGACTTTCTGCTGCGGATCCGCAAGCTCGGGTCCCCGGCGACCCCTCCCCCGACCCCCTTCGCATGCCCCTCCCCAGGGGCCAAGGGCACGGTGATCCTGATTTCCTCCGAGGTCCTGGGCAGGGGGGACGATGTCCTGGGCAAGACCCTGATGGCGGCCTACCTGGACACCCTCTCGCAGTTCGCCAAAGAGATAAGCCATGTGATCCTCATGAACTCCGGCGTCAAGCTGGCCGCGGAGGGCTCTTTGGTCCTCGACCAGTTGAGGGGCCTGGAGAAGGTGGGGGCCCAAGTCCTGTCGTGCGGGACGTGCCTGAACCATTATGGGTTGAGGGAGAGGCTCCAGGTGGGGGGCGTATCCAACATGCTCTCCATCCTGGAGACCCTCTTCAGTGCGGGCCGGGTCCTGAGCCCGTGACCCGCTACCGCGAACCTCGGTCCGACCCCTGGAAAGGGGGTGCAGGAGGAGAGAGTTCATGCCTGAAGGGCCCGTTGTGAGGCTCACAGAAGGCGCCAGGGCCGCGGGCTGAGCCAGCAAGCTGCCTCCAGGGGACCTGGAGGAGGTGCTCAAGGGGCTCCCCGTGGAATCCAGCCCGGACCTGCTGGTGGGGTGGGAGACCTCGGACGACGCTGGGGTGATCCGCCTGCGGGATGATCTGGCCCTGATCCAGACCGTGGACTTCTTCACCCCCATAGTGGACGAACCGAGGGCATTCGGGAGGATCGCTGCGGCCAATGCCCTGAGCGATGTCTACGCCATGGGGGGGAGGCCCCTGACGGCCATGAACCTGGTCTGCTTCCCGAGGGACAAGCTCCCCAAGGAGGTCCTCAGGGAGATCCTCCTCGGGGGGATCGAGGCCGTGCACGAGGCAGGCGCCTTGCTGGTGGGCGGGCACAGCGTCAACGATCCCGAGCTCAAGTACGGCCTGAGCGTCACAGGTGTCGTCCACCCGCAGCGCATCGTCACCAACAGGGGCGCGCGACCAGGGGACCGCCTCGTCCTCACCAAGCCCCTGGGTACAGGGATACTCTCCACGGCCATAAAGGGGAGACTCCTGGGGAAGGAGGCCGAGGAGGGGGTCATCAAATGGATGGCCGCCCTCAACCGTGAGGCCTCGGAGGCCATGCAGGAGGTGGGGGTGAGCGCCTGCACCGACATCACCGGCTTCGGGCTCCTGGGCCATGCCCTGGAGATGGCCTCGGCATCGGGCGTGGAGATCCGGCTCTGGGCCTCCCGGGTCCCGCTCCTGCCCCAGGTCCTGGACATGGCCCGCATGGGCATGGTCCCAGGGGGGAGCTTCGCCAACCGCAAGTACTGCGAGAGATCGGTGATCGTCGAAGGGGGGCTGGATCCGCTCCTCCTCGATTGCCTGGCAGACGCCCAGACATCGGGGGGCCTGCTCATCGCGGTCCCAGAGGCGAGGGCAGGGGCCCTCCACCAGGCCCTGGAGAGGAGAGGGGTCCCGCATCCGGAAGTGGGCCTCGTCATCAAACCTTCGGACGGCATCATCAGGCTCTCGCCCTGATGGCGCGCACCCTCCTGCCCTGGGCCGGGTGGAATTGCCCCGAAGGCGTCAGCCGTGGTAGGATGGACCTGACAGGGATGATCGGCCCTGTGGCATCGGGTGCCCGATCCAGGCCCCGGACCTCCCCCCTTGGGCCAATGCCCGTGGCGACGCCTTGAGGAAAGCGGCCCCCAGTTTCCTGACCGTCTTCTTTCTGTCCGTTCTCTACAACTGCCTGTACAACGGTCATTTCCTCCCTCTGTGGGCCCAGGGCCGCTGGGGGCCGTTGGCCGGGTACATGGCCACATCCATCGTCATGGTCTTCGGGCTCTTCCTGCTCCTGTCCGTGAGCAGGCCCATCCTGTCCGTCTCCTTGCCCTTCATATTCCTGGTGAGCGCCATAGCGGATCACTTCATCACCCAGTACGAGATAAGGTCCTTCTCTCTCAACACCGTGGGATTCGCCTTCGAGACCAACTTCGAGGAGGCAAGCGGCTTCATCGGCAGGAGGTTGATCCTTTGGGCCATGGGCGGCGCCGCGATGGCCACGGTGGCGGTCGTCCTGCTCAGGAAGGCCCTTTCGCAATTACCTTGGAGGCCGAGGCTCCTGGCGATACTCTCCTCCCTTGTCGTCTCCACGGCCCTGCATTTCTCCACAGGGGCCCCGATGGCCCTGCCCTTCAACGTGTTCGAGAGCACCTTCTCCTACCTCCGCGAGAGGCACCGGTTCGAACGCCTGCTGAAGAACAGGGAAGACATCTCGAGGCACACCCCCCTTTCCCTCCACGGCGAGGAGCTGGTCGTGGTCCTCGTCATCGGCGAGTCGGCCAGGCCGGATCACTTCCACATCAACGGCTATCCCAGACAGACCTCCCCGAACCTGGAACGGCTGGGGGCCATCTCCTTCAAGGACGTGGAGGCCTGCGGTGTCTCCACCAGGACAGCGGTCCCGTGCATGCTGACCCGGGCCACCCGAGGCCACATGGGGCCCGCCACCAGGGAGACATCCTTCATCTCCGTGTTCAGGAGACTGGGCTTTCACACGGTATGGCTCTCCAACCAGCGCTTCCTGGGCAAGGCCAACACCTCGGTCTCCGCCATCGCCGCAGAGGCCGAGGTGGTCCATTACAACGACAGACAGGCTGACAATGTCCACATGAGGCTCCTGGACGAGGACCTGCTCGGTCCGTTTCTGGAGGCCCTGCGCCACCCGGGCCGTCGGAAGCTCATAGTATTCCACACGGTGGGAAGCCACTGGCTCTATGACCGGCATTACACGGACCGCTTCAGGGTCTTCGAGCCTGTGTGCACGGAGAAGTCCCAGAAGGAGTGCACCCTGGAGGAAGTCGTCAACGCGTACGACAACACGATCCTTTACACCGACCACTTCATCGCGCAGGTGATAGAGGCGGTCGCTGACCTCAGGGCCCTGGTCTTCTATGTGTCGGACCATGGGGAATCCCTGGGCGAGGGCGGACGGTACGGCCACGGCCACGAGGAGGACCCTCCGGAGCAAAGGGCGGTGCCCATGTTCGTGTGGGTCTCGGGTCGTTACGCCTCGGAGGAGGAACTCAGGACCCGGTGCCTCCAGGAAAACCGGGCCAGGTCCCTGAGCCACGATCACCTCTTCCACACCATCCTGGACTGCTCGGGGATCGAGTCGCCCCTCGTCGACAAGGAAATGAGCCTGTGCCGGGCGCCCCATTGACAGGGCCTCGAGGGTCCTCCGGCATCAAGCGATCCAGACCTTGTCCACCGACGGCCCCGCGGTGTCCACCGACACCCTGGGCATGTTCCTGTCCAGGTCCCACGGGACGAAGAACACGAGCTCCTCCAGCTCTTCCCGGTGAGCAGGATCCGTGCGCGAGGCGAGCCAGGTCTTCATCTCCCTGATGATCCCGAGCAGGGTCCTGTCCATGCCGAGGGCCCGGTTCATCTCCCTGAGGTGCCGGGCGCCCCTCAGTTGATCCAGGGCCTCCTCCAGGTGTATGCCCTCCACCTTCCTGCGCAGGACGTAGAGGTTTCCCCTGTGCTCCACCAGGGCAACGGGCGGATTCGTCTCCAGGGTGGCGGTGCGGAAGCGCCTTGCCGAGGCAGCCCCAGAGACCTCGGCCAGGAGGGCCCTCCTTTTGTCCATCACCGGGGCCAGTCTGGGGGAGAGCCTCTCGAAGATGTACCGGACCTGGCGGTGGGAGAACTCCCTCAGCCTGGTCGGGTCGAATCCCATGGCCAGGATATCGCATATCCTGAGGCCCTCGGGATCGCCGTCACCTCCCTGCGAGAGCCACGGCAAGAGATACGGCCTCCTGTAGAGGGGGAGGGCCTCTATGAAGGAGGTGGGGTCATCCCTCAGGGGCCCTGGGAGGCCATCCATGAGCCCTTCGTCCCCCCATACCTCCACCCGGGGTTCGCCCTGGTCCCACAGGGAGAAGGGCTGGATGGGCAGCCCCAGGATCCTGGGGTCCACGGCGATCTGCTCCAGGGACTCGCCGCCTGTGTAACCCAGGAGCTGGGAGATCCTCCTCCTGAACCCCACGAACTTGGTGGCGAACTTCGTGAACATGAAGCGCATGAGGGGGGTGGAGACCCCTTCGGAGAGCTCGGCCTCGAAGAGGCGCACGAGGGCATGGTAAACCGACCTGAACTCCTCTATGGTCCTCTTGACCATGGCCTCGTTGTCCTTCATGTCTATGACAGGCCTCTTCTTCCTCAGGTTGAAGAGGAGTTTGATCATCTTCTCCCTCAGGTCCTGGATCCTCACAGAGGAAGGGATCCAGACCATATAGTTCCCCTCCCCGTTGGTGACCTCCTCTCCGACTATCTCCTGGACTGGGACGAAGCCCAGCTTGCTGTACATCCCGAAGGTGGGCTCCTCAGGGGGGATGATGTTGTCCAGGAGGCCCACAGCGCCCTTCTCCAGGGCGAACGACCTGAAGGACTCGATGATCCTGTTGCCCAGACCGCGTCCCCTGAAGGGCGGCAGGACCTCCACGTACACCAGGTAATAGCAAGGGATGGGCTTTCGGAGGTAGATCATGTTGAGATAACCCAGTGTGTCGCCTTCTGAGGTGTGGATCTCGAAGACGTGGAAAGGCCTGCCGCCCTCCCCGGGCCTGAAGCGCTCTATGGTCGTCCCGTGAACGGTGGCGTGGATGGAAGAGCTCAGCCCCTCGAACAACTCCCCGGGGCGCCTTGCCATCGCCTCCCTTTGGTCCTCCAGGGTCATGTCTATGACCGCCAGGGCATCCTTGAGGCCGATGCCGGCCCTCTGGAGCCGCTCCCCGATCCCCGAGACCTCCGAGACCATGTGGTTGCCCCCTCAAAAGAAGAGGGCCATGGGTCCGGCCCATGGCCCTCGATTCCTCGTGCCATGGGCGCCCTTCGGGTCCGCCCATGGCCCTGTCGACGATTCTCAGCGGATTCGGACCGGCCGGGCAGACCCGAGCTCAAAGCCGTAATAGAAGAGACGGCCCAAGAACCGGTCATGCCCGCTTCGATCCATGCCGAATCACGCCTCCACGCTCTCTTGCCTTTTTACCTGAATCCGGGGGATTTGTCCAGTGAATTATTGCATCCGGAAAGATCCGGGGCATGCCGGACCTGGGAGGCTGGGTGCGATAGGCCCGAGGCCGCGGTTGCGACCGACCAGTAGCCACCGGCAGATGCCCCTTGGCGTCCAGGTGGCCCATGCCTCGCTTGCGCTCATGCCTCCCCCATCAGCGCCCCGATGGCCCGTGTCGCTCCTCCCCCGGGGGGTCCGTGCCACCGGATGGGCCCACCGCCGGGGCCAGGTGGGCCTTGACCTGGGCCAGGAGGAAGGGGTGGACCAAGGGGGAGCCGGCCACGATGTGACCGTTTTCGAGGTAATGGTCCTTGCCCCAGAAGTCGCTCACCACCCCCCCGGCCTCGGTGACCATGAGGGTCCCTGCCGCGATATCCCAACTGCCAAGGCCGGCCTCCCAGAAGCCGTCGGCCCTCCCGCACGCCACGTATGCCAAATCCAGGGCTGCGGAGCCGCTTCTTCGCATGTCGCTGACCTCCATGAGGATGCCCCTGAAGGATGCCAGGTACGCCCCCAGGAGCCCCTTGGCCCGGAAAGGGAATCCGGTGAGCACCAGGGCCTCCCGCAGGCTGCCCGCCCATCTGGTGCCCACGGGCCGGCCGTTCAACTCCACCCCTTTTCCCTTCCTGGCGCTGAAGAGCTCCCCACGGATCGGGTCCAGGACCATACCGAGGACCGTCTCCCGGCGCACGCGCACGGCGATGGAGAGGGAGAAGAAGGGATATCCATGGATGAAGTTGGTGGTCCCGTCCAGGGGGTCGATGACCCAGGTCACCTCGGCATCCTGGCCGGTTGGGCCCCCTCCCCCCTCCTCGCAGACTATGCCATGACCCGGAAACCTCCTTCGAACCGAATCCACGATCATGGCCTCGCTCTGCCGGTCCACGTCTGTGACGAAGTCAAAGGCGCCCTTGCGGTCTATGGAAAAGGATGTCCCCAGTCTGGCCCTGAGGAGATCCCCGGCCCTGGACAGGGCCGACTTGGCGACCTCTTCCATCTCTTCGAGCCCCCTTGGGCCCATCCGCAGGCTCATGCCGGACTCCTGGGACGTCCTCGGGCCGGGACCGAAACCGGCCGGAGGCAACCCCCTTTCCCTCCCTGGACCGCAGCCCCGGGACGGACCTCGGCCCTGACTTCACCTTCGATCGATGCCCGGGGGGAGATGCCCCAAGCGGCCGCCAGGGCCCTCACGAACCTGCCCCGGGGCGCGATTCCGGATGGGGGCGCTCGACAGATATGGCGTAGGGGGTGGGGCGCGACCCTGCCGCTGTGCCCCTGGCAACGGGGAGGACCGATCCACCGGCCTTGCCCTGGCAACGGTCGAACCCCTTGGAAAGGAGCTCCTGGATGGCGTTGAATCTCGCCTGGCTGCTGGGCGATCCCATGCTGACGGCGACGAGGCGCACCCCCTCCCGTTCTGCGGTGGCAGCCATGTTGAACCCGGACTTCCTTATGTACCCGGTCTTCAGCCCGTCCAGCCCCGGATAGAGCCCTAGGAGCTTGTTGGTGCTCGTATAGTACTCGTCATGCACCCTGACCGCGGGCTGGGAGCTCCACTCCAGGACCTCGGGATACCGTGTGAGCTCCCTGGCGAGGATGGCCATGTCGTAGGCCGTCGAGGAGTTGTCCTCCCCGTGCGTGCAGGGAAGGCCGTGCACGTTGTGAAAGAGCGTGTCGTGCATCCCCAGGCCCGTCGCCCGCCCGTTCATCATCTGGACGCACCTCTCTTGGCTGCCGGCTATGTGCTCGGCCACGGCCGCGGCCGCGTCGTTGGCGGACCTGACCAGGACCGCCCTGAGCAGCTCCTCCAGCGTGACAGAATCACCGGGTTTCAGATTGACCTGGGTCCCCCCGACCCCGCTGGCGTGTTCGGAGACCTGGACCCGATCCTGCAAGGATATTCTCCCCTTGCGCAGCTCCTCCACGGCCACAAGGGTGAGCATCATCTTGGTGAGGGAGGCAGGGATGAGGCGCCTTCGGGGGTTCTCCTCGTAAAGGACCTCCCCTGAAACGGCGTTCATCACGATGGCCGCCTTGTAAGGCTCCTGGGAGATGAGCTGTCGGGTTTTCCTGACGGCCGCGACCCTGCCGCGGCCCTCGGAGGGCCCGGGGCCGCCACTGCCCCTGGGGGCCACGGCCTTGCCCGAGGCAGAGGAGACGCGTCCGGAGACGGACTTGGCGGCGCTTCCCGTTGTGCACCGGGCCTTGGAAGAAGAGACCTGGGTCCTCTTCCTCGCACTGGGAGGCGAAGCCTTGAGAGCCTTTTGCGGCCCCAGGGACTTGCCCTTCCCGGGGCTCGTGTCAGAACGCTGCAGGTCCTCAACCGCGGCCTTGGGGGCACGGGGGGAGGAGGCGGCTTGGGATGGCTTGCAGATCAGGGCCACACACAGAAGTGCAGCCCAAACGCTCAAGGCCCTCGGGGTCATGGGATTCGACCTCGCCCTGCCACAGGGGATCTCCCTGCCGACCCGGATTCGACCCGTCCACCAGGTCAGCTCTGGGCCCACCATGGGAAAACGGTCTTCAAGGTAAACTCAAAAAAGACGGAAGTCAAGGAAAAAATCACGTCCCTTCAAGGGCTTGCGCTATGTGCCGCACCATCTGCCTGTAGATGCCCTCGAAGATCTCAGGGGGCAGGAAGTAGTCGGGGTGCTCGGCATGGAACCTCTCATTGAGTTCCCTGGCCGCGGCATCCACGTCCCTGGTCCTGGCATAGGTCCTCTCCATCTCCAGGCGCTGCTCCCTGGCCACCTCGATGCATCGCGATATGAAACGCCTGGCCTCCTGCCCGGTTATGTGGGCGTAATGGTCAGCACACAAGAGGCGCACGTCGAGCCCCTCCAATCTCTCCAGGCTCCTCTGGTACTGTGTGTAGTTGGAGTTGCCGGCCGCGACGATGGTCTCCTTGAAAGGTATCCCTGCCCCGTCCGATGGGAAGAGGGCCTCGAGGGAAGGCACGTACGCAGCCACGCAGCACGAGGAGTGGCCTGGGGTCTCGAGGATCCGGACCTCAACGCCGCCGAGGTCTATCACGTCCCCGTCGGAGACGCTTTGGCCTGTGATATCGTCCCTCCACTCCAGGTCGTACGGGGAGCAGGCCTCTTCCATCCCCATCCTCCTGGCCACGGTCCGGCTGAACTGGTTGATGGTTTCCGTGGCCCTGGGCATCCCGAGGATCTCCCAGGCCCGGGAGGAGGCGTGGATCTCCAGGCCTGGGTTTCGGCGCTTGAGGAAGGGGACGATCCCCACGTGGTCGAAATGGGCGTGGAGGATGAGGAGCTTTCTGACCCTGTCCTCGTCTATGCCGAAGCGCCCCACCTGTCCCAGGACCTCCGGGAGGATGTAGCTCACCCCACCGCTTATGATCATGGAGGAGTCGGCCCCCTCCAGGAGGTAGACCCTGGATTCCTCGCGGCCCAGGCACCAAAGGCCATGGCATATCCTGCCCGGGTCCCTCACCCTCATGAGGACCCTACCCCTTCCCGGCGCCCCGCAAAATCGCCACAAAAAAGGGGGGATCCGAAGATCCCCCCGGTCCTTCCTCCAAGGGCGGGTCCCAGACCCGCCCGGCCTCGAGCCCCCTAGAAGTCGTACGCGATCCTCCAGAAGAGCTCATACGCATCGTCCCCACTCTTGATCACCCCGGTGAGCGGGTTGAAATGATCCAGCCCGGTGTCGGCGATGAAGTACGCCCCCACGAGGTCGAGGGAGAGGTTGGAGTAGATCTTGTACGTCGCCCTGAGATCGATCTCCCAGCCCATCCCCTTGTCCGCCAGGGTGGTCAAAAACGGCTTGTCCCACTCCTCCGTGGCCCAGATGTAACCCGCGATGAGGTCCAGGAGGAGCTTCTTGGTCACCTGCCAATCTGCCTCCAGGGCCAGGCCCGCAGACCCGCCCGGGGCGATCACGTAGTTGGCATTGAGGTTGATGGCCGCCCCTCGAAGCCCTGTGTAGAAGAGCTCGAACGGCGCGAAGTACCCATCAGGCGAGGACCAACGGTTCCAATCCGGATCCACAGGGTCGAAGGCATCCCCGTCGTTGCCGCTGAAGTACCATCCCTTGATCCCAACGCTCCACGGGCCGGGCCTGATCCCAAAGCGGCCGACGAGGGCCCACCCGCTGGGATCCATGTCGCCCTCCTCCTGGGCCGGAGCCAGCAGGTTGTAGTTCATCCTGCGGTCCTGGTTGCCCCAGAAGTAGTTGAAGTGCAACCGGCTGTAAAAGATCCCGGGGTTGATGCTGAAGTGCAACCCATGCCAGAAGTAATCCCCTGACATGGCATCAAAGGGCCTGCGGCCCCCCAGACCCGCGAAGGTGTTGACGTTCGGGGTGTGGAAGTTCCACCCACCCCAGTCGAGCCTGGTGCTGCCATTGTCACCCACGTGCAACCACACATGATACGTCCCGAAGGTGAACCACTTGGCCAGGGCGCCCGTTATGTTGAGGAGATAGAAGGTGCTGTCGTCGCTGTCCCTGTTCTGGGTAAGACCCACTGCCAACGTGGTCACCCCGCCATAGGCCGTGTTGAAGATGTCCCTTCCCTCGTCCCACTTGATCCAGCCCAGGGTGGCATTGAGCACACCCTTGATGATGGGGATGTCCGCCCTGATCCCCCAGCCGTCCCCCTGGTACGCGAACATAAGGAGGTCAGGGTCGATGCCCCACCCCTGCAGGCCAGCCGTGACCTTGACCGGCGTCCCAGGGACCATGAACCACACATAGGCGTGCTTCATCCTCAGGAGGTTCGGTGCCACCTCCCCGGAGTCCTGACCACGGGCCGTGCCGGTGGTGAGGGTCAGGGCCGGAAACTGGCCGCCCACGGACCCCGCGTCAACCCCCCAGAACCAGTTCCACTCCAGGCCCATGGTCCCGCCGTACTTGCCCTCGAAGGAGGTGTCGAACCACCACCTCCACTGGGACCAGATCAGACGCCTGGCATCGTGGATGTCGTCGTCGAAGTCGAAGACATTGTCGCTGCTTGTGCCAGCGGCTCGGAACAGACCCCTCACGCTGAAGTCCGGGGCCCCAAGGTACTTCCCCACTGCCGGGGCCTGCTGGGCCTCCACCGGAAGCGTGAAGGCCAACACCAGGGCCGCAGCAAAAAGGACGGTCAATGATCTTCTCATGGATCCTCCTCCTTTACTTTGGTTTCTCCACCCTCTCTCATCGCCCCCCCTCCCCAGGGAGGGCCAGGAAACAACCCCTTTCTTCCGCCATCACCTCCCCTCATCTCCATCGTTGGCCAAGGGACATCCGTGTGCCCCCTGATGATCCGTAGATCGCCCGTCACCGCACCTGCCTCCACAACTGGTTGTTGCCGACACCGAAGGAAAGCGGTGAGTTCTCGTCGAAATCGTCAGGCCCTGCGGCACGCACCACGTTGACGAACACCCAGCCGTTTCGCAGGTCGCTCCTGTTGGTCACCCAGAACTTGGCGGTCTTCACCCTCCCGGGGAGCAACGCGCGGCCGCGGGCGTTCTGCGTGAAGGTCCGGGTCGTGTCGGCAAGGACGTTTGTGAAAGTGCTGTCGAAGACCTGCTGCCTCACACTGAAGGTCCCGGAGGGGTTCCAGCCGAGGTTCCTCACATCCACCCTGGTGAAGAGCCTCCCGTCATACCTGAACACCCCCCAGTTGGCCTGAAGGTCGACCCCTGTGATCACGACCCCGGTCACACCCACGTCGTCCACCTGCCAGTAGCTGTCGTCGTTGGGCCCAGAGTCGAACTCAAAGACGACCTGCCAGGACCAACCGGTGTACCAGCTTATGTCGTAGGTCGGAGAACCCGAGGTGTCGGCGGTGAAAGTGTCGATCAGCCAATACCCGGACCAAGGGTCGTACATCCAGACACGGCCCCGACCATTGGTCCCGGCCACAAAGTCGTGTCTGAAGCTGAGGGTCGCGGCAGAGTAGTTGGTGAGGTTAACCGCAGGGCTGAAGAGCCCGGCGTCCCAGGCCAAGAGATTGCCCGGGTCTATGTCAGCGGCCGCGGCGCAGGTCCCTGACCCACCGGTGTGGTTGACCATGGGCACACCGGCAGCCTCCTCGAAGTTGTTGTTGTTGTACCAGTTGTTGCCCGTGCCTGCCCACTCAACGACGCTCCAGCCTGAGGGCAGCCACGTCCCGTTGAAGTCCTGCGTCGCCAGGGGCGTCCCAGGCATCTGGCCATACGCAGACGGGGCGAAGATGCAGATGAGAGCGAAAAAAGCAAGAGTCTTCACTTTGGTCATAGCCCTTCCTCCTTTACTTTGGTCTGTCCACCTTTTTCGGCCCCTCCCCAGCAGGGGCCGGGAAACAACCCCTTGGCCTTCCTATCACCCCCCCTCCCAGGATCTCGCAACCCCTTGAAAATACAGACCTTCTTTTTGAACGGACTCGCGGCCGCGGACACCTTCTCGTCCCCGGCGCCTGCGGCCGAAACCCCGCGTTCCCAGGGCCCATCCGGGCCCAGGGCCTTCTGAGTGCGTATGAATAGCATCCCCCGCAGGGCTTGTCAAGCCCTTTTTTTTGGTGCCCCCGAAGGGGATTCGGTGGGCACGAAACGGCCGGTCCCCCGAAGACCGAACCGCCGGGCCGTGCCTTCCAAGTTGTCGAAATCAAAGGATTATGCTTCCTCTGTCGGCCTGGGTCCGGGGCGGGAAGGGCCCCTTTCCAAAGAAGATGGATTTCCCTCAATCCATGAGAAACTACTTTAAGCCTTGGCTGCCCGGGGCCAGGCCCTGGCTTCCTTGCCAAGATGTGGTGTGTCCTGGCCCGGGGGGCCCCATTTCTTGTGCCTTGAGGCCCCAATTTTTTTCCTCCCTGGGTCCGGGCATGGCAGGGGGGCGGCCTCCGGTATTGTGAGACCGGGGGGTCTCCCTGTACAATCCCATGGCGAAGGCGCATGGGCGGCCTTCGGATCTCACCCGGAGGGGCAGGACGATGAAGGGATACCGGCGTGCGGGGTGGATGATCGTGGGGTGTTTTGTGTTTGCCGGGTTGCCGTGGACCCTGGGGGCCCAGCAGAAGGGCAAGGCCGTGGAGCCGATCCCCCACGAGAAGCTCGCCTCGTTCCTCAGGGACTTCAAGGGCTGGGAGGCGGCCGGCCCCGCGGATGCGCGCACCATGAGGACCCCCAGCGGTGCGTACTCCCTTGCCAGCAGGTCTTATGACAGGGAGGAGAAGACCCTGGATGTGACGGTGGTGGACACGGCCCTGGTCCCCATGGCCTACATGGAATACGAGGACATGAGGCAGGACGTGGGAAAGGGGCCCAACCCTGTGAGGCAGACCAAGGTCTCGGGCCACGAGGCCCTGGAGTCCTTCGACCCTGGCGATGAGGAGAACACGGCCACCCTCATGGTCAAGGTCAGGGACCGCCTCATCGTGATCCTGGAGCTGTACGGGGCCACCCCCAAGGACGATCTCAAGGCCATCGCCGGCCAGCTCGACTGGAAGGGACTCGAGGCCCTGGTGGCCCCGGGGAGGTGAGGCATCCAGGACGAACACGCGGCTCCGGGCCCCGAGCCGGCCCGGGTCCGTCCTGGGGAGGGGGGCCTGGCGATCAAGTGATGCGCCCCGGGTGCGTGTACACGATCATCCTTTCCCCCCTCACGTACCCCACCAGGGTCATGCCCACCTTCCCCGCTATCTCCACGGCCAGGTGCGTCGAGGCGGACCTGGACACCAGCACCGGTATCCCCAGCCGGGCCGCCTTGAGGACGATCTCCGAGGAGGCTCGGCCCGTGGTCAGGAGGATCTTGTCCGAGAGGTCGAGCCCCTGCCTCAGGGCGAAGCCCACGATCATGTCCACGGCGTTGTGTCTCCCTATGTCCTCGCGGGTGACCAGGAGCCCGTCCGCCCGGGCCAGGGCCGCGTTGTGTGTGCCCCGGGTCTCACGGTAAAGGGGGGAGCCCTGGTTCATCTCCCGCATCCTCTCCCTGATCTGGCCGGCGCTCACCCTCAACCGCGTCTCCATGGGCCGGATCTCCAGGGCATCCAGGGGCTGGTAATAGACGCTCGCCCTGCCGCAGCCCGAGGCCAGGGTCCTCTTCATGTAGAGCTCCTGCCTGAGGGAGGAGTCATGGACCAGATCCACCCTGGCCGTGCCCGCCCCTTGGTCCACGTGGTGGGTCCGGACGTCCGCCAGGGACCTCAGGAGCCCCTCGGACCTGAGGAAGCCCAGGGCCAGGTCCTCCAGGTGATGGCCTGTGCAAAGCAGGGTCACGAACTCCCTTCCGTTGAGGAATATGGTGAAGGGGACCTCCTGGACGAGAAGGACCGTGGTGTCGCCCGGTTGGTCGCCACGGAACTGAAGGACCTGGCGAGGTCTCGTGAGGCGCTCATCCATGGATCGGCCCCTCCGTGGCCCGGATTCGGCAGTCCGTGGGGAGGCAAGGACCGCCGGGCGGCCGCCCACAAAGGACCCCCCCTTTCATTTGCGCAATACCCTCTTGTCCCCCACCCTCAT
>FWPV01006018.1_pt1 | contig 23667 bp, 23 predicted proteins | sample 2228371 | NCBI WGS metagenome assembly FWPV01 (sample SAMEA103939776, study PRJEB20133) | metagenome | reverse complement strand
CGCGGCTCTGACCATTGCTGTCTTCCTCTACGGGCTTGTGCTCCATCTCCGCCGCTGGCGCGCCGGGCAGCCGGACCGCCGCACGCACGCCTTCGGCAAACGGCTGTGGGCCGTGCTGACTCAAGCCCTCGGACAGTTCAGGACGGCTCGCGAACCGTATCCGGGGATCATGCACCTGGCCATCTTCTGGGGCATGCTGGCGCTCCTCCTCGGAACCGTGCTGGCGACTGTCGACTGGGATGTGACGCACCTCCTGTTCGGGTTCCAGTTTCTCAAGGGCAGCGCTTACCTTGCCTTCGAGCTGTTCCTGGACATCCTGGGCCTGGCCGCCCTCGTTGGCCTCGGCATGGCCGCCTACCGCAGGTACGTGCTGAGACCCTCCCGCCTCCGGGCCATGCCGCTGACGGGTGCGGCGTGGGAGGACGCCTTCGTCCTGGCAGGGCTGGCGTTTGTGGTGATCACGGGATACCTGGTCGAAGGCCTGCGCCTCGCCGTGCTGCGACCCGAGTGGGCTGCCTGGTCGCCCGTGGGGAACGCCGTGGCCCGGGCCCTCACTTCGCTGGCAGAGCCGACGAGCCGGGGCCTGCACCTCGGGCTGTGGATCGCCCACGGGCTGGCCGCCTTCGGCCTGTTGGCCAGCCTGCCGTTCACCAAGCTCTTCCATCTGATCGCGGCTCCGCTCAACATCTTCTTCGCACCCACCGAGATCTCTGGCGCGTTGGGCCCGGCACGCTCCGGCAGCGACCCCGGCGTCAAGACCATCCAGGACTTCACCTGGAAGCAGCTCCTGGATTTCGAGGCGTGCATCCGCTGCGGACGCTGTCAGGACCAGTGCCCTGCGTTCGCGAGCGGCCTGAGCCTTTCTCCCCGCGACGTAATGGTCAAGCTCCAGGCCTTTCTGGGGCGCCGCGGCAATGGCCGCTCGCTGCACGGCGACGTCATCCGCGCCGAGGAGCTCTGGGCCTGCACCAGCTGCCGGGCTTGCGTCCAGGCATGTCCGGTCTTCACCGACCAATTGGGGGCGATCGTCGACATGCGTCGCCACCTGGTGATCGAAGGCCAGATGGACGCGAAGCTCCAGGGGTGATGGCCCAACCTGGCCCGCTACGGCAATTCCTTTGGCCAGTCCGAGCGCGCCCGCGCCAAGTGGACCCAGGCCATCCAGCCCAAGATCAAGGATGCACGGCGCGAACCGGTGGAGTACCTGTGGTTCGTGGGGGACTACGCGTCCTACAGCGCCAGCCTGGCCGAGGTGGCGCGCAAGACGGCGGAGGTGTTCCAGCGCGCCGGCCTCGATTTCGGGATTCTGTATGAGGCCGAGCGCAACGCCGGCAATGACGCGCGCCGCGTGGGTGAGGAAGGCCTGTTTGAGATGCTGCGCGAGAAGAACGAGGCCGTCCTGAGCAAGTGCCAGTTCAAGGTGCTGGTCACCACCGATCCGCACTCCTACAACGCGCTCAAGCACGAATACCCGGCCCTCTCGCAGGGCGGCCGCGCCGTCCTGCACTACACGGAGCTGTTGGATCGGCTTCTCACGTCCGGGCAGCTTCGCTTGTCCCGATCGCTGGGCTACCGGGTGACCTACCACGATCCCTGCTATCTCGGCCGGTACAACGGCATCTACGACGCCCCCCGCCGGATTCTGCGGGCGGCTGGCTGCACCCTGCGCGAGATGCCGCGCAGCCGCGAGCGAGCGTTTTGCTGCGGCGCCGGTGGGGGCCGGATCTGGATGGACGAAGGCCCGGTGAAGGAGCGGCCGAGCGAATCGAGAATCCATGAAGCCGTGGCGCTCGACGGCGTGCAGGTCTTCGTGGTCGCCTGCCCCAAGGACCTGACCATGTACCAGGACGCGCTCAAGACCACGGGCCACGAGGGGCGCCTCGTCGTCAAGGACCTGATTGACTTGGTGCACGAAGCGTTGTGAGGGCATCGCGCGAGGTGGTGGGTGAGACAGGTGTCGCCGTGTCTGGGACCCCGGAGCAGCCGACGGTGGAGCTACCCGATCGCAACCCGGTTGATCCTGAGCTTCGTCCTGGTCATCGGGATCATCAGTATCGCCTTCGCCACCGTCGGCATCCTGCTGATCCGCGGCCGCTTCGTCGCCGAAGCCCAGGAGATGGTGCGCCTGGATCTGAACGCTGCACGCGAGATCTACACCAGCAAGCTTCGCACCATCCACGACGTCATCCGCCTGACGGCCGATCGCTTCTTCCTGCGGTCGGCCATCCGGTCCGGCGATGCCCAGGCCGCATCTGCCGAACTCATGCGCGTCAGGGCGACTGAGGGGCTCGACATGCTGACCGTGACCGACTCGGCCGGGACCGTCATCCTGCGGACCACCAACCCGGAGCAGCTCGGCGACAACCAGCGAACGAACCCGCTCGTGGCGGCGGTGCTGGCGACCGGCAGGCCGATCGCGTCGACCATGGTCCTTTCCAGCCCGGACCTGGAGCGAGAATCTCCCCTGCTCGCCGCTCGGGCGCGCATCTCCATCCTCGAGACCCCGCTGGCCCGGCCTAGGCCCGAGACCGAAGAGACCTCCGGCCTGGTGCTCATGGCCGCGGCTCCCGTCACGGATGAGGACGGTACCCTGATCGGAGCGGTATACGGCGGGGTGCTGCTCAACTACAACTTCGCGCTCGTCGACGAGATCAAGCAGACGGTCTTCGAGGGCCTCACCTACAAGGGGCACGACATCGGGACGGCGACGATCTTCCTCGATGACGTCCGAGTCTCCACCAACGTCCTGAATGCCGACGGCTCCAGAGCGGTCGGCACCCGGGTGTGGGAGGAGGTCTACAAGCGGGTCGTCGAGGAAGGCGAACCCTGGTTCGGCCGAGCCTACGTCGTCAACCAGTGGTACATCAGCGCCTACGAGCCGATTCGCGACGTGCACGACAGGGTCGTCGGCATCTTGTATGTCGGCCTGCTGGAAGACAAGTACGTCGACCTCCAGCGCGAGGCGCTGCTGGTGTTCCTGGCCATTGGCCTGCAGGGCGTGGTGGCCGCCTCCGCGGTGTCGTATGTCCTTTCGCGGCGGATCTCCGTTCCGATCAGCCGCATGGCCTTGGCGGCGCGCGAGTTGGCGCAGGGGAACCTCGACGCCAAGGTCGACGTCGCGTCCGCCGACGAGCTGGGCGACCTGGCCAGCAGCTTCAACGCCATGGCCCTTGCCCTGCGGCAGCGCGATGAACGCCTGAAAGAGTTCGCCACAAAGAAGATCATGGAATCCGAGCGGCTGGCGCTCATCGGGCAGCTCTCCGCCAACGTGGCGCATGAGCTGAACAACCCGCTGCAGGGCATCGTCACCTACTCCCACCTACTGCTGGAGCGGCTGCCGTCCGAGGAGCCGTGTGCGCAGACGATACGCAAGATCGTCACCCAGGCCAACCGCTGCCGCGAGATCATCCGCGGCCTGCTGGACTTCGCCAGGCAGAGAAAGCCCGACAAGACGGTAAGCAACGTGAACAGCGTCTTGCGAGAGTGCATTTCCCTGGTGGAGAACCAGGCCCTCTTCCACAACATCGAGATCGTCGAGGAGCTGGACGACGCGCTGCCGAGCGCGGTCATCGACCCATCGCAGATCGAACGGCTGTTCATGAACCTGATCATCAACGCGGCCGAGGCCATGCCCGACGGCGGTCGCTTGACCCTCATCTCCCGCTTCGACCCGGTCGACCGCTGCATCGAGCTGAAGTTCATCGATACCGGCCACGGCATCCCCGAAGAGTACATGGAGCAGCTCTTCGATCCCTTCTTCACCACCAAAGACCCGGGCCACGGCACGGGCTTGGGGCTGGCGATCAGCTACGGCATCGTCAAGGAGCACAACGGCACGATCACCGTCGAGAGCAAGGTGGGGCAGGGCACGACGTTCACCGTCCGCCTGCCCCTGAACGGCAGGGACGAGGGAGAAGCCCGTGAGCGATAGACCCAGGATCCTTGTCATCGACGACGAGGAGGTCGTGCTCGACTCCTGCGCCGAGATCCTGCGAGGCGGCGAGTACGAGATGGCCACGGCGACCGACGGCGCCGCCGGCCTGGCCCTGCTTGACGCCTTCCGCCCGGACCTGGTCTTCATCGATCTGAAGATGCCCGGCCTCTCCGGCTTTGAGGTGCTCGAGCAGATCCGCCAGCGAGATCCGTCCATCGTGACGATCGTCATCACGGGCTACGCCACGATCAGCTCCGCCGTCGAGGCCATGAAGAGCGGCGCCTACGACTTCCTGCCCAAGCCCTTCACCCCGGACGAGTTCCGATTGATCACCAAGCGAGGGGTGGAGCGCCGCAGGCTGCTGCTGGAGACGATGGCGCTGAAGCGGGAACGGGAGCTCCTCAAGGAGCACTTCGCCGCGATCGTCTCGCACGAACTGAAGTCGCCACTCGGGGCCGTGCAGCAGAACCTGTTCGCCCTGGAGCAAGAACTGTCGGGCAGCCTGACGGATCGTCAGGCGAAGCGGCTCCAGCGCATGAAGACCTCGCTGGACACGCTGCTCAAACTGATCCACACGTGGCTGCGCGCGTATTCCACCGACGTGGAAGGCCTGCGCGAGCGGTTCCAGCCCACGTCCATCCACTCCGTGGTTCGCAAGGCGCTGGAGACCGTCGAGCCGCACGCGGCGCGCAAGGATGTGACCTTCGAGGTCAGCCTCGCCGAGCCCGACCCATGCGTCGACGGCGATGAGGGCACGCTGGTGGAGGCGGTCATCAATCTCCTCGGGAACGCGGTGAAGTTCTCCCGCCTCAGCAGCCGGGTCCGGGTTGAGGTGCAGGTCCACGGCGACGAGGTGTCCATCTCCGTGGCCGACCAGGGTGTCGGCATCGCAGCGGAAGACCTGCCCTACGTCTTCTCCGGCCTGCGCGCCGGCCGCCCCGGCGTCCAGAGCGAGGCCGGCGCCGGCCTTGGCTTGGCGATCACCAAGCAGATCGTCGAGGCGCACCGCGGCTCGATCGCCGTGGAGAGCGAGCTCGGCAAGGGCAGCACGTTCACCATCACCCTGCCCCTTCTGCGCACGCCGGGGGAGGCTCGACCGGCGGATGTCGAGCCTGTCGCGGAGCAACCCCAAAAGGAGGCAATCGAATGAGTCCACGCGAGAAGCTGCTGATCATCGACGACGATCCCGATTTCGTGGATGGGATCCGATCCATCCTGGTGGGCGCCGGCTACGAGGTCGATGCAGCCCACAACCCGAAAGAGGGGCTGCGGGCGCTGCAGACCAAGGCCTACGATCTGCTCCTGCTCGACATCATGATGGGGCGCGGCGCCGAGGGCGTCATGATCGCACGCAAGATCCGAAAGGATCCAAAACTCAGGGAAATGCCCGTGCTGATCATCACTGGCATCCGGGAACAAATCGCCTTCCTGTTCCCGGGCGGCCCGGTTCATCCCCACTTCGTCCCCGTCGATGAGCTGGTGGAGAAGCCGGTCGAGCCGCAGCTGCTGCTGGAGAGGGTGAGCGCCCTGCTGAAGGCTGCGCAGACGAGGAAGGCACAGACGGCATAGCGCCCAGGCATGGAGGCCGACTCCCCCTGGCGCTCAGCCATGGGTCGCGCTGCTTAGCTCCGTTCGCGGGCAGCGGACCCCAGGAGGGCCGGTCAGCCACCGCTGGCCCGGTCCGAAGCCGGCCCGCTTGGGCCGTGAAGGAGATGGTATGGCGGCCACACTCACGTTCAGTCAAGAGGTTTCCAACCTGCTCTATGCGGCGCATGGAAACCCGATCGAAACCTGCATCCAGTGCGGCACCTGCTCCGCCACCTGCCCCGTGGCCAACTTCATGGATCATACGCCGCGCCGGCTGATCGCCATGATCCGGGCCGACATGAAGGACCAGGTGCTCGCCAGCAACACCTTCTGGTTCTGCGCGTCGTGCTATCATTGCACGGTCCGCTGCCCGAAGGGCATCGACATCGCCGGCCTGATGTACGGGCTCAAGCGGTACTCCATGTGGAAGAACCGCTACCAGGAGGGACTCATCGGCCCGGTCTTCTCGGAGACCTTCGTCAAGATGATCCTGCGAAGCGGGAGGTCGTACGAGCCGGTGCTCGCCCCGTCCTACATGCTGAGCTTCAGCCTGCGCGAGTTCCTGCAGGAGGCACAGACCGCCACCGGCCTGATGCTCAAGGGCAGACTGCCTCTCCTCCCACCCAGGATCCGCCACTTGGATGAGTTCAAGCAGATCGTGGACCGGGTGATCCCGACGGGGAGGAGCTCATGAAGACCTACGCCCTCTTCCCGGGATGCTCCTTGGAGAAGATCGGTCAGAGCTACTACCTGTCGGCCACCGCGTCGGCAAAGCAGCTGGGCATCGAGTTCAAGGAGCTCCCCGACTGGAACTGCTGCGGCGCGACCGCCTACTTCCACGTCGACGAACTCCTCGCCCACACGCTCTGCGCCCGGAACCTGGCCCAGGCCGAGCAGCTCGGCCTCGACGTCGTCGCCCCCTGCGCCGCCTGCTTCAAGAACATGTACTCCACCAACGAGGTCCTCAAGGAAGACCCGGACCTGGCGGAGCACATCAACTACGCCCTCGAGGCAGACAAGCTGCACGTCTCGGGCACGATCGCGGTCCACCACCTTCTGTCGGTGCTGGCGCGCGAGGTCGGACCAGAGACCATCCGGCAGCACGTCAGCCATCCCCTCGAGGGCCTCAACGTGGCGGCCTACTACGGATGCCAGACCATCCGGCCGCGCAAGGCCAACCAGAGCATGGAGGAGGTTGAGCAGCCGCACTTCTTCGAGGACCTGATGGCGGCCACCGGAGCCACGCCGGTGGACTTCCCCTACAAACTGCGCTGCTGTGGCGGCTCCCTCCTGATCACCAACCGTCACGCCGCCCTCAGCCTGGTCCGCGACTTGCTGCAGTGCGCCCTCGACCGCGGCGCGGCCGTCATCGCCACAGCCTGCCCCATGTGCCAGGTCAATCTCGAATGCTATCAGCAGCAGGTGAATGGCGAATTCGGCACAGACTACTCCATGCCGGTCATGTACTTCACGCAGCTTCTCGGCCTGGCGTTGGGGATTTCCCCGAAGCGCCTGGGCATCGGCAGTGAGCTGGTCCAGGCCACCCCTCTCATGCCCTTCGTCGAGAAACTGCAGCAGGAGGCTGTATGAACTCTGGAGGTGCGATGCGCGATCGCCGAAGCCTGTGTGCACCTGCGCGCCACATCCGGATTCGTGAGCTGGCGGCAGCCAACCCCCGCCCGCAGCCTGGGCAAGGGGCGCGGGGCTGCTGTCCAGGAAAGGAATGGACTCTGTGAGCGAACGAGTTGGTGTCTACATCTGCCACTGCGGCAGCAACATCGCCGGGAAGGTCGATGTCGAGGGGCTGGCCCGCTGGGCGGGCGAGACCCTGGAGAACGTGGTCGTCGCCCGCGACTACAAGTTCATGTGCTCGTCCCTGGGCCAGGAACTGATCCAGGAGGACATCAAGAAGGAAGGCCTGACGCGCGTCGTCGTCGGGGCCTGCTCGCCCCACCTGCACGAGAAGACCTTCCGCACGGCCTGCGCCAACGCCGGGCTCAACCCGTACCTGTGTCAGATGGCCAGCCTGCGCGAGCAGGTCTCGTGGGTGACGGAGGACAAGCAGAGGGCCGACGCCAAGTCGCGCGCCATGATCGCCGCTGCCGTGGCGCGCGTCCAGCTGCAGGAGCCGCTGCAGCCGACCGAGGTGCCCGTCAACCCGAACACCCTGATCGTGGGCGGCGGCATCGCCGGCATCCAGGCCGCCCTCGAACTGGCCGACGCCGGGCATCACGTCTTCCTCGTCGAGCGCGAGCCCTCCATCGGCGGGCACATGGCCCAGTTCGACAAGACCTTCCCCACCCTCGACTGCTCGGCGTGCATTCTCACCCCGAAGATGTCCGACGTCGGGCAGCACGAGAACATCACGCTCATGTCGTACTCCGAGGTCGAGGAGGTCTCCGGGTTCGTCGGGAACTTCACGGTGCGCATCCGCAAGAAGGCACGCTACGTCAGCGAAGAGCTGTGCACCGGCTGCGGCATCTGCATCGAGAAGTGCCCGTGGAAAGTGAAGGATGACGTCTTCGAGGCCGGCTTGGGCATGCGCAAGGTCATCTACCGACCCTTCCCCCAGGCCGTCCCCAAGTATCCCGTCATCGATCGCGAGAACTGCGCGTTCTTCAAGAAGGGGACCTGCCGCGCCTGCGAGAAGTTCTGCCCCACCAATGCCATCGACTTCAACCAGCAGGACACCTACGTCGATCTGAACGTGGGCAACATCATCCTGGCCACAGGCTTCGACCCGTTCGACGCCCGGCGCATCCCGCAGTACGGCTACGGCCGGCTGCCGAACGTCTTCACCAGCCTCGAGTTCGAGCGCATGTGCAACGCCGCCGGGCCGACGGAGGGCAAGATCGTCCTGCGCGACGGGAAGACCGAACCGAAGTCGATCGCCATCGTCCACTGCGTCGGCAGCCGCGACCTGAACTACAACCCCTACTGCTCGGCGACCTGCTGCATGGCGGCCCTGAAGTTCGGCCATCTCGTCAAGGAGAAGACCTCGGCCGAAGTGACCTCCTTCTACATCGACCTGCGCACTCCAGCCAAGGGCTATGAGGAGTTCTACGACCGGCTGCTCGAGGAAGGGATGAAGTTCGTGCGCGGCAAGGTCGGGGAGATCACCGATGTGGCGCGCTTCCCCGGCGAGGAGGGCAAGCTCATCGTCCAGGTCGAGGACACGCTCCTCGGCAAGCAGCGGCGTGTCCCGGTGGACATGGTCGTCCTGATGACCGCGCTGGAGCCTCGCCACGACGCCCGCCAGGTCGGCCTGCGGTTTGGCATCTCGTGCAGCATGGACGGCTGGTTCACCGAGCGCCATCCCAAGCTCGACCCGGTGGCCACGATGACCGACGGCATCTTCATCGCCGGTGCCTGCCAGGGCCCGAAGGACATCCCCGCCTCCGTCGCCCAGGGCGCGGCCGCGGCCGCCCGCATCCAGGGCATGATCACCAAGGGCACGGTGATGATCGAGCCCGTGGTCGCCACGATCAACGCCGAGCGCTGCTCGGGCTGCCGCATCTGCAACAACCTGTGCCCCTTCAACGCCATCGAATTCAAAGAGGCGGAGGGCGTCAGCTACGTCAACCAGGCCCTGTGCAAGGGCTGCGGCACCTGCGTCGCCGCGTGCCCGGCGCAGGCCATCACCGGCGCTCACTTCACCAATGAACAGATCTTCGCCGAGCTCTCAGGCATACTGTACGACGCTCGCGTCGCTCAGCCTGAGATGGCCCAGGCTTGAGACGGAGGATGAGACGGATGAGCAGCGAACCCTTCGAACCCAAGATCATCGGCTTCCTGTGCAACTGGTGTTCCTATCGAGCGGCAGACCTGGCCGGCACGTCGCGCATCAAGCACGCGCCGAACGTCCGCGCCATCCGCGTCATGTGCAGCGGCCGCGTCGACCCCACCTTCGTGCTCAAGGCTCTGGCCTCCGGCGCGGACGGCGTGATGATCGCCGGCTGCCACCCCGGCGAGTGCCACTACATCGAGCAGAACTACAAGACGATGCGGCGCTTCGCCATGCTGAAGCACACGCTGCGGGCGCTGGGCATCGAGGAGGAGCGCGTCCGGCTGCAGTGGGCCTCGGCGGCCGAGGGCGCCCAGCTGGCGGCCGCCATTGACGAGATGGTGGAGCAGATCCGCAGGCTCGGCCCCCTGAACTGGCCCAAGAACTGGGCGGAGGACGGCGGTCGGGCACACGCACTGGAGAGCCTCCCCAAGGAACACGCGGAGGCGATGGAGGTGCCGGCATGACCGCCAAGCCGAAACTCGCGCTCTACTGGGCCGCCTCCTGCGGCGGCTGCGAGATCGCCGTCCTGGCCATCGACGACAAGATCCTGGACGTGGCCAACGCCTTCGACATCGTCCTGTGGCCCGTTGCCATCGACGCCAAGGTGCGCGACATCGAGAAGATGCCCGATGGCAGCATCGACGTCTGCCTCTTCAACGGCGGCGTGCGCAACAGCGAGCAGGAGTACATGGCCCGCCTGCTCCGCCAGAAGTCGAAGATCCTGGTGGCGTTTGGCTCCTGCGCCCACGAGGGCTGCATCCCGGGCCTGGCCAATCAGTTCAGCCGCGAGGCCATCTTCGACTACGTCTACAAGCGCTCGCCGTCAGTCGACAACCCGCAGGGTGTCCTGCCCACCCCCGTGACCGAGGTCCCCGAAGGCAAGCTCTACATCCCGGTGTTCTACGACACCCTGCGCACCCTCGACCAGACAGTCCCGGTCGACTACTACCTGCCCGGCTGCCCGCCCGAGGCGGAGAACATCTGGGCCGCGGTGCAGGCGGTCATCGCCGGGCTGGGCGGCGCTCCCCTCCCGCCGCCGGGAACCGTCATCGGCAAGGAGACCACGGTCTGCGACGAGTGCGCTCGCACTCGCACCGAGAAGAAGATCAAGGCGTTCAAGCGGACCTGGGAGATCATCCCCAACGAGACCGAGTGCCTGCTCGAGCAGGGGCTGGTGTGCGCCGGCATCGCCACCCGCGCCGGCTGCGGTGCGCTGTGCCCGAAGGTGAACTCGCCCTGCATCGGCTGCCATGGGCCAAACGCCGGCGTCGAGGACTTCGGCGCTCGCATGATCTCCGCCCTCGCCTCGGTCATCGACTCGAACGACCCCGAGGAGATCAAGCGCATCATCGAGGAGGGCATCCCCGACCCGGTCGGGACGTTCTACCGCTTCAGCCTCCCCCACAGCCTGCTCCGGCGGCGGGCGCTGGCGACGGATGGCAACGGCCGCAGCCTTGTCTCGGCGGCCCAGGGCGTGGCCGAGACGGCCTAGCCAAGGAGAGTGACCCGATGCAGCGCATCTCGATCGATCCCATCACCCGCCTGGAAGGCCACGGCAAGATCGACATCTTCCTCAACGAGGAAGGCGACGTCGCCAACGCCTACTTCCAGATCCCGGAACTGCGCGGCTTTGAGGTCTTCTGCCTCGGCCGGCCGGCGGAGGACATGCCCAACCTCACCGACCGTATCTGCGGCGTCTGCCCCGAGGCCCACCACATGGCTTCGGCAAAGGCGCTCGACGCGCTGTGGCATGTCGATCCGCCACCCACCGCCAAGAAGCTGCGCGAACTGATGTACAGCATCTTCTTCGCCACCGATCACACCACCCACTTCTACGCCCTCGGCGCGCCGGACTTCATCGTCGGGCCCGACGCTCCCGTCGCCGAACGCAACATCCTCGGCGTCATCAAGAAGGTGGGCATGGAGATCGCCGGCAAGGTGCTCAAGATGCGGCGCGACGGCCACAACCTGATCCAGATGATGGCTGGCCGCCGCGTCCAGCCGAACTGGTGCCTGCCCGGCGGCATCAGCCGAGGCATCACCGAGGAGCAGCGCCAGGAAATCGAGGCGCGCGGGCGCGAGGCCATCGACTTCGCCCTCTTCTCGATCCAGGCCTTCAAGGACATCGTCCTCGGGAACAAGGCCTACGTCGACCTGATCCTCAGCGATACCTACACCCACCGCACCTACTCGATGGGCACGGTCGACGAGAACAACAAGGTCAACTTCTACGACGGGAAGATCCGCGTCGTCGATCCCGACGGCAAGGAGTTCGTCAAGTACTCGGCGTCCGACTACCTGAGCGTCATCGCCGAACACGTCGAGCCATGGACGTACCTTAAGTTCCCGTACCTCAAGAAGGTTGGCTGGAAGGGCTTCGTCGACGGCAATGACTCGGGCGTGTACAAAGCCACGCCGCTCTCCCGCCTCAATGCTGCCGACGGAATGGCCACGCCGCGCGCCCAGGAGGCCTACGAAGAGTTCTACAAGACACTGGGCGGCAAGCCGGTGCACCACACCCTCGCCACGCACTGGGCCCGCCTGGTTGAGCTCCTCTACGCCACCGAGCGCTGGGTCGAGCTGGCCACCGATCCGGAGATCACCAGCCCGAACTTCCGCACCCTGCCCACGGCCACTCCGGACGAGGGCATCGGCTGCGTCGAGGCGCCGCGCGGCACCCTCACCCACCACTACAAGACCGACGCCCGCGGCATCCTGACCGAGGTCAACCTGATCGTCGGCACCACCAACAACTATGCGCCCATCGCCATGTCGGTGAAGAAGGCCGCCCAGGGCCTCATCAAGAAGGGGAAGGTCAACCAGGGCCTGCTCAACATGGTCGAGATGGCGTTCCGCGCCTACGACCCCTGCTTCGGCTGCGCCACGCACACCCTCCCCGGCCAGATGCCGCTCGAGGTCACGCTGCGCGGCCCCGACGGCGAGGTGATCGAGCACCTGACGCAGAACCTGGGGTAACCTACGGATACGTCGAGAGCGCGGCAGGAATCAGGCCGGGCCTGATTCCTGCCCGCTTTGTCAGCGCCCCGAAACACAGCCCATGCGCACTCTGGTGTTGGGCCTCGGCAATCCCCTCCTGCGCGACGACAGCGTCGGGCTGCGCGTCGCACACAGCCTGGTCCCCTTCCTGCAGGGCCTCCCCGAGGTCGACCTGGCAGAAGACTACCACGGCGGGCTGCGCCTGATGGAACGACTGATCGGCTACGATCGGGCGATCATCGTCGATGCCATCTGCAGCGGCGCTCCCCCCGGCACCCTCCACCGCCTCGGCCCGCAATCCCTCCCCACCCAGCACACAGCCTCAAGCCACGACGTGACCCTGCCCACGGCTCTGGCCCTCGGCCGCCAAATCGGCGCCGCGCTCCCACAGGACGACGCCATCCTCATCCTGGGCATCGAAGTGGTGGACGTGCTCTCGTTCGGGGAAGACCTCACGCCCGAGGTCGCCGCCGCCATTCCGGCCGCGGTCGACCTCATCCTGGCGGAACTCGGCCTCGGGCCCGCAGGCCCGCAGCCGCCGAGCGCATCGGCCTAACAGATTCGGGGAAGCAGTTCGCCGCTGAGCATGTCCAGCACGCGCTGACTGCCAATCGCAGTCCGCATCAGCACACGCCCTGCCGGTTCCGAACGCACCTCCCCCACGATGACGGCCTCGCGGCCGTGGCGCTCCGCGCGCATCGCCTCGAGCAGGCGGTCGGCCTCATCGCGCGCCACCACGGCGACCAACTTGCCCTCGTTCGCGACGTAGAGAGGATCGAATCCCAGCAGCTCACACGCCGCGGCCACTGCCGGCCGCACGGGCACCTTGCCCTCGTCGATGATGATCCCCACACCGGATTGACGCGCGATTTCGTTGAGGGTCGTGGCCAGACCTCCGCGCGTGGGGTCACGCAGCACATGAACGCCGCGGCTGGCGCGCAGCATGGCGGCCACGAGATGGTTGAGCGGCGCCAGGTCGCTCTGCACCTCGACCTCGAGACCAAGCTCGCCGCGCGCGCTGAGCACGGCGACCCCATGGTCGCCGATCGGCCCGGACACGATCACGAGATCCCCGGGCTGTGCCCGCTCCCCGCCCAGCACCACGCCCTGCGGGATCTCCCCCACCCCGGCGGTGTTAATGTACAGGCCGTCGGCCTTCCCGCGCTGCACCACCTTCGTGTCGCCCGCCACGATCTCCACCCCGGCCTCGTCCGCCGCTGCCCGCATCGAGGCGACCACGCGCTCCAACACCTCGATCTCAAGCCCCTCTTCCAGCACGAAGCCTGCGGTGAGGCCCAGCGGCGATGCGCCCATCATCGCCAGATCGTTCACCGTGCCGCAGACGGCCAGCCGCCCGATGTCGCCGCCCGGGAAGAAGAGCGGCCACACCACGTGCGAATCCGTGCACATCGCCAGGCGGCTCCCCGACGCAAGGAGCAGCACGGCCGCATCGTTCGATGCCTGCAGCCTGGGATTGTTCAGGCGCCGCTGGAAGGTCTCGAGGATGAGATCGTGCGTCATGCGCCCACCGCTGCCATGGGCCATCACGATGTGCGAGCGTTGATGAATGGGCAGGGGGCAGCTCACGCCTTCAGTGGGCATGACGGCCTCCGGCTCCCGGCCGCTGTCCGAGGGATTCTGCTTTCGCCGGGCCATGGCTCAAACCGCCTCCTCGCCGCCGCGATCCCCCACCGGCCGATATCGGTAGTAAGCCGCGCAGGCGCCCTCCGAAGAGACCATGGTCGCTCCTAAAGGGTGTTCCGGCGTGCACTCCGTGCCAAACGCGGCGCAGTCGGTCGGCTTGCGCCTGCCTTGCAGGATCAAGCCGGCGATGCAGCGCTCCGACTCCTCGGTCCGCATCTCCTGCAGGGAGAAGCGCTCCTCGGCATCGAAGGCGCGCAATTCCGGCCGCAGGCGCCAGCCGCTCATCGGCAGTGTCCCAATGCCGCGCCACTTGCGGTCGCACGGCTCGAACACTTTGCGGATAACATCCTGCGCTGCTCGGTTGCCCTCGCGCGTGACCACGCGCCCATAGGCGTTCTCTACCCCCACCCGGCCCTCTTCCAGTCGACGGACGACCGCCAGAATCCCGTCCACCAGATCCAGCGGTTCGAACCCGGTGACGACGATGGGAACGCCATACTCGGCCGCAATGGGCTCGTACTCCCAGTAGCCCATCACCGCGCACACGTGCCCAGCAGCCAGGAAGCCCTGCACGCGGTTGCCGGGTGAGCCGAGGATGGCGCGCATGGCCGGCGGCACGCAGACGTGCGAGACGAGCACTGAGTAGTTGGTCAGGCCCAGCGCCCTGGCCTGCAGCACGCTCATCGCGTTCGCCGGGCCGGTCGTTTCGAAGCCGATGGCGAAGAACACCACCTCGCGATCGGGATTCTCCTGCGCCATGCGCACGGCGTCCAGCGGCGAGTACACGACGCGGACATCGCCGCCGCTGGCACGCACCGAGAACAGATCACGGCCCGTGCCCGGCACGCGCAGCATGTCCCCGTACGACGTGAAGATCACGCCGGGAAGGGAAGCGATGGCCAGCGCCTTGTCGATGAGCTCCAACGGGGTGACGCACACAGGGCAGCCCGGTCCATGCACCAGTTCGATCTCCGGGGGAAGCATCCGGTCGAGGCCGTGCCGCACAATGGAGTGCGTCTGGCCGCCGCAGATCTCCATCAGCACCCAGGGACGCGTGACGGTCCGGCGTATCTCCGCCAGGCCGGCCCGAACCAGTTCTGCATCCCGGTATTCGCTCAGGTGCTTCACGATCCCCCGCCCTCGTCGCCCGCTTCGGCCAAGGTGCGGAACAGGTCCAGTTTCTCCCGCGCCTCGTCCTCGTCCAACAGGCTGATCGCAAACCCCACATGCACGATGGCGTAGTCACCGACCTGTGCCTCGGGCACGTACTCCAGGCAGGCCTCACGCACGGCACCGCCGAAGTCGATCCGGGCCATCCGCAAGCCCTCCGACGTGTAGATCTCCACGATCCGTCCCGGAACGGCCAGGCACATCTCAACCCTCCGTTGCCTCGATCCGCAGCCGCGCCGCCGCCACCGCAGCCTGCCCAAGGGCAAGCCCGCCATCGTTGGGAGGCACCTGATGGTGCAGCAGAACCGCGAACCCATCCCGCTGCAGCAGGGGCAGCGTCATACCGAGCAGCGTTGTGTTCTGCCACACCCCGCCGCTCAGCGCCACCTCCTCCACCCCGTGCGCGGCCCGCGCCGCGCGGCACACGGCCAGGACAGCGTTCGCCAGGCCCCGATGGAAGCGGCTGGCAAGTGCCCCGCGATCCACCCCTGCTCGAAGGTCGCTCACCATCTGCCGGATCGCCTGGCTCGGATCGAGGCAGGATTCCTTGACCACGAAGTCGTAGGCCTCGTCATCTTGCGCATCCGCCAACGCTTCGAGCTCGATCGCCGCCTGCCCTTCGTACGTCACCTGGTGGCACACGCCGAGCAGGCTCGACACTGCGTCGAACAGCCTGCCCACGCTGGTGGTCTTCGGCGAAACCCCGGCGGACGAACCCACCTCGAGCATCCGAAGGATGACGCGCCGCGCGGCCTCCGGCGCGAAGCGAACCGGCGGGAGGTCCTCCTCCCAGCCCACCCCGGCCTGCCAAAGCCATGCCAGCGCCATACGCCACGGCTCGCGGATCGCCCGCTCACCTCCGGGGAGCGTCACCGGCGCGAGGTGAGCCACGCGGCGATAGCCCAGGTAGTCGCACACCAGGATCTCCCCACCCCACACGCTCCCGTCCTCGCCATAGCCTGTCCCGTCGAAGGCCACCCCCAGGACCGTCCTCCCCGGGCCGACCCCGTTCTCGGCCATGCACGAGGCGATGTGCGCGTGGTGGTGCTGCACGCCGATCGCCGGAATCCCCTCCTGCCGACTCCGCTGCAGCGCGTAGCGCGTTGCCAGGTAGTCCGGGTGTAGGTCATGGGCCAGGGCGAGCGGCCGGATGCGGAACAGGCGCTCGAAATCGCGGATGCCTTCCTCGAACGAGCGCAGTGTCTCGTAGTTCTCCAGGTCCCCGATGTGATGGCTCATGAAGGCATGCTCGGCGCGCGTCAGGCAGAAGGTGTTCTTCAATTCGCCCCCCACGGCAAGCAGCGGAGGGCTTTGCCACGGGAGGATGATCGAGAGCGGAGCGTAGCCGCGAGCACGGCGGATGGGCATGACTGCCCGCTCGCCCTCCCGCCTGGCTGTCGCGGCCACGCGCACGACCGAGTCATCGCAGCGGCTGTAGATCGGCCGATCGTGGAGCAGGAAGCAGTCCGCCAACCCCGCCAGGCGCTCCACAGCCTCGCCGTTGTCGGTGGCGATGGGCTCCTCACTCCGGTTGCCGCTGGTCATCACCAGGGCCTCGGGAAAGCCCGGCGCCGGCTCCATCAGGAGGAAGTGCAGCGGCGTGTAGGGCAGCATCACTCCCAGCGTACGCTGTCCTGGCGCCACGTCCGGCACGATCGTGGACTCTGCCCGGCGCGGCGCGATGACGATCGGCCGCTGCCGCGAGCGAAGCAGCCTGCGCTCCTCATCGCCGACCTCACAGTGGCGGTCCACGGCCGCCAGGTCAAACAGCATGACGGCGAAGGGCTTGCCGACGCGGAGCTTCCGACGGCGCAGCAGAGCAACGGCATCCCCGTTCGCCGCATCGCAAGCCAGATGGAACCCACCCAGCCCCCTGACAGCCACCACCTTCCCTTCCCGCAGCCGCTGCCGCGCTGCCTCGATCGCCTCTTCCCGGCGCGCCACCGTGCGGCCGTCCTCCACCAACCAGACCTGTGGCCCACATTCCGGGCACGCTACCGGCTGCGCGTGGAAGCGGCGGTCGAGGGGGTTGGCGTACTCCGCGGCACACCGCTCGCACATGGCAAAGCCTGCCATGGTTGTGTTCGGGCGGTCATAGGGGAGGTCACGGATGATCGTGAATCGGGGGCCGCAGTTGGTGCAGTTGATGAAGGGGTAGCGGTAGCGGCGATCGTTCGGGTCGAACAGCTCACGCAGACAGTCCTCGCAGATCGCCATGTCGGGGGAGACCGGTTGAAACGCCTCCGGGATGGCCTCGGACTCGATGATCTCGAAGCCGGCATAGCCGTTCGCCGGGCGCTCACGCACACTGATCTCATCGATGCGCGCCAGCGGCGGTGCCTTCTCCCGCAGCTCGCCCAGGAAGGCCGAGAGGCCCTCCGGCGAGCCGTCCACCTCGATGTCTACGCCCGACGTTGTGTTGCGCACCCATCCGGTCAGCGCATGCCGCAGCGCGAGGCCGTACACGAAGGGCCGAAACCCAACGCCCTGAACGACCCCCCGGACATGAATGTGGGCCCCGCGCACCTCAGCCATGAATACCCCGACAAACAGCCTGCGCACCGACCGCCTGCCGCACCCAGGCCAACCAAGCCTCGATGCCCTCCCCCGTCAGGCACGACAGCGGGAACGTCGTCAGCCCGGGGTTCAGCACCTCTACACCGCGCAGGAAGTGCTCCATGCGGAACGGGACGTGCGGCAGGAGGTCGATCTTGTTGAGGACGAGCGCCTGCAGGCCGCGATAGGAGGACGGATACTTGTACGGCTTGTCGTCGCCCTCCGGCACCGAGGCGACGAGCACGTTGGCGTGCGTGCCCAGGCGAAAGGCTGTGGGGCAGATCAGGTTCCCCACATTCTCCACGATCAACAGGTCCACCTCGGTCAGGTCGAGCTCATCCAGCCCGAGGCGCAGCATGCGGGCGTCGAGATGGCACTCCCCGCCCGTGTTGATCTGCACGGCGCAGGCCCCGGCCGCGGCTGCCCGCTCCGCGTCGAGGCTGGTGGCGATGTCACCGTCAATCACGGCCACCCGCATCTCGCTGGCCAGCGCAGTCACGGTCCGCTCCACGAGCGAGGTCTTGCCGGCACCAGGAGAGGCCATCAGGTTCAGCGAGAACACGCCGGCCCGATCCAGCCGGTCCCGATTCTCCCCGGCCACCACCTCGTTCTCCCCCAAGATATCGGCGACGACCTCCACGCGGCGAATCACCCTCTCCTCCTCGTCAGCTCTCCACGCCCAGGCTCTCCAAGCGGAACTCGTCCCCAGCAGTCACCCGGACGTTCCCGCTGCCGCAGTTCGGGCAAGGACCGAGCCCATTGCCCAGGCGGTACCGCTCGCCGCATTCCCGGCATCCCAGCTCCGCCGGGACACGCTCGAAGTGCAGCCGCGCCCCCTCGCACAGCGTCCCCCGGCTGACGATGTCCCAGTAGAACTGGACGGACTCATCGACCACCGACGATAGTTCTCCAATCACCAAGTACAGGTCGGTGACGCGCTTGGCCCCGGCGGCCAGCCCATGCCGCGTTGCCAGCCTCAGCAGGCTCTCGGTGATCGCCAGCTCGTGCACGCGGAACCGTCCCTCGGACAGGACACCATCGCCTCAGTATATTCTGCCCAAAACTTACCCGTTTTGCCTGTGTAATCCGTCATGCTGGCCGGGTAACACTCGGCCGTTCTGCGCGTCATCTGTGGCCGCTAGGCCGATGCCGATCAGCCGTCCTGCCGATCCGCAGACCTTATCGGCACGGCCCGAACTTGCCGAACCAAGAGGATACCATGACAACCGAGTTCACGATGGACGCCTTGCTCCCTGCGGAGATGGCTGCCCGCGCCGAGGACGTGGGGGTGAAGAAGGCTCGCCTGGGCGTCCGCCGCATGTTCGCCCTGGCTGTTCGCGCCGGGGCCTTCATTGCCATGGGCGCCATCTTCGCCACGACCGTCACCGCCGGCGGCATCGCAGTGCGCACCGCGGACGGCTCCCTTGCGTTCAGCACCGGGCTGCCCTACGGCGTCAACCGTCTGCTCGGCGGCCTGGTCTTCAGCCTGGGCCTGATCCTGGTGATCGTCGGAGGGGCCGAGCTGTTCACGGGGAACAACCTGATCATCATGGCCTTCGCCAGCGGCAAGGTCACCCTTCGACAGTTGCTGCGCAACTGGCTCGTTGTCTACGCAGGCAACTTCGTGGGCTCGGCAGCAACCGCCTTCGTCGTGTTCGTCAGCCGCCAGTATACCTTCCCCTCTGGCTCCGGGGCCGTCGGCCTCAACATGCTGAGCATCGGAGAGGCCATGACCTCTCTCGGATTCGTCGAGGCGGTCGCTCTCGGCCTGCTGTGCAACGCGCTCGTCTGTCTGGCGGTCTGGTTGTGCTTCAGCGCGCGCGGCACAACCGACAAGATCCTCTGCATCCTGCCGCCCATCTCGGCCTTCGTGGCCGCCGGTTTCGAACACAGCGTCGCCAACATGTACTTCATCCCCGTCGGGCTGTTCGTCAAGCACTGGGGGCACCCAGCCTTCTTCGAGGCCATCCAGCGGACCGCCGCGGATTTCCCCCACCTGACCTGGGGCAACTTCCTGTTCGCCAATCGGCTCCCGCTCACGCAGGGAACAGCATCGGCGGCGGGGTGATGGTCGGGCCGGTGTACTGGTTCATCTTCCTGCGGCGGCCCGTCACCCCGCCCTAGCTGCCGCACGGCCCCGAAGGCTCGCGGCTGGCGGCGCAGCCCTCTACGCCGGCGCCTCCAGGCCGTGCGCCTCTAGCAGAGCAGGTTGGGCCAGGATCTCGGGCGTCGGGCCATCGGCGACGATGGCCCCCCGGTCCATCACCACGGTGCGGCGGAACAGCTCCGCCACCATGAGCATGTCGTGCGTGGCGACCAGCATCGTGAGCGGGAGATCGCGCAGCAGATTCACCAGGCCGCGCCGGGCACGCGGGTCCAGCCCGGACGTGGGTTCGTCCAGAGCCAGGACCTCGGGCTCCATCGCCAGCACGGTGGCGATCGCCACCCGCTTCTTCTCGCCCGCGCTCAGGTGGTGGGAGACGCGATCGATCCGATCCTCCATCCCTACCGCGCGCAGCGCCGCGGTCACCCTTTTCCGCACTTCGGCCTCCGGCAGCCCTTGGTAGATCGGCCCGAAGGCGACATCGTCGAACACCGTCGGCGAGAACAGCTGATCGTCGGGGTCCTGGAAGACCAGGCCCACCCGCGCCCGGATGCGCGGCAGCGTCTCGTCGCTCAGGGTCAAGCCGGCCACGCGCACCTCGCCCTTCCCCCGCAGCAGGCCGTTGAGGTGCAGCAGCAGGGTCGACTTGCCCGCGCCGTTCGGGCCGACCAGCGCCACCTTCTCTCCAGGGGCGATTCTCAGATTCACGCCCGCGAGCGCGCTTCTGCCATCGGGATACGAAAAAGACAAGCCGCTGACCTCGATCGAACAGTGCATGTGCCGATCCCTAGAGCAAGAACCCCACAGTCAGCAGGCACAGCAGCAAGGCCAAGCCTCCGACCAGCACGAGCACGTCCCGGGCCGAGAGCGGCGACACGCGCAGCAGCCGCACCTCCCCGTCGTAGCCGCGCGCCAGCATCGCTGCGTAGACGCGGTCGCTGCGCTCAAAGGCCCGCAGGAACAAGCTCCCCGCCATCCCGCCAGCGACGCGGGCGCGCCACGCCAGGGTCCCCCCAGCCCGGACTCCCTGCCGCCCTTCGGCTGGGGGCGCCTCCGCGGAGCGCGCGCTGCGCGCCCTCATCAACCGCAGCGCCTCGTCCGCCAGCAAGAACATGTAGCGCCACATCAGACCGAAGACCGCGATGATCAGCCGCGGCAGACCGACAGACCGCATGGCCCGCAGCAGTTCGGGAAAGGGCGTCGTCGCAGACAACACGACCGCGGCCTGGATCGACAGCCACGACTTGAACCCCACACTCACCAGACGCTCCAGCCCCTCCGCGCTCGCCGTCAGCGACCAGCCGCCGAGGCTCAGGACGAACAGCGGCCTGCCCGGGATCGTGAAGAGCAGCGGGAATGCCGCCAGCACGAACGGCAGTGCCAAGCCCGCCCGCTTCAGCACATACCCCACACCGATCAGGGAGGCGACCTCGACGGACAGGATCACCCCCAGCAGGAGTAGGTATGCTGCCCACGCCCCGCTCGGCATCACCGCCGCCGTCAGCACGAAGGCCACACCGAGCACGAACTTCACTCGGCTGTCGAGCGCGTGCACGGGGCTCATTCGCGGCCGGTAGGGGTCCAGGAAGTGAATGTGCATTGCACCCGAACTGCGTCCGGCATCCCCTGCCTCAGGTACCGGACGCGCCCGCCGACGGCTGGAGGCTCAGATCACCCGGCAGGCCTGCCGCGCCGGGTATGCGCCACCGCCAGCGCCACTGCGAACACGAGCAGAGTGCCCACGACGCCCGCGGCAATCGTCGCCAGGGCTTCGTTCGGAATCCCGGGAAACACGTAGTCCGGTATCAGGTTGTAGACGGGCTCTCGCGCCGCCTCCAGGAAGCCCTGCTGCTCCGCCACCCACTCCAAGCCATCCGGGTGCGCGGACGCCAGCGGCGAGAGGACGGCAAGCAGCACGGCGATGCCGAGGCCGAACGCCCACACCGCGGCCCCGCCCTTGGCTGCGCTGCGCTCCAGCCCGAGCAGCTCCCGCCGGCTGGCATAGAGGAAGGCCAGCGCTCCAACCGTGATCAGCGCCTCGCCGAGGCCGATCAAGGCGTGGATGCCGGCCATTGCCGGCACCGCCACGTTCGCCGGCGATGTCCCCGACAAGGCAAGTTCGAGGGCGCAGGCCAGCGACGCCACCACGATCGATGCCCATGCGGCAGTCGCCCCGCCCGCGAACAGCCCCCCTGCCTTCTCGCCGGCCAGACGCCGCACGGAACGATAGACGAAGTACGAGACGGCCACGCCCACGATCGCCATGTTGAACAGGTTGGCGCCCAGCGCCAGCAGCCCGCCGTCCTGGAAGATCACAGCCTGGATGGCGACCACGCACGTCATCACCACGACCGCGGCCCAAGGGCCCAGCAGGATGGTGGCAAGGGCCGCGCCCAGCAGATGCCCCGACGTGCCGCCCGCCACGGCGAAGTTGAGCATCTGGCCGGCGAAGACCGCCGCCGCCACGACCCCCATCAGGGGCACCTGCCGCTCGCCCAGGTCGCGGCCCACACGCCGCAGCGCATACCCGACGGCGATGAGCGAGATCAACCATAGGACCAGCGACACGAACACCGAAAGAAACCCGTCCGGGATGTGCATGGCTGCAGGGGAGAAGCGCATGTCATTGCCTCCGGGATGCGGACTCTTGCGCGGCGGATTGGCAAGCAGAGCACAGACCGACCAGCGTCAGATGGGAAACGTCCAGCGCGAAGCCGTAGCGCCGGGCGACTTCGTCCGCCAGCGACAGCAGCAGCGGCATCTCCACTTCCACCACGGCGCGGCAGCGGCGGCACACGAGGTGGCCGTGCAGCGAGTTGGGGTCGCGGATCGAGCAGTGGACCAGGTCATCCGGGCCCTCCATCAGGTCGAGGAGGCCCGCCTCGCGCAGGGTGTCGAGCGTGCGATAGACCGTGGCGATGTTCAGCCCCGGCAGGCGGCTGCGGGCTGCCTCGAACACCTGCTGCGCTGAGGGATGTCCAGGCAGATGCGCAATCGTCTCGAGAATCACGCCGCGCTGCGGCGTGACGCGGAAGCCGCTCGCCCGGAGCTCTTGCCTCAGCCTCTCGCCGCAGGACATCCGCAACTCCTTGTAGCTGCATAGGGTTGCATCTATTCTACCGCCTGCTTCGCCGCCAGTCAAGCCGCCCGCCGCCCCTGCCGCGGCCACACAGCCCCCTGGCCGCGCCCACTGGCGGTACAATTGCCCCGTGGAAAGGTCGCCCTCGCCATGAAACGTGTCAATGCCTACAAGAAGAGCATCGCCTGCCTGGAGTCGCTCTGGGATTCCGACGTCGAGGAGCCCCTCACCGTCGTGCCCATGCTCGAGCTGATTGCCAAGCTCAACGACGTCCGCTTCACCCGCCTCACCTGCAACACCGTCGGCGAATTCAAGTTCAACCTGCGCAAACTGCCCAAGAGCGGTGCCTACCGCGTCCTCTACCTGGCCTTCCACGGAACCCCCGGCCAGCTCGAGCTGCCCGACGGCTCCATCCTCTCGCTGGAGGATCTCGCCGGACTGCTGCGGCGCCGCTTCGCGGGATGGATCGTCCATTTCGGCACGTGCGCCACGCTCTCCGTGCCGAAGTCCCGCCTGGAGCGCTTCTTGGACGCCACGGGCATCGCCCTGCTCATCGGCTACCGCAAAGGGGTCGATTGGGCGGAGAGCGCTGCCATGGATCTCATCGTCCTCAACTGGATCCAGAACTACAAGAACATGCGCTCCATGTGGAATCACGTGAGCACGTCCTACCGGCAACTCGTCAACCTGACCGGCCTCCGCATCTACCCGACTCACTGACCCCGCCCGCGGGCCCTGCCGGCCGTTCGAGGGGAAGCCCGATCCGGCTTTCCACCCCCCCCGCTCAACCGACGGTGAAGACGCCCTCG